>WNGL01006240.1_pt1 | contig 16182 bp, 18 predicted proteins | sample 5400591 | NCBI WGS metagenome assembly WNGL01 (sample SAMN13153377, study PRJNA577476) | soil metagenome | isolation source: 80 cm soil or saprolite under Garry oak tree replicate 1 | place: USA:California | collected 2016-06-15
CGATTGCTTCGTTCGGGAACATAGAGCGCAGGCGAGTCAGTGAATGCTACGCACTGATAACGAGTTCGAGCGCGTCAAGCAACTCGGCGGGATACTTCTGGCGGTCTCTCTCAGAAAATCGAAATGCCCCGTCCAGTTCCCGGAATAGATGGCCGTGGAACGGAATCGACCTGCCCTGAAACGTCAAGTGGCTGTCTTTGGGACCGGCATCGACAACCAACCGTGCTCGGCGCGCCCAGTCCGGGCCGCTGTCGAGTGGCGGGCAGGGATGGACCCAAACGGTGCCGAAGGGCGATTGGAATGGGTCATAGCTCACGCCAACATTATAACAATAAGAAAGATGTAACGCGGCTCTCTTAGCGGGAGCCGCGTTTTTATTGGGGGACTCTTGTTCAGCTATGCGCCGGTCGTGCTGCATCATATGTGCCTTGCGCGACGGGTATTACCGGAAGGCGAAACACGGCGCGAATCGGGCGAGGACAAGCGCGAGTTCGAAGAACTTCTCAAGCAGGATTGGCTGGAGTTCAAGCGGCGGGAAAACGTCGGGCGCGGCGTTCATCAACGAGAGCAGAACCGGCAAGTCTTCTCGGTCGAAGGAGCAAGGAGCCGACGCCGTCATCAAATCAGAATCGTCTCACGATTTATCGTCCGGGCCATCCGTCCCACCCTCTCAAGAGTCAGCCGTTTAACGCTCTATTTGGGAGCGTTTTCGATTGGGGAGATGCCGTTTAGGAGTTGGAAGAAATTGGCAGATTCTTTCTCAGTCCCAACGAAATGCGCCTTCCACGTGCCCTCAAAAAATACGCAATCAACAATCACCCATCCGTCGTACCTGGCCGAAACGCTCTTAAAGCAATCGATCTGGTTTGCTCCGCTAGTCTGGCGAATTGGGCCCGTTACGGTGAACTCGTTTGAGCCTTGCATCTTCGAGTAAAGGCGTTCCAACGCGGAGTACGTTTCCTCTTGAGAGGTAGTTGTCCGCTTGCGTCCCGGGATTGGGCCGACAAAAGAGGACGCCGGAAATGAAACGAAGACAGTCTTCGAAATCTTTGAAAGGTACACAGTTCCGTTGCGAACGTGCGCATACCACAGTCTGGGCACCGGAACACGCTTGCCCGAACACTCGACAGCGTTCCCGTAAGCTATATGCCACAGGAAGGGGACAAACGCCGGACTGAAGATAATCAGGCAAACAACGGCCGCAGACGAAATGATTATGATCTGCTTCACATTATTCGGAATTAATAATTCCGTAGAAAGAACTAAGTTCCCTGGGGTCTCCATAGAAAGTTCCGTACCAAGTCCCCCGGAACACAAGACGACAGACAGAAATTCATTTCTTCTTCACTACAGTAGTCTCCATGCATGGCAAATAGCTTCCCTCTGCCCGATTCCTCTCCGACGGGGACCAGTTGAGCGTGAACACCTACCCCGCATTCTCCCCTAATTCGGCGTGTTTGTCCTAACTTCACGCCGTGGGACCTCCGCACCGGTGCAGGGTGCAAGGTGGAGGGGACGGAGGAGTCGGCGGTGCAGGAGGCGGTGGTGTCGAGATAAAATTCTTGATTCGCTGTAGGATTCCAGGTTTTGATGCTTGTTGTTGGGGCTGCTGATTTTGCTGTTGGTCTGGTTGCGACTGCTGAGACTGTTGGTCCGGCGTTTGCTGGGTCACCTTAATAACCTCTTTGACTCCCTTTGTCCCAACTTTAAGGCCCGCTCCAATAGCCTTCTCAGTACTAGTCGCTCCTGGATTTGCGCTCGGCAACCCACTTGGCTCTATTGCCATATTCACAGCACTTCCAGCGGCACTGACTGTCGCGTTCAAGTCCGAACCGAGCCTTTGAGCGTCTTGTAATGTTTGCGCCTCGCCTTGAACTATGCCGTTCATCACATTATCGTAATTTATGTTTTGCGATCCTTTGCTGTTGGGGTCGGCCAGCAGTAAGTCAAATTGGGCGTTTACCGATTCATTATGAGCATTCATTTGCTGAAAGTCGTTGTGAGCTTCGTAGCCTTTATATGCGGCATATCCTGCTATTATGGCAACTGCAACGATGCATGGCAAACCGCAGTGACCGTCTGCGTCTGCCCTCATGATTGGCCTGTTTTCCACGTAGGAATATAGATTCAGGGACTGAGGATCTGCATAGTCGGCGTATGGAACCGGTTGAGGAGTCGCTGACCAGTCCGTTGTGGTGAATCGGCTGAAGGATGAGGAGTAATATCTGGCCCCAAAATCATCCAACCCCGATTCGCTGTCCCGTTCCTTGCCGGTGAATTTGTAGTTCTGCGGACATGAGTTCGTGGCGACAACAACCTCTCCCCCGAAGGGATAGAAGTCAGCGTCGTAGCAGGGTGAAGTTTGCCCAGCCTGGACGATTACACGGGACGTTCCGAGATGGTCAGCAAAATAATAGAATACGTTGTTAGAGGAATCGCGCCGCGCGATCCTTTTCTCGGCGACGAAAACATACTCATTGAAGTTGGAGTTATCGAGGTTGCCAGCGGAATCAGTTTCGTCTAACGGGTCACCGCCGCCCATCCCATACCAATAAAGTTTCCCGTTTGACTTTTGAATGCGTTTGCCGTCGCCGTCATATGTGTACGTAACTCCAACGGCAGTTTTCAAATGGCTCTCGGCATCGTATGTGTAGGTCTGTCCGGGCTGTGCGGTCAGATTTCCCACATTGTCGTATGAGAAGCCGGAGTCAACATGTTTATTAAGGGCGTTAATTGTCAGACTGAGAGTATTCACAGCACAACCAGGGCGGTTGGGATCTGGCGTAATTGTTTTTAGGTTTCCCCACGGGTCGTAACCCGAAGTAAAGGTGCTGCCTGATTGCGTACCGAAAAGTTGTCCCCAGCAGAATTGGCCGGAAGTGTCATCCGTGAGAGCGTCGTGGATGCGATTGAGTTCATCGTATTGATAAGTGATGGAACGTCCCGGGCTCCTACGATTGGTGACGCGATTTACGTTGCCATTGTCCGCCGTACCCAGACCGAAGTCGTACTGGAAATCGAGGATTGCGGCAGCCGGCACGCCCGTCTGAGTGCAGGTTGTAGGCGCACCGCTAGCAACCGTGTTCACAAAAATCCAACAAGGCTGCAGCCGGTTGTTAAAGAGAACCGTAGAATAGAACCCGGCTCCGTTTTGCAGAAAGGAGAGGACCCCCTGAGGTGCGTAAAGCGCCCCGGTTGCATAATTGATTCCAGATACTGAATCCGCAGCAGACGTAGTTAAGCTTGCGCCGTTGTATGTGTACGCTACCGTGTGGCCACTCGGATAGGCAATAGTGGCTGTCGACCCGTCTAAGTTATAGGTATAGCTGGTGTCTTTAGTTACGCTGTTCGTGTTTCGGCGGTCCGTAAGGACTCGGCCCAGGGAATCATAGTTCCAAGCTTCCCAACCCCCGGCATCGCACATTGCGGTTCTCCGACCAATAGGGAGAGAGTTACTGAGCGTCGTCGAGCAGGCAGTCGGCGCGGTACCATCATACGCGTACGTCACCGTCGGCGTAGAATCTGAAAAACTCTTTCGGGTTAGCCTGTGTAGCGGATCGTATGAGTAAGTTATAGTAACGCCTCGGCCGTCCGTTTTTGTAAGCACGTTGCCGTCGTTATCGTAGGTATAGTTGATAATGCCAGATCCCGATGCCGGTCCTGTCTCGGGATTGGTCGCGCTAGTGAGTTGAGAAAGGGAGTTGTAAACAAACGTCCGGGTACGCCAATCGGCAGAATTCGGGTCATTGCCCTTCTGATCTACTCGGAGCAAGCTATCCAGCAAGTCGTACTGGTAATCAGTCTCGTTAACCAAGTTTCCGCTGGCATCGGGTTCGAACACTTGAGTGAGGCGTCCAAGTCCATCAAAACAACTCTTTCGAATTTTCGTCGTTTGGTCTGTGATTGTGGAACAGTTGCCCAAGAAGGCCGTACTCATGTTGTTCGCATTTGCCGTGCCGTCAGGGGGAATATTTTTCACAACGCGGTTAAGCGCGTCGTATTGAGTTGTGGTGATGCCGTTGGTTGGACCGGGGTCATTGGAAGTGCGGTATGCGTTTGAGACCGTGGCTACACGCCCTTGGCTGTCGTACGTGGTGTCGACGAAATCCGTGCCCTGTGGATCGGCCGTTAACTTGGTTTGCGACGTTCGACCCAAACTGTCCAAGACCGTAGTGGATATGCGGCTAAGGCTAGATGTGATCTTGGTGGTCGTAGTGACACTCAGTGGCAGCGTAGGCTCATTGTACGTCGTGTCCGTCTCAGCACGCAGGTTGTTGTTGTTGGGGTCGGGCGGATAAAGTACTTGGATGCGACGATCCATCAAATCATATGCGAGGTTCGTGGTTTGATTGTTGACATCCGCAGTTGAAGCCAACGTGCCGGTGCAGGAATTATATGTTGATCTTGTGGTTTGAGTCAGGGCATTGATAACGCTTGTTACGTAAGCAGCGGCATTTCCTCCAGTTGGACCGCAAGCAGCATTCGACCAGGAGTCGGCATAACTAAAGGATGTGGTGTGCCCCCCGGGATCGATGGTTTTGAGTGTGTTGCCGGCATCATCGTATTGGTTGTAAGAAGAGAGCCAGGCGCCGTCCGTGTTCCGCCAGCGCTGGACTGCCGTGATATTTCCGCGCGTTGTATAGCTCGTGCCAAATGCTGAATCGTGCTGGACGGCGCCGCTGGTCTGGAGCGGTGCGTGATTCTGACTAGTATCGTATTTGTCGTACTCGAACTGAGTTTGGGCGATCACAGTTCCACCGCCGCTCTTCACAATGATGCTGGTAGGTTTGTTAAGGATGTTTTTCGCGAGATAGGTCGGATTAGCTGCCAGGTATGTGGCGTCTGTGACCCGTGTTGGTGTTGCCGGAGGCGTTCCCGTGTAGTAGTCCCACTCACGGACTTCGTTTACATTGCCATAATTTGAACTGTCATATGAATATTCAATTTTCTTGCTCAAGTTTCCGCTGCCGGACGGAATTACGGTAGTCAGGCGGGTCGGCAACAAACCATAGTAGTCTCTCAGCTCTGTTTTTAGCGTATTTCCCGACGCATCTTTATAGGCCGTAATGGCGTTCAGTGAGAGATCGTACATTGAATTGCCAAACGTGTATATCGTTGACTCTCCATTAGGTTTAATGACCGTAACGGACTGACTTGCAGGGGGGACCGGTTGGGGTAGACTGCAAGGATTGCCACTGCCACCCCCGGCTACAATTGCTGGCGTAAGGGTCCAATTGTTGCCGGCGATGTTCACATTTGAAATCCATCTTTGGAGATTGCATTGTGCGTCAATGAAATTGACATAACCAAACTGGACTTGTGCGCCGGTGGACAGGGTCATAGTCTTCAACAGCCCGTAATTGCCAGGGGCTGTCCCGGAGTCATATGTAAAGGTAAAGCTTGTTCCGTTGGGAAGGGTCAGACTTTGAACAGTACTAAAGGACCCGCTGAACTCAGTGACATAGTTTTGGCCGAAAGAAGTATTTGCATTGACAGTTGTGTTTGTGACTGTAAATCGTGACCTCGTCCCTTGAGAATTCAAGATATCATAATACGTGACGTTACCGTTCACGGTCGTGTTAACAAGGACTCGACTGAGATTATCGGTAATGGAATTATAAGTACCTGAGTTATAATTACCATTAGAATCTTCAAAAGACATTATGTCACCTTCGTTGTCATATACCGTGGCCCGCGTATAGTTTGTTACCACTATGTACCATCCGGACCCGTCGTCGGCGTAGGCGGTGGAGTTGGGAAAGTCTTGTGAGCCGCAGTCCCCAGCATCGGTCGTCGGTTGGGATGTCTGAGCAAAAATGAAGGTCTTAGACGTGCCGTCAGCAGATTCATATGACCAGGGCGTGAAGTACGTGATCGAGCCAGGATTGTTTGGGTCTCCAGAATTACACTCTTGAATATTAGATATTGAATAGTTTACTCCCAGACACCTTCCACCCGTAAACTGTTGACAGAAGTACGCGTCGGCTTGACCCGTCATGACGACCTTCCATCCTCCGGCCGAACCAACAACGTTCTGCGAAGACCAAGTCTGGTAAGGACTATCAAAGTAGACCTTACTGTCGTAGGTAAGTCTGATGCTGACCGGTCGCCCTCCGCGTTGGGCGGTCGTGGCCATTGGTATTTCTAGGTGCAAATTTCCGTTGGCGATGTTTACAATGCCTTTAGGAACATTCAGCGGAACCGTCCAGTTGGGTACCCCGATTCTCTCATAGTAATCTGACCCTTGTGCCCGGGCACCACGAGCGAAAACCACCATCAAGGTCAAGATAACCCCGATACAAAATACCTTTAGCGTATTCATTTTCATGCACCTCGTTTCACGGACAAACTCTGGGGCGGCGCCCTTTTTGACCTAGCAGACCTTCTTCGTCTGTGTCGAATGTGATGTGAGATTACTCAGCTAGGGTCGAAAAATGTCATCGGTCAACCCTTGGTTAAATTCAACCGTGCTCAGATTCATTCTCCAAGTTAGCTGACCGTCTATCCTTTCATCGATGGCGAGCGGCAAGACGAGCCCATTTATCTCTTTGAAGTTAGAGTAATTCAATTCCCGAAGTACATCTCGTGCGCGCGCGCCTCGCGCAAAAAGGGGATGTCGAATCGACACTATTGTGAAGGTCGTGGAATCTATCAAAACCGCTACTGAATTGATCTTTCTTGCACTTTCGACCTGGGCGAGCTTACCTGGAATCCCGCGAATAATATGTATTGTGACAGTAGATGGAGGTCCGGCGGGTTCCGCATCCACGGTGGATATTATTGCATTAGGGTCGTCCAGTGCTGCCAGCACAAACGATATGGGAAAAGTGACTAAGGCCAAATTAGTCGCGTCCATCGGAGAGATAGTTGAGTCGTAATTGGGCCCTGAGAAACTTCCTTTCCCATGATTCAGCAGGACTAAATGGGTTCCGTCAGGCGTTCGCGTTTCCATCCGCAGTTGGTCGTGTCCGCGGCCCTGTACATGAAGCTGACCAGAAACCGGTCCACCACTCCAATTATGCGTGATGGTTCCAGTAGCCGCGAAGTCAGCGATTTTGCGAATGGCTTGCGCACTGCCCGCGGCAGTAACCGCTCTTTCTAAGATAGATATCGACAGTGGGTCACGCTGCGCTGGTGTTGGGATGGGCGCTTGAGTTTGTTGGGCGATTGAAAATTGGGTGATCGAGAAGGCAACAAAAACGAATATGAAAAGAGGAATAGCTCGCATGCGACCTCCGGGATGGTCCACGGACCAATCGAGCAGGAGCGTGGAGGCTGTAAATTGCCGTCAGGGTGGGAGACGGTGCGCGGGAATGTACGGTAGTTTCATGTAAACCGCCAATCGTGTGAATCCTGCAAATTGGGCTCAGGTGATCACCCGAGGAAAGTACTATGAGAGTACTAAGCGGTGAACTCCGAGCATGGCGAAGGGATTTTTTTTGTGGATCGCGCTATCGACGATGCTGCTTTCATCCTCGAACGAATCGATGCGAGATGGCCTAGCAGAGCGGGTTTGTGTCAGGCAAAGATGAGCAGCGCCAATCCGCTGGCGAGGAGAATCGCAAACAACGCGACAACCAGAAGTCTTGTCCGTGGAACAAAATCCGGGTAATCACCGTCCCTATGTTTTCGAACAACTTTGTTCATGGGTTTCTTCTCCGCTCTTTTTAACAGGGTTTCTTGCCGAATCCCGAATATGCCCAAGATGTGCCATCAGCTTTTGCAGAGAGGTCTTGGTCTTACTTACCAGTCCGACCACAATCATCAGCCGCTCGAAAGCAGGGGGAGGCAGATGTTCTGGAAGGAACTCAACGTGGTATAGGAGCGCAGTCACGAAACTGCTCATAGCATGCGTACAGTCTTCGAGTTTCGACAGTTCTTCCTGTGAAAGCGGTATGACCGCTTTGGAAGGGGGCATGGGTGCTCTGTACTCCCAAGTAAGAGCGGGCAGAAGTTAGTTGAAAGGCAAGGCCCATGTCAAGCTAATTCTGTAATAGACTGATACCGTCCGGCTTCAAACGAATTGATATGCATATCGCTAGAACAACATCTTGTGAAGTTCCTGGCTGCGCGAGGTCTCCAGCCGCAGGGTTGGTCCTGTGCGAACGACATTGCGCACAGCAAGCCAACCGCGTAACGAGAGTCGATAGGTATTCCTGCACATGGAATCTTGATTCCAGCGACCGGCACGCGGGAATGCGCATTCTTCAGAACACAATTCTGATTCTGCAATTCGAGAGAAAGAAGTGCGGACCCTTTCTTCCTCCGCCAAATGACCCCTGGTTGGAACCAGAATCCGAGGAGGCGTACGAGTTTCTTCGGCGGCATATTCGTCGCCGTTTCTTCCATTGAACATTGAGGAACACTCGGTTGAGGGTATCGAGACCACTGGTAATGCTGTAGACCCGCTGAAAGGACGCAACAGCCCAACGCGAGTTCGCCGAGATTTTTCGTCGAGACCTGGAGGGAAATGCTAAGAAGCCGCCCTGGGAGGAGCCTATCGCGAGCCGAGCAGTATCGTGAGATGCTTTTTTCAGGCCCCTAAGTATGCAGCCCATTGCTATCCCAACCTACCTCTCGCACCTGCCAACCTATCAAGGATGGCCCGTCCCCTTCACGCAAGCCTGGTTCGATGGAAAGCCGGATTTTCGAACTGTTGACCCGCAGAAAACAACTCGCTGTGTCACAGAGAAACTCTGTGCTGTCTGCGGGCGGCGGTTAGGAGAGAAATCCTATTTCATCGGAGGACCGCTGTCCAAAGCCAACCGCCTTTTCACTGACCCGCCCATGCACAAGAGATGTGCCGACTTTGCCGCGCAAACATGCCCTTTCGTTTCCGGTGACAAACTCGAATACAGCAAGCGTCCGGTGAACGCAAACATGACCAAGATTCAGGAGATAGTTTCAACGCAGCGGCCAATACAAATGTTTATCTTGACCGCTTGGACTAAGAAGACTCGCCTCGTTCGCCACGGAGATAGCATTTTCATCTGGGCAGCAAGCTGGATAAGTAGAAAAACAATCTGACAGGAGCTAAAGAAGTTCCGACGCCTCCAAAAAGGAGGGCGCTCCGGCGCGTGGGGTCAACCAAGGCTTCCCTCTCAGAGAAAGGCAGGTGTCACTAACCGGAGTGCCCAAGGCCCTTACTAATACACGAGCAGGCACTTCCGAGTCAATGGCTTTCGCGGGCACTTTGCTTGTCTGGGCCGAGGTTTTAGTTATCGTGCGCCATTTTCTGGGCCATGCCCAGAAGCAATTTCCGGTCGTCGGCGCTCATCTTTGCCAGGTGCCGTCTCAACCTTTGAAAGTAGCGGGCATCTCTACCCCGAAGTCCCCAAATTGGCGGCCTATCACCATTCGAAACTAATGCAGCGGGAGCCTCGGGCGGTTTATCGCCATCATAGAAAAGCTGGTACATCGGAACCTCTAAGGCCCGTGCCATCTTTTCCAGCGTCTCAATAGCGGGAACTGTGTGACTGTTTTCAACCCGCGAGACGTAGCAGCGGAACAGCCCTGTTTTCTTCTCGATGTCCCCTTGAGAGAGATTTTTTGCTTCGCGTAATTCTCTTAGGCGGTCGCCAATAATCATGACGGGATTATTCCATTGAGGAACCTGGAAGGCAAGCAACGAGCCTGGCGGCTGCGAAGTCCAGGGCTGCCGGGCGGCAACGATCAGGTTTTAAGACCCCTTCTTGGAGAAGGAACTAGAGTCGGGTTTCCTCCTCTGCCACATCCTATCGGCCACGATTGCTATGACCGCCAAAATAGAAATCATCCAGCCTGCCCACTTGGGGGACGAAACGAAATCGGGCGCTACATTGAACGCAGAGTGGAACAGCGCGGCACTAAGAATCGTCTTGCCACAGCGATTGTAAACCCACGTAATAATGATGGAAAGCGGAACCAGGATGAACACTCGTGTTTGGAGGTACGCCGCAAATGTTGAGCCTGCATACCCGGCGAAATCGAGCGGTGCGTGCCATAGTGCCCACGGGAACCAGACCAATAGGCTTGCTACTAGCGGGTTAAATCGATCCTGCAACCGTGGCAGGAGGAAGCCCCGCCATCCCGGTTCCTCCGAAACGCCTCCGCCGACGAAAAGAGCATAACCGAACTCCACAACCACCAGCGGAAAGTAAGACAGCCCGGACCCAACGATTTTGGGTTGATGGACTGTGCTGCCCTGTATTCGCGTCAAACCTGCCGTAAAAAGTAGGAGCGCGGGAAATGCAAACAACGCAACCGCGTGCCAGAGCACTGGTCTTGGCACTAAGAGCGTTCGCATCGTGGCGCGTATCCCGCCGTCCCGTGAAAAAGCAGTTGAGACAATCCAAGCTGGAATGGCTGATGGCAACAGGAGTAGCAATTTTGCGCCGAACGAGAGACGCAGTTCGTCCCACAACTTTGCATGTCCGATAAGGACGGCCCAACACAGGAGCAACGTCAATCCGAAACAGACGAATCGAGAGGATAACTTGGAAGGGACACGAACGCCTTGGTAGGAGAGCAGAATGGCAGCAAGAGCAGGACCAAAAGTGCCGATGATTAGCAGATCGCCAAGTTGCTCATGCCTGCGCGAGGCCAAGAGCACGGGAATCCACACGATCCAACTCAGCGCGAACGATAGGATCAGGTAGGCGAAGCATTCTCTCGTTGGAGATGCTCGGACATACATCAAGACCTGATGCATTCCTATTCTTTTTCAAGTGTGGCATCCACCGTGAGTGTTGCTCCCGCAGTCACGGTCATGGTTCTTTCCCAAATTTTGAAGCCCGATTTTCCCAACTTAATCTTGTGGTCGCCCACCGCAAGTCGCAGTGACGAGGGAGTGCTGCCCATGAATTTGTCGTCCACGGTGACCTCGGCTCCATCAGGAGTCGATTTGATGTCAACTGCCGTAAGCGCAGCATCCAAGCCTTTCCCATTTTGCGTTGTGGATGCATCAGCGGTTGGTTGAACGGCGGCACCTGCATCCGAACTGGCAGCAGCCTGTGTCGCAAACTTCTTTGGGTCTAACGGAATATCCCCATTGATGTAAGCAGTAATCTCAGTACCTTTCGGAATTGTGATGTCTTTCCCATGTATGAGGAGAAAAAGGGGAGCCGCTGGGAAAAATACGATGCTTGTCGCCACTATCGCCCCTGTTATTGCACCCTGATGGCCGCCGCCCTTCACATCTTTGATTGCCCGCAAAGCCACTTTCTCGCCGGAAGTCAGACGCACATTGTCAATGTTGATGTTCAGCTTGCCTGCGCGTCCCATTCTTCTCTTAGGTTGGGCTTCAGTTACCGTTGCCCAAGCCATGCCTCCACGGGGAATCACAACGACATCGTGGACCTTAATATCCTCAAGAACTTCGAAATCGACGGTCTCATTGACCTGTGCATCGGCGGACGAAATGTTCCTATTTATTCGGAGCTTGACCGGGGTAGCATCCTCTAAACCAAATGCGAGAGGTTGCTTGACGACCGGAGCCACTGGTTGAGGCTCTTGAGCAGCCTGTTTGGCATTCTTATCTTGCTTTGTCTGCGGAGAGGCCAGCACTGCATTCGGGAAAAGAAGTGAAACCGAAAGAATAAATGAGCAAACCACTCTCATGGGCTGGACCTCCGTTCGTAATCTGTTGCGGGAATTAACTGTGGCTACAATCTACCTAAAGAAGAGGGGTGTCAAGGACTAACGTTCCGCATCCTGAACGTGGTGAACCTTGACAGGCGCAGAGGATCGGCTCATGCTACGCGCACATTTTCTCTCTCCAATTTCCACTCGGAGGATTCAGTCATGCAGAAATCAAGATTGCTCATTGTTCTGGCTCAGGTCATGGTATCGATTCTTCTCCTCAGTCAAATTCCATTCGGCATTTCCGCAGCGACCTGCACTGGTGCCGACCCTTGCCATGCGTGCAAGAATTGTAAGTATTGCAAGCACTGCGCCAAAGAAGGCGGGAAGTGCGGTGTTTGTAAGTAGCTTCTAGGATTAGTTTTGATATTCAAGGAGCAAAGCGATGAAGTTTCTCCGAGTCGCAGCCTTAGCAATCTGCTCGTTTCTGGCTTTCTGTTCAGCCGAAGCGCAACATCGAAGCACTAGCCGTCCTGACTATAGCGGGGGAAAACATAGCAGGTCTCATGGGGGGCATTACCAGGGACAACAGAATTCTCATCACAAGGGTGGGCACTATAAGAACCCGAGAACGAGCAATCAGTATGGGCGTCACAAGCTTTGACGCGCTTCCGCTACGTTTCACTGCATCCAACGAAACTGAACCGGCGATTCGCTCTTCAGCTTCTTGACCCGCTCCAATACCTCTTCGCCTGTCAAAATTCCTTTCTCCGCCAGCAACTCTAAGATCGCCTCAGTCAAAAACATATTGTAGTACGCCACTTCCTGAATCGTTGTCGTCACCTTGCCAGTCTTGTCGTTCCGCTCCATCATGGCCTCCTCCGATTCCTTGACATTACGTGTCTCTCTGAGATATATAGTCGCAGTAAACACATGCTCCCTGCCGTTGTCAAGGAGACCTTCAGTGAAACCCAACCATTCGTACCTTATTGCCCAACCCAATCGCTCGTCCCTTTTAGTGTGGATGCTTGTCTGTCTCATCGTGGTATTGGCGCTCGTATTGCTAATCGTCCAGCCTGCTCTGGCTCAGAAGAAGCTCACGGCAGCGGAGGCGAAAGGTCACATGGGTGAGACCGCAACTGTTTGCGGCAACGTCGTCAGCACGCGGTATGCGGCTTCAACAGAAGGGCAGCCGACGTTTCTTTACTTAGACCAGACGTATCCGGATAAAATCTTCGCCGTGGTGATCTGGGGCAGCAAGCGGAGCAAATTCGGGAAATTCGCCACTCCTGAAGTCGAATATAGGGAGAGGCAAATCTGCGTAACGGGAAAGATCACAAAATACGGGAGTGTCCCTGAAATAACTGCCGATTCTCCTCTTCAGATCGCTGTTATTCTCGTCGCGCCAGGAATTTTGCCGTTCAGAGTGGAGAGAAACCCGATTGAGCAAACCGCGCTTGGGAGTCCGGCGAAACAGGGTAACTTTCTCCGCCCACCTTGACGGCCTTGGATTTTTCCACGAGGGCCTGCCGCCAGACCTAGATAAGTGCGTCTTCGAATGAGAGCTTCGTCATGACCTAGATCACCTTCAGTCTTTGGCCGCGAACGTGTTCACAATTGTAGGCCATCGCGCATCGATTCGTTCGAGGATGAACATAGCATCATCGATAGCGCGGTCCACGAAATATCCCTTCGCCATATTGGGCTTGTCCGGGTCCAGATCGATGAGCTTCCGCGCCGCGAGAAGCGTTGCGGCGAACAGGATGGCGAACTTTCGTTCCTCGGTCACGCTGGAGTCTCCTAGATTTTGAGAGGCTGTCCAGGCAGGAGAAGCGGGGAAGGCAGTTTACTTTTTATCGTCCCACAAGTCCATGAACAGTTTGACCGTCCCTGGCCCATGCCCGGCGTAGTGGTTGTTGGCGAACGCAAGAATTTTCAAGACCTTTGTGTTGTTTCACCATCCCCTTGAATACATCCAAATCTTTTAGGGCCAGTTAATTCGCGGATACCCTTGCCGAATCGGCACCGCGCTTCAGACGCTGCAAGTCGGTTTGAATGTCGACGGCATTCTGGTAGCGCAACTTGCGGTCTTTCTCAAGAGCCTTGTTGACGATGTCTTCTAATTTAGGAGGGAGTTCAGGGTTCAGCCTTAATAGGGGAATCGGCGCTCGGTTTAGAATCGCCTCATAAATAATTGCAGCAGTGTTGCCGGGAAACGCCATGCGGCCCGTTGCCATCTCGTAAAGCAAAGCACCTAACGAAAACAAATCCGTCCTGGCATCCAGTTCTTCGCCCCGTGCCTGTTCCGGAGACATATAGGCCATAGTGCCCATTGCAGTGCCGAAGCTGGTCAATGGTTCTTCCCCTGTTACCGTCGGCAGGCCAGAAAGACCGATATCCTCGGTAGCGGTGGCGAGTTTCGCCAGACCGAAGTCCAGTATCTTAGAGTGCCCTCGCTCGGTCACAAAAATGTTGGCAGGCTTAATGTCGCGGTGGATGATGCATTTGGCGTGGGCGGCTTCGACGATAGTGCGAGACCGTCACTCCGAGTTGTTTCATGAGACTTAGAGCGTCCCAACTAGCAGAGGAATCTATGATCTTTCCGTTGACGACGTGATGGATCGTCATTCCATCCACGGACACCTTCTTGTTCGTGGCAGAAACTCCCATGAACTTGCCTTTATGAGTACCGGAAAAGGTCCAAGCGGCTACAATCTTTTCATTTTCGCCCACGATGTCCTCGATGGTCATCCGTGCATCCGGGAAGCCTTTCAAGAACACTAGGACCTGAAGCTTGTACGCTTCGGCACCAATCTCGGAACCGGACACGTTAGGGTTGGACAGAGCGTGGCTGGGGGATATCAGTTCGTCCAAAAGTTCGAACCTGTGCTTATTCCAGACCTCTTCGTAGAGGCGGCGAACGATAGCCCTATTCTCCATTGACATAAGGTGCCTCCTCCTCAGAGTAGTTGCCGAGGGTAGAGGAAAGGTAGGGTTAGTTTAGTTCTGTTGGTTCCATCATTGCCAGAACAGCTTTACGCGTCTGCATGCCCCGTGGATAGAAAGAACCTTGCCAGCCGTTTGCGGTGAAAGCGGAAGTTCCGAGGAGAATGCCGGGCAGAGAGTACGGGCGTTCGATCTTTAGCTCGCCTGCGGGTTCGGCTGATTTCTCCATCTGGAATAGAGTCGGCTGGCGAGTCGGCTCGACTCTTGGAAGCTTTGGGTTCACGGAGAGAGTCTAACTAAAGCGGCTTCTGCATGGCGCAGATTCTACACCTGCCCGGCTAGGGGCACACTCTCGCTATGGAACCGAAGCCAACCATTCGGCCAGATTTGTTCCCCCCTACGCCGCAGCAAAGGCTTTCGCTAAGTGCAGCGAACTGTAGTAGCCTTTGGGTAAAGGCTGTCCCGCTTCGTAGACAAGGACTTCGTCTAGCCCCATGAACGCAGAACGCCTGCACATTGTCGCCCTTACTCTCAGGCAAGAAATAACTGAGCAGAACGTCATCGGAACTCTTCAGAATCTAGTCAGCTCCCTACAGAGCATCGTTCAGTCCAGCAACGCGAATACGCAGCAGAACTTAGTATCTAGTCGGGATGCCTTTTATGCGGCGGTGACCGATACGCCGAGCGATTCCTTCACTCCCGCATGGCGTCAAATTCTGGTCGAGATGGGCGGGGAGGAGTTATTTGGAAAGACTCTGAAACAGAGGGTTCAACAAATTCTTGCTGACAATCAGATGACTCCCGGCGTAGCCCACCAGCAGCTAGGGGAGATTCTCGATAATCTGCAAGCGTTCAAGAAAGCCTTAGACCAACTTCTTGCCGCGTTCGAGCATTTCAAAATCGGCTCTGAAGAACTCGACCCCGGCGAGGCTGAGATTACGCTGCTCATTCCCCGCGATGCAGTCCATGACAAGCTTGAAGAGTTTACCGAAGAACTGGAGGAAATGAAGTTCATTCTGAATACGTTCTCGGAGATCGCTACCGGGCACAAAGACGATTTGAAGATTAGAACCGTATCGTCCAGTGGCTTGATGTTATTTTTGGCAGCTAGTCCTGTGTTTGGGGCAATCATTGCCAAGGCCGTTGATTTTGTCGTTGGAACATACAAAAAGATACTGGATATTAGAAAGCTGCAACTGGAAATAGAGCGACTTCAGTTGCCAAATGAAATCACTGAGAAAACCAAAGCACACGCGAACACCCTTATGGGAGCCGAGATCGAGAAATTCACGATAGAGATTGTGAATGAATACCACAAAGGGAAAGATGGCGGGCGAAAAAATGAACTGACGAATGCAGTAAAAATTTCGCTTAACAAGATTGCCAACCGGATAGACCGTGGTTTCAACTTCGAAGTGCGAATCGAGCCGCCTGCCCAACCTCTCGAAAATGCTAAACAGGAAAAGGAACTTCAAAAGGCTGTGGAAGCCATCCAGGCGGCATCCGAGAACATGCAATACATGAAACTTGAAGGTCCACCAATCCTTGCCTTACCCGAGAAAGTCGAATCTGGCAAAAGCGGAAAGTCCAAGGCAAAGAAAGCCAAGAACCTAGAAGCAGCCGCAGCAAAGGAACGTGTTGGCGCTAAGGAACTCTCCAGCCCAAAGGAACCTGGTG
>WNGL01004791.1_pt1 | contig 16175 bp, 8 predicted proteins | sample 5400591 | NCBI WGS metagenome assembly WNGL01 (sample SAMN13153377, study PRJNA577476) | soil metagenome | isolation source: 80 cm soil or saprolite under Garry oak tree replicate 1 | place: USA:California | collected 2016-06-15
GGGGCAAGGCAAGGCGAGAATGCTTCTCTTCTTCATCCTCGTCTTCCTGGCGCTGGTCCTCCTCCTGTGGCTCCTCTACTGGATCATCCGCAAGATCATCTTCGCATTCTCCTCCGCTCGGGCGCGCAGGGACGCAGCCCAGGCAACTCCAACGCCGGGAGCCAACCCGCAGGAGCAGGCCGAACTGAATGCTCTGCTGGACAAGCTGAAGCATGCAGTTCGCGTCATTCAGGAATCCAAACTGGCCAAGGGCCGCGGACCAGAGGAAGCCCTATACGCGCTCCCCTGGATTCTTCTGTTGGGGCCGCCGGAGTCCGGAAAGACAACCGCGCTGCGGGAAAGCGGGGTCGATTTTCCCTACACCACGGCCGAAGACGGGAAGTCGTCGCGCTCCAAGCAGCCGGCAACAGTGGAATTCTGGTTTTCCCGCGGCGGCATCGTGCTGGATCTGGCGGGCCGGCTCGGAGCAGACGATGAAAACTTCGACATCTTTAAGGGCTTTCTGAACCAGCTGAAACGCGCGCGTAAAGCGCGTCCCCTCGACGCTGTGGTGGTTACAGCGAGCTTGCCCGACATCATGGGAAGCTCCCGCGATCACGCGGAGCAGCTGGCCCATCGCCTGCGGCTGCGCTTTGATGAAATGATCCGTCGTCTCGGAATTCGCTTTCCGATCTACGTCCTGTTTACGAAGTGCGACCAGATACCTGGATTCCGCGAATTCTTCGGAAATCTGCGCGGCAGGGATCGAACCCAGGTCTGGGGAGCCACCATCTCACGATCCCAAAGAAAGCGCGCTTCAGCCGAACAGATCTTCCAGCATGAATTTGACGGTCTCCTCGAGTCCCTTCATGCCTGCCGCCTGGAGTTGATGGCAGGCGAAAAGGACAGCCAGAAGCTGTCGCGCATCTACAACTTTCCGGCCGGATTCGCTGCGCTCCGGGACCGCCTGACGAGCTTTGTAGGAGCCTTGCTCCAACCGACCCCTTATTCGGAGCGTCCGATGTTTCGGGGCTTCTACCTGACCAGCGCCGCAGTAGGCGCTCAAACTCTGGCGGCAGAGGCGCCGCGGTCGAAGTCCACGGAAAGATGGGAGCCAGGCCGCCGGCTGGCGGCTATGCAGGAAGCGCCCCAAGAAGGCTCCAGGAGCTATTTCCTGGAAAGCCTCTTCCCGAAGATCATCTTTGCCGACCGCCCGATGGCCGGAGCCAATGTAGACACCCGTCTCCGGCGCAGGCTCTGGTTGGACATCGTGTTCGTTTCGACACTCCTGCTCTGCGCCGTGCTCATCATCGGCATGTTCTTCTCTTTCTTCGAGAATCGCAGCCTGATCGAAACCACGCGATCCCGAGCCCTCAAGGTTGTCGATGCCGGTTGGGACGGCCGCCGAATCACGGACCTGACTGCGCTTGAAGACCTGCGCCTGAGCGTGGCGACTCTGGACGAACACGCCGCAAAGGGGCCGGGGTTCATGCTGGGCTGGGGTCTATACAGCGGGGGCGCGATCCATGCCAGGGCGCGGCACGTCTATTTACAGCGCCTGATGCAAGCCTTTGTCCGGCCTACGGCAAACGCATTGCTTCAACGGCTGGTTGCCATTTCGTCAGACCCCGGAAGGAGCGCCAGCTACGACGAGTTCTACACGCATCTCAAAGCGTACATGATGATGACCGACCCGAGTCACTCGAATGCGTCTTTCCTGGTGAACGCCCTTGCGCCCATCTGGAATAAGTTGGGGGGACCTGAAGGAGAAAGCGCTGCGCTCAAACAGTTGCAGTTCTATGCCGGGCAGTTGTCCCGAAAAGACCCCGAGATAGTCCTTGCGACGGAGACGGCGACAGTATCCCGCGCGCGGCAGGGTTTGTGCCAGTACCCTGCCCTGAATCGCGTCTACAATAACCTGAAAGACGAAGGCAACTCGAAGATTCGTCCCTTTACGCTTGCGCGCGCCACCGGGGGCAAGAGTCTCGACTTTTTAAGCTCCACCTACGACGTGCCGGGCGTATTCACCAAAGACGGGTGGACCAGCTACTTCAAGAACGCCGTGGATAAGGCCAGCGGCGAAGTGGCGAAAGACGACTGGGTACTCGGCGGGTGCTCCTCCTATACCGGAACAGGGCAGGTCAGCGACGCGGAATATCGCCGCAGGCTTCTCGATCTGTACTTCGACGAATATGCCCACCGCTGGTCCAAATTCCTCGAGGGTATCTCCGTGAACGCGCTGGCCAATCTCGACCGGGCCCGCGCCGCCCTGGAATCTTTTTCTCAGGCGGAATCGGCGCTGTCCCGCCTGCTGATGAACGTCGCGGAGAATACCATGCTTCCCAAGGAGCCGGAGAAGAGGGACGGTATCGGCAGCATGGTGTCGAGCGCGCTGGGTTCTGTCGGGTTGGGAAGCAAAGTGAACCGCGAGGAACTGGTCGACGCGGTCGCCCGGGAATTTCAGCCTTTGCACGACCTGGTTACGTCCCCGGACGGGAAGGAGCCCTCCCCGGCTGCCAGGTACATTCTCATACTCGCCAAAATCCAGCAGAAGCTGGAGGCTCTCTTCGGCGGAGGCACTCAATGGGAACAGGTAAAAGCTTATGTTTCCACGATAGCCAACAACATTTCCGGCGACGAGTTCCATGACGGGTACGCCGCCATATCTCGCGTGAAGCAGCTGTGCGGAACGAGAAGCACCGCGCCTATCGGGCAACTCCTGGAGCAGCCTTTGCGGCAATCGTGGGCAGCGATCCTGCGCGACGTCGGTTCTCGGCTCGACGGCCTCTGGAAAAGCAGGGTTGCCGACGGATTCACGTCGAACGCCGAAACAAAGTTCCCTTTCAACCCGCAGGGACCGGATCTTCCTCTGGCGCTCCTGTCTCAATACCTTAAACCCAAAGAAGGATTCATCTGGGCCTTTTACGATCAGGAGCTCCGTTTTGTCCTGAACCAGGCGGGAGACCGCTACGCGTCGAAAGAGCTTTTCGGGTCCCAGGTGGAGTTTTCGCCGACATTCCTGGACTTCATGTCCAGGGCCTCCGCCCTGACCAATGCTTTTTACGGTTCGGGCGCTGAACCCACCGTAAGTTTTGACCTGACTCCGGGTGAAACTCGGGATGTTTCGCAAAGCCTTCTGGAAATCGACGGCCAGCAGCTAAGTTACGGTAATTGGAGGCAGGCACCTCAGAGTTTTGTGTGGCCGGGTAAGACCGGCGCTCCTCACGCGAAGCTTCAGATCACTATCGTGGGGACGGGGGACCGGCCGATCCTCTCGGTAGCGGACGGCGAATGGGCCCTTTTCCGGCTGCTGCGGCTGGCGGAAATAGTGCCTCAGAGCCCGGCAGCCTACACCATCATCTGGAGGGTTACGAGCGCCGACGGCAGGAAATTCGAGATACGGTACAGGCTCCAGTCGAAAAGCATTCAGAATCCCTTCGCGCCCAATTTCTTTGGCGGGATTGCTTGCCCCGAGCGCCTCAGTCGGTAAAACAGTGGCCAGTGGTCAGTGGCCAGTGGTCAGTGGCCGGTGGTCAGTGGCCAGTCAATCTCAGGGAGTTGTAGAGACCGTTGATCAACCTTCCGACCTCAGCGGCTCGGCTCATCAGCTTTGCGAATGCCAGTTGTCCGAGGTAACCGAGTCTTTCGGCAATGATCAATTGCGTCTCCAATTCCATCAGCGATCCATACGCTATAGAGAGGTGATGCAGAAACTCACTCGTTGACTTCCGCCCTTGTCCTTCAGCGATGTTCGACGGTATGGACACCGATGCTCTCCTCAATTGGCTCGTCAATCCGTAGATTTCTTCTTTCGGGAATCGCGCCGTATCCATATAAACTTCTTGAGTGAGGTCCACGGCCTTTTGCCACGCAATCAGCTCGCTGTATTTCTTAACTTTCATACACCCTCCTGAGCGACAATCTCCAACTGACCACTGGCCACTGGCCACTGTTTAGTCGCTGCCCTACTCTTAATTAACGGGTGCGTTGCGAATTGAGCGAGAATTTCGAACGAACGACTGGTCACTGGTCAGTGGCCACTGATCACTGGCTAAAGGCGCTCTTGAAGATTGCGGAGCTTGAGGTTGCTGTCGGCCAGGGCGCGTTCGAGTTGCTGTACCAGGCGCCACAACTTCTCGTTTTCCACTTGCAGGCTGCTTGAACCCGGCCCGCCGGCGCTAGGATTCCCGGAAGCCATGTCCCTGTACTGGAGAAGCTCTTTGCGCAGCGCCTCGTTCTCAGCCTGGAGGGTTTGTATCTTCTGGCGGAGAGCGCTCAACTCGGCCTCTTTTCCGTCAGCTTCTTCGCGCAACTTTTCAATGGTGCGGTCCAGCCCGTGTACCGGGTATTCTTCCCCGGCCCCCGAGGGAAAAGAACCTTTCAAACCACCGGTCGGCGTCCCGTCTTGAAAGAGCGGATCGGAATCTTCCAGCGGATCCTTCGCCAGCGGAGCCGGGCCAGACGCGCAGTTAGCGCTCCGGAAGACGGCGTTGACTTCACCGAACTGTATCTGATCGTCATCGCCCAGCATCTGCAGCTTGATCTTCTTGCCGTTTACGGTCGTGCCGTTTCCGCTTTCAAGATCCTTGATCCAGAAATGCCCTCCCTCGAAGAAAATCCGCGCATGGTGGCGAGAGACCGACCGCGCGCTGAGCACAACATGGCTTTCCGGGGCGCGGCCAATGGTAGCCACACGTTCAACGCGGAACTTGCCGACACTCTCGACATCGAGTTCCGCCCTGCCCTGCGAACCCCAGGTAGCCGGAGAAGGATCGTCACCCCCCAGCTGAAATAGACTCTTGGTCATTTAGGCTGAAGTATATCACGGGCCACAGACCCGATTGGAATAGAACCAAGGTACCGGTGTACCAGCACCCCAGTGTGCGGCCCATGAGAATTTCCGCCCTCACCCCCCTTACACTGGGCGAACGGATTTAGGGCGGAATAGTGTGATATAGTCCGAGCAGATTCGGCGAATCTTCTATGGATCGTTCTCATTATCGCGTCCGAAAAATCATGCTCGAGGACGAGGGCTCCGTGACGGATGTGGAGCATCTTACCCCGGAGGAGCGCGTCATGATGGTATGGACGCTCACCCTGCAGGCCTGGATGTTCAAGGAAGGGCGGGTCGATGAACCGCGACTTCGTCGAGATGTTGTGCGCACTATCCGAAACCGGAGCTGAGTTCATTATCGTCGGCGCCCATGCGCTCGCGGCGCACGGACATCCGCGTGCGACAGGCGACCTGGATATCTGGATCCGGCCTGGTGCAGAGAATGCGGGGCGAGTTCTGCGCGCTCTCAGAAAGTTTGGAGCGCCGCTGTTGGATCTCACTCAGAGCGACCTCATACGCCCGGGGACAGTTTTTCAGATCGGAACGGTACCCAGCCGAATTGACATCCTGACCGCGATAACCGGAGTGTCATGGGAGCAAGCCTGGCCCCGGAGGTTAACGGTCCGGATCGAAGGATTGGAAGTCGCCGTTCTCGGCAGGGAGGATCTCGTCGCGAACAAACGCGCCACGGGGCGGGCCAGGGACAGGGCCGATCTGATCCTTCTCTCCGAGCAGGAAGAATGACGTTATTTGTTCTCGGCTAAACCTCGAATAAACCGGACCTGACAGAGCCTTCAAAACGATACCGCTCCTGTCTGAATCGGATGGAGTGTCAGCTGCGATTCAGACAGTGACCCTGCGGCGGTATGACGTCCTGTTTCACCACGAAGACCCGGAGGGCCCTTTGATTGCGGATTGGCGATTGCGGATTTCGGATTTGGAATTAATGAACAGCTTCTCTATCAGGACAATCCGCAATCCGAAATGAGCGTCAGGGCAGAACTTCTTTTTCCCACTGTCATTCGTTATCATGCAGGCAATGAGTGCCGTCCTCGTGCATCGAAAAGGCTCGCTTCAGGGGCAGAAAGACAAGGTCCATCACGACGTCATCCGCCTGGGAAGAAAGCCCGATAACCACGTCATCTATTCAGAAAACGTCGTCTCCGGTTACCACGCAGAAATTCGCCGGCGGGGCGATGAATATTCCCTCGTAGACCTCGAGAGCACAAACGGCACCTTCGTAAACGGGAAAAGGGTCGAGACGGCGCTGCTTGGCGACGGCGACAGAATCGAGTTGGGGGAAGACGGTCCCGTCTTCGAATTCCGAACAGACCAGGGAAAGAAGGGTGCTCGCATCATCCCGATTTCCGGGGCGTGGGAGAACGGGCGGGGTCCGATTCCGCTTCAGCGTGGCACGCGGACGCTGGGGCGCGGATCGAACAATGAGATCGTTGTGGGCCGGGAGCACGAGTCCGTGGTGTCCACCGACCACGCGGAGATTCGTGTTCACTCCGGCCGCTGCGAGCTGGAAGACCTCAACAGCAGAAATGGAACCTTCGTGAACGGCGAGAGGGTCCGCGCCACGCAACTGCAGGATGGGGATCGCGTCGAGTTGGGCGAAGGCGGCCCGGTCTTCGAGTTTCAATGGCACGACGGGCAGCGCAGATCCGGGGGCGGGCGTTCCAGCGAGAGGGACAGGATAGTTCGCAAACTGGAGAGCGCCGCGAAAGGAGGTCCCGCGGGTGACCGGACCCTGCTCATGCTTCAGGCCGCGCAAAAGTATTACAAAAAGCGCCGCTGGCCGCTGATTGCGTTCTCCGCCTTCATTTTCCTCGTCGCGATCTACGCCAGCGCGAGCTGGTACCGAGAGCGGCAAAAGATACAGAAGCTCACGGTACAGGCAAAAGAGCTCTTCTATACTATGCGGACGATGCAGGCGGATATCGTGGCACAGGCGTACCGCTCCGATCGGATGGAGAAGGGCAAGATTGATGATCTGTCCCGGATGGCAAAGCGCTACGACGATTTTCTCGAAGAGCTGGGGTTATACGAAGGCAAAACGGAAACCCAGAGAGCCGTCATGCGCCTGGCCCGGCGGCTGGGGGAAACCGATCTCGAAGTCCCCCGGGATTTCTACGACACCGTAATGCGTCACGTGAGCCAGTGGAAAAGCACCACGAAATTGCGCACCGCAGTCGATCGCGCCCGTCAGCGCCAGCTCTTTCCCAGAATTCAGTTGGCCCTAGCCCATCATGGCCTGCCTAAAGAGCTGACGTTTCTCGCGCTTCAGGAAAGTAACTTTGATGCGACCGCCATTGGACCCAGGACGGACTTCGGAATCGCCAAAGGAATGTGGCAGTTCATCCCGAGCACGGCCGCCGAATACAAACTCAAGATCGGCCCTCTAAAGAACGAAGCGCAGTACGACGCCCTGGACGAGCGTCACGACGAGAACAAGTCCACGTACGCCGCAGCGCAGTACCTGGCATACCTTTACTCGACGAAGGCCGCGGCGTCGGGCATGCTCGTCATCGCTTCCTACAACTACGGCCAGACACGCATCATCAAAAGGCTCGACGAGCTCCCACCGGACCCTCGACACCGCAACTTCTGGAACTTCTACCGCAATGGATGGCTGCCCGATGAAACAAAGCGCTACGTGTTGAACATCTTCTCGGCCGCCTTGATATGCGAGAAGCCCCAGCTCTTCAACATTTCCATGGAACCCTGCATCCCGTAGTCGCGGACCTCAGACCTCAGGCAGACGTGGCACGGGCGTCCCGCCCGTGAAACTGAGGATCCTGCCTCCGAGACGGCCATGCCACGGCGCGCGAATGACTGGGCGGTATGAGGGTCCGCTCGCTAGCTCCCGAGTTTCCACGGGCGGGACGCCCGTGCCACGAACCGATTCACGCGTTATGCCATCCTGTGGCCAATCAACCCGAACGGCATTCAAATTGCCGTGATCGTTTTCGTGAAATTCGTGTAATTTGTGGCCAGTAAAACCGCCACGAATTAACACGAATTGAATTCTTCATAGCTTCTGAAGACTTCACGCACAGCGTCAATTTGACTCCCACTTCCAATTACACCCTGAACGAGGCTTGGCTTTTATTTTCCAGGGCATCTGAGCTATGATTGCGTCTGGCAACATATCCCCGAACTGCGCATACAGGAAAGCTCCTATCGAAGTCCGAGGAATTGGGTGAAAATCTGCTCTGTCTGTAACCGCAGCTGGGAGAACGACTTCCGAATGTGCCCGATCGACGGAGCGCCGCTCCAGGAGGCGGGGGCAAGCGGAGCGGATCCTCATATTGGCAAGAGTATCGCGCAGTGCCGGGTCGTAGAGAAACTCGGCCAGGGCGATCTGGGGCCAATCTATAAGGCCGAAGATCCTATCCGGGGCGTGGTTGCCATTCAGATCACCGGGTCAGACCGGATCGCCAGCCCGATTCTGATGGAAGCCTTCGGCGACGCGGTCAAGGCCGCGACCAAATTCAATCACCCCCAAGTCGTCCGCGTCTATGGGATGGAACCCAGTCCAGACGGCAGTGTGGCGGTCCTGATGGAGTACGTTCAAGGGACCACGCTCCAGAATTACCGCCGCGCCCGTCCTGGAATGGAGATCGCCGAGGCCTGCCGGCTTACCCGTCAGGCAGCGGAGGGGGTGATGGCCGCACACCGGATTTCCCTTCTCCACGGCGCCTTGCATCCGTCGAGAATCTTTGTAACGCCGGAGGGATCCGTGAAGATCTCGGGATTCCACCGCAGCGGTCTTCGGGAAGGCGTGGACGTTTTCACGGCCACGCCTGTTACCCTCCCCTACCTTGCTCCGGAGCAAGTAGGCATCGTGCGGGACATGCCTGCGCCCGATTACCGCGCGGACGTCTATGCGCTCGGAGTCATCCTTTACGAACTGCTGGCCGGGCGTCTGCCCTATGAAGCGAAGAACCCGCAGGAGCTCGCCGCCCTTATGGAGAGCGGCCCGCCGCTGCCACCCAATTTCGCCAATCCTCATGTCCCGCCGATTCTCGCGCGCGTCGTGCTCAAAGCTATTTCGAAGGAGCCGCCCGACCGGCACGGATCCATGGAGGAATTCATACGAGAGCTTGACGCCGCGAAGCAACCCGTACGGGAGGCGGAGCGCCCCCGGGCGGAGTATCGCAGCGAACCGCAATATCCTCCGCCGGGCCCGGACTCGAGCCTCTTTGGTTCCGGTTCGTCCAAAAGAGAATCTGTGGAGAGCATCTGGCCGGAAGCGGCTCACGCCAAAGACACCTCGGGAGAAGGAAGCCTCTTCAGCTGGTTCAAGACACGCGCGGGGGCGCGCGGAAGCGCGCGGCGACCGGAGACGCGCTCCCCGCGTTCCGACCCGGAGGACTCGAATTACGGCGGCCGTTCGTCGCGCAGGGGCGGGACGGAGGATCTTGAAGAGCGCACCGTCGTGGTTTCCGGGCCGGTGAGAGCGAAAAAACGACGCAGTCCCTCCGACACCTTCGGCGGACTCACCGGGCGCGGCGAAGACATGACTGACACCGGCGCGCTTCCGCGGCGCCGCTTCTCGAACAAAGCCTATATCGTGACGGCTGCGGCCGGTGTGGTAGTGTTGGGAGGATTGATCGTCTTGATCCTCTGGCTGCGCACCCCGGCTAACGGCAAGGTCACACTGGATTCGACCCCCCAAGGCGCCCACGTCGTACTCGTTGACGATGGTGGGGAAATTGGCAAGACGCCGACGCGCGAGCTCGATCTCAAGCCTGGAACTTACCGCGTTCGGCTGATCCTCGATGGGTACGAACCCTACACGGCTGAGATCGAAGTCACTGAGAACAGCCTGATCAGCCGCAGCTATCCCCTCGTACGTCAGCAAGGGCTGCTGGTTCCGCCTTCGATTACGCCGTTGGATCCCTTGCCTCCCGGTCCGACATCTCCTCTGACGCTCTCCTCTCCCCAGCCCAACAGAGCCGCGCAACTTGCGGCGGCTTTCAACGCCGCCTTGAGGGAGCGCATTTTGTTTCCCCCTTCGCCAGACAATGCCCTCGATATTCTTCAGCGCTGGCAGCAAGCCGAAGCGGGCGCCCCCTCTGCCGCGCTGGTGCAGGCGCGCGATACCTTTTGCCGTGAGATCGAGGTGGTGGGACAGGAGAAGCTGGACCAGAGAGACTTCCCAGGCGCGCGCGCCATCCTGGACCACATGCGGCGTCACAACCTTGGCTCATCCTGCGCCGCCGCGCTCGCACAGGGCTACGAAAGAACTGTTGCAAAGTCCATCGAAGAGCTTCGCCTCAGCGCCCGAGCCGCGATCGAGCGCCAGAACTACGTCACACCGGAACCCGATAATGCGCTGCGGTACGTCCGCCTGATGGCCAGCATCGATCCGCAGGACCCCGAGGCGAAATCCCTGGAACCGGACATCTTCAGCCGCGCCTGGGACCAGGCAAATGCCAAGGCAGTCGCTCGGCAGCACCAGGATGCTCTCGAGATCTACATGGCCCTTAAACGGCACTACAACAGTCCTCCGGTGGGCGTGACCGCAATCGAACAGGCTATTGAAAAGCAGAGGCAAAAGCTCCAGCAGGTGGGGGCGTTACGAAAGACCTATAGCGTCCAGGTAAAACACAACCACAGCCGGAAATGGCTGGTCCTGGGGGGGCAGGAATGCTCGGGGCAGTTGCGAGTGGACGGCTTCAGTATCGAGTATCAGGGAACAGCACATACCTTCAAGCAGCCCTATGAGGGCCTTGGAGCTGTGAAGGCGGAGAAGAACAAGATTGTCATCCAGGGGAACAGCTTTCAGGATGGCAAAATTGAACTGGAACAGGTCGAGAAGAATCCCAATCCGGGCCTGCTGGAAATCGCCAACAAAGTCCGGGAATTCAGAACACTGTACGCGGAATACATAAGATAAGGTTCGGAGCTCAGACTTTAGCCTGATCGAGAGACCGAACTGTTTCGGCATTCATTAATGGTCGCCACAGAGACACAAAGACACGGAGAAAACCCGGCCACGAATTTCACGAATTACGCGAAACACGTTCATTAACGGCATGCGCCGTCTGTGACAAAAACAAATCGTGTGACTCGTGGCAAGTCTTTGTGGTTTCTTCCTCCGGGGCCTTTGCTGCGTCTCTGCGGTGAGGCCTTTTGGTTACGGCTGGGCTGCTCTGTGTTTGTCTGTTTTCATCTGTGGTTTCGTTCATTCTTTTGGTTGCGGCTGTTCGTCGCGTATGTCCTCGTACTGCCGGGAATTGCCGCACTCCCGGCGCTTGAAAATCCCAGGCCGGCACAGCAACAGCCGAAGGTCCGGCGCCTGATTCTGAAGGATGGCTCGTACGAGCTCATCAGCAAGTACGAGATCCGAGGTGACCGCGTCCGCTATCTCAGCTCCGAACGGCACCAGTGGGAAGAGGCGCCGTACTCGCTGGTGGACTGGCCCGCTACCGAGAGGTTTGCGCAGGAGGCGGCGTCCGAAAGACAGTCCGGGATCAGACAGCTCAGGGAAAACGAGGCCAGGGAGCGCGCCGAGGAAGACGCGAACACTCCGGTCGTTTCACCGGGCATCAGGCTGCCGGATACGGGCGGCGTCTTCCTGCTCGACACTTTCCAGGGGAAGCCCGAGTTGAACCAACTCCGTCAGAACGGAGCGGACGTCAACAAGAATACGGCCGGCAACATAGTGCGCGCCGCAATCAATCCGTTTGCCGGATCGAAACAGTCAATCGAGCTCAAAGGCACGCGCGCGGCGATCCAGTCCCACGTTGCCACTCCTTTTATCTACCTCGCGATGGACTCGAGCGGCGATCCACCCACGGATTACACACCTGAAATGGTCAAAGAGCACTTTCGCATCGTGCGCTGTGAAGAAAAAAAAGGGAATCGCACCGTTGGAATCCTGAATATTTCGGTTTCCGGCAAAGCGAAGGACCAAGTCAATTTCGTTGAAACCACCGCGGAAGCGGTCTCCGGACGCTGGGTGAAGGTCACTGCAGGCGCCCCGCTGCAAACCGGAGAGTACGCCCTCGTCGAATTGCTCGAGAAGGACCGGATCAACGCGTTCGTCTGGGATTTCGGCGTGAACCCCGACGCCCCCGCCAATGTGGACGCAAGGAAACAGGAAGCCACGAAGCCCCGTCAACCGCCGGTGTTACAGAAGCGCAAGGGCAAGGAAGTCCGGTAACGAGGCGGGCGTGAAACATCTCTCCGTCGTGTTCGTCGCGCAAGTAGCCGCCCTCACGCTCTGTGGTTGCGGCGGACACACTTCGGCCGTCAAGTCGCGGCTCATGGAGGAGCGCTGGTGCCCGGTATTTAGATGCCGATTCGCGCGACAGTCCGCAGCCAGCAGACGTCCATGCTCGCGTTGCTGCTGTTCACGATCGTGGTTCCCATGCTGTGCTTTCACCTGGCCGAGCGCCTCCGTGCACGAGGAGGTAAGCTTCCGAAAGCATTCGGACGCTGACCCATCCCAGCGCCCGGGTGTTACTCCGGAGTTCGTGCCTGCACGGTACTGGTTCATCTGCCCTCGCTGAGTGTGGCAAGAATGGCATCGATGCAGGACTTGCAAACGGCCACTCCTCGATGTCGGATAATTGTGATCTGCTCAGCAGGGCTTAGCCCGCTGCATAGACTGCAAACGTATTTCGTATCTGGCGGAGACGTCTGATCGGGTTTGTCGATCACATCGTCATTGATGATTTCCTGACAAACGTCCACGCACTCGTCGCAGATATACACATCCGGGCCGGCTATCAACTTGCTCACGTCATCTTGCGACTTGCTGCAGAATGAGCAACGGAGTGTTTCAGCAACAGCGTTTTGTGTCGCGCTGTCGCGACCGGCGCGCAGCTCGCCTCGAGCGTCCGGACGCACGGCGTACTGGCTCCGAGCTGGCGAAAAGGCAGACAAGGCACCAACCGTGACGGCGCCTCGCCTAATAAAGTCTCTCCGATAGATCGAATAGCTCATTTTCATGTCTCTCTTTCCACTTCCTAAGGACATCTGTTTGTAATTAGGGTAACGTATTTGTTTCAAAGAACAAACAATCGGACACGGAGCTTCACGGATCCGAGGAGGGACACGGAACGGATCTATCCGTGAAGTTCCGTCAGACCCGCGTTCATCCGTGTCCCACAAAGAGCTAGGGATACCATCATCATCGCCTGGGAGAATACGTTACTACTCGCGTAATTAGAAGAACTGCGAGTCAAGCAGCGGGGCCGGAGAAGCTGTGAAAAATTGTGTTTCAAAACGACATCCAAATGGCAGTCATCGTTTTCGTGAAATTCGTGGAATTCGTGGCCAATAAAATCGCCACGAATTCCACGAATTAAATTCTCCACAGCTTCTGAGCGAGTTAAAGGCCGCACGAATTGACTCCCCTTTTCCAGTTCCGCCCCCTTTCCCGCGTTCGCGGTGGATGTTTGGACTCTTTGGTTGTAAAATCGCTCACTTCGCGGAGGTCGATATGTGCGATTTTGTACGGAAATGCGGGGTGTTGTGCGCACTGCTCCTTGTTATTGCGCGAGCAGCCCACAGCCAGACTATTTTCGCAACCATAACCGGCACGGTCACAGATGCGACGGGTGCGGTAGTTCCGAATGTTTCGCTCACCGCCACCAACAAATTGACGGGCATCAAGACCGCGACCAAATCGAACGAAGCCGGGATCTTTACGCTGGCCCAGCTTAACGAAGGAACGTATTCAGTGACCGCGGAAGCTGCGGGCTTCCGTACCTTCACCCTGCAGAACGTCACCTTGCAGGCGCGCGACGTCCGCCGTGTGGATGTCAAGCTCGAAGTGGGCGCCGTGAATACGGCCATCGAGGTGATGGGGGGCGCCACGCTGATTGAAACCGAAACCCCCCGGATTTCGAACACCCAGACTTCGCTCGTATTGAACACCATTCCACTCAATACCCGGGGCCTTTACGCATATCTGGCCTTGGCGCCTGGCTTGCAGCAACAGCCCGGCAGCAGCGTGATCCGCTTTGGCGGCAGCCGCGTCAACGAAGAAAACTGGTCGATCGACGGCACCACTTTCGCCGACGGCGTCGACAATACGCAGACCGGCCCGCTGGCCAACTACGTTGAGTCCTTCCAGGAAGTGAAGATCGATCTGGCCAACAACTCCGCCGAATTCGGTTCGATGGGGCAAGTGACCATCGTCTCGAAGTCCGGAACAAACGATCTTCACGGCAGCGTGTTCGACTACTACAGCACGCCCTGGTTCCGGGCGAGGGATCCCTTCGCTTCGGCGCGCGGTACCGGCATCAACCATCAGCCCGGCGGAGCCATCGGAGGGCCCGTCTATATTCCGAAGGTTCACAACGGACGCAACAAGACCTTTTTCTTCTTCTCTTACGAAACCGCGCGCGGCAGTGCCGTTTCGCAAAACCTGACACCCACCGTTGCGCCAGCCGCCTGGAGAGGGGGGGACTTTTCGAACCTCTCTACGGCGATCATCGACCCGGCTACCCACCTGCCGTTCCCTGACAACAAAATACCGGCGCAACGCATTAACGCCGTCTCTCAAAAGATTCAGGACAAGTTCTTCCCGCTGCCGAATACCGGAGATCTTGTGAACCTTCACAGCCAGAACTACAAGGAGCTTAAGATCCGGCCCTACGATCCTTCCACGTATTGGACCACGAGGGTCGATCACAAGATTACGGACAGGGATCTGGTTTTCGGGCGGTACACCTGGTCGCGTCTGTACAACCGGCCCTGGGAAGGCAATCTCCCGACCATCGGGCAGCGCTGGCAGCAGCGCGACGACCGCGCCGCCACCATCGCGTACACGCACACGTTCCGCCCGAACCTGCTCAACGAGCTCCGTTGGGGATTCGGCTTGAACAACAATCCGATTAACTACGACCTCAGCCTGGGCTCGACACAGCATGGTCTTGACATAGTGAACCAACTGGGGCTGGCCGGCCTGGCCCCGAATCTGCCGGACGTCAACGGCATTCTGAATATGAGCTTCAGCAACGGAATGACGGGGCTCACCCAGTTTGCCTGGCGGAAGAAGGGCTACCGTACCCATACCGAGGAAGTCCAGGACCATGTGAGCTGGTTCCGGGGCCGGCACAACATGAAGTTCGGATTCAACCTGCTCCGTTCCGAATACGATGATTATGGCGCCGATAACAGTCTTTTCGGCAACGTCAGGTTCACGAACCGCTTTACGGGCAACGCGTATGCGGATTTCCTGTTGGGTATCCCGACTACGGCATCCCGGTCGTTCCCGCCGTTGGAAGTTGACCGCAACCGCTGGTCGTATGACTTCTATGCTTTGGACGACTTCAAGATCAGCCCCAAGCTGACCCTCAACGTCGGGCTGCGCTATGAGCTTCATCTGAACTGGCGGGAGAACAGCGACCTGTTGTCAGTCTTCGACATCAAGTCCGGGACGATCGTTGTCCCGGATGGCGCGTCGTCCAAAGTCAGCCCGTTTTTCCCCGCGAATTACGTCGGTATCTCCGAGGCCAAGTCGCTCGGATTGCCCTCGCGGACCTTGATCCACAACGACTTCAACAACATCGCGCCCCGCATTGGAATCGCTTACCGCCCGTGGGACACGAACACGGTCATCCGTGCGGGTTGGGGCATGTTCTACAATGTAGTGCCGTTCGTCTACGCCCTGGGTTTTGGGGGCAGCCCGTTTGTTCTTACCGAGCCGTCCTTCACGAATCCCGCCGACAATCCGCAGGTTATCTTCCCGCGGGTATTTCCCGCATCCAGTACCGGCGGGCCATCGACGGTCGGCCTGCCGGCGGCCGAGAACCCGAATTTCAGGACGCCTTACAGCTTCCAGTACAACTTCACTATCGAGCACGAGCGGTGGAACACCGGTTTCCGCCTCTCTTACATCGGAACCGCGATGCGCCAGGGCCCGTGGGGATATAACTACAATTCGCCCGTACCCAACGATCAGCCCTTTATAGACAAACCTCGACCTTACCCAAACTACCCCGAGATCTACTACATCACGAACGGGGCGGGCCACCAGTACAATGGCCTGACCGCCGAAGTGAAGCGTCAGATGGTCAACGGGCTCTATTTCCAGGGCTCCTGGACTTGGGCGCGCGACATCTACGACGAGGACTACAACTGGGATTTCGGCAACGATCAGTTCATTGCGGAGAATCCGTTCAACCGTAGCCGCGACATCGGGCCGTCAGGGGACATTCCCACTCACCGGCTGAATGTGAGCTGGATCTACCAGGTTCCTTTCGGAAAAGGCAAGCGTTGGGGTTCCGGTGTCTCCCGTGTCGGCAATCTGCTGATGGGGGGATGGGAAATCAGCGGAGTTTTTAGCGCCCAAACCGGACAGTTTCTGACTCCATTCTGGACGGGCCCCGATCCC
>WNGL01004794.1_pt1 | contig 16170 bp, 10 predicted proteins | sample 5400591 | NCBI WGS metagenome assembly WNGL01 (sample SAMN13153377, study PRJNA577476) | soil metagenome | isolation source: 80 cm soil or saprolite under Garry oak tree replicate 1 | place: USA:California | collected 2016-06-15
TGCCACGGCGCTGCCACCCAGCCGAAAGCCCGACCACCGTCTCTGGCGATCAGGCCTCTGACCTGCTACTTCGTGGTAGCGGGGGCAGGATTTGAACCTGCGACCTCTGGGTTATGAGACATACGACGCCCGTCTCCGGCGTGTCCCCCGTCCCGGTGCGTCCCCGCTGACCTGGGCCTGGCCTCGTGAACGTCTCCGGTGTCGCGTGCCGTCTCACCTCATCTCGCCGGGTCTCGTTAGCAAATCCGTTAGCCAAACAGGCCGTTGACCAACACGAACACGTCGGCTCTGTTAGCGCAATCGCGCGCAACTTCCCTGGCTGCTCATCCCACCGACAACACTGTGCTGCAAAGGCAGGGCTTGTCCCGCCGTCTGTATTGATTGCGCTTAGGCAGTCGACCGGCCGAGCACGCTGCGGCCGGCATGGATAAGCCGTTCGCGCTCGGCTCCGCCGCGGGCAATGTTTCCCCAGTGCAAGATGTCGTGAATGCGAAGTCTACTCAGGCCAACGCCGCCGCGCTCGGCCGCCCGGGCGGCAAACCACTGCTCAAGGTAGATGAACTGCGCCGCTTGGTCCTGCAACTCGGCGTGCAGGACCCGCCAGGCGCTTTCGGCTCCCATCGCCTGGCGGGTGGCGTCATCGAAGATCGGGAACAGCCACGGGCGCTTGTGGTGGAGCACCTTGTCTGTGATGGTCGGCCCTACGCCCTTGGCCCCCCTGAGGAGAACCCAAGCGCGCCATAGCCACCACGCTGGCGTGCCCTCTTGTGGCGAAGTGGCTCCGAGGTCGTCCGGCGACATCGTCCAGAAGGTCTGACCGAGATCGATGTGGGCCAGAACCTCGTTGAGGTCGGGAAGCACCGCCTCCATCGCGAGGATTGCGTCGCCGCTCGCGCCCGCATCGAGCGCGGCGACTATGAGCAGGTCGGCCACATCGAAGGCGTACGGCGAGCATGGCGCACAATCATAGGTCCGGTACCCCCAGGTGGCCCTGACAGTCGCCCGAGGCGCCGAATCGAGCCCGTGATCCTTGGGAGGCTCGAATCTCCACGGCCAGTCCAAGGGCTCAGACCCGAAGGCGAACCCGGCCAGCACCGCCTCAGCCTCATCCTGTGCGTAGGTCACTAGGTGTTGCGGACCGATGGTTAGCCAAGGCTTGGAGCCAGGTGGCACGATGGCGGCCATGGCGTGACCTCCTGTTGCAGGCGCGGTCGCCGAGCCTATGACCGCAGATCTTCAGCACGTATCCAGCACAGTCAGGCGCATACAGGTTCCCTCGGCCGCTCACAGCCGCACGGGACAACGTAGGCGTCCGAGCACGTCGGCACTGATAGGGGTACCTACACAGATGGTGGCACGACTTGGGTCCGAGTCAACATGGGCTGGTCGGCGGTTTTACAGGCCCGGCACGAACGTGCTCTGACCTGGGCGTTCTCGTGGCGATGCGGCCCGCTGGAAACCCGGTGGGAACCGCTCGCCGCCGCCCGGCTGGGCTGGTCTGCTTGCCGGATTCCGTCGGCTATGGCGCGCGAACCGGCACCACGAACGCATCGGGGTCGAACGTGATCGGGAGATCATCTGAACCCGCTGGACAGCAAGCCAATGGCTGCTGACGTAATTGGTGCAATAATCTGCAGTCAGGGTGGACTGGCTCCAATGGGATTGCGGGGTTCGCGGGGTGGGAAACGGGACAGCGGGAACTGATGGCTGGGTCGGGCTGTCGGAGGCGATTGCCGCGCTGCGCGGCGACCTCTCGACGGCCTGGTGGGATGGCCAAAATGGGCGGGTGCGCTTCCAGGTGGAGCCGGTCGAGCTCACGCTTCAGGTGGGCGTGACGGGCGGCATTGAGGGTAACGCCGGGATTAAGTGGCACATCCTCGCGATCGGCGGTAGGAAGTCACACGAGACGACGACGACGCAGACCCTCAAGCTGACTCTCAAGCCCGTGATCTACGGCGACGACGGGGCGCCCCTGCCCGCCGGGGACCAGCTCATCTCCGGCCTTGACGACACTGACGACTCGGATGGCGGTGCCGGCGAGTAGTCGTACCAGCGGGGGTCATGGCTCGTGGACACGGCAAGGGTCGCGCGGATCCACTACAAGGCATCCGGCAGGAGGTGGGTTGCCTCGGGGCTGCTCGTCCGGGACAACGTGGTGCTGACGGCTGGGCATGTTGCGGACGGTGCGGGTCATGTGGTCAAGTGCAATGGCCGGGTGCTCAGTGTCGCGGATATTGTCCGATTCCCAGAACCGGATGTGGACCTCGCGGTGCTGTCCCTCTCCGAGAGATTCGCGGACATCGAGGAGATGGCCTACGCGCGGGTCGACCGCAACCGGACAGGCCAGGTTGAGGCATGCGTGGCGGTCGGGTTTCCCAAGTGGCGGATCGACTGGAAGAAGCGGCGGGTCACCGCCCAGGTCAGGGGATACGTGCCCACGGGCGATGGCATAGACCCGGAGGCCCCGGACCAGGCCGACAGCGAGTTGCTGACGCTGGTCTGCGATCAGTTGCCGGGAAGTCAGCCGCCCATCCCCGCGGGGAGCCTCGCGACTCCGGCTAGCCCGTGGGGCGGGATGTCCGGCGCGGTGGTGATCGCCGAGGACCCGGTGCTCGGGGAGGTGATCATCGGGGTGGTCCGCAGCCACAACGCGGCACAGGGCGGCCAGTCCCTCACGATGACCCCGCTGACGGTGCTGCGGCGGCTGGCGGCTGGCGATCGGCGAGGCTTCAGCGCGGCGCTCGGGCTGCGCGACCTGGACGCTCTGCCGGTGCTCCCGCGCGCCGAGGTGGTGACCGGGCACGATAACGGCCGCTCCTTCACAGCGGCGGTCCGCATAGCGTACGCGGACGAGCTGGCCGACGCGGGGCTGCCGGTCCCGGGCGCTTGGAACCTCGAGGAGCTCAGCCGGCTGCGTGAGGAAGCCAGCACCGTCCTGGCGGCGGAAACGCTGGATGCGCTGTGCACGGCCCTGCGCGCGCTGCCGCTATTCGAGCAGGTCGGCGGGAGTGACGTAAGCGCCCGCACGCTGCGGCACCTGTACCAGCGCCACGTTGGCTGCCCGCCGGACGCCGACACCGCGGAGGGCATGCTCATCCTGGCCGCTTCGGCGGGCAGCGACGAGCTGCGCAGCGGCGACAGCCTCCCGAACGATCTGACGGCCCTGGCCCGGTTCATGCTCGGAGTGGCCGGCCATCGTAGGGCACGGGACAAGGCACCGGGCGATGATTTCCTCGATGACCCTGTCATCAGCGACCTCGTGGACTGGCTGGCTGAGCAGTTCAGCCATCAGCGGGCGGACGCTAAGAAGTACCTTGTCGCTAACGCGAAGCGGAGAACCTGGGCTCTCATCGAGTTGCGGGCCGATGATACGGACCCGCGCGTGCGTGCGTGGCCGGACAAGATCATTCTCGACCTCGTCCCGGAGCGGGGCGACCCGGAGACGAGCAACGTCGACTGTGCCGCCACCTCCGACGAAGGCGTCCGGCGGGCACTGCGCGACGTGGTGACGTCGCTGCCGAGGGACGTGGCGTTCGTGGACTTGCTGCTGTCCCGGCGCTGGCTGGAGGCAGGCGTGGAGCACTGGGACGTGATTGACCTGGGAGTCGGCGGTGCCTGCCAGACCATGGGCCAACAGCAACTCGAACCCCGGCTGCGCTGGGCCATGTACAGCAACAGCCCATGGGCATTCAGGAGCCTGGAGCGGCAGTTCGGCCGGGTGAATTGGTCCGCCGATCCGGAGGAGATCCCCGCGGCCGCCCTGGGCGACAAGGACCTGCTGGGCGCCTGGATAAAGCGTCAGGATCGGGACGGGGTCAGACACCCGCCATTCTTCGCCGGGCAGAGGCGCGGGGGGCATGATCCGCTCGTCGGCATGCTGGCCGCAGGGCACGGCCTCATGGTCTGGCTGGACCGCGATGACATCTGGCAGGACGTCGTTGCCGCGGCCCGCGCGACGCCGGCCGGGGACCGGCGCCATGAATTGCCGCGGACGCTGACCGCCAGGCTGGCCGCACAGGGCCCGGTCATCATCTGGAATGACCCGGACGGACGGGATGACTTCGCGCTGCCCGCCTACCGGCGGGGCATGCTGCAGGGAGGCAGTCAATGAACTGGGAACTGTTCACCGGGAGCGGCGAGCCGCGCCAGGATCCCACGCGGCCCGGTGAGGAGAAGTGGCAGCGGATACCGCCCCTGCGCTCCTGGCGGAGGCGGACTGCCGACTCGGCACCGGACTTCGTCATGCCGCTGGACCTGAAGGACGCGGTCAATGCGGCGCTGCACCTGCGCCGCCCGCTCCTGCTGTCTGGCGGTGCGGGGTCGGGCAAGTCCACTCTGATCGACGTCATCGCCAGGGAACTCCAGCTTGACGAGGTGCTCCGCTGGCACGTGACCTCGAAGAGCACCCTCGGCGACGCGCTGTACTCCTATGACGCGCTCGGGCGGCTGCATGCGAGCCAGGCGGGCGACGACGACACGGTTGAGAAGTTCGTCCGCCTCGGCCCGCTTGGCACGGCCCTGGCCGCGCCGAAGATCCGAGCCGTCCTCATCGACGAGATCGACAAGAGCGATCTTGACCTGCCCGGCGACCTGCTCAACGTCATGGAGGGCGGCGAGTTTCCCATCCCCGTACTGGAGCGGGCGCAGCGAGGTCGGCCGTTGGAGGTCACCGGCGACGATGGCGAGAGGTACACGGTGGACGCCGACGGCACGGTCCGCGGCCGGGAGTTCCCGGTGATCGTGTTCACGAGCAACGGGGAGCGCGCGTTCTCGCCGCCGTTCCTTCGCCGTTGCGTCCGCTTCGAGATCAAGGCACCCGACGCCAAGGAGCTAGAGGAGATCGTGGCGGCGCACCTCAAGAACAGGGCCGCGGCCACCGAGCGCAAGGCGATCGAGGCCTTTGCCGCTAGGCTCGGCGATGACCAGGCCCTAGCGGTCAACCAGATCCTGGAGTTCGTCTGCCTGGTGACGGGGGACTCTCCACCGGAGGGCGAGTCACGGAGAATAGTGGAAGACATCCTCCTGAAGACGCTGAGCGGTATATGACGGGAAGGCTCGTCCCTGACACCGCGGCAGGCACAGCCCCTGTGGCAGGCAATGACCTTACCGCCGAGTGGATACTCGACGCCCTGTGGCTGGCGGTTGCCGGCTCCGCGGGCGAAGGGGACGATGAGCCAGGCGACGCCACCGGCAGCAGCGCGGGTGACGGCACGGACGACGGGGATGCAGCCGCGGACCAGTCGCGGCTCGAGGACACCTTCCCAGGTCCAGATGAGGACGAGGCATGGCCTGCCGACTCCGGCAACGCCGGAGTGCCGTTGCGCCTTGGCGGGAAGGCCTACGGGCAAGTGCCGGCCCGAGAGGTGAGATTCGGGTCCCCGGGGCGGATCCGGGATCCGCTCGCCCTGCCCCGGTCCCTGCGCAGGCTGCGGCAGGTCCGCCGTCCCGGACCCAGGCTTGAGATAGACATCGACGCGACGGTCGAGGCGACCGCTGAGGCGGACGGGTTCCTCGTCCCCGTGTTCGCCCGGCGACTGGAGCGGTCACTGGACCTGACGCTGGTGGTCGACGGCGCCCCCTCGATGCGGATCTGGAGGGAGACCCTCGACGAGTTCGGCAGGCTGCTTGCGCAGACGGGAGCGTTTCGCTCGGTCTCGCAGTGGACGCTCGCCCCCAGGCCGGAGGGCGTGACCGTCGAGGATCCCGGCGGGACTGCGCATCATCCCGCCCGCCTGATCGACCCGTCGGGCCGGCGGCTCGTCTTCCTCGCGACCGACGCCACAAGTCGGGCCTGGTACGAGGCCGGACTGTGGAGCACGCTCTCCACGTGGTGCGCGGCGATGCCGGTCGCGCTGATCCAGCTGCTGCCGCCGGACTACTGGGCGGCCACGGCGGTCGGCGGCCCCCCTTACCTCATGGCGCGGGCGACCCGGCCCGCCAGCCCCAACGCCGAGTACGCGCGCCGCCTGGGCTGGTGGGCAGCCGATCCGGGCGGGGAGTTCCTGCCGGTCGTGACGCTGGCCCCGAAGGGCCTCGACGGCTGGGCCCGGTCGGCGGTCAGTGGGACGGCCTGGACGGCCGGGGTCACGACCGCGGGCCCCGGGCGTTTCCCCGCTCCTGCCAGGTCCGCCCAAGCCGCGGCCGAACCCGCGGCGCTTGTCGGCGGGTTCAAGTCGCGGGCATCGCCCGGCGCGGAGCGTCTGGCCCGCGTGCTGAGCAGCGCCCCTACCCTGTCCGCGCCGCTGATCTCCATCCTGCAGCGACGGCTCGCACCGCAGACGGATGTCCCCGAACTGGCCGAGGTTCTGGCCAGCGGCCTGCTTGAGGAGGTGCCCTCAACAGGACAAGCCGCCGAGCGTGGTGACTCCTCGCTGCCGTTGCTCCGGTTCCGGCGCGGCGTCCGCGAGATCCTGCAGCGCGGCAGCACCACCATCGACCGGTGGAAGGCCTATGACCAGGTCAGCAAGTACCTCGACGAGCGCCAGGGAGCAAGCGGCCCGTTGCGCGCCAAGGTCGCGGACCCGGACGGCGATGCCACAATGAACGCGGCAGACGAGCCGTTCGCGGAGCTCAAGCACACCCTCGCGGTCCGCCTCGGCCTCGCGTCGGCCATGCCAGAGCGAGGGAATTCGCCTGGCGGGCACGATGCCTCAACCGCCGAGCCCGCTCGTGCCCCTGAGCGGGAAGTCCCCGACACCAGCGCGGAAACGGAGGAACTTCTCCGGGCAGTGCTCACGGAGGAGATGGCGGCACTGCCCGATGACAGGCTGCTGACCCTCGTCGAGTTCTCCGTGGCCGGTGCCAGCCGCTGGACGATCAGCCGCGACGATGCGGGGATACCGCAGGCGCGGCAGAGCGCATTCCACGAGCATGAGCAACTCGACGACCGGTCCCCCGTCATCCTCGTCTGCACCAGCCCCGACAACATGACCGCCTGGGTCGCGCTGAACACGGCAAAGACGGCTGCTCCGGCGCCGCGGGTGTTCACCTGCCGGGCATCCATGCCGGATGTGCTCACGGAGGCGATCGCGGGAACGCCGCTAACGCGCCGGTACGAGCTAGCGGTCTTGCGTACCTCCAGGTCGGGACAGCTCCTTATGGACTCGGTGCCCCTATTCGAGCCGGGCGACAGACGCGGTGATCGAGTCGCGCTTCGCGTCAGGATCGAGCCGGGCCGAAGCCGCACCGTCTTCGCAGTCCTAGCCGCCGCCCGGACGGGCGCCCCAGGTTCCCACCTGGTTTCATCGAAGTCAGGCAGAGTCCCGCCCGGTATCCATGACCTCACAGCGTCGCTGGCTGGCCCCGGCCTCGTAAATTTTGAGGGGCTGCCCGCGCCAGTCCGGCCAGACTCCCGTCCCTGGCCCGTGATCGTGGCGAGCGTCCCCCAGCGAATCGACACCCCGGAGCCGATGCACCTCATCTGCGCCATCGACGTCAGCGGCAGCAGCAGAGGAGTCCGGCAGCGAGTTGACGCGGCGGATCGGCTGATCACCGCCGCGGCCAGCGAGGTATCCGGCCTACTCGTCTCCATAGTCTCCTATGGCGCGCACGCGCTGGAACGTGACGCCGTGGACGCGGCCACAGCGTTTCTCCGGTGGGAGACAAACGCTAGGCAGGCCCGGATAGCCTTGGAAGGGCTGATCAAGCACCAGCAGCCGCCGGGAGATTACGAGCTCGCATCTCAGCTTGAGTGTGCTCTCGCGGAGATCGGCGGTCGACTGCGCGACAGCGACACACGCCGGCGGACCGTGCTCGTCACGGCCGGCTGGCGACGGCCTTACCCGCCCCGGCTGGACGAGACCCGGAGCCAACCATGCCCGAACTTGCGGAACTGGCGACAGGAAGAAGAACAGGTCCGGTGGTTCATTGCGGCCTTCGGCTCGATCAATGACAAGCGACCAGACGGGGAGATCTGGAACTACCTCGGCAGGGATGCGCGGGGGCTTGCCGACTCCCTCGACATCCCCTCGTTCCTGGCGGCGCTCGGATTGCGGCGAAAGCGGCAGAGCATTCCGCTCCCCTTGCTCGCGACCGCCGAGGCCCGGGAGGCTCCCGAAGCCGGACCTGCTGTCACCGACGACCCCGGCATCGTACTGCTGGGGCCGGCGGCCAGCGGCAAGACGAGCCTCCTCGCGGCACTGCCCGTAGCACTCGCCCGGGCCAATGCTAGCTGGAAAATCATCGCGGCTGACGAGCGCTCCCGCCAGTTCTTGATCGAATCAGTCGATCAGTTTATATCACACAGCACATTTCCTGCCGCCACGCGACCCCTAGAGGGAATAAGGCTCCACCTAGCCGGGCCTACAACCCGGACAACAAGATCCAGGTTCCGTCGACGACAAGAAATCGTGCCTGTCGACATTCACGTCACTATGATCGATCCCCCGGGCGAGGTCTTCTCACCAGACCATTATGGCAAGTCCGTCACAGCGGGTATCAACGACGTGCTAGTCCGCTCCCACGGAATCATTTGCACATTCGATCCGATCCGAGACACACAAGGCGAGGACTCATACAGTTTTCTCTCAAATCTAATTGCCCAGCTTTCCCGCAGGCTACATGACAGCGCGGACTTTGGCGGAAAGCTCCCGCACTACCTCGCCGTGTGCATGACCAAGTTTGACGATCCCCGAATTTTCCGTAGTGCGGAGCGAACCGGCCTCATCACGATCGATCCGGACGACCCCTTTGAGTTCCCGAGGGTCCACAATGACGACGCGCGTGCGCTACTCTCCCTTTCGGCAGGTGATAAAGGACAGCACCTGATTAACCTGATCGGACAGTATTTCCTGCCGGAACGAGTACGGTTCTTCGTCACCTCATCGGCTGGCTTTTACGCCGACCCGCGCACAGGGGAATTCAATCGCGAAGACTCACAGAACGTCGTGGAAACCCCAAACCGTGGTGCGATAATCAGGGGACCGCTGCATCCGATCAACGTGGCCGAGCCGTTCATCTGGCTTGCCCAGCAGATCGCCGCTGACACGTCAGGTTAGATCCCGGTGATCCTATAAGTTCAGTTGGTCGTTCCCTGACCTGGACCGGGTTCCGCCGCTGATGTAGCGCGATAGTCGGGGAATCTGGGGCTGACGTGCGGAAACGCGCGCCTCACTGAGCTACCGTGCGTAGGAGCCACGATCTATGCTCAGGCGTTGGCGGCAAGCTGGCGCGCGACGACCGGCATCGTATAAGCGTGAGCAGAAGTGGGACGTCCGCTGTCGTTACACCTAAGCACGATCCATGGACTTGGACGACCGATCAGTCGTTGATCTCTTCGCCGCGAGGTTCCGCCACCGCGGCCAGCTCAGGTTCGTCCGCGACGACCTTGGGTCGCCATTCGCGGCGTTCCCGTTGGGCGACGGCGTCGCGCCAGTCGGGCGGGGCGGTTCGTGCCGACTCATGTTGAACTCGATGGAGCTGCGTGTCCGAATCTGGCCCAGGCTGCCGATCAGCCGACGGCCCGCTCGCGCCCGGCGTGGCAATCGTGTCGCCAGACTCGGCAACCTGCGACCATCGGCCTTGGCCGTGCGCGTCGTGACTGCGGTGCAGCGCCGGCTTCTCCGGCCACCGCGGCGCGGCCGCCTTGCCGCGGCCGCACGCGCTTGCCGGTTCCGAAGCGGGCCGATCAAGAGTGCCACTCGGTCCGGCGTGGTCGCTGACTGCAGGTTCCTGCCGCCTGCGGGGCAATCCAGATAGGTCCTGGTCCCAGAGCGATGCCATGCACGGGTCCAGCCGGGCGGCGTCTCCGTTGAGCTTCCGTGCCCGCGCCTGATCACCCTCAGCTCGGGCGGCCCTTGCCTCGCGGAGGGTGCGCTTGGCGTCGATCTGGGTGCCGTGCCGCTGCCATAGGTCCGCGCGGGTCGGGTCGAGTGCGGCGGCATGGTCGGTGAGCTGGCGGGCACGCTCGAGATCCCCTTCACGGTATGCAGCGTTCGCGGCGATGGCCGCCTGGTTAGCCAGGGTCCGGTTGTCCGGCTCGGGGTCGCCGTGATCCGCCCCATGCCTGGAATGAGGACTGGGAGATGGCCCGCGGACGGTGAGGCTTGCGGGGCCGTTTCGGGTGATGGCGTAACCGGCGCTTCTGAGCGTGCGGGCGTACCTGTCGAGCATCTGGCCGGCTCTGTCCCACGGCGGCATGCCTCCGACCGGCTCGGCGATGGCGGCGTGCTGGATCACGATGCGGCCATCGGGCAACTGCTGGAGCAAGAAGCCCTCCGGTCCGTCGGGTGGCCCGAGTCCCTGGCTGCTTGGCTTGAACCCGGCCGCCCGGAGCGTGGTGGCCACGCTGTCCCCTATTTCGGACGCAGTCCCCACCGGCCCGTCCCGGCTCGATGGTTCGGCCGGCCCGGCGGAGCTGACCGAGCCAAGCCGAGCACTTCCGGCCGGAGGATAGCGCGCGGCTGCTGGCCGAGCCCGGGCCTGTGTGCGAGGGTTCGGTCCCGCCCGCTCCGGCGCCCGCGCACGTTCTCGCACCTGTGAGGCGGGACGGCTGGCGAAGTCCGGCAGTGGCCGAGGGCTGCGCAGCCCGTTCCGCAGTCCGGACCGTATGGCGGAGCGGGCGGCAGCGGCGCTGTGGTCTGCGACGTAGCCGTTACGCCCCGCGGCTGCCAGCAGGGCGTCCGCGGCGGCCTCATCTGACCACGCGGCAACCACGTTCTCGGCTCCTGGCGTGGACCGGGCGGCGCCGAGCGTGGACCCGACCTTGAGCGCGGCGGTGTAGATCGCCGTGTTCCGGCCGCCGGGCTCGCGCGCGGCGAGATCCTCGATGATCCCGGTGATCCGCGCGTGCACGTACGCCGCCGGCGCGTCAGCCTTGCCGGGCGGAATCGGGGCTGCCGGGCGCGGCGCGCGGGCCGGCTCCTTCGGCGGGGTCCACGCGCTCACGTACGCGGCCGGCAGCTCAGCGACCTCGCCGCCGACGGCCGGGCCGTAGCCGGCCAGGGAACCGGCGGCTGGCACGCGGGACGGCGGGGCCATCAGGACCTGGCCGGGGACGCGCAGGTCGATGCCCGCAGGCAGCGGGTTGCGGGCGTCCTTGCCGACCCAGGCCCTGGGCGTCCAGCCGGGAGGGGTCCGGTAGATCCGGTGGATGCCATGCGGCGTGCGGTGGCTCAGCGTGCCCGGCAGCTCGCCGAGCTGCTCCGCGAGCGCGGCGATCGCCTGGCGACCGCCGTCGTCATCGTCCTGGTCGATGACCAGCATCCCCTCGGGTATGGCGAGCATCAGGTTCCCGGCAGCGAAGTCGCCGCCGTCGGCGAACCGCTGCTCGATCTCCTCGCGCGTGGCGCAGGCCAGCGGCTTCCACGAGTAGTCATGCTCCCCCGGGCCGACATGAACTGAGCGGGGATGCTTGCCGGGCCGCTGGCAGCCCGCTGCGCGGTGGCAGCAGCACTGCCCGCCAGGTCTCACCCCCCAGGCCGGAACAGGCAGCAGGCCATGGTCCAGGTACAGGCGGGCAGCCTGGCGCACCGCAACCGCCCCGTCCTCGCCAGATTCGTCATCGTGCTCGCCGCTCCGGCCGGGCCTGCGCTGCTGGTTCACGGTCGCGGCCCGGCATGGCGGGCACAAGCTGCCGCCCGGTCCGGGCGGGGCCGGATGGCAGTTGGCGCACGCGCCTGCCCGCCCGGTGCGTTCCGTGGTGCCCGCCCGGTCGCCTGACCTGCCCGGCCGGCCGGGAGAGTGAGCTTCACCCGGGCGAGTCCCCGGAGCCGGGCCGTGGCTGGCGGCCGGCGCGCCGTGCGGGCCTGGCCTTCGGACGGCGGCGCTGATACCGCACGCCTGGCATACGATCTGGTCGGGAATCAGCCGGGCCGTCCCGCATCGCGGGCATGTCCCGTCCCGGACTGCGCCGGGATCGCGGGCCGGCGCCGGGGCGTCGTGGATCGCCGCGACCGGGGCGTCCGGCCCGCCCACCACGGCCCGGCCCGCCTCGCGGGCGCTGCGGCCGGCCTCGGCCAGCCAGCCTGGCAGCAGGTGGCGGGCGTCCTGCTGGGCCGCCCATTCGCCGATCGCATGCGCGAGCGGGACCGGGAACCCCGGCGGGGCGCCCGACCGGCGGCCGGCTTCTGGCGGCGGATCGCCAGCTTCCGGATGCTCTTCGTGATTCTCAACGGGCCCGCTCACCACTTGCCGCCTCCTAACGAACTGCCTGCCTTCTGCGCTGTGATCCGCATCGGATTGCCGGGACGGCCCCGTTGCCATGCCGGGATGTGGCGCTAGCGGCGGGCGGTGAGCCAGGGAGGTTGCTGGCCGGGCTGTTCGCCTGGGTCGCGGTGCTGACCGAGGTCCCGGCACCGCCTGGTCTCGTTCGCCAGGACCTCGGCGGCCTGCAGGAGCGAGCGGGTGAGCCAGTCGAGCTGGGCGAACACCATCTTCGGGTCGCGCTGGCCGAGGTATAGCAGGCACCACGCCTCGTGCACGGCGTCGAGGTAGGCCAGGCACAGCGGGTGCCGGCGCCAGCAGGGGGCGAGCAGGTCGGCGAGGTAGCCGTACACCGGCCGGTATACCTCGGTGACCCAGTCGGCCAGCCGGGCGGTGGTCTCGGCGCAGCGGGGGTCGGCGGGCTTCCACCACGGGGGCGCCGGGTTGACCTTGTAGCCCTGGCTGCCGCCGTCCGGTTCCCCTGGCTGGGCGCTGAGGGCGGTGATCTGGGCGGTTATCCGGCTGAGCAGGCCGCTCACCTCGGCGAGCCGGCTCTCGGTCTGGCCGGCCCGGCCCGCGAGCGTGCCGCGCAGGTCGGCGACCTGGCCGGTAGCGGCGGCGCAGTCGCGGGCGAGCTCGCCGGTCCGGGCGTCGGCCCGTTCGACCTTGGCGGCCAGTTCGGCCAGGCGGAGCACGGCGGCGACCGTTCCGTCGTCAACAGAGCCGTTGGAGCTGGTCATGACTTGGCCCCGGTCTGGTCCCATGGCCGGCGCGCGCGCCCGGCCGGGGCGCCGTCACCGCTGACGCTGGCCGGGACAGGCACGGGGACGTGCTCTGCCGCCGGAACGGGAGACTGGACAGGCAGTGGGTGCCTGCGCTGCGGCTCGGCATGGCCGGGGATGGCCTCGGGGAGCACGGCCGCCGGCGCTGCCTGCCGGGCGCGCCGGGCGAGGCGTTTTGCACTCCGGTCGCGCCAGATCACCGGCAGGCGCCCGATCACCGGGCTGAGCCCGTTGCGCAGGACGAAGGCGTACCCGGTGCCGTCGCGGCGGGCGGGGAGCTGGCGGATCATGTCCTCGGTCATGACGGGGTGCCGGGTGTCGTGCTCGGCGCCGCGCTCCCGGGCGGCGACCTGGCCGGACAGCCGGCTGGCCATCTCCAGCGTCTCCGGGTCGCTGCTGCCGGGCAGGAACACCTTCGTCCCGCACGCGTCCAGGATGGTGCGGGCGCCGTCGCGGCCCCACCGGGCGCGGAGCTGGGCGACGCCGTGCACGACCGGCATGATCTGGATGCCCCGGCCGCCCGCGTCGGCGAGCAGGGACGGCAAGGGCAACGGGCAAGTCTGGGTCACCTCATCCAGAGCCCACAACATGGGCGCGTCCAGCCTCGAGCCCGGCATCTTGGCGGCGGCAAGGGTGGCCTGGTGGTAGATCTCGATCACCAGCGCCGCGAACAGGCCAGCGACCGGGGACGGCCGCTCGTCGCGGGACTCGGCGATCAGGTACAGCGTGCCGCCCTCGCGCACGAACTCCGCCGGGCTGAACATGCCCGGTCCCGGGGTGACCGCCTGGCGCAGCACCGGGTCCACCATGAACCCCAGGTTCGACGCGATCATGTAGCGGATCGTGTCGGTGGTCCGGGACGCGGCCGAGGTCATCTGGCCCCGGATCAGCGCACCCCAGCGCTCGGCCTCCCCGCCTGACCCGGACAGGGACTGCAGGAAGTCGGCCGGCGCCCGCTGCAGCGCCCAGTAGTGGACCAGGTCCATCGTGCCGCCGCGCAGCGCGGCCACGTGCAGCAGCGTCTGCAGCCACAGCGTGGTCGCGCTGGCCCAGAACTCCTCGCCCTCGCCCTTGAACGCGGCGATCGCGGACAGCGGCTGCGCGCGGCGGATCGCCGTCGCCGGGTCCTGGCACCCGGCCAGCATGTCCCACCGCATGGTCGACGGCACGTCGGCGAGCTGTTGCGGGTTGAACACGTAGACAGGGCCGCGGGCCGCCCGGATGCCGGCGGTCAGGTCGTGCAGGTCCCCGCGCGTCGTCGTCGCCACGACGGCGCCCGGGTGGTGCGCGATCACGTCGGCGAGCGTGCCCGTCTTGCCCGCTCGTGGCGGCGCGACGTAGATGACGTGCTCCTCGACCGGGACCCGGCAGGCGTGGTTGTAGTGCGCGCGGGCCACCAGCACCGAGGTCTGCGCAGGGCAGAACAGGCGCTGGAAGATCTTGAGGGATGGCCGGGACCGGCGTGCCCTGCGCGCGGCTGCCAGGCGGCCCCAGCGCAGCCACAATTCGAACGCCGTCGCGTGGCCCTTGCCAGGATGCAAGCGCAGCCGGGCCCTCAGCCGCATGTGCCGCACCCGGTGCCGTGGCAGCCGCCTCGGCGGGACAACTGCCCAGGACGCGAGCAGCGCGATGGCGAGCGCCGCGGCCAGCCCGGCCAGCGCGATGGCGCTGGTGACGGCGAGCCAGTGCACCAGCAGGATGCTCGCCAGGACCACGGCGGCGCCCGCGGCCGCGCCGATACCCGGTCCGTTGCGGTGGTCGGTGCGCCGGTCAGCCATCGTGGCTCCCCTCCTGCTCCTGCTCGTGGCCGGCCGACGGGCTGGCAGTGGTGCCTGACTGGAGCTCGCGGACGTGGCGGGCCAGTTCCCGCCGCGCGGTGCCAGGGCTGTAGCCGATCTCCTGCGCGAGCCCGCTGGCGAGCTTCGACACCTCGCCGGGCGGCACCGACGCCAGGTCCCGCCGCTTGCCGGCCAGGGCGATCAGCCGGTCCCGCTTCGTCGGCCCGCCATCCCGCGAGCGGCGCGGCCGGGACCTGGACGGAGGCGCGCCGAACGCGGGCAGGGCCGTCGCCGCCGCGCCTGTCGGGATAGCCGGGGCAGCCGGCGCGGGGGCGGCCTTGCGGCCGGGGGCGACCGGGCACTCCTCGGTCACCCAGGCGCGGAACCCGCGCAGCGTGGACGGCCCGGCCAGCGTCAGCCTTAGCAGCCACAGCCCGGTGCCGCCGATCGCGGCAAGCAGGTCCGGGCTGTCGTCGCCGAGCACCGTGCCGTCATCCCTCTGCCTGGCCAGAACGCGGGCTCGGACAACCGAGATCAGGGTGTCCGACGCCAGCGCGTAGATGGCGGCGGGCATGACCCAGATGGCCAGGCCCCGCCAGCCGTGTACCGCCGCCAGCGCGTTCATCGCCAGCGAGATCCCGATGCACGCCGCGTTCAGCACCCTGGGCCGCAGCGCCCGCTTGCCATGCAAGGCGAGCGCGACCCCGAGGGACGCGAAGATCACCGCGCCCGCGTCGGGGATCCCCGCCTCAACGGCGGCCACGGCCCGGGCGTGCTTGACGCCCAGCACCATCACGTACTGCGCCTGCCAGCTCACCGCGGCCGCGGCCGCGGCCAGCAGGGCCAGCACCAGGGCCGCGCCCCGCAGCCACCAGCCAGCCTCACCGGGGCCGCGCCGGGATGGCGCCATGGCGTTTGCCTGCGCGCCGTCGCGCGCAGCCACTGAACTGCCTTCGGGCCCGCTGACCATGAATGGCGTCCACCGCGGATCGCCATCCCAGGGCCGGGAGCCGCCGCCGTCAACGACCGTCAGCACCGCAGGCCCCCTCCCCCGCCGGCGCGGCCAGCTGCGCCCGGATCTCCTCCAGGCTCGGCAGCGCATGATCCAGGACGTCGTTCACCACCGCCGACATGCTCAGTGACCGCACGCTGGCCGCCAGCCTCAGCCGCCGCGCCACCGGCGCCGCGATCCTCGGGGCGATCTTGACCCGCGCATCCATCTGCACCCTCCACGTAGACCGCAGGCGGCACCGACCGTGCCGCCATGGCGACTATACACCATCTACACGGTGATGCAGATCATTACCTCGGGACTCCGGCTGTCCCATAGGCGCGGGCGCATCTAGGCTGGTGAGAACGCACAGTGATGCAGTGCGCAGCCGGGAGGGCACATGGTGAAGGGAACGGCCGAGCTGGAACGCCCGGTCCCGCTCTACATGCAGGTCGTCCGCCAGCTCCGCGCCCAGATC
>WNGL01012503.1_pt1 | contig 16170 bp, 5 predicted proteins | sample 5400591 | NCBI WGS metagenome assembly WNGL01 (sample SAMN13153377, study PRJNA577476) | soil metagenome | isolation source: 80 cm soil or saprolite under Garry oak tree replicate 1 | place: USA:California | collected 2016-06-15
TGACGGATGGTTTTGCCCTCTCGCTTTTTGATGAAGAATTGCTCACTCAAAGTCCCCCGGCGCAGACGATCGATGGATTGGATCTGCTGAAGGACTTGCTCACGTTGGCGGCGCAACTCCGGAAGGGTTGGTTTCATTACCGGCATATTGTATCACCATAGATACAATATCAACTCGAAATTGCACCCGGAATTGGCGGGTTTTAGAAATTGGTTACTTTGGCGTCACAGGCCCAACTTCTGCCGACGCGTCAAGAAAACATTGACAAAAGGAATATTGGGGTTCAGTTTCAATCGACCTAGGAAGGCGTCGGTCAGTGTGGAACATCGGATTGAAAGGCCGGTAGCTTGCCCAGATCCTTCCTAGCAGAGCACGATTCAATTCTTGGGAGGCAATCGGTTTTCGGCGAGTATAGCACGACCGTTTTACCTTGGGCCGTGAGCACCTCGTGACAACGGCGAGTCCGATTTCAGAAATGGTTACCAGAGCGGGCGGCTCGCTGATGCCATCGATCTGAGTCAGATCGATGTCTCACAGCAGAAATTGAACGTAGGCGCATGGCGATTCCACGGTTTTAATTTTCATGTCTTTCCGATCTGTCTGACTCTCGGACAAGCGGATTTTGCTGTTCCATCGCCCGAAATCAAACAAGCTCAAAAGATGAACTAAGCAGGGATTAGTATGCCAACGATTGTGGAAAGATCTGTTTCGATTCTGCTCAAAGCGATAAGAACTCGGCGCCCGTCTCCCGACGCAGACGCGCCTGCATCAGCGGTCACGCCCAGCGATGGGGCAAATGGTGTGAGGCTACGGGAGCTGCGGTTCAACGACTTCGACGCTGTCGCCCGGCTCAGGGAGCTTTTGCACTGGCGCTGGGCCCCCGACTCCGTGGACAATTGGCATCGATTATGGCGAAACAGTCCTGCCATACGGTCTGCGAAATCGTACCTTCCCATGGGGTGGGTGCTCGAAGCCGATAACAAGATCGTGGGCTATTTGGGCAGTATTCCACTCCTCTACCACTTTGGAGATAAGCCACTGCTCGCGGCCGCGGCCTCAGGCTTTCTGGTTGAGCCCGCTTATCGGACATTCGGCAAGGACCTCGTCGAATCGTTCTACAGCCAACCGAACATCGACCTTTTCTTAAGTACCACGGTTGAGTCTGTCGGAAGGTTGGCGAAAGCTTTGGAAGTGGAAACCCTGCCGCAAGAAAACTATTCCACGGTTCTATTCTGGGTCCTTGATGCGCGGCATTTCGCCGACGCCGTGGTGTGGAAATTGGGGGCAACCGGCGGAATGCGAAGCTTAGGAGGCATGCTGGGCTCTCTTGCGTTGCGAGCGGAAAGGATGGCTCGCAGGAGAGCTCCTGTACGCACTTCGAGTAAGTTCCAAATCACCGAGATTCGTGTATCCGAAATCGGGGATGACTTTGAAGATCTATGGCGCAGAAAACTGGCTGAAAGACCTCGTTTGCTAGCGGACCGAGATCCTGCAACGCTGCGATGGCACTTTACCCTTCCAGGCAGCCGGAAAGATACCGACGTGTTCCGTTGCGAATCGCACGGCCGCTTAGTGGGTTACGCCATTTCCCGAAGAGAGACCGATCCACCTGGTTTGCGCCGTTGCTGCCTGGTAGACATGATAGTCGATGCCGACGACCCAGAGATTGCCAGCAGCCTTGTGGCGCGGGGCTACCAACTTGCCATGGACTATGGATGTCACACTTTTGAGGTCTTGGGGTTCCCCAAATTTGTGAAACAAGTCTTACTACAAGGGAATCCTTATTCCAGGGATTACCCCGCATGCCCTTATTTCTTCAAGGCAAGCGATCGCGTTTTGCATAAAACCCTAACAAATCCGGAGTCCTGGTACGCTTGCGGGCTAGACGGTGATACTACTTTGATGCCATAAAGTAGTCGCCCTATTCGGTGAGCTTAAGAAAGGCGTCTAGTCATTAGTGCTACAACCAGCCAACGATTCGCGCCGTGCGCGCCCGTGGAATACAGTCGTCAGCCGCGACGTTCACACAAAAGCCATTACGCGACTGCCCGAAAAGTGTCTCCTTTTTACCTACGGTCAGTCTAGAGGCCATCTCATAAATACCTTAGCAGTTGATCGCTGCGGCCAAATGAACGAAGCCTTGAAAATTTTCCGCGTGATATTCATAGCGCACGACGAGTCGTCGAAAGTTGAACAGCCAGGCGAACAATCGCTCAATCTTCCACCGCCTCTCAAAACGCCGAAGCGGGCAGCCATCCTGCATTGGCCTTCGTCGATTGTCTCTGTTGGGCGCGATCATCTCGGTTGCGTAATTGTGCATCAGACTGCTGGTCCAACCGGTCACTGTCATACGTCTTGTCTCCAATCAAGCGCTCGGGTACCTCCGCCACGATTCGCTCCTCCAGGGTTTTCTCCACCGGCGTCACTTCAGCTGGCGAAGCACTTTCTGTCCTCAGGGCGAGAGGAAGACCATGGCGGTCTGCAATGCCCATGATCTTGGTGCCCTTGCCCCGCTTCGTTTTCCTGACCAAGCTCCCCCTTTTTTGGCCGGAACAAACGTCCCGTCGACAAAGTATTCTTTGAGATCCAATCCGCCGGCTTCATTTAGGTGCCGCGCCAGCGCCAAAAGGATTTGTTCGATCACTCCCGCGCGCACCCAATTCTGGAAGCGGCGATGTGCCGTTTGGTACGATCCGTACCGTGGGGCCAAATCTTGCCACGGTACTCCGGTGCGCAGAATCCATAATACTCGGTTCAACAGTTTGCGCCGATCACTCCATGGCGGCCTCGTCCATCGTCCCGTACCGGATCTTCCGGCAGGATGGCTTTGACTACGTCGCACTGCTGGTCTTGTCAGGTCCATATACATCAATGGAAAAGGTACCAAATTCACCTATTCATGGGATGGCTTCTAAAGAGTTCGCGGCGCGACGAGTACCAGCAGGTCAATCTGCGTTCTCGTGCAATCGCATTGCAAAGCCATTGCAGGCTGGATATGCCATGTGCGAGGGCGGAAAAAAGGCAGAGGCAAAAGTCGTTGCTCACAAATGAGATTGCTAAATAGGCTACTGGCGTCGCGGCAACGGCATACAAACTGCATTCTCTTGTGCGTTCGATTCGTTGCTGATGAAGTCCTGTGTGCTGTGTTGGATTTCAAATGCATTGACCAATGTTTCGGACTAATACGCGCAATGCTCCCAACGCAGTTAATAACCATGGAACGAAAATTACCTCTTCTGCTTTGTGCAACGTTACTCGGCGCCTGCGCGAGCCAGGCTCTCGCCCAGTCCAGCGCCAACAACATCAGTTTCCAAGGCGCGCTGACGCGCCGCAACGGTCAGCCGCTGCCGAATGGGAACTACGATCTCGTTTTCAAGTTCTACACGACAAAGGGTGTACCCGCCTCGAAATTGGTCCGTCGCTGCTGTTGGGAGCCTCGTGTATGAATAGGCATCCGATTGTCGACAGCTTTCCACTTTCCCCCATGCAGCAGGGGATGCTATTTCATCAATTGATGGCACCGCACTCCGGCGTGGACATCCAGCAACTGGTTGTCCACTTGCTAGAAGAGGTCGACGGTAGCCGGTTGGAAGCCGCCTGGCAATGGCTGGTACGGCGACACGATATCTTGCGCGCACGATTTGTTTGGGAAGGGATTGAACAACCCGCGCAAGAAATTGCGGCCGAAGTATCCGTGCCTTTCATGGTCGAGGACGCCCGTCACCTTTCCGAGCACGGCCAGCGCGAACGGCTTGCCTCGTTTCTGAAAGCGGATCGTCTCCGTGGCTTTGAACTAGACAGTGCTCCGATGCTGCGGCTCACCCTCTTTCAGTGGCGTGAGGCATCTTTCACTTTCGTGTGGACGTTTCACCACGCATTGCTGGATGGCCGCTGCTATCCGATGCTACTGCGAGAAGTGTTCGAGGCGTACGCTGAATTGGCGCAGGGCGAGGTAGCTGCCCGTGAAGCGCCACCCTCCTATCGCCAGTATATCGACTGGCTACAGCAGCACAGTCCTGCCGAGGCAAGATCTTACTGGAAGGAACTGTTGACCGGGTTTTTTGCACCCACACCCCTGGTGATCGAGCGGCCTGTACCCGCGGAGGAGCCGCTGTATCAGCAGGGCGAAGCATGGGAAATTTTGGATTCCGCACTGACGGCTCGACTGCGGGCGCTCGCAAAAGAGTATGAGCTCACTCTCAACGCGCTGGTCATGGGCGCGTGGGCGATCTTGCTCCATCGCTATTCGGGCGAACAGGACATTGTTTTCGGCGCCACACGGGCGTGCCGCAAATCGACGGTGGCGGGCGCTGAAGACATGATCGGTTTGTTTATCAACACGCTGCCGGTCCGGCTCAAGCTGAGTAGTGAGGATGCGGCACTATCCGTATTCAAAGCAGCGCGGCAGCAATGGATGGACATGCGTCCCTATGAGCACACTCCATTAGTTCAAGTAAAAGGGGTCAGCCAAGTGCCGCCGACGCAGCCGTTATTCGAAACGCTCCTGGTCTTTGAAAAGTACCGGCTCGACACGGCGATGCGTTCCCTTGGCGGAGCGTGGACAAAGCGGCGAGTCGAATTACATCGACTCACCGATTTTCCTATCCGGCTGTTGGCTTATGACGGTCAAGAACTGAGTTTTAAAATCGAATTCGACCGTCGTCGTCTGGATGAAGCCGCAATCACGCGGTTATTGGGGCACTTGCGGCGGTTGCTGGAAGGCATCGTTACGAACCCGATGGAGAGCGTGGGTGGTCTGCCCATGCTTACGGAAGCCGAATGCAACGAGCTGACGATCGACTGGAACACAACCACCGCGGACGTCCCGAACCGGCGAACCGTCCATGGATGGATCGAGGCCCAGGTAGAGCGTACGCCGGACGCTGTCGCCGTCACTTTTGAAGGCGAGGATCTAACCTACCGCGAACTCAACCGTCGCGCCAACCAAGTCGCCCACCACCTAAAGGGGCTTGGGATCGGACCGGATGCGCTCGTGGGAGTCTTTCTGGAGCGATCGCTAGAACTGGTCGTGGGCCTACTGGGCATCCTGAAAGCAGGTGGTGCCTATCTGCCGCTCGACACGGTCTATCCAAAGGACCGCATCGCCTTCATGCTCGAAGACGCAGACGCAGCCGTGCTGCTGACGCAATCAACGCTGGTGCCGCATTTGCCGGAACACAGGTCGAAGGTCGTGTGTTTAGACACAGACAAGGCGTCGCTTGACCGCGAGCCGGAGATGAACCCACCGCAGAGTTCTACGCCGGAGAATCTCGCCTACGTCATCTACACCTCGGGGTCCACGGGCCGGCCGAAAGGCGTTATGGTCATGCACCAAAACGTCGTGCGCCTTTTCACCGAGACGGAGCGCTGGTTTCGCTTCGGGCCCAGCGATGTGTGGACACTGTTTCACTCTTACGCGTTCGATTTCTCGGTCTGGGAAATATTTGGCGCGCTTCTGTACGGGGGCAGGCTGGTTATCGTTCCCTACTGGATGAGCCGGTCCCCAAAAGAATTCCGTGAGTTGTTGTGCGAGCAACGCGTCACCGTGCTGAACCAGACGCCGTCGGCTTTCCGAGAACTGATTCGCGCGGACACGCGATCCGAGGTCACCGCACAATCACTCCGTCTGATCATCTTCGGCGGGGAAGCGTTGGACTTTGGGAGTTTAAGGGATTGGTTCCAGCGACATGGCGATCAACGCCCCCAGTTGGTGAACATGTATGGCATCACCGAGACGACCGTGCACGTGACGTATCGGCCATTGCGCTCCGAGGACGTGGTAGTTGGCGGCAGCCTGATCGGTCGAGCCATCCAGGACTTGCAGCTCTATGTGCTTGATCCGCACCTGCAACCCGTTCCTGTGGGCGTGTGTGGTCAGATCTTCGTTGCCGGACAAGGGCTGGCACGCGGTTACCTGAACCGTCCAGAGCTGACCGCCGCTCGCTTCATTCCCAATCCCTTCTCCAAACGCCTGGGGGATCGCCTGTACCGCACGGGCGACCTTGCGCGGCGTCTACCAAATGGGGAGATCGAGTATCTCGGCCGGATCGACAATCAGGTTAAAATTCGGGGCTTCCGCATCGAACCCCAAGAGATCGAAGCGGTGCTGTGCCAGCATCCGGCGGTGCGAGAAGCGGTGGTGATTCCACGGGAGGATGTGCCTGGCCAGAAGCGTTTGGTGGCCTATCTGATTACGCACGCGCCGGCACCCGAAGTGAGATTCTTGCGAGAATTTCTCAAGAAGAAGTTACCCGAGTACATGGTGCCGGCGGCGTTCGTGTTTTTGGAAAAGCTGCCGCTCACCGCCAGTGGCAAGACAGACCGGAAGGCACTGCCGGCTCCCGATGGCCAACAACCGGAACTGGACGTGCAGTTTGTGCCGCCGCAAACGGAGTTGGAACGTAAGATCGCGAGCGTCTGGCAAAAGGTGCTGGGGCTGGAGCGCGTCAGCATCGACGAACATTTCTTCGATCTGGGCGGTCATTCCCTGCTGCTCGTGCAGGTGCACGGCGCACTGCGGGAAACATTGCAGACGGAATTCCCCATCGTGACGCTCTTTGAACATCCAACTGTCGGCTCACTTGCGGCCCACCTGAGCCAGCTCGACAGTCCGGCGCCCAAGTCGACTGCACAGTGGCACGACCGTGCGCTGCACCAAAAGCAAGCGCTGGCCCAACTGCGCTTGAGGGCAAAGAAATAGCTGTATGGGTGAAGAGAAGTACGAAGGCATCGCAATCATTGGGCTGGCCGGACGATTTCCCGGCGCCGAAAGCGTCGAGGAATTATGGGCAAACCTGGTCGCGGGTAAAGAGGGTATTTCCTTTTTCACTGACGCGGAGCTTGCCGAGTCCGGACTAGACGCCGCGGAACTCAAGCGCCGCGGTCCATACGTGCCGGCCCGCGGCGTTCTCAAAGGCGCGGATTGCTTCGACGCGGCGTTCTTCGGCCTACGTCCCAAAGAAGCCGAAGTGATGGACCCCCAACAGCGCGTGTTTCTCGAGATCTGCTGGGCGGCGCTGGAGCGCGCCGGCTATGCTCCCAACCAGGTGCGTTGCGCAGTTGGCGTCTTTGCAGGCGCATCCCCCAACACCTATTCCCTCAATGTTCTTAGCAAGCGGCCGGATCTGGTTGAGATGGTCGGGGCCGACCTGGTCATGTTCGGCAACGAAAGGGATTATCTTGCAACACGGGTGGCGTACACCCTTGGCCTCAAGGGTCCCGCCATTAATTTGAGCACGGCATGTTCGACGTCGCTGGTAGCTGTCTGCCAGGCGTGCCAATCGCTTCTAACGTATCAATGTGACATGGCCCTTGCCGGCGCTGCGTCGGTGCGGTGGCCGCAAAACCGCGGTTATTACTACCAAGAGGGTAACATCAGGTCGCCTGACGGACACACGCGTACGTTCGACGCGCGCGCCGCGGGAACAGTATCCGCCAACGGTGCCGGTGTGGTCGTGCTCAAGCGGCTGGCGGACGCAATGAAGGACAGTGATCAGATCTACGCAGTGATCAAAGGCGCCGCGCTAAATAACGACGGATCGCAACGCGTCAGTTTTAGCGCGCCCGGTGTCGACGGACAAGCGGAAGTTATCGCCATGGCGCACGCGCTCGCTGGGGTCGATCCCAACACGATCACCTATGTCGAGGCCCACGGCACGGCGACGCCACTGGGCGACCCGATCGAAGTGGCCGCACTCACGAAAGCGTTCCGCCTGGGAACGGAGGCGAAACAGTTTTGCGCGATTGGTTCGGTGAAGTCGAACCTGGGTCACTTGGACGCCACGGCTGGGGTGACCGGCCTCATCAAGACGGCACTCGCACTTCGGCATAAGAAAATTCCTCCCAGCCTCCATTTCAAGAAGCCGAACCCGAAGCTTGATATCGAAAACAGTCCGTTTTATGTCAATGCAGCACTGCAGGAATGGAAGACCCAGCCCGGCGTTCCGCTCCGGGCGGGCGTAAGTTCCTTCGGCATGGGCGGCACCAACGCCCACGTTGTTCTTGAGGAGGCGCCGGTATTGCCGCCGTCTGGTCCATCGCGTCCTTGGCAGTTGTTGGTGTTGTCCGCCAAAACCGCTGACGCGCTGGATCGGGTGACGGCGAATCTGTCTCAGCATCTGAAGCAGATCGCGCGCCAAGCCGATCGCGCCGAGGCGTCCCGGGAGCTGGCCGACGCTGCTTTCACACTACAAACGGGCCGCAGCGAGTTCGTTCACCGTCGCATCGTGGCTTGTCAAGATCCCGCCGACGGCGCTGCCGCGCTGGAAACGACCGATCCCAAGCGTCTTTTCACCCGCCACCATCCGCGCAGGGAACCGCCTGTCGTCTTCATGTTCCCCGGACAGGGCTCACAATACCCGGGAATGGGCGGTAAACTCTATCATTCCGAGCCCGTGTTCCGCGCTCACGTAGATCACTGCGCCGAATGGCTTCGCCCCATCCTGCAAGCCGATCTGCGCGCGATCTTATTTCCCGCCGATGGGTCGGAAAAAGAGGCGGAACAATTGCTCGTGCAAACACAGTTTACGCAACCCGCCGTGTTTGTGATCGAGTACGCACTTGCGAAACTCTGGATGTCCTGGGGCGTCAAACCGGCTGCAATGATCGGCCACAGCGTAGGAGAGTATGTGGCCGGCTGCCTCGCTGGCGTTTTTGCACTGGAAGATGCGCTTTCGCTCGTGGCGCGCCGCGCTGAGTTGATTCAGCGGCAACCGGGCGGAGCGATGCTTTCGGTAAGGTTATCAGAGAAAGAACTTTTGTCGTTGCTAAATGAGAACGGGCAATTGGACATCGCCGCGATCAATTCGCCGACCCAGTGTGTGGTGGCCGGACCCTACGATGCCATTGCGGCATTCGAAAAGAAGCTTGCTTCGCGGGAAGTAATGACCCGGCACTTGCACACTTCACATGCGTTCCATTCTCAGATGATGGAGCCTGTGATTGCACCGTTCATGGAGTTGCTTGGCCAGGTGAAGCTCAACAAACCGCAGATTCCGTATGTGTCCAATGTGACGGCTCGTTGGATCACCCCTACGGAGTCCCAGCGGGCCGAGTACTGGGCGGGCCATGTGCGACAGACGGTGCGTTTCGCCGATGGAATTGCGGAACTGATGAAAGAGGGGGCAAATGTTCTGCTGGAGGTCGGCCCTGGCCGGACTTTAAGCGCCCTGGCGTCGCAACATCCGGCCAGGTCGCCTGAACAAGTCGTGCTCCCGTCGTTGCCGCTGAGAGGTGTTCAGGAACCGCGCGGCATTCTTGAGGCGTTGGGACGGCTTTGGATGAGCGGTGTTGACCTGGACTGGGAAGGATTTTATGCAAACGAGCGACGCCGCCGGGCCGTGCTGCCTACCTATCCCTTCGAGCGTACGCGTTGCTGGCCGGAGCCGGCCGTCACGGAACCTCCTGCCGCGCCAGCCCCGACACGCGTGGGAACCAGTGGGCGAGGGAAGATGTCGCAGACACCGTCCGCGGATGAGATGCAGGCCTTGTGCAGCTCTGAGGCCGCAGCCGCGTCGCCGGCGGAGACGACGCCGGAGATTCCTCGAAAGCGCCGTTTACTTGCTGCCGCTCGTTCGATGTTGCGGGAGCTTTCTGGCCATAACTTCTCTGAAGTAGATGCTGACGCGAACTTCCTGGAATTGGGTTTGGATTCGCTTGGGGTCTCGATCAGCTTACGCCAGTTGATGGAGGAATTGAGCTCGCTGGATGCCGTCGCATCCCACCTGGACGCTACGCTGCCTCGGGAGGCGTTCGCTGAGATGCCGGCCACACCGCCATCCGCGCCATCCCCAACACAAGCGGTCGCAGACTCTCAAAGTGCGGTGCTAGAAGAAATTTTGGCGCAGCAGCAGCAACTTACCAATCAAGTGCTCCAGCTGTTGGGCCGCCAGCCCGCTGCGATTCCTCCCACCCCGGTGTCCTCTGCATCCACGGCCGTATTGGTGCGCCCGCCGGTCCCGGAAGTCCAGTCGCAGCATGGACCCTTCAAACCGATTTTCCGGGATAGCAATATGGTGCTGTCGCAGCGCCAACAGCGTGCCCTCGACGCGCTGATTGCCCGGTACAGCGCGCGTACTGCCGGTTCAAAGAAGCTTGCCGCGCAAAACCGGCCAGTTTTGGCTGATCCACGCTCGGTGGCGGGATTCAAGCAGACTTGGAAAGAGATGGTGTATCCTATCGTCACGACGCGATCAGACGGATCCAAGATCTGGGACACCGACGGAAATGAATACGTCGACTTTGTGATGGGTTTCGGTGCCAGCCTGTTCGGACATCGGCCCCCATTTGTTGTCGAGGCCGTCCGCCAACAACTCGAACAGGGTTTTGAGATTGGGCCAATCCAGCCGCTCGCCGGCGAAGTTGCCGCCCTGGTGAAGGAGTTCACAGGAATGCAGCGCGTCGTTTTTGCCAATACCGGTTCGGAAGCGGTATTGGCGGCCATACGCTCTGCGCGCGCAGTTACGGGACGCGAGAAGATTGTCGCCTTTGCTGGCTCCTATCACGGGGTGTTCGACGAGGTGCTGTTCCGCCCAATACCAGCCAACCAGGGCGGTCAAACGGTGCCGGTCGCTCCGGGGATTCCCCGCAGCGCCCTGGCTCAGGTCATCGTACTCGATTACGGCAATCCGGAGTCCCTCGAGATTCTTCGGGCGCGTGGATCGGAAATCGCGGCCGTGCTCGTGGAACCGGTGCAGAGCCGAAGGCTTGATTTGGTGCCGAGGGAGTTTTTGCAGGAGCTGCGGCGAGTCACTGCACAAACGGGCTCGGCGCTTGTCTTCGACGAAGTGGTGACCGGTTTCCGCATACACCCTGGCGGGGCGCAAGCCTATTTCGACATACAGGCGGACCTGGCTACGTACGGAAAGGTTATTGGCGGAGGACTTCCCATCGGGATCGTTGCAGGCCACGCGAAATTCATGGATGCCCTGGATGGCGGGCAATGGCAATACGGCGATAAGTCATTTCCCGAAGTCGGCGTCACGTTCTTCGCAGGAACGTTTGTGCGACATCCGCTGGCGCTCGCCGCTGCCAAGGCGGTCTTGACACACCTCAAGCAGAAAGGCCCGGAACTTCAGCAGCGACTGAACGATCGAACTTGCAGGCTTGCAAATGAGCTGCGGACGGTCATCGATGACTTTCATGCACCTTACCGTTTGACCCAATTTGGCTCTTTCATGCATCTCACGTTTCCCCAGGAGCACCGGTTGGCGGGATTACTTTTCTATATGCTTCGCCTACGTGGCATTCACATCTGGGAGAACCGACCCTTCGTCATTACGATGGCGCATACGGACGATGACTTTGCCCGCTTGACTCACGCGCTCCGCGAAAGCTTGTCGGAGATGTGGTCTGGAGAATTTCTACCTCCTCCTGCGAGTTCCCGAGGCGAGACCAGTGCGTTGCCCTCAGCTCTCGCCGCCGAAGCGCCCGTCTGCAGGGAGGACTCCTTGACAACGGCTGCGCAGCAGTCCGACATCGGCGGCGCGTTTCCCCTGACTGAATCACAGAAGGAGATCTGGCTTGCCGCTCAGATGGGCGGCGAGGCCGCAGTGGCCTATAACGAGTCACTGCGCTTCGAATTCCGTGGGGCCTTCGATGCGAAGGCGTTCCGTGCGGCGATCGCCCAAGTGGTACGACGGCATCCCATTCTCCTAGCGAGCGTCAGCCCGGACGGCCAGTGGCAACGGATGAAAGTCGCCGGCAAGCTCGACGTGCCTCTCCTCGATTTGAGAGGAATGGATAAGACTGAGCAAGAGCGCGAATTGGCTGCAATAGTTGAACGAGAAGTGACCGAACCGTTTGACCTTATCACCGGCCCGTTGTTGCGTGTAAGGATCGCCTGCCTATCGGACGATCAACACGTGGTGACTTGGACCGCACATCACATCGTTTGCGATGGCTGGTCGGTCGGAGTCCTGATCCGCGAATTGGCTATCATCTACTCTGCGTTGGAGCGAGGGATTCAACCAGTGTTGCAGGCGCCTGATTCTTTCCAAGAATATGCCCTCGCTGAACAACCTGATGGCGCTGAAGCGCAACGGGCCACGGCATTCTGGCGCGAACAATTTCGAGAACTGCCGCCGCCGCTGGAGCTTCCGACTGATCGCCCTCGCCCGCCGATCCGGTCCGCTAAGGCGGCTGCACGGCCGTGGATGGTAGACGCCGCTGTTGAAGAATCACTCAAGCGCATCGCCGGAGACCAACACACCACTCTGGTCGTGGTTTTGATGACGGCGCTGGAAGGCCTGCTCTACTGGCTGACGGGCGAGACCGATCTCATTGTTGCTCTCCCGTTTGCGGGTCAAGCTGTAAGTGGAAAGACTCGTGTGGTGGGACAGTGCGTGAACACCCTTCCTATTCGCACGCGGCTCAAGGTGGAGGCAAGCTTTTTGGAAAACGTGGCTTTGGTGAAAAAAAACGTTTTGGACGCCTACGATCACCACCAGTCGTCACTTGGGAGCATCCTCCAGCATCTCAACATGCCTCGCAACCTGAGCCGGACGCCTCTGGTCGATATCTATTTCAATGTCGATCGGGATACGAGTGACGTAAGATTTGATGGCGTCGAGTTTGCATGCGAGGCGAACCCGAAGCGGGCGCTCCATTTTGATCTATTCTTCAATCTCATCGAAAAGCCTCACGGGCTTTCCATTCTGTGCACCTACAACACAGACTTGTTTGACGCGACCACGATTGAACGGTGGCTTAAGTACTACGAAACTCTGCTGCAAGGCATTGTAGCCAACCCGACCCAGGTGTTGGGCAAACTACCTGTGCTGCCCGAGGCTGAACGCAGAGACGTGATTGTCGGGCGGAATAGCACGCACATTGAGTTCCCCCAGCAGACCCTCAGCGAGTTGTTTGAAGCTCGTGTAGCAGAGATGCCAGAAGCTCAGGCCGTGGCGTTCGCAGGCGAGCACATGACCTACGGCGAGCTCAGCCGCCGCAGCACGCAGATTGCACATCGCCTGAAAAAATTGGGTATTGGGCCGAATGTACTGGTGGGGCTTGCCGTCGAACGCTCCTTGGATATGCTTGTGGGTCTTCTAGGGATTCTGAAGGCGGGAGGAGCATATGTGCCGCTGGATCCCTCTTTTCCGCAAGACCGTCTTGCCTACATGGTGGAAGACAGCGGGATGCGCGTCCTAGTCACACATCGCGGACTGGACGAACGGCTACACACCCGTCCGGAATTGATCATCCGCCTGGATTCCGATTGGGAAAGTATTGCCAAGGAGAGCATCGACCCTCAAACCCTGCCCACCGCGAATCCCGAGAGGCTCGCCTACGTGCTCTACACCTCCGGTTCGACAGGCAAGCCGAAAGGTGTAGAGATCCAGCACTCCGCGCTCATTAATTTACTCCTTTCGATGCAGCGCGAACCGGGCTTCACCGCGAAAGATACGATGCTGGCGGTAACCACGCTATCTTTCGACATCGCGGGCTTGGAGCTTTACCTGCCCTTGATAAGCGGTGGAAGGGTGGTGATCGCGAGCCATGATCAGTCCTATGATCCCCTGCGTTTAATGGAAGCAATACGCGACTCGCATTGCACCGTGATGCAAGCTACACCAAGCACATGGCGGGCTTTGGTCGATACTGGCTGGACAGGTTCGTCAACGCTCAAAGTTGTCTGCGGAGGCGAATCGCTGCCCCGTGATCTGGCAAGAGAACTTCTTGTGCGATGCATGCAGTTATGGAATGTGTACGGCCCGACAGAAACAACCATCTGGTCGACCATTCACCGGGTCACCTCCGCCGATGGTCCGATTCCCATCGGCCGGCCGATCGCAAACACACAAGCATTCGTGCTGGATGGACACCGCAATCCTGTTCCCTCCGGCGCCGTCGGCGAGCTGTACCTTGGTGGTGCCGGCTTGGCGCGCGGCTACCTGCGTCGTCCGGAGCTGACACAGGAGCGCTTCGTCGAAAGCCCGTTTGAGGCTGAGGCTCGACTCTATCGCACAGGAGATCTGGCGCGCTGGGTTCCTGGCCCCTATCTCGAATGCTTGGGGCGTATTGATAATCAGGTGAAGGTGCGCGGATTTCGCATCGAGCTCGGTGAGATTGAAGCTGCACTGTCCAATCACGAGGCCATAGGGCAGCGTGTGGTGGTTGTGCGAGAGGACAGCCCGGGCGACAAACGGCTAGTCGCATATTTTGAATTGCGGCCAGGAGCCGTGACCAACCTGGCGGATTTGCGTGCACATCTTGCGAAGGCACTGCCCGACTATATGATCCCGTCTACCTTCGTCCCTATGGACAAGCTCCCGTTAACGCCCAACGGTAAGATCGACCGCAAGGCGTTGCCCGCTCCGGACGGACAACACCTCCAGGTCCACAGGGAGTTTGTTTCGCCCCGGGATCCGCTCGAACAAGCACTGGCCCATATTTGGGCAAGGGTCTTGAAAGTAAAGCGAGTGGGCCTGCGCGACAATTTTTTTGAGCTTGGGGGGCATTCGTTTGTGGCAGTCCGCATGTTGATAGAGGTTCGAAAGCTGGCTGGCAAGGCCCTCCCGTTAGCGACCCTGTTCGAGGCTTCCACTGTGGAGTCCTTCGCAGAGCTGTTGCGGAGGGACGGCTGGACCCCTTCTTGGGCATCGCTTGTGCCCATACAACCGATTGGACAGCGGTCTCCCTTGTTTTTGGTGCACGGTGCAGAAGGGAACGTTTTGCTGTATCGGCAATTGACTCGGTATCTGGGGCCGGAGCAGCCGGTTTATGGACTGCAATCAAAAGGTCTGAACGGCGACGGATCTGTCAACACTACGGTAGAAGATATGGCATCCCGGTACATTAAGGAGATCATCACCGTACAACCGCACGGGCCATATTTCCTTGGGGGCTACTGCATGGGGGGAGCTATAGCTTTGGAAATGGCACAGCAGTTAACCGCGATGGGAGAGACGGTCGGCCTTGTAATCATGCTGGCTACTTATAACCACGCTGTTTCTCGCCCGTTCTTTATGAAAGGTGCGGTGCATTTCCTACAGGATTTGTGGTTTCACGGAGCTAACTTGGTTTCGATCCCACGGGAGGACGGCAAGAAATTTTTAAGAGAAAAAGCGGATACCGAACTGGAACGGCTCAGGATCAGGCTGCATGCTGCTTCTCACGCTCTCCAGGCCACGCTGAAACGCAAAACACACAACCGCTATCCCCATTTGGCTGTGTCGAAGGCTAATGATCAGGCTTTTTGTCGCTATGTGCCTAGGCCTTACAGTGGCAGGGTGATCGTCATTCGCGAAAGAGGACATTTCTTGGGTGATTCGAGTCCGACTTTGGGTTGGGACAAAATTGTGCCCGAGGGTCTGGAAATTCGTGAACTCCCTCTACGCCCAAAGGGCATGCTCGTCGAGCCGTTCTGTCGCGTGCTAGCCGAAACTGTAACGGGATGTTTGCAGAACGTGCCACATCAGTAGAATTCTGTCTGTGCTTTTGGCGTCCTCGAGATCTGAACCCTGAACGAGAAGAAAGTCAGCCGCAGACGAATCGGTCGAATTCATAGAAGTTCGACCAATTCGGCTGGCTCGACGAGTGATGGGGTTAACATTGATGCTCGCGGCATCTTCTTCCGCGAAACCGGGAATGCGGATGCGCCGTCACTGCTGCTTCTCCACGGATCCCCCACCTCGTCGCACATGTTTCGGGACCTGATGCCGCGGTTGGCCGACCGCTATCACGTAGTCGCGCCAGACCTGCCGGGCTTCGGGTTTTCGGATGCACCTGCCCGCGCCGAGTTCAAGTATACGTTCGATAATCTCGCCAGAGTGATGCAGGCATTTGCCGAGAAAATCGGCCTGCGGCGCTACGCGCTCTATGTGTTTGATTATGGCGCGCCGGTGGGATTTCGCCTGGCCCTCGCGCATCCTGAGCGAGTCACCGCGATCATTTCCCAGAACGGCAACGCCTATGAGGAGGGCCTCAGCCAGGGCTGGAATCCCATTCAACGGTATTGGCGGGAACCGACGCCGGAGAGTCGCGCGGCGCTTCGGGACTTTCTCAAGCCGGAGACTACCAAGTGGCAATACACCCATGGGGTCGCGGACGAGTCACTGGTGGCGCCGGAGTCCTACACGCTGGACACCGCGCTGCTGGCCCGGCCCGGCAATGACGAGATTCAGCTCGACCTGTTCCGCGACTATGCGAACAATGTGGCGCTCTATCCGA
>WNGL01009347.1_pt1 | contig 16169 bp, 6 predicted proteins | sample 5400591 | NCBI WGS metagenome assembly WNGL01 (sample SAMN13153377, study PRJNA577476) | soil metagenome | isolation source: 80 cm soil or saprolite under Garry oak tree replicate 1 | place: USA:California | collected 2016-06-15
GCGCTGCGCGCGCTATACGCGGCCACTACGGGATCAAAGGGCCAGCCCTTCTTCTCCATACAGCCATAACAGAACTCAGTGTGCAGGCTGGCGGCGGCGGTTTCGTCGTCAAGGGCGTTGTTTTCAGTAGAGGTTATCGCCCGGCCCAGGCCAGCTATGCTCAGGTAGCCCAGGCTATCCACGCCAATGTAATCGGCAATTTCCTGTACGCTACGTCCCGCGGCAATCAGTTCCACCTCCTGTGGTATGTCGATACCAAAGTGACAGGGGTGGCGTAATGGCGGCGCGCTGGAACGCAGGTGAATCTCCTTTGCGCCGTAATGGCGCAGAGCGGACACCAGGCGCTTCATGGTATTGCCCCGTACGATTGAATCGTCCACAATGACCAGGCGCGCCCCTTCGATCTTTGGTTTGACCAGGTTGAATTTCAGGTCAACCTCCAACTCGCGCAATCGCTGATCTGGTTTGATAAACGTGCGATCGCTATAGCGGTTCTTAATAATTGCATGACCATAGGTGATACCTGAAGCCCCGGCATAGCCGAGCGCGGCAGGAATGGAGGAATCCGGCACGGGAACGACCAGATCGGCTGCAGTGGGGTGCTCTCTTGCTAGTTCGCGCCCAAGAGCCTCGCGCACGTTATAGACATATTTGCCGTTCAATTTACTGGTAGCATCTGAGAAGTAAATATACTCGAAGACACAGAGCGCATGGCGTGGGACTCGCGCCAGAATCTCTGAGCGTATACCCTGCTCGTCGATTGTAATCAGTTCTCCTGGTTCAACTTCGCGCACAAAATCGGCTCCGAGACGATCCAGGGCACACGATTCTGAGGCAACAATCCAGCTTGCGCCGATGCGTCCAAGGCAGAGGGGGCGCATTCCCCAGGGATCGCGCATGGCATGAAGTTTGCCTTCGGCCAGGATTACCAGGCTATAGGCTCCTCGCAGCAGAGGAAAGATGGAGATCACGCGTTCGCGCAGGCTGGGACCGTCCGCGTGCAATAGAAACCAGGCGATCGCTTCGCTATCGGTGGTAGAGTTTAATAATTCCTGGGGTAGCTGCGCGCGCAGCGCCGGACCATTGACAAGGTTGCCATTATGCGCGACCGCGATGGCTTCATAATGGTTGGGTTCCGCGCCCACCACGAACGGGCCTGCATTCTCGACACAACTTGAACCCGTCGTCGAGTAACGCACATGGCCGATACCGCAGAGCGTTTCTGGCAGCCCCGTTCCGGTATCGGAGAAGACCTCGCGCACCTTGCCCATGGCAGCACGAGAAATGATCTTGCCGTCACTCCTGTAGACCGCCATACCAGCGCTTTCCTGTCCGCGGTGTTGCAGGGCGGTGAGCGCCAGTGTGAGATAGCGTCTCACATCGATGCTCTCGCCGTTCTCTCGCGCAAAAATACCAACGATGCCACATGCATCGTGCAGGCGCTCCATGTTTATCCTCCCTTTCGTTCCCTTATGTTGCAGCTTTTCCCGGCTTCAATTTCCCTGTCAGGTCCGCGACCAGCGCATAGCGGTCGGCAATCCCTTGCAAATCTTGCCCTGTCACGGCCTGCAAATTGCGGTAAACCTGCTTATCGAGCATACGGTTCTTGTCACCGCCGGGCCAGAGCCGCCAGCTATCGTTATCAATAACGTCAGCCACCATCAAATTACCGGTGTTGTCGCGACCAAACTCAATTTTGAGATCGACCAGCGTCACATCGACGGTTGCCCAGGCTCGTTCCAAGGTCTCAAATACACGCCGCCCCTGCCGCGCCATCCACGCGATCTCTGCTGCTGTTGCCAATCTCATGGTGACGATATCCTCTGGCCAGATCTGCGGGTCATGGCGCGCATCGTCCTTGAGAAACGTCTCGATTAACACAGGTTCAAAGCGCATACCCTCGCTCACTTCAGGATGCCGCTGCAAATATGAGCCGGTGGCGATGCGCCGCTGCGCCTGTTCGACTGGCAGCATGACGCAGCGACGCACCAGTAGTGTGACATCGTTGATCTGCTCGACAAAATGCGTGGCAATGTTTTCGTCATTCAGCAAGCGGAAAACATTGGCCGTGGTAATGGTACTCCAGCGCGATTTCCCCGGCAGTTCGTTGCGCCGCACACCATCGCCCGCTGTGATCTGATCTTTATTCACCATATACGCCAGGCTGTCATTTTGCGGATGCGCATAGATTGATTTTGTTTTTCCTTCGGCCAACAACGGGCCGAGATGTGGTTGATCTGTCATTTCACATTCCCTCTAATACAACGCCTTTACCTTCTCTGATATACCCCACTGTAAGCAGTTCGGACAATACAGAGCGCGCCAGCTCAGCCACCTCTGCTGAAACAACCAGTATCATGCCTACACCCATATTCAACGTCTGATACAGCTCAGCGCGCTCGACGTGGCCTAAACGACCAAGCAATTGAAACAAAGGAGGCGGCGTCCAGGCGTGTGTCTCGATCACAGCCTGCGTGCCTGCTGGCAGTATACGCGCGATATTTCCCGCAAAAGCTCCGCCGGTGATATGCGCTATACCCTTGATGGTAATTGCTGGATGCTTCTGCAGGGACTGTATCTCTGCAAGATAGCAGCGATGGGGTCGTAACAACGCATCCACCAGTGGCTCTCCCAGTTCGGGGAAAATGGTATCTAGCGGGTAGGGAGCAAAGACACGACGAGCTAATGAATAGCCGTTGGTGTGCAGTCCGCTCGAAGGGAGACCCAGCAAGACGTCGCCAGGAGTAATGGCGCTGCCGTCAATGATGGCAGTATGTTCAACCACGCCGACGATGGTGCCCGCCAGGTCGAAAGCTCCTGGCAGGTACACGCCGGGCATCTCTGCCGTTTCGCCTCCAAGCAACGCACAGCCGACTATGCGGCAGGCCTCCGCCACGCCGCGTACTATCGTCGCGGCCTGTAGGGCGTCAAGCTTGCCCATCGCCAGGTAATCCATGAAGAAGAGCGGCTTTGCTCCCTGGGCTAACAGGTCATTGACTGAATGATTGACGAGATCGCGGCCGATGGTATCAAAGCGACCGGCCTGCGCGGCGATCAGTGTCTTTGTGCCAGCGCCGTCTGTCGAGGCTACCAGGGCGGGATGCCGCATCTGCCGAATGCTTTTCGCATCAATTATCCCGGCAAATGCGCCCATGCCTGCAAGAACTTCTGGTCCGTGGGTTGCCTGGACAGCATCTTTCATAAGTTCCCTGGCATAGTCGGCGGCAGAGATGTCAACGCCACTTGTGGCGTAGGAGGTTTGAGCCCCGGCTGGACGGGCGCCGCCTCCGGTTTGTCCCGGCCATGGTGATGTGTATCCTGGCGCGGAGTATCGTCGTCGATCAAACATTGTCCTTGTATATTCATACGCATTCTTAAACAATAGCAGTCCATGACCCTCGCCAGCGGACGCGCCGGATATAGCATGTCGCCGTGGGTGTTGGAGAGCGGAGACGTAGCGTTCAGGATGGGGCATTAAGCCCAGAACGTTGCCCCGGGCATTACATACACCCGCGATATTGCCGAATGAACCATTGGGGTTAGCGGGATATGTAACGCCCCGCCCTGTTGGAGACATATATATTAACGGTATTTGCCCATTTTTTTGCAATTGTGCCAGGAGAGCAGTATCCGCTAAGACAAATTGACCCTCGCCATGAGCAACAGGTAGCTCAAGGGGATGATTGATCCATTGCGTAAAGAGACAGATACTGGTTTCTATGCCCAATGTGACCCAACAACATTCAAACTGCGCCGATGCATTGTCGGTCAGGCTGGCGATTGATAGGCGACCAGGAGATGGTTGTGCGTTACCCGGCAATAACCCGGCGCGCACAAGCACCTGGAAGCCATTGCAGATACCTAATACCAGTCGTTCATCATCAATAAATCTTTGCAATTGCGAACCAAGATGGATCGTCAAATTCTTTGCCAGCAAGGCGCCCGCTCCCAGGTCATCGCCATAGGAGAAGCCGCCAGGGATGACAAGCAAAGTGTAGTTCAGCAGGCGTTCGGGAGCTTTGATAAGCTGGTTGATATGCACAAGGTCGGTCTCAAAACCAACCAGGCGGCAGGCGTGGGCTGTTTCGCGGTCGCAGTTAACGCCGGGTGCGCGTAGTACAAGGGCGCGCGTCATGCCTGACCTCCCTTCCATGCTTTTTGTAGTTCCGCCACGGGGAGATAGATCAATTCGTCCCAATCATGGATATGGAGGTAGCCTGTGTTGGTGACGTTGCCGATGTGTTTGATATCTCGTACGCCGCTGCCAGACATATGCTGCTCGAAAGCTTCCCAGTGTTCAGGTGTTACTTCAACGATGAAACGCGAGGCTGATTCGCTGAAGAGCCGTACGATATTGACGACATTACGCTGGATGTCCACCGGGCCTGGATTGCCGAGATCAACCCGCGCGCCCAACGAGCCAGCTAACGCCATCTCAGCAAGAGCAACGGCTAAGCCACCCTCCGAAAGATCATGGCAGGAGCATACCAGCCCCTCGCGTATGGCCGCGCCGACAGCCTTCATAATGCCGCGGGCGCGGGAGGTATCAACCTCTGGTACGGTGGCATAGGGGAAGAACTGTTCAAACACGTCGTGACCGACCACTTCGGCATAATGGGAACCGGCCATCTCCTCGTTAGTTCTGCCAATCAGGTAGAGCAGATTCCCTGGCGCCTTGAGCGACATATCAACGGTCTGGGCGGCATCGTCGATTACACCGACAGCCGAGATGAGCAGCGTGGGTAAAACGGGCAAGCGTTGATCCCCGGCACGATATTCGTTGTTGAGGCTATCCTTGCCAGAGATAAAGGGGGCGCCAAAGCCAATAGCGGCGTCATGACAACCCTTCACCGCTCGAACCAGCATACCCAATTGCTCCGGATCGGTGGGATTGCCCCAGCAGAAATTGTCGAGGATGGCGGCTCGTTCGATGTCCCCGCCAACGGCTGTGAGGTTGCGCAGTGCCTCGTCAATGGCATTCATGGCCATATGATACGGGTCGAATTTTCCGAAAAGTGGGTTGACGCCGTTGGACAGGACGATACCCGCGCGATGGGAGGATACAATAAATTGGGTCCCTACATTCCCTACGTCGAGGATGGGCAGCAATACGGCGGCATCGCCCGGGCCGTTGCCTGCTCTCCCCACCAGGGGTTTCAGTACTGTCGCTCCCTGCACTTCGTGGTCGTAGCGACGTATGACGGCTTCTTTGGAGGAGATGGTGGGATGGCTGAGCAAGGCCAATAGCGTCGGAGCATAATGGGTCGCGCCTCTATCATCGTGGATGTATGTCAAAGTATGTGATGAAGAGTCCCGTGTATGTGCCTTCCGTGTCCACACGGCCTCCAGTGTTCTATCAGGCCTACCCTCGTGCAAAAATTCCATCTCAATATTGGCAACGGTGTTGCCTTGATAGGTCACGACGAGCCGGTGATTGTCTGTGAAGGTACCGATGATGCTGGCTTCGACCTCTTCGATCTCACAGATCTCAAGTAACTCGCCGAGGTGCTCGGGCGGAACAGCTAAAACCATGCGCTCCTGGGCCTCTGATAGCCAGATTTCCCAGGGGGCAAGCCCCTGGTACTTCAGAGGAGCTTTTTCCAACTCGACGCAGGCGCCTATCTCCGCGCCCATTTCGCCAATAGCCGAGGAGAAGCCGCCCGCGCCGCAATCCGTGATGGCATGATACAGTTTTCGATCTCGCGCCTGGATAACGACATCCGTCACCTTCTTTTCGGTAATGGGAGCGCCAATCTGTACGGCGCTGCCAGCCTGGGCGTTGATCTCCCTGCTCATCTCGCCGGATGAGAATGTGGCTCCGTGTATGCCATCACGACCCGTCCTTCCACCAAGCACGACGATGCGATCACCTGGTTGCGCCTGTAGTGGGTGACTGTCGCGCGGCAGAATTCCGAGGCAGCCACAAAAGACCAGCGGGTTGTAGAGATATCCTTGATGATAGAGTACGGCGCCGTTGACGGTGGGAACACCCATTTTGTTGCCGTAGTCGCGCACGCCATTGACCACGCCGCTGGCGATGCGATGTGGCGAAAGGATGCCTGGGGGCAGTGCTTCGACAGGTGTATCAGGAGGGCCAAAGCAGAGTATATCGGTACAGGCGATCGGCTGCGCGGAGACACCCAGGACATCGCGAATGACGCCGCCTACGCCCGTGTTTGCTCCGCCAAACGGCTCAATGGCCGAGGGATGGTTATGCGTCTCGACCTTAAAAGCGATATCATATGTCCCGGTAAAGCGAATAATGCCCGCGTTATCGCTGAAGGCTGAGACCAGCCATGGCGGCTTTACCTGTTCAGTAGCTCGCATGAGATAGTGTTTGAGCAAGCCGTTGATGGTTTCTTCTGCAAGAACATGGCCGTGGCTATCCACTTCGCGGTACAGAATGGCGGCCTTGAAGGTTTTGTGCGAGCAGTGCTCCGACCAGGTTTGCGCCAGCGTTTCCAGTTCGACATCGGTTGGCTCACGCCCCTGTTCTCGATAGGACCGCTGAATTGCGCGCATCTCCTCAAGGTTGAGGGCCAGCAGACCGAGCTTGCTCAGGTCGAGCAGTTGCTGGTCGGTCATGTCGCGTAGGGGGATGGACGATGTAGAGGTAGAGGTAGAGGTAGAGGCGCTATGAGGTTTTTTCCCTTTTTCATCTGGATGGTGGAAATGTTGGGCATCAGGTGTATTCGCGAGGCGCAGTTCATAGTGTTGGATTACTGGGTTGTATAGGAGATCCCCGGCAATTGTTCTGACTTCGGCTTCGCTCAAACGGCTATCGATTACGTAGCGTCGCCCTGTCTCAACCTGCTCCAATCCCGTAATGCCCAGCATCTGTGCGCCGCTTAACACGCTATCGGCCAGGGTATCGGTGACACCTGGGTGAAAGAAAACGTCAACAATGTGCTCGCGAAGCGTTTGATTAGTAGAGGAGATGCGCGCCTCTTGTATCACGGGATCGATAAGCAGATTGGTAATAAGTTGGTCAATATTTATAGAGGAGAGATTTCCTGTAAGGCGGTATAGTTGAGCGGTATGAAGGGAGAGGGGTGAGTAGGGACCCGCTGTATCGTGTCCCGCTTGACTGGTTGCAATGGCGCTGAGCGATGGCAGTTGTTTCAGCGGTAAATATATTATTTCACGAGCTAGTCGGTGCGCCTGTGCATCGTGCTGCTCCGATTTTGCCCGTACCTCTATTTGAATTATGGTCAAGTTATCTTTCCCAACGATGTACCTACCAAACAGCTATTCCATTGAATGGAACGATTTCATTGTAGCACGCTATTGGAGGTAGTAGCAAATAGGGGGTAAATGACAGAGATGGAACTGGTACGTTCTATAGCATAGGGGCCAGATTTAGCGCGCCCTTTGAATTCATCTTGACAAACGGAACGCGCGTTCTATATGCTAGATATTAGATAGAAGAATACTCCTGAGGGATGGAGGATAATATTTCATGGGTACCGATTTTGCTCATCTGCATGTCCATACAGAGTACTCGCTGCTGGACGGCTTTAGTCGCACAGAGAAACTTGTACAGCAGGCGAAGGCCCAGGGCATGAGCCACCTGGCCATTACCGACCACGGCGCTATGTATGGCGCTATTGAGTTTTACAAGGCGTGTAAAGCGGGGGGGATCAATCCCATTATTGGGATTGAGGCATATCTGACCGGGGATATGCATGACCACTCGAAACGCTACAGCGATGACTACCATCACCTTTTGCTGCTGGCGAAGAATAATACCGGTTATTATAACCTGATGAAGTTGACGACGATCGCCAATACAGAAGGATGGCATCTCAGGCCGCGTATCGATAAGAAAGTTCTGGAACAGTACGCGGATGGCCTCATCGTCACCTCCTCCTGTCTCTCGGGCGAGATCCCGAAAATGTTGCTCAAGGAACAGATAGAAGAGGCAAACAAAACGGCGCGTTGGTACCAGGATGTCTTCGGGCAAGAGAACTTTTACCTGGAAATTCAAGAGCACCACGGCACTTTTGAGGATGGACAGCCATCGCCCCAGGGACAGCTCAATCAATTGCTCTACCAGATGCACAAAGAACTGCTCATTCCCATGGTGGCAACGAACGACCTGCACTATGTCGACGCGCATGATGCAGGCTCGCACGATGTGTTGCTGTGCGTTCAGACGGGCAAGCATCTCGACTCTCCCAAACGCATGAGATTTGATAGCAAGGAATACTATTTGAAAAGCCCGGAGGAGATGGCGCGTCTCTTCCCCGAACTGCCTGATGCCCTCACCAACAGCGTGCGCATTGCGGAGCAGTGCAGCGTTGACCCGCTGGCGCACAAAGCCAAATTACCGGCCTATATCATCCCTTCGGAATATAGCAGCCAGGGCGAATACATGTATGCGCTCTGCCTGCAAGGCGTCAAAGAACGCTTCGGCGAGACGAGCGAAGCCATCCAGAAACAGCTTGACTACGAGTTCAACATGATCGTGGATAAAGGGTTTGCGCCCTATTTCCTCATCGAATGGGACTTCGTGAACTACGCGCGCTCCCAGGGGATTCGCTGCTCTGCGAGAGGCTCTGCCGCGGGAAGCCTGCTGGCTTATGTGCTGGGCATTACCAATGTCGATCCGCTACGTTATCAATTGCCCTTTGAGCGCTTCTTCAACACTGAGCGCGCGGATATGCCAGATATTGATATGGACTTTCCCGATGACCGTCGTGAGGAGGTGATCAACTACGTCGCTAACAAATATGGCTATGACTGCGTGGCTCAGATGGTCACCTTTAACACGATGGCGGCCAGGGCATCAGTAAAGGACGTGGCGCGCGTCATGGGCCAGCAGGATATAGGTGATCGCATCACCCGGCTGATTCCCTTCGGTCCAAAAGTCACGCTCCAGGGGTCGCTGGATTCCGTGAAGGAACTTACTAGCCTGTACCAGGATAGTAAGGAGGCGCAGGAGATCATCGACCAGGCATTAAAGCTGGAAGGCTCCTTGCGCTCGACGGGAATACATGCCGCCGGAGTGCTCATTGCCAACGAACCGCTGGACCGCTTTGTCCCGCTGCAGTTGCGCGACCCCAAGGATCCAAAACAAGGACGTGTCACGCAATACGAGCAGGCACACCTCGAGGAACTTGGCCTGATCAAGTTTGACTTTCTGGGCCTCTCTAATCTGACCATTCTTGATAATGCGCTCAAGTTCATCAAGCTGTCGCGTGGTGAAGATATTATTCTGGAGAAGGTCCCGCTCGACCCGATCGGAGATGATGAGCAGAATGCCAAACGTCTGAAGGCGTTCGAACTGCTGACAAGCGGTGATACGACTGGCGTCTTTCAGCTCGAGGGCGCGAAAATGCGCGAATATATCAAGCAGCTCAAGCCGACCTGTGTCGAGGATGTGATGGCGATGATCGCGCTCTACCGTCCCGGCCCAATGGATAGTATCCCCGATTTCATCGACGCCAAGCATGGACGCAAGAAAGTTACCTATCTCGACCCACGCCTGGAAGAATGGCTGAATGAGTCCTACGGCGTGATTGTATACCAGGACCAGGTGTTGTTCATCGTCGTGAACCTGGCAGGCTTCACCTGGGGCAAGGCCAATAAATTCCGTAAGGCGCTCAGTAAAAAGATCACTCATGAAGTTGAAGGCTACAGAGGAGATTTCGTTCAAGGTTGCATCAAAAATGGAGTCAAGTCAGAGGCAGCCGAAGAACTCTTTACGCTGATCGAACCTTTCGGAGGGTACGGTTTCAACAAGGCCCATGCAGCAAGTTATGCCGTGGTTGCGTTCTACACGGCCTATCTCAAGGGCAACTACACCGCGGAGTTCATGGCCGCGACGATGACTACCGAGTCCTCAGACGCCAGAAAAATTGCGAACGCTATTGCGGAATGCAAACGTATGGGCGTCGAAGTGCTCGGACCCGATGTGAACAAGAGCGACAGGGGATTCACGGTAGAAAACGGGGGCGTGCGTTTCGGTCTGCTCGCTATTAAGGGTATCGGTGAAGGTCCTATCGGTGAAATCGCGCGCGCGCGCGCTGAAGGTGGGCCTTTCAGGTCGCTGGCGGACTTCTGTACGCGTGTCGATTCCAAATTTGTGGGCAAGGGGGGTATTGAGACACTGATTAAAGCGGGCGCCATGGATTCCCTCGGTCCGCGCCACCAACTGCTGGCGTCGGTTGATACTGCCATGAAGTGGGGGAAGAGCCAACGGACTTCACAGGAGTCCGGCCTGATGAGTCTCTTCGGGGATATGGAAGAGACCGAGAGCGCCTTTGAGTTCATCCTTAAATCTGACGCGGAGGAGATCCCGCGCAAGCTGTTGCTCGCCTGGGAAAAGGAACTTATGGGCATTTACATCTCAAAGCACCCTCTAGCCTACCTTGAGGACCTTCTGGGGCGCAATAAGCAGGGAGGACACGATAAATCGGCCCCCTACGCAGAGCGCGTGACACACACAACGGCGGATATCACCGAAGAGCTTGACAAACAGAAAGTAGCGCTATGCGGGACAGTCAAGGAGGCCCGGCGCATCACCACAAAGCAGGGGGAAGCCATGTGTATCGCGCAGTTGGAGGATGTCTCTGGCTCTGTCAGCGTGACAGTCTTTCCCAGGCTGTATAAAGAGACGGCGGAATTGTGGGTTGAGGATACGGTATTGATTGTGCGTGGTGAGGTGCAGGTGCGCCGCGACGAAGCGATTATTGTTTGCAACAGCGCCGAACAGCTCATAGCGGTCGAGGAGGAGATAAACCGTAAGAAATATCATGTCTGGATAACAGTGCAGCTAACCGGTTCAGACGAAAAGTCTGTCTCCGATGACATCATGCGTGTTTACGATATCCACAACTGTATTCGTGATAAGCCCGGTCGCGATCTCTACGATATCTGGGTATGCAATGGTGAGTGGGAGGTGCTTTTGACGCCAGGTAACAATACCATGCACTATTCGGAAGAGGTGCATGAAAAGCTGAAAGCAGTTCTATTGGATAGGGGCGCCGTCGAGGCAATACTCGTGGAACAGTGAGGGGCCGATCAATCGGCCTCTACAGTTTGTTGACCGACAACTATTTCATACACTCCTGGTGGGCCGAGAGTGTCAGAGTGTCGACTGTGTTGGGTGTGTCGGGTGTGTCGGGTGTGTCAAGAGTGTCGAGAGTGTCGACTGTGTCGGGTGTGTCAAGAGTGTCGAGTGTGTCGGGTGTGTCAAGAGTGTCGAGTGTGTCACAGGTAGGAAATAGGGGCGGGCCGATAATGCACTTTCAAAAATTAAACTGGATTATGGCTGGAGGAGCCAGATAGGACAGTGAAGCCACCCCTGTCGCTCGCAACATGGCTGGAGATGCTGGGCGGACCTGTGCTATCCATTCGTCAATGCGCAAACGCCACTTCGCTGCGCTCAGCATGACAAGAAAGCCAAATGGAGGCTTTTGATCAAACTTCAATTGATCTTCGCACGTAATGTAATAATCAAAAGGTAATTGAACAAGAAGGTACAAAATAGTGAGTTCTGAAAACAGGGGAAACTTGCCGGTAGGTCCTGACCCTGGCAAGCGTGGATCAGCATCTTCCGAGCGATGGGGAGAGTGGAGATCAGATGAAGAGGATACCCAGCCGCAACGAGCTATTGTAGTTCCTGCCTCCTCTTTAAGCGCGCAAAAAGATGCGCCGCTGAATCCAGCAGAAGCAGCGCAGCCCGCCAATGCAGAATTCACGCATCGCGAACATGTATCTGGCGCGCTCCCCGTATATACATCAGAGGCGCCGCTTTTTCGTCCAGTTGCTAGCGTGCCATATCCCCCACAGGCGCCTCAACAAAGACCTGCTACCCGGTCTATCAGGGATATCCACCCTATGGGATGTATCCTGGCTATAATGGCTATCCTCCGTATGCATGGCAACCGCTAAAACCAAAACTAGATGGCTATCGTCTCGCCGTCATCATTATTTGCCTGGTAGGATCTGTCCTGGCAATATTAGCCGGATTGGCCTGTATCATCTTACTTTTGTTGTTCCTGATCAGCACTGTCGCCAATCCAGAGAGCAGAGCATTGCGCGGAGGACCGTACTTTAGTGCTCTCCTGACGCTAATTGCATTGGCTATCGCGGGTATAGTTGGCGGCGGATTTTGTCTGTATCATAGTATTCGCGGTATTCTCAATAAACCTTCCGCCAGCTTCAGACTGCCCTGGTTCTGGATATTTCTTGTCCTTTATATATTCGTGCTTGGCATAGGGTATGCATTACTGGCCAATGGACAGGAAGTGACTATACCCGCGCTGACCATCTTCTTGATTACGCTGGCTGCTATCTTTCCCGCTCTTACTCTGCTCGCGCTTGCTGTGAGACGGCTGCGTTACCCGCAATGGACAACGACATTACGGCGATTTACGCTGGCGCTGACGAGTGGAGGCACGCTGGGTATCGGCCTGGCGCTGGGTCTTGAGCTAGGGCTGCTTTTCTTGATTGTGCGCGCACCTTTCGCAACCAGTGCCTTACAATGCATTGACAATCCTGACCTATCGGGCTGTGGCACATTTACAACCTTCGATCTCATCTTTCTGATCGTGGCAATCATGGGACCAATAGTTGAGGAGACGGTCAAGCCGCTGGCGTTGGCGCTGTATATCGGGCGCATACGCAGCGCCTCAGAAGCATTTCTGCTGGGCATGGCCTGCGGCATTGGCTTTGCTGTAATCGAAACGGTAGGCTACATCGGTTCGGGCTATCATGACTGGCTGACTGTTGCCATTGAGCGCACCGGCGCCGGTCTTCTGCATGGTGTTGGGGCAGGAATGGTAGCGCTGGGCTGGTATTATCTTACACACGCCAATACGCAGCGCGTTCTCAAGGCTCTAGGGTGCTGGTCTTACGCTGTATTACAGCATATGATCTGGAATGCCACAGCGGTGCTGGGGCTGCTGCCCGGTCAAATTGGCGTTACCATTAATAGCTGGAATTTGAATCTTGGTTTTGTGACACTGCCCTTTATTGAGATAGTCAATATTATTGAGGCCATCTTGATCCTGGTGTTTCTCATCTATATAACCGGGAGATTGCGAAAAATGACACCCTCCCCACCATCCTCAGAGAAAGGCAGCATGGAGCCGCCGGGCAAGGCACAAATGGCTGCCCGAGTATAGAGGGAAAGAGATGGGTTGTGACGTTTGTTTCACTTGTATCACTTGTATCACTTGTGACGTTTGTGACACTTGTGATGGTGGATCGATTGTGACGTTGTTCATTGCATCCCTACCTACCGAGGTTGTATACTGCACTTGATGCGGTAGAGACTGTTATGTCAAGGTTTTCTTGTGTTGTTTTGTCCATCCCCTAAGAAAGCATAAAAACGCTGTTATTTGATAGAGAGCTAGAGATACACGTCCTTATAATTAGAGTAACTATATATGGCATCTGAAAACAAACCCATGAGAGAGGCACAAGGTTCTAATAAAGAGCGCGTCAGTTCCCAGGGACAGAGTAAGTTTCGTTTTGGAAACTATGACCTGATCCGTCGTATCGACGTTGGTGGAATGGGTGAGGTATACCTGGCTCACCAGCGCACAGCTTTTGATCGCGAAGTAGCCATCAAGATTATCCGCTCTGACCTGGTGCATGACACCACTGCGCGCAAGCGCTTTCTCCGCGAAGCTGAAGTAAACGCCCATCTCAAGCATGAGCATATACTGCCGCTTTTTGAATTCGGCGAAGAACAGGGGCGGCTTTTTCTTGTTTCTCCCTATATCGCGGGGGGCACACTTTCGCGGCGTCTACAAGCTGGCCCTTTAGCGCTGTCCGAGGTGTATCAACTCTTTACGGCGTTGGTCAAGGCCGTGGCATATATTCACCGGCGTGGAGTGGTCCACCGCGATCTCAAACCAAACAATATCCTGCTCGACAAAGAGGCGATTTCTGGCGAGGTATATGTGCGCCTCATCGATTTTGGGATAGCCAGTTTGCAGGGAATGGCGGCCAGTCCACCTTTGACCACAGCTGGAACAGAGGTGGGTACCCTCGCCTATATGGCGCCCGAGCGCCTTTCTGGTATTGCAGCTCCCAGTAACGACATCTTTTCGCTCGGTATCATTCTGTATCAGATGTTGACAGGGCAACTGCCCGCGACAGAGCACCGTGTTACACTACCTCAACCACTAGAATATGTGGTCAATCATTGCATCGCTCCACTTCCTTCGGACCGCTTTGGGACAGCCGAGGATGTACTCAATGCCTTCGAATACGCCTATCAATATCTCAATGCATCATCTTCCCAGAAATTGGCATCATCCACGCCGCCGTCTCTACCTGTTCAAGGCATTGATAGCGCAATCAATGGAGCGAAAACACCAGGCTCTGCCAGAAATTTCCAGCAGCAGGTCGGAACGCTGCACTATACTAGTAATTATTCGCCTTCGCCTTCGATCCCTGCCTCTCAGCCGCCACAACTAAAAGGGTTTTATCACGAGGATTACGCGTCCCCGACCGATAACATTGTTTTATCGAGCGCAAAGGATCAGCGGCAGATATCACCATCACCTGCCGCGGGTAAACCCCCACGTTCTCCAAAACCACGCAGAAATCCAGTTCTGGCTATCGTGACGCTCCTGGTTGCTTTCCTGCTCCTGGTTGCGGCCGGCCTTTTCTTCTTTGCAGAATTGCAACCAGCCCTGGTCGTCAAGGCCAATGTGAATTTAAGCCCACAGGTGCGACTCGTTAAGCAGGTCTTTCATATCAAGGGAAGCGTTTCTCAGCAAGGCGTCGATGTAAATACAGAGACTATTCCCATAAAAACACTGAGCAGCAGTAAAAACGATTCTCTTTCAGGCCAAACCACCGGACAGAAATGTATCGTCCCTCCTTTCTTTGGATGCCAAAAGGCAGTCTCCCAAACCGACGTGGATAATTTGTCGTCACAGCTAAGACAGAGCCTGGACAGGCAAATTACAGGAGACTTGCGACAACAGATACACAACCAGAATGGAACGCAGGTTGGCGATATTCAATTTACGGACGCCCCCGCGACAGCGAATCCAGCCGTTGGGGAAACTAGCAATTCTGTCACCGTTTCCATCACCGGTCAACAAGGCCAGGCTGCTTACATCTTGAACCATGACGCTCAGGACCTGGCGCGCCAGCTATTAAAGCAGGAAGCCCAGAAACTGGGAGCGAACTACATGCTGCTGAATGCTTTGACTCAGGTCGGTCGGCCAGTGATCAAAGGAGCAAACAGCAACGGGGTATCCATCGATATTGCCGCTGCTGGCGACGTGGAATACCAGTTTTCCCCTGATCAGATCCAAAGCATGCAGAATGCAGTGACGAACAAGAAGGGAAAAGACGCGCTGGTCATTCTCAAGGGGCAGCAGGGAGTTGATCCCGCTACTGTAACCATTCGCCTCTCCAGCGGTAATACTATGCCAGGCGATGCACAGGACATCAAGATCAACACGGTCAACCCTGTCAATTTGCCTCCTGTATTTTTGCCCAAAGCGATGAACGGGGGGCGCAATGATGAACTTTAGCTATTTAATGCGGACAGCAGGACATCCGGCGCGGGCCGATAAAGCGGCGGTGGGCGCGATCAAGCGGCCCCTACATTAACATGGGAGATCCACGCGGGACGGGGCGCAATGAATTGCGCCCCTACGTAAACATGGGAGATCCAAAGGACGTCCCTAATATGGGAGATTCAAAGGGCGTCCCTCAAAACTTTTTGTCGCCGCCAGCGGGTCGGCGTTATGTGCGTTCATTTCTTTTCTTCAGGCATGTGAACGCGCCACTTGCCAGGGTACACCTGGTCGCGCGCACGATGCTTGTCCTCAGCCTTTCGGGTGCGTTACTGAGAACTATCAATACTACCCGGCCCGATCTCGTGGGAGCGTGCATATTCTGGTCAGGAGCGCTGCTCATGCTCGCGCTCAGCGGCGTGCCTCCACGAGTAGCGCGTCTCTATTGCCTGATTATGCTGCCAGCCCTGTTCGCGCTGTTCATTACATGGATCGTCTTCAACCCCGCGCCGGGGCACGTTACGCTGTTTCAATTGCCAATCTATGCTGGGCAACTTGTTATAGGCCTGGCAGTATGGCAGGCTATCCTGGCGGGCATCGTGGCGGCTTATTTTCTTTGGACGCGTAAACTCTTTGCCGGTGTTATCGTGGGTATTGCTGTGGCTTTTGTCCTCG
>WNGL01004796.1_pt1 | contig 16167 bp, 12 predicted proteins | sample 5400591 | NCBI WGS metagenome assembly WNGL01 (sample SAMN13153377, study PRJNA577476) | soil metagenome | isolation source: 80 cm soil or saprolite under Garry oak tree replicate 1 | place: USA:California | collected 2016-06-15
CTAGAACTCATCTCATAAATGTCCTGCTGGACCCATTACTGGTGCAATCGGGGATTTCACAACAATAATCCGCTAATTGAGAGCACCTCCGTGGTGCTTGCGCTTGCAGATTCGGCAGTAAGCGACGGGTTCGGTATTGCGTCATTCCTGCCGGCGGGTTGAGTCTCGATCACACGCACTGGATAAAATCACGCTCGCGATTTTTTCTCTCCATCAAAGTGCTTCGTCGCGTCTTTCGCGGTAAGTTCGTCGCCGGTCTCAAGCAGGCGTTCCAGAGCGGCCGACTGAGCTTCCGTGGAAATTTGGCAGTCCTCGCTCAGCCCAAAACCTTCGCTGCTTGGCTGCGGTCACTCTTCCGAAAAGATTGGGTGGTCTACGCGAAACGTCCCTTCGGTGGCCCCGAATATGTGCTCCAATATCTGGGCCGCTACACCCATCGCGTGGCCATCTCCAACCATCGTCTGGTCTCGTTTGCTGAAGGAAAGGTCACCTTCCGCTGGCGGGACTCCGCTCATAACAACGAACAGAAGCTCTTAACCGTTTCGCTTGATGAATTCCTGCGTCGCTTCCTCTTGCACTTGCTCCCCAAGGGTTTCGTACGCATTCGCAATTTTGGTTTCCTGGCCAATCGGCGACGTGCCGCTTTCCTGCCGCTATGCTTTCACTTGCTTGGCGCGGCACAAGAACCGCAGGCGGATCAAAATGCCACTGGCTCGAACGGTCTCTGGCGTTGTCCCAAGTGTGGTGGACCGATGGTGGTCGTCGAAAGGCTTACGGCAGCAGAAATCCAACTTCGTTCCCCACCGTTGCTCACTTCTGCCGCATGAACCGCCTCTCTCCAACCCGAATCCTTCGCGCCTCTCGGCGTGCTCTGTCTCTCTGCGTCTTAACGCAGAACAAAACTCCATTCTCAACTTCCTCAGCGCCTTCTCCACGATACTCTCTTGCCCTAGTCCGTTCCCGGCGTCTTCTACCGTGCTCTACCGCTCAGTCTCCGCGACACTCCACACCGCTGTCTCCTCCCATTCAATCTCCATAGGGCCCGCGTCCGCCGCAACCACAAGCGGCTTCCTTCTAGCGGCCTAATCGAACGCGCGCGGAGCTACATGCCCAGCTTCACTGCTCTGCCAAAACGCGCGTCCGATTAAGCACTAGCGCAACTCTTCCGTTACGACGATTAGGGAAGAGTCGCCCGTGATACGCGCACAATCGCCCCGCCCATCTGTAATTGTTACCCGCGAATAGTACTCCTTCACGAGCTTTTGACTTGCCCGAGCCTGCATCCTATGATGTTCGCGAGCTAGGCGGTACGCTCCCCATGATTGGCCAGGTGCTCGGCCATTACCGTATCCTTGAGAAAATTGGCTCTGGAGGAATGGGAGAGGTGTACCGCGCGCGAGACGAACGTCTCAAACGCGACGTAGCAATCAAGATTCTCTCGCCTCAAGCAAACATCAGCGCCGAAACGCGGCACCAACTACTGCGGGAGGCACAATTTGCGTCCGCCCTGAATGATCCGCACATTTGCACGATCCACGAGGTGGGTGAAGCGGACGGTAAAGATTTCATTGTGATGGAGTTCGTCGAAGGCCATCCGCTGAGCGCACTGATTCCGGCTCAGGGACTACCAGGCAGACTAGTTCTCCGTTATGGAACACAGATCGCAGCTGCGCTCGCGCACGCGCAAGAACGCGGCGTAATTCATCGAGACATCAAGCCTTCCAATATTGTCATCACTCCAACAGGCCAAGTGAAGATTCTCGACTTTGGATTAGCGAAATTAGCCCGAGCGGGCGCGATCGACGAAGAGACGCTCACGGCGGCTTCAAAGACGCGGGGCGCTTCCATTGTGGGGACGCTGCCGTATATTTCACCGGAACTTCTGTGCGGCAAGGAAACAGACGCGCGCAGCGATATTTGGGCGCTGGGAGTTGTCTTGTACGAAATGGCGGCCGGAAAGAGACCGTTTCGAGCACAGACGCCCTATGAACTAACTTCCGCAATCTTGCGCGAAACTCCCGCCTCGATGCCGGCAGCCGTTCCTGCGGCGCTGCGGTACATCATCGAACGCTGTCTGGAAAAGGAGCCTGGACAACGCTATCAGCGCGCAGGCGAAGTCTTAGCCGCTCTCGAAGCCGCGAGATCAGACGCGGTAGGATCCTCAGCACAAAACGAAAAAGTGCCCAAACGCCGCGTCAACTGGGCCGTCGTTTCGCTGGCAGCCGCTTTAATCGCCGCCTCACTGTTTTTCAGCCTTCACAAGGTGCGCATCGCCCTCTTTGGTCAAAAACCCGCTGGCCCAATCCAGTCGCTAGCAGTCTTACCAATGCAGAACTTATCGGGCGATCGCGAACAAGATTACCTTGCGAGTGGCATGACCGACGCACTGATCACTGACCTTGCCAAAGGCGGGCAGTTTCGTGTGATTTCGCGAACCTCCGTCATGCCTTACAGGGATGCCCAAAAGTCCCTTCCTCGCATTGCCCAGGAGCTAGGAGTCGACGCCGTTGTGGAAGGATCTATCCTCGAGTCAGGTAAGCGTGTGCGCATCACCGCACAACTGATTGAGGCTCGTAGTGACAAGCATCTCTGGGCGGAAAGCTACGAACGCGACTTTCGTGACATCCTTTCGTTGCAAGACGAGGTGGCAAGCGCGATTGCAATTGCTATTCGGGGAAATTTGGCCAAAGCTCAGACCATCTCGAGGCAGCAGGTGGATCCGGACGCCTACCGACTGTATTTGAAAGGCATGTATCAGTTCGATAGGCGGACTGCGGAAGGGTTTCAAAAAGCCACGCAATATTTCGACCAAGCGATCGGAAAAGACCCAACGTTTGCCCTGGCCTATTCGGGTCTAGCGGCAAGTTACTTGAGCTTGGGCGGCTATAGCCTGGCGTCAACTCGCGAAGTTTTGCCCGAGGCGCGGGTCGCGGCTCTCAAGGCGCTCGAATTGGACAGCTCCCTATCCGACGCTCACGAAGCTTTGGCGACCGTCCATATGATCGAATGGCGCTTCCCCGACGCGGAAAAAGAGTTTCGTCAAGCCCTGACGCTAGATCCGGGCGACGCTGGGGCGCACCAAGGGTATGGAAGTTTCCTGGCCAGGATGGGGCGCCTGGATGAGGCGTCCGCGGAACTGAGGGAAGCCACGAAATTAGACCCCCTTTGGCTTATGCATGGCGTTGAACTCGGCAAGGCGTATTACTACCAGGGCCGCTACGACGAAGCCATCAAGGAATATGACAAGGTTCTTGAAATGAATTCGGATTTTTGGCCGGCGCATGGCTACCGGTCCTTTGCCTATGAGAAGCAGAACAAATTCCAAGAAGCCGATGCGGACTTGCAAAGAGTTCTAGCCGTGTTTCTTCATACAAATGCCAAAGCCGCTCTGGGCGAACTCCGGGCTCTCCAAGGCAAGAGCTCGGAAGCGCACAAAATTATTCGAGAATTGCAAGAAAACTCCAAGAAGGAATACGTATCTGACTATTGGTTAGCTACGGTTTACGTCGCTCTGGGCGATAAGAACGCGGTATTCCGGCTGCTGGAGAATGAATATGCTGAGCATTCCATATGGCTGCTCGACTTAAAAGTGGATCCGCGCTTCGCCACTGTGCACTCGGACCCGCGATTTCAAGACCTGCTGCGCCGCATTGGGCTTCCGGAATGAAGGTGAGTCCTTCGAAGGTCTGACACGAAAGGAACCTCAGGTGTCGTGCCAAACTGTCTATGATTTCTCCGTTCATCGGCGCGGTGGAGCGATTCTGGACGGGTGGTCGGCAACTCTTACTTTGGGATTACTTCAGTGTTGCCCGTCATCCGCCCGAAGTTCGTGAAGGGCCGAGAAAGGTGCTTAACTGACGTGCATCACCCACAAAAGACGGGGGTTTTTCAGCGAAGAGCCAGCAAACGGCGGGTTCGGCATGATGCAGTGGGAAACTGGGCGGTGTTGCCGTTTCACGGCCACGACTTTAGCCCTTGCTCGTTTAGACGGAAAAATCGCACCGCGTTGTTATAAAAGATATCGCGCTGCTGGGACTTGGTGACTCCGGGGATTGATTGCACCGCCTCGACGGCCATTCCGATGGCTTCCGGCCAGATCATCTGATCCGAGCCAAACATGAGTTGCTTCGCGAGGCCGGCGCGGATCAAGGCCCGCACGTATGCGTGAAACTCATCACGAGGAATGATCCAATCGATCACTGAGATATCGGCATAGACCTGCGGGTACACCGACATGAGGGCAATTGTCTCCTCCAGAAACGGCCGCCCCGCGTGCATCAGGTACACGCGTAACTTCGGATGGCGAATTAACACTTCCTCGATCAGTGCCGGATTGCCGAGGCCAAGGCGGAATTTTGGGCAACATTCGAACGGAGCGTTCGCCGGTCCGATACCAGTGTGGAACCCGACAGGCACATCTAGTTCTTCAGCCAGAGCAAGGTACGGCTCGAGTGCTGGATCGTTTGGCGCCAAACCGATGTACTGCCCTCCGATCTCTCCGATGACACGAACCCTGCCTTGCATGATGTCACGTCGCAGCTCCGTGACGGGAGTTCCCGGGATGCCTTGATCGATTTGCATGCCGCCGATGATTCGACCCCCAGCCGCATTCCGCCAACGCTCGACCGACTGCCGATCACTAAATCCTACTGCAGCAACGATGTTGTAGCGGCGCATTTGCACGAGCGCGGCGTCCAGCAGCGCTTGATCGGTCGTGGCTGCTGATGGCTTGCCTGTCACCGGATTCGGCACGCCTACTGTTCCGAAGCGGTTTGCCGGATGGGTGTGCAGATGCACATCAATGATCGGCTCGTGCGCTCCCTGCGCTAGGACGCACGGCCCGAGCGTGAATACCAACACCGCGGCAAGTATGGTGACTTTCATCGTGCAAGCTTACCGCAGCTTCCGCCGACCTGTGACCCTTGCTCAAGTGGCGCTCTCTCTAGGAAATAGACACGTAGTCGTATTTCATGTCACCAGTGGCAGCGCAAAAAAGCGTCAGACCGGCGCTCGATTCGAGCCACACGCGCCAACTCGCGGTTAGTCGGCCAACAGGAAGTTATGTCAGCCCTTGTGTGTTCACCTTTGACGTCCGTGGTCACTTGGTCGATTCGGTGCTTACCCGGAAAACGTGCACCAGCGATATCTCTACTGTAATTTCGTGGCTTTGATTCGCAACCAATGTCGAGCTCGGAGCTTGCAGCGCGACTACAATGACGAAGGCCGAAAGTCGAAAATGGACAATTGATGAGGAGATTTCCGAAAATGCCGTCGGGCGACGCGCAGCGAACCTGGTTTCCAGAAATGGTCGTGCGGTTGCGGTCGAAGTGGCACGAGGGAGTGTCGATGCCGACGCTCATTAGCTTACGAGACGAACTGGATGGAATGCTGCAGCGGATTCGGACCGGCCGTAACATCCAGACACCGATCATCACTTGCCGCAAGTGTGGGTCAACGGGTCGGGCAGCAGAACCCCACGTTAGTGTGCGTGCCTTGATATTGGCGTTGGGCCGATTCGGAATCGCTTCGAAGGACCAAACCCGCGCGCTGGAAAAGGCGTGGGCGGAATACCGCAAGCAACACCGGCTGGACATCGAAGGAAAAGTACCCTCGCGGGTCCCGGGAAGCTGCCCGCATTGACGATCGGCAGAGGTGGGTCCTTCGCCCGAATTCGGCGGATGTGCAAAAGTCGAAGCAGGTGGACCGCCGAGGCATGATGGTACGGCAAAGCAACATCGGATCCTCGCTAGAATCCAAAGAACTCGTCGTCTTTGACATCCTGCGTGATTCTAAGTGCACGGAGTGTGGCAAGGAGCTAGGGAAGGGCGATTTCCTCTTCATGGAAGGCAAACATCCGGTTTGCCTAAGTTGCGCCGATTTCGATCATCTGATTTACCTCTCTCGAGGCGATGCCGCCCTCACACGTCGTGCTAAGAAGTACAGCGCACTGTCAGCCATTGTTGTTCGTTTCAGCAGATCACGTGGACGGTACGAACGCCAAGGCATCTTGGTAGAGGAGGCTGCCCTGGAGCGCGCCGAACGAGAATGCCTTGCGGATGCCCAGCAGCGTGCGCGACGCCGCGAACGGGACGAGGTGCGGCGTGCTGAGGATGACCGCACGCTCGCGGCGCACATTGCAGAAGCGATTCTGAAACTGTTTCCTGGCTGTCCTCCGGGAGAAGCGCGAGTTATCGCAGCACACACGGCGTTGCGGGGAAGCGGTCGGGTGGGTCGCACGTCCGCCGCGCGAGGTCTCGAAACGGAGGCTTTGACTGCCGCTGTGATTGCGGCCATCCGCCACCGTCACACGCGATACGATGAGCTGCTTATGGGCGGCTACAGCCGAACTGACGCCCGTGACTCTATTCATGAGGCCGTTGATCGGGTGCTCGAACGTTGGCGCCACCCTCCTGTATCCCCCTAATGGCGAACTTAGGTACTTCCTGCTTCATGTGAGTCGTCGCGACGGTAAAGGAATTGCGCCGCAGTTTGTTTTTGTCTCGGCCCAGTGCTGTAGCTCCACAGGAACTTCTTAGTTGCCGGCAGGTCGCCGATTGGGAAACTGGGATCTCGCCGATTATTTCAGTATTGCCCGTCATTCGCTAATTTACAGTGCTTTCACTAACCTAGGTTCGCTCAGTTCTTCGTCTGTCATACTTTCCCCTAAGTGCTGTCACCTGAATCGCGCACGACTTTTTCTTCACGGAAGAAACTAGGCTGGCGCGTAGTACAGGCATCCTTGCTGTTTACGCGCTATAGTCTGTATCACAGAGGCGCGCTATCCTGCACTGTTCCCACATGCCGGCCGAATTGTCAAAATCGCCTGAACAGACGCTCCAACCACCACTTCAATCAAACGCAACACCGGATGACCCTATCGCTAGCCGACTGCGTGGATTCGGTCCCTTGGGGCTCATCGCCATACTCGCTATTCTCCTGACCGGAAATATCGCCGTAGGCAGAGCTGGAGGAGCCCCGATCTTTCTTCCTGTTGGCGCCAGTTTGGTTCTGGTGTGGCGCTGGATGTCACAGACGCCGTGGCGCGAGCTCGGCTACGTGCGCCCGAAAAGCTGGATCGCCAGTCTGACCGTCGGAATTCTTTTTGGCGTCGCCTTCAAGTTCTTGATGAAGGCCATCGTGATGCCGATCCTCGGCGCTCCTCCCATCAACCAGGCCTTCCACTTCCTTGCTGGAAATCGTGCGGCGCTCCCGGTTGCTGTGTGGTCCATGATTTTTGTCGCGGGTTGGGGAGAAGAAACCCTGTTCCGAGGCTACATGTTCGAGCGTTTAGGCAAGCTTTTAGGATCGAAGATTGAAGCAAAAATCGTAATCGTGCTGGTCAGCTCCCTATGGTTTGGTTGGGGCCATTATTCCAGCCAAGGACTTGCAGGCGTAGAACAGGCCACAATCGTCAGTCTAGTGTACGGCACAATCTTCGCGATCACGGGCCGGCTGTTCATGCTGATGTGCGCGCACGCCGCCTTCGATCTGGCTGCTTTGGCCATCATCTATTGGGACCTTGAATCCCGCGTGGCCCATCTTGTCTTCAGATGACCGAGCTAATCAAACAGGCGAGAACCTGGCGTAGAAAAAACGATTCTGGATGTGTTGTCGGCTACTCAGAAACAATCGCGAACCTAGAGACCAGTGGAGGCCGAGACGAGGTTTGCTTGCTGTCTATTTGGTGTCGGTTTCTGGAGTGCATCAGTCAGACACCGGATCCCGCTGGCATCAGTTGGAACCTGCCTTTAGCAGGCGGCCGAGCCCCATTTCTGCAGGCGGTGCTTTCAAGCCGAGGACGGCATTGGTAACCATTTCGCCCATCACCGGCCCGTGCTTAAAGCCGTGGCCGGAGCCGCCGCCAACTATCCAGACATTCTCTGCTTCCGGGTGACGATCCAAGATGAAGTTCTGGTCTGCGGTGTTCTCGTATTGGCACACCCGGCTCTCAAGCAGCGGGGAGCTAGCCATCACCGGAAAGCGCATGCGCAGATAGGCACGTGCCGCTGTCAATTTTTCCTCCGAGATCTGGCGCTCCATGGCAGTGGGATCAATGACCGGTCCACGTGTGTCATCAGCGATCTTGAAGCCGCGCCAGTGATTCCCGGGAATGCCATAGAACAGGTGCTTGCCGTTATCAATCCAAACCGGCAGCTGCGCTTCGGTGTAGCGCAAGTCGCCTGCGGCAGTGCCGAAGAAGAACACCTCCTGACGAGTGGGAGCGATAATCGACGCCAAACGGGAGAACACTTTCCCAAGCCAAGGACCGCATGCAAAAAGATACGAGTCAGCGTTTAGGATTTCACCGGGTGCGACCGTGATTCCTTGCATGCGGTTGGCCGCGACGGCGCCGGGAGTGGCCTGCGCCTGCCGGTATTCACCGCCTTCTTTGAGAAAGGCATTGAAAACGGCCTCACACGCTCGACGCGCGGCAAGATAGCCGGAATCGGGCTCGTAAATGCCCCAGGAGACGTCATCGAACGTGATTTGCGGCCAGCGCTTGGCGCATTCTGCGACAGAAAGTTTCTCGAAGCTGACGCCCGCCTCCTTCATTAGTGGCATGGCAGCGCGTTCGTAGGAATCGTCCGTGCCCGCCATCCAAAGCGCCCCAGTCCGAAAGAAGAGCTTCAGGTTCCATCGCTGCTCGTTCTCCTGCCAGAGCTGCAGGGCCCGGACTGCCATTTGCGTGTAAAGGCGTTCAGGACCATAAGTGGTGCGGATTACGCGAGTCTCGCCGCCAGAGCTGGCCCGGGAATTTCCTGGGCCCCAAGCGTCAAGCAGTGTGACCTTAGCCCCCTTCCGCAACAGCTGCAGCGCTGACCAGCCGCCGAACGCACCCGCGCCGACAACGATAACCGAAGCCCGAAGGGGACCTACGAACACGGGTGAACCGATAATGAAAGCCGCCCCCGCGATAGCGGAACCCTTTAAGAAACTGCGGCGGGAATTATGCGTGTCTATGCTGGCTTTGAAAATCAATAGCCCCCCTGAGCAGCGCATCCTACCATAACCCTCAGAAGTTACTGGGCTGATGGACTCGCTTCAAGACCGGCTGTGGTGATAACGTCCTCATCGCCTCCCATGATCAAGGTGGGAGTCTTGATCCTGTGCAACTCAGTTGCGGGGATATGAGGTTCGTTCAGCATCAAATCGTTCCAGCGTTTCACCCTACCCCAATCTTTGGAACGGTCACCTTTTGCGATCATCGCAATGGCCTCTTTTCTTGGTCACGTTTCATCCACGGAATGACCCAATCTGCTAAGGCCGTGGCATCAGGTCGAAGATTCGGATTCGATATCACAAGTTTGTTGACCTGCGACGGATGACGAATGGCTAAAAGCAGCCCAATGATTCCGCCATCACTCTGCCCGATGAGATCGACGGAATTGACTTGAGCCTCGCTTAGAAGAGCCGAAAGATCGTCGGCCATCTGTTCATAGGTAAGCCGACCCGATCCATCTTCCGTCTTCCCATGCGCTCGGCTGTCCGCAACAATAACGCGATAAGATCGCGAGAAGTACGAGATCTGGCAGCGCATGCCGTAGATGGACCCACCATTCCCGTGAATGAGCAGCAGGACGGGACCTCGTCCGTATGTTTCGTAGTACATGCGAATTCCATTCACTAGGGCAACGTGACCGGCATCGGTGTTTTGCCCATATGCAATGGGGGAGGGACAATCTTGCCATCGGCCTCTCGCGGGGCATAGAAGAAGCACCAGCGCCAACGCAACGGGCGCATAAAGTTTTCGCATTGCTACTCCTCAAGCCAGGGACATCGGCGAATCACGGAGCCCGCAGTGTAGGGTTGCGAGTGGCGCAATTCAACTCGCGAAATATCCCCTTTACGCTGCCTCGCCAGTTTCCCGGTAACCGCGCGTTATCGGGCATTCCAATGTTTAAACGAGTGCCTAGGTACCCTCTGCTCAGGGATTTTTCTTCAACAATGGGTTCGGTCCCAACTCGGTATAAGAAATCTTCTGACCGGGGAGCACTGCGATGAGCCGGAAAACTCTGTCACCGGTATTCATGAACGTGTGTGGCACGCTGGCAGGAATCCGGACCACATACGGGGCCTGAGCGGTGAAGGTCCTCTTCCCGATGATATAGCGGGCCGATCCCTCCAGCAAAACGTGCGCCTCTTCACATCCATGCGTATGAAGCGGGGGACCAGCTCCCGGATGCGTTTCGGTGAGAATGAACGAGAGCGACTCGAAGCCGTGATTGCCTCCTTCCAGCACGTAACCGTATTCGCCGGGAACATCATAGAAGGTGCCCATCTGCTTCAAGTGAATGACGGAGGTAGAAAGGTTGGGGGGTTGCTCGGGGTCACGCACCCATGAACCTGTCTCGCGGGAGGGGTCTCCCAGGAGAGCCGGCTGTTGACTCCGGGGTTCGGGGGCACTTGTTCGGGTTCGCTCACAGCCAAATTGGGGAAGAAATAGTCCTGACAAGAGAAGCACAACCCATACGGCCATCTTGTGCATGGTGCACCTCGCACTCGGGAACTACCTGTCGCGCCGATTGTACTCGCACCCCCTCCCCGTGACTTTTCTTCTTGGACGAGTAGCCGCGTGCAGGGTCCTTCCCAGGGCGGTGGCGACCACGGGTGACGGCGACCGCGCCAGGTGAGCAGCTCACAACTCCGGAACCGGCGGATACTGGGCGTCTTGTCGGCTACGCTTCCCTTACCGGATTATGGAAGGGTTGCCCGTCATCCGACCCGGGCGCTTGACCGCTCCACGGGTAAAGGTTGGGCGACTTTGACGCCCGCCAGGGGCGATCGCACAGTCGTTATTCGGCCGCCACGGCCAGAACCAGTTCGCGTACGGTGAGCAGACTTTGGAGTGCTGCCTTCGGCAACAACTCGCCGGGCGAACGATTTCACCGATCGAGTGCCAGGCCAGTTGTGTTGCAGGGCAGATCGGCCTATATTGCCCGAAGGAGGTTTCCATGCCCCGGTTCCTCCTAACGCTGTGGTACGCCTTCTTGAGCGGTTTTACCTGCTTGGCCGTGCAAAACCAGCCCGAACGGTCGCCCCGTCAAATACCCGCTCCCACCGATATCGACCCTAGCCTCACCGAGCAACTTCGTCGACTCGAACAGGAATTCGGCGATGCCATCCTGCACAGGGACGCCAACACTTTGGAGCGTATTGTCGGCCCGGAGTTCACGCTTCGCGTTTCCGATGTCCCTCAAAGCAGCCTGCCTCGTGCCATATGGATGGACAATACCCTTCACCGACTCAAGCCCGAATCGTTCGCGCAGCACGATGATGCAGCTCGGAAGCTCACCGACGACCTTGCAGTCTTGAGCCTGCTGTTCACTTATAAAGGTTCTATGGACGGCCGCGACTTTAGCGGCGATTCCTATTTGGTTGACTTTTGGAAGAAACGTGATGGCAAATGGCAGATCATTGCTCGTTATGGCTGTGCGGTAGGTAAGCAGCCCGAGCGGCCACCCCTACAACTTCCGCCGCCCGGCGATATCGATCCCAACCTCAGCCAGCAATTCCGTCAACTCGAACAAGAACTCGGCGAAGCCGCCCTGCACGGATTCAAGGACACAAAAACCATGGAGCGCCTTGTGGGACCCGAGTTCACGCTCCGTCTGTCGGATGCTCCTCAGCGCAGTGTCCCGCGCAGCCTATGGGGTCAACCCTCGAGCACTTACAGAATTGAATCGCTCGAGGAGCGTTACCATGCCGCTCGCAAGCTGACCGATGATCTTTCGGTCGTTAGTCTGCTAGTGACTCAAAAAGCTACGATGGATGGCCGCGACCGTAGCGGTGACTTCTATCTAGTGGATATCTGGAGAAAGGGGAGTGACCACTGGCAGATGATCGCCCGCTATTCCTGTCCCATTGGGAAAGAGCTCGATCGTTCGCCGCCACCATAGCCTAGCTACTTCGCGTCGCAAACTGCCCGCGTGATATGTTGCCTACGCGCATATGCTCTCCAACAGCATAGCCGCACCAAAAGGGACACTCCTCCGCGTACTTGGGGTCGGCTTTGGCGTAGCAGTGTCTCTCGGTAATTCTATTGGAGCAGGGATCATGCGAACGCCTGCTGAGATTGCCGAGCGACTGCCCAGCGCCTCCCTCATTATGCTCGCGTGGATTGTAGGAGCGTTTTACACGCTGATAAGTGCATGGTCGCTTTCTGAAGTGGCTGCTATGATTCCGAGTGCTGGCGGTTCCTACGCCATCGCCCGCCGCGCATTTGGCAATTACATCGGTTTTGCGGTGGGTTGGATCACCTGGGTCGCTCTATGCGCCGCGAACGCTGCAATCGCTCTCGTCGCGGGTGAATACCTCAGCAACCTCGTTCCGCAGTTCTCAGGGTACACAGTTTACATCTCGATCGCCATTGTGGTGCTCGTGACCATCGTCCAATCTCGGGGTATTCGTTGGGGTTGCCGGTTTCAGAACGCTACTACCGCGATTACAGCACTCGTCTTCTTTTCTCTTGTTCTTGGCGCGTTCCTTCTCCCCCACCAGATCCCCGCACATCGTCTCGGGACTCCTGGCATTTCTGGTGGCATCCCACTCTTCATCGCGTGGATGGTCGTGCTACAGGCGGTCATCTTTACGTTCGATGGCTGGAACGCGGCGTTTTTCTTCGGCGACGAAATCATCAATCCTGGAGTCGAGCTCCCACGCTCAATGATCAATGGGGTCCTGCTCCTTAGCACTATTTACATTTCGACGAACGCTGCACTCCTATTTGCTCTCGGTACTTCTGGTTTGGCCCATCAAAACCTGCCTATTGCTGCGGTTGGCCAAATGATCGTCGGACCGCGTGGTCCCAATGTCGTCCGTGCATTCATGACGGTCACCCTCGTCAGCCTCATTCATGCCACGACACTATGTGCGAGTCGGATTCTGTACGCGATAAATCGTGATGGCTGGGGATCAATTCGGCTTGCTTACGTGAACCGCGGTGGCACTCCGGCAACCGCACTTTTTCTCTCAGCTCTCGTTTCTCTCGCATTTGTTGTTTCCGGATCATTCGATCGCGTTCTTGCTGTAACCTCGTTTGTCTTGGTCTCGAAATACCTCCTTTTATGTCTTTCCGTATTCATCCTCCGCCGTTGTGAACCTTCTACGCCACGCCCATATCGTGCCTTCGGGTATCCCTACACCACTGCTGTCGCCGTCCTCGGCTCAGTTGCCTTTCTCTTCGGGTCGATTTCCGCCGATAGACGCAACAGCCTCTACGGGTGCTTGGTTATCGTCGCCAGCTACCCGGTCTATCGTTTGGCGCGGAGAAATGTCTTTATGAATCGGGCGTCCGCCGCCAGGAGCGTTACTTGAGCCCGAACGCGCGCTCGATCCGTTCTGTGAGAGCATTTCAGCCTTGTCGACCCATTGGCTGAAATTGCTGCGCTTCTTAAGTTCCGGACACAACTGCGCCTTCGTACTTTCCAATTGTGGTTGACCTGCGAACTCTCGCACGCATCGGCATTCCCGGTTCGTGGTATCGGGTCAGGCGCCAAGTCCCGAGCGGTCGGCCAACAGGAAATTGGCCGATTACTTCAGTGTGGCCCGTGACTCGGGCTGAAGCTCACACTGCGACTGACGACCCTGTACGTTGGCCTGATGGGTTGAACGGACTCTCTACTCCTCGGCAAGAGCCTCCATCGGGGATATTTGCGCGGCGCGTTGCGATGGCACGAGGCAGGCGGCGAGACACACTGCTACCGTCACGCACGCGGCAGCGGCGAGGACCGCGACGTTAAGCGGCGGTACTTGGAAGAGCAGGGTCCGCATGGCGCGACCCGCCTGCCATGCTCCGATCAAGCCCAACACGGTTCCGGCGGTTAGCAGGCGTAGAGAGAGTGAGAGAAACTGGATTCGAATCTGCCCGGGTTGCGCTCCGAGGGCTATCCGCACTCCAATCTCGCGGCGGCGCTGTGCCACGGCGTAACTTAGCACTCCATAGGTGCCGATGGAGGTGAGCAACAGAGCTATCCCTGAGAAGAGGCTAGCCAGCAGCGCCGGTGAGCGACGGGCGACCAGGCTGTCGGCAATGCGAGTGTTCATCGACCGAAGATCACTGACCGGCACGTCGGCGTCGATTTGTCGAACCACCTTCTGCAATGTCAACGCGAACGATTCCGGTGGCAGGCTGGTGCGGACGGCGACGAAGACGCTGTCACCGATGCGGAAGGCGTAGGGATAATAAATCGCGCCCTGGGCTTGGTTTTCCGTGAGCCCCGCTTGTTTCACCCCACCAACAACGCCGACGATAGTGAATGCTTCGGCATCCTTTCCCGCTTCGGAGCCGTCCCACAATCGTTGGCCAATCGCGCTCGCGTGCGGCCAGTAGTATCGCGCGAAGTCTTCATCCACAACGCAGACTCGCTCGGAGCGACGTGAATCGTCGGCGGTTAGGAATCGTCCTGCCCGCAGGGAGAAACCCATCGCGCGAAAATAGTCGCCGGCGACTCCGTAGGAATAGTGCCCTCGCGCGGATTCGCCAGGGCGCCGAACGTGACCCGCTATCGTGGCGGCGCTTTTGCCGATGTTGCCACTGAAAGGCACATTGTTGACCACGCCCGCGGACAACACCCCCGGTAGGTAGTCGAGTTTGTCCATCAAGCTTTCCACAAATTTCAGCCGGCCTGCCTCCGAGTAGTCTGCCCACGGGAGCAATATTTGCCCGGTCAGGACGTGGTCCGACTGGAAGCCCGGAGAAATGGCCATCACTCGCTGAAGACTGAGGCCGAGCAGACCCGCTCCGGCCAGCAGAATTAACGCCAGGGCAATCTGAGAGACGATAAAACTGTGACGCAGGATTTGAGCGCCGTGCCCGCTCGTGCCGCCACGGCTCTCCGATTGAAGCGCATTTCCGAGATGCCGCCGAAGATGGAACCAGGTGACGGGCACCGCGAACACGATGCCCATGACGATGGCTGCGACCAGGCCGACCATTGCTAATCGCGTGTCGAAAACGATGCGACTTCCCAAGGGTAGGCGATCAGCGCCCAACCCGCGCAGCAGCTGGATTCCGCCGGCGCCGACGGCGAGTCCGAGTAATCCTCCGGCGAACGTGAGCAAGGTGGTCTCGACGACCACTTCGCTCACGAGGTATCTCCAACCTGCGCCAAGCGCCTGGCGAACGGCTAATTCCTTAACTCGGCCGCTGGCACGGATAAGAAGCAGGTTCACGAGGTTGACTGCGCCAATCAAAAGAAGAACGAGTACGCCTGCCTCCAGCAGCAGCAGCGTGGGACGCACGGCTGCCACGTGGTCCGCCCGCAATGGCACCACCAACGAACGAAAGCCCGCATCGGCAATCATCTTGGCCTGCGGGTCGTCGACTTCCAGTGCCGCGTTCTGCGCGTCGAGCTCAGACTGGGCTCGTGCGAGAGTGGAGCCTGGTTGGAGGCGGGCAATCATTTGGATCACATTTCCGCCGGAATGCCTCTGCGATGGCGTGCGATCTTCAGCGCGCGATGCAATGGGCAGGAACACCCGGGCATCGGAAGAGAGAAAGCGGAAGCTGGGAGGCATCACGCCGATCACCGTTCTGGGGACGCTGTTTACGCGAATTTGCTTTCCAATCACCTTGGGATCGGCGTTGTATCGTTGCCGCCAAAACGCATCGGAAAGAATGGCAACGTGGTCGGTTTCGGAAGTGGTTTCCTCGTCCGTGAAAGTGCGTCCGATCGCGGGGCCGAGCCCGAGAGTAGAGAAAAAATCCGGAGATACTCGCATGGTCTGGAGGCGTTCCGTTGAGCCGAGCTCACCGACAATCTCCGTGCCATAGCTATAGATCGCCAGCGATGCGAAGGCGGGAATATGACCGCGGCGTTCGTAATAGTTGGTTAGTGAGGACCCGTCGCGCTCGACGCCGGCTTTCGGATAAGTATTGAATATCGTCATGAGCCGGTCGGGCTCAGGAAATGGCAGGGGACGGAGCAGCACCGAGTCAATCACGGCAAAAATCGTCAGATTGGCGCCAAAACAAACAGCAAGGGTTAAAAGCGCGGTAGCCGTAAATCCGGGCGTCTTTCGCAGCAAACGGATAGCGTAACTCAACTGCCTTCGAAGCTCATCAAACAGATGAACGCCAAATGCCTCGCGGCAATCGGCTTTGATATTGATAGAGCTGCCAATCTCCATCCGTATTAAGCGAGCCGCTTTCCCCCGTGACATGCCGGA
>WNGL01012647.1_pt1 | contig 16159 bp, 11 predicted proteins | sample 5400591 | NCBI WGS metagenome assembly WNGL01 (sample SAMN13153377, study PRJNA577476) | soil metagenome | isolation source: 80 cm soil or saprolite under Garry oak tree replicate 1 | place: USA:California | collected 2016-06-15
CGCCTCGGCCGCCGCCCGGCGCTCGCGGTCGTCGCCCGGCCGGCGCTCGGAGAGCGCCACCGCCAGATCGAGGTGCGCCTGCGCCGCCGCGGCCCCACGCGCCTTCGCGGCGCGTCGCTCGAGCAGCTCGACGACGCCAGGCAGCGGCGCCGCGTGCGGCGAGAACCCGCGCTGCAGAGCCGGCAGGGGCCCTGGCCGCGGGGAGGCCAGCCGGAGCGGCTCGCCGCGCGCGTCGGCCAGCCGGGCATAGAAGCCGAGCCGCCCCTCGGCGTGGCACAGCTTCACGAGGATGCGGTTCGGGCCGCGGTGGAGCGTCAGCTCGACGGCGGAGGTGTCGAGGCGGGCGCGGTGATAGCTCGGATCGGCGTGGACGAGCGCGCCGTCGACGAAGACCTTCACCGCGCCGCTCGCGCCGAGGTGGAGCCGGACGCGCTCCTCGCGCGGCGCCTCGACGACCGTCAGCGCGTAGACCACCACCTGCCGGGCGGGCCGGACGGCCGCGCCGAGGTGCGCGAAGCCTCCCACCATGGCCTCGGGCGGCAGCGGCCGCCAACCCACCTCGCGCGCCTTGCCCTGGAAGCGCGCCGCGAGGTCCTGCGCCTTCTCGGGCGGGAAGACCTCGTCGAAGCCGCGCTTGCCCTCGTTGTCGAACGGCCCCGCCAGCTGCCAGCCGGAGAGGAAGGCCAGGCGCGCCAGGTCCGCCTCGCCCCGGCGCAGGTTTCCCCGCGAGCGCTCCACGTCGGCGAGCCGGAAGCGAGCGTAGGCCCGCACCTCCGGGTGCGCCTCCGGATCCTCGGCCAGGCGCGCGTAGGCGACGCCCGCCCGGGAGAGGTCGGGCAGCTCGTCCTCGAGCTGCTCCAGCTCGATGAGCGTCCCGAGCGCGCGGGGCGCGGCGTGGTCGCGCTCCAGCTCGTCGAGCAGCGTCTGGAGCCGCTCCGCGACCGGGTCTGGGGAGGTGCTCGCGCCCGGCACGGCGGCGCCGGCGAGGGCGGTGGCGAGGAGGAGGGCGGACACCATCGAGACAGTCTAACCCCTGGGCACCCGTTCGATTCCGTCCGCGGTCGCCGCAGATTCAGTCGGCGCGCGCCAGCGCCGCGACCGCGACCGAGCGGGCGCCCGCCGCGAGGAGCGCCTCCGCGCAGGCCGCGGCGGTGGCGCCGGTCGTGACGACGTCGTCGACGAGCACGAGGTCCCGCCCGCGCACGGCCGGACCGGCGGCGAAGGCGCCGCGCACGTTGGCGCGGCGCTCGGCCCGGGAGCGCCCGACCTGCGGTGAGGTCTCGCGCACGCGGCGGACCGCGCCCGCGAGGAACGGCAAGCCCCGTGCGCGCGCCGCGGCGCGGGCGAGCAGCGCCGCCTGATCGTAGCCGCGCGCGATGCGGCGGCGCCGTCCGAGCGGCACCGCCACCACCGCGACGCCGGTCGGCCAGGAGACGGCCGCCGACATCCAGGCGCCGAGCGGCCGCGCCAGCGCGGGGCGGCCGCCGTACTTGAAGGCGTGGACGGCGTCGGCGAGCGGGCCGCCGAAGAGCCCGGCGGCCCGGCAGGCGACGAAGGGCGGCGGAGCCGCGAGGCAAGCGCCGCACACCGGATCCGGGCCGGGGAGGCCGCAGCGGGCGCAGCCGGGCGGAACCGGGTCGACCGCGTCGCGGCAGGTCCGGCAGAACGGCTCCTCGGCGGAGGAGTCGAGGCCCTCGCGGCACGCCGCGCAGCGCGGAGGGTAGAGCAGGTCGAGGAGCGCGGCCGCGAACCTGCTCGCTGCCGCCCGGCTCACCGCATCACCAGCCCGAGGCCCTTCATCTCCGGCGGCTGAGGGAGGCCCATCACCTGGAGGGCGGTCGGCGCCACGTCGGCGAGGACGCCCTCGGCGCGCAGCTTCGCCCCCTTCATGTCGGGGTCGGCCAGGACGAAGGGCACCGGCCCGAGCGTGTGGGCGGTGTGAGGCTGGCCGGTGACCGGGTCGACCATCATCTCGCAGTTCCCGTGATCGGCGGTGACGAGCATCGCCATGTGCGCCGCGCGGGCGGCCTTCCACAGCCGTCCGAGGCACTCGTCGACCACCTTCACCGCCTGGATGGCGGCCTCCAGCTTGCCGGAGTGGCCGACCATGTCCGGGTTCGCGAAGTTGACCAGGATGAAGCCGTACTTGCGCGAGTCGATGGCTTGCACGAGGCGATCGGTCACCTCGCGCGCGCTCATCTCCGGCTTCTGATCGTAGGTCTTCACGTCGCGCGGCGAGGGCACGAGGATGCGGTCCTCGCCCGCGTACTGCACCTCGCGCCCGCCGTTGAAGAAGAAGGTGACGTGGGCGTACTTCTCCGTCTCGGCGCAGCGGAGCTGGGCGATGCCCGCCTCCGCCACGATCTCGGGGAAGATGCGGGTCGGTTGGTCGGGGCCATAGGCGACCGGCAGCCCGAAGGTCTGGTCGTACTCCGTCATGCACGCATAGTACGAGAGACCTGGGCGCGGCTTCGGGTCGAACTCGGCGAAGCCGTCCTGGGTGAAGGCGCGCGTGAGCTCGCGGGCGCGGTCGGCGCGGAAGTTGAAAAAGACGATGACGTCTCCGTCGCGCACCCGTCCACGCGGCTCCCCGGTCCCGTCCACCACCACCGTCGGCTTCACGAACTCGTCGTTCTCATCGCGGCCGTAGGCCTCCTCCACGGCCTGCGCCGGCGCCGCGCTGCGATACCCCTCGCCCTTCACCAGCGCGGCGTAGGCGAGCGCGACCCGGTCCCAGCGCTTGTCGCGGTCCATGGCGTAGAAGCGGCCCATGACGCTCGCGACCTTGCCGTAGCCGGTCCCGGCGAGCCGCTTCTCGAACGCTTGCAGGTACCCGAGCCCGCTCCGCGGCGGCGTGTCGCGCCCGTCGAGGAAGGCGTGGACGAACGCGCGCGCCACGCCCTCGCGCCGCGCCAGCTCGAGGAGCGCGTGCAGGTGATCGACGTGGCTGTGCACCCCGCCGTCGGAGAAGAGGCCCATGAAGTGGACGGTGCCGCTCCCGGCCTTGGCGCGCTTCATCGCCTCCTGCAGGACCGGGTTCTGGAAGAAGGAGCCGTCCTCCACCGCGCGGTTGATGCGGACGAGGTCCTGGTAGACGATCCTCCCCGCCCCGAGGTTCGTGTGCCCCACCTCGGAGTTCCCCATCTGCCCTTCCGGCAGGCCGACCGCGAGACCGCTCGTCTGGAGCGCGGACGAGGGGTAGTCGCGCACGAGCGCGTCCATGGTGGGGGTGCCGGCGAGGGCGATGGCGTTCGCCTCGCGCTCGGCGCGGAGGCCCCAACCATCGAGGACGACGAGGAGAACGGGTTTGGCCTTCAGCACGAGGACCTCGGGGGTGGATGCTGCGGAGGTGACGAATGTTTAGGCCGCCCGGGCCGCTCCCACAAAGAAATGGCGCGCCCCGCCCTGCGGCAAAGCAAGGAATGGGCCCCTCGCGGCCCCTCACAGGGTGCGATTACGAGCTGGTTTCCGGTGATTTCCGTTAAGATGGTAACGAACCCTCGGTATGAGCCCAGACCTGCGCAGCGCCGCGCCCCCGAGCGCTCAGGAGCTCTCCGCATCCTCCTCCGGCGAGCCCCCCGCCGCGCTGACGCGCCTCCTGGAGGAGCTGGCCCGAACGCCCGAGGCGGAGCTCGTCGACTCGTGGCAGCACCGGCTCGTACCGGGAGAGGTGGTGGGGCGCTTCGAGCTCGTGCGTGAGTTGGGCCGGGGCGGCTTCGGCGTCGTCTACGAGGCGCGCGACCGCGAGCTGCAGCGCCTCGTCGCCTTCAAGGCGCTCCGCCCTGGCCGCGCCCTCGACGCGAAGCAGGCCGACGCGCTCCGCCGCGAGGCCGAGGCGGCCGCCAAGCTCAACCACCCTAACGTCGTGACCGTCCACGACTTCGGGAGCTGTCCGGCCGGCCCCTACCTCATCCTCGAGCTGCTCCGCGGCGACCCATTGTCACAGCGGCTCGCCCGCGGGCCTCTTCCCCCCCATGAAGCGGTGCGCATCGCATCCGGGGTGGCGCAGGCACTCGTCCACGCGCACGGCGCGGGCGTCGTCCACCGCGACCTCAAGCCCGGGAACGTGTTCCTCGGCCAGGGCGGCAGCATCAAGGTGCTCGACTTCGGCCTCGCACGCATCCTGGGGGTGGGCGGCGCCCAGGGCGGCACGCCCGGCTACATGGCCCCCGAGCAGTGCAGGGGCGAGCCCGAGGACGAGCGCACCGACCTGTTCGCCCTGGGCGTGCTGCTCTTCCGCATGCTGACCGGCGTCATGCCCTTCGCGGTGGTGGCCGGCCGGAGCGCCGTCCTCGACGGCGGCGCGCCGCCCGAGCCACGCGGGAAGGGCCTCCCGCCACGGCTCTCCTCGCTGGTGGGCCGGCTCCTCGCCAAGGACCCGGAGCTCCGGCCGCGCACGGCGCTGGAGGTGGCAGACGAGCTCCTCCGCGTGGCGCGCGAGCTCGACCCGTCGCTGCTCGCCCGGCGCCGGCGCGCGCGGCTCGCCCTGGTCGCGCTGGCGCTCCTCACCGCCGTCGCCGGGGCGGCAGCGGGCCTCTGGTTGCGCCTCAGCAGCGCACGCGCGCTCCAGCACATGACGGTGGCGGTGGCCGACTTCGCCAACGAGACGGGCGACCCGCAGCTTGACGGGCTGTCCGGCCTCCTCATCACCTCGCTCGAGCAGTCGCGCAAGCTGTCCGTCCTCACCCGCTCCCGCATGCGCGACGAGCTGCGCAAGCTCGGCCGCGACGAGGTGACGAAGGTGGACGAGAGCCTGGCGCGCGAGGTGGGGCGCGCCACCGGCGCGAACGCGCTGCTGCTCGCCTCGATGAAGCGGCTCGGCGGCGCTTACGCGGTGGAGGTGCGCGCCCTCGACCCGGGCACCGACCGCTACCTCTTCACCCTGCGCGAGGGGGCGGATCGCAAGGAAGACGTGCCCGCGCTCATCGACCGGCTCTCCGACCGGACGCGGCGGGCGCTGCGCGAGAGCGCCGACGAGGTGCGGGAGCACCAGCTCCCCATGGGCGCAGCGGTGACGCAGAGCCTCGACGCCTACCAGCACTACTTCAGCGGCATGGACTGCATCGAGCGGCCGCGCGAGGCGTTCGAGTGGGAGGTGTGCTCGCCGCACTTCCGCCAGGCGATCGCCGCCGACCCGGGCTTCGCCCTGGCGCACTACCAGCTCGCGTACCTCGCGAGCACCATCCAGCTCGGGGGCAAGGTCCTCAGCGATCCGGCGCTGGTCGAGAGGGAGCTCGGGGCGGCGCTGCGCGGTCCGGAACGCATCCCCGCCCGCGAGAAGACCCTCATGCTGGCGCTGCGAGCCCACCTCGACGGCGACGACACAGCGGCGCTGGCGCGCTTCCGTGAGCTGCTGGCGCGTTACCCCGACGACAAGCACGCGAACGCCCTCGCGGCCGACCTCCAGCTCGCGCGCGGCGACAAGGCAGGCGCCCTGCCCTTCCTCGAGCAGGCCGTCGCCGTCGACCCGTTCTTCGAGAAGGCGGTGCGGAGACTCGTCCACACGCTGGGGGCGCTGGGCCGGAAGGACGCGCTGCGCGAGCGCCTCGCGGGGTGGTCGCGGCTGCCGTCCAATCCGGCCCTGCGCGGCGCGCGGGTGCGCGGCGCGGTGTGGCTGGGCGACCTCGACGGTGCGCTCGCCGCGGCCCGGGAGAACCTCGTCGGGGCGACCGATCCCTCGCCGCTCTCGCGGGGCGAGTTCAGGGAGTCGGAGGTGACGCTGCGGCGGGCGGTGCGGGACTTCCCCGACCACGCGCGGCCCCTCGCGCTCGCGCCGTTGACCCTCGCCGCCCAGGGGCGGCGGCGCGAGGCGGAGCGGCTCTTCGACGAGGAGATCCGCCGATACCCGGACCGAGCGGCATGGCTGAACCACTTCGACCGCGCCCGCTTGCTCGGGACCGCCGTGCCGCCGGCGAGGCTCTTCTCCGAGGTGAGCGCGGCGGCGGAGCGAGACGTCGAGGGGGCCGCGGCCATGGCCGCCGATCTGGCGCTGGCCGGCGACGTGGAGCACGCGACCGTGCTCGCGAGGCGCCTCCCGCCCCACACGCTGGATCGCGAGCTGGCCGAGGCAGCGCTGGTCTGGCGCGCGGGTGACCTCGCGGGAGCGCGCGACCGGCTCCGCGCGCTGGATGCGATCGAGCCGGCGCCCGCGTGGGCGCTCGAGCCGAGCTTCCTCCTGGCTGAGCTGTCGGGCGCGGCAGGCGACGATACCGCGACCCTCGAAGCCGTCAGGCGGTTCCGGAGCGTCTGGGCGCATCTCGGCGGGCGGGGAGGTTGGACCATGCCGCGGGCGCTGCTCCTCGAGGCGCGAGCCCTGGTGCGGCTGCGCCGCGGCGAGGCGGCCCGAGCCGCGCTGGATCGGCTCCTGGCCGAGCGATCACGCGCGGACGAGGGCGATGCCCTCCTCGCCGAGGCGAAGGCGCTGCGCGCGAGCTTGCAGGTCGCAGGGCCGGCGCGCTGAGCCGGCACGAGGGAAGCTGCCGAGGCCGTAGCCGCACACGACGTATCTCGACGGAGGGGAACATGGGTGGTTCGAGCAAAGATGTGCCGGAAATCTTCCAGGGCGTAACCGAAGCGAAGCTGGACTCTCAGGCTGCGCCTGCTGAAGCGCCCAGTAAGGGGAAGCGGAAGCCGGCCAAGAAGCCGGCGCGGAAGCCCGCGGTGAAGAAGGCCGCCGCGAAGGCCAAGAAGGGCGCCGCCAAGGCGAAGAAGCCGGCCGCGAGCCGGATGGCGAAACGCGCTCCCGCGAAGAAGAAGCCCGCCGCGCGCCGCACGCGCCGCTAGCGGCGCGCTTGCCCTCGACGCGATCGAAGGTGCTGGTCGTCGCGCCCGCGCGCGACGACCACGCTCGAGTTGTGTGCGCGGCGCTCGAACGACGGGGGGTGGCGGTCGCGCTCCTCGACACGAGCCGCTTCCCGGAGCGAACGGCGCTCGCGGCCGCGCTCGGGCCCGGCCGGGGGGCTCAGTGGATGGGTGCGCTCCGCATCGGCCGGGGCGAGCGGATCGAGGCCCGCGAGGTGGGCGCGGTGTGGAACTGGCGGCCCGAGCCCTACCGCATCGACGCACGGTTCGTCGGCCCGCGGCGCGCCGGCGCCTTCTGCGCCGCCGAGGCGACGCTGCACGCCTTCTGGGCGGCGCTCGACGCGCCGTGGGTGAACGACCGCGCGTCCGATGCAGCCGCCGACGACAAGCCGCGCCAGCTCGCGCTGGCGGCCGGGTTCGGGCTCGCCGTACCGCAGTCCCTCGTCACGAACGACCCGGCTGCCGCGCGCGCGTTCGTCCGCGCGCGGCCGGAGGGTGAGACCATCCACAAGAACGTCACCTCGGCCCCGGCGCTCTGGCGCACCACCGCCCTCGCCCGCCACGGCGACCGGGCCCTGTTCGCCTCGGTGCGCCACCTGCCGCTCCTCTTCCAGGAGCGCGTCCGGGCCGAGGCCGACCTGCGCGTGACGGTGGTCGGCGACGAGCTCTTCGCGACGGAGATCACGCTCCCCGACCCGCACGACCTCGACGTCCGGACCTCCCTGCGGCGCGCGCGCTTTCGAGCGGTGAGCCTCCCGCCCCGCGTCGAGGGACGGCTCCGCCGGCTCGTGCGCGCGCTCGGCCTCTCCTACGCCGCGGTCGACCTGCGCCGCCGCACGGACGGTGAGCACGTCTTCCTGGAGGTGAACCCCGGCGGACAGTGGCGCCATGTCGAGAGACGCACCGGCCAGCCGATCACCGCCGCCGTCGCCGGCCTGCTGACGCGGTGCGCCGCAGGCGCCCGGTTCTGACGCCTGCTAGATTCCGCGACCATGCTCGCGCACCTCGTCCTGCTGGCAGCGCTCGCCGCGACCGCGAACCCGCTCCACGAACCCCTCACCCCAGCCCTCTCCCCCGCCGGGGGAGAGGGAGAACGGCCGACGGCGGCGCCCGCGACCCCGCTCGCCGCTCTCACCAGCCGCTACCTCGACGGCCTCTTCCGCGCCAAGCCGCACCTCGCCGACTACATGGGCGACCACCGCTTCGCGGACCGGCTCGCCGACCTCTCCTCGGCGGGCGTGAAGCGGCGCGTGGCCGAGCTCGAGGAGCAGCGGCGGCAGCTCGCCGCGATCGACCGCAGCGCGCGCCCGCCCGACGAGCAGGTGGACGCCGCCATCCTCTCGGACGGCATCGCGCTCGAGCTCCTCGAACTGACGCAGATCCGCGAGTGGACATGGGACCCGCGCCTGCGGGACGGCTTCATCTACTTCGACCCGCGCGAGGTGGTGGCGGCGCGCCTCTCCGACGTCGTCCACGGGAGCTGGGGCACGGAGGCCGCGCGGCGCCGAGCGGTGACGGGTCAGCTCACCGCCCTCCCCCGCTGGCTCGCGGCGCGGCAGCGCGCGCTGTCGCGCCCCGTCTCGAAGGTCCACCTCGAGCAGGCGGTGAAGGACAACCGAGGCCGCATCGAGTTCTTCGAGACCGACCTGGCCGCGTTCACGAAGGGCGATGCGCCCGCCGAGCGGGCGCGCCGGACGGCCGTGACGGCGCTGCGGCAGCACCAGGCGTTCCTCGAGAAGGCGCTGCCGGCGCGCGCGACGCGCGGCTGGCGCCTCGGCCCCGAGCTCTACCGGAAGAAGTTCCCGCTGGCGCTCCAGACCGACCTCGCCCCCGAGGAGATGGTGCGGGCGGCGCGCACGGACTTCGCCGCCGCGCGCCGTGAGCTGGAGGAGGTGGCGCGGCGCCTCTTCCGCGAGCTCTTCCCCGGCGAGGCGGAGCCCGCCGGCGCGGCGCTCATCGCCCGCGTGAAGGACCGCGTGTCGGCCGACCACCCGGCGCGCGAGAAGCTCGTCGAGGCGAGCGCCCAGAAGCTCGCCGGCCTGCGCACGTTCATCGAGGCGAAGGGGATCGTGCCGCTGCCGCCCGAGGACACGCTCTCGGTCGAGCCCATGCCCGAGTTCAAGCGCGGCGGTGGCGGGGCGGAGTACCTCTCGCCGGGCGCGCTCGACCGCGACGGGCCCTTCCACGGCACCTATTACGTCGAGCCCGTCGATCCGAGCTGGCCCGCCGAGCGCGCCGAGAGCTACCTGCGCGCCAACAACGACTATGAGATCGCGCTCACCGCCGCGCACGAGGCGCTGCCGGGGCACCACACGCAGGCGTGGTGGGCGCGGCGCGATCCCTCGGCGCTCCGCGCCACCCTGTGGAGCGGACCGTTCGCCGAGGGCTGGGCGGTCTACGGCGAGGGCCTCGTCGTCCAGCAAGGCTTCGGGGGCGAGAAGAACGACCGCTACCGTTTCATGGACCTGCGCGGGCGCATGATCGTGGCCTCGAACGCGATCCTCGACGCGGGCCTCCAGGGCGGCGCCATGACCGACGAGGAGGCGCTGCGCCTCATGATCGAGGAGGGCTTCCAGGAGACGGCGCAGGCGGAGAGGAAGCTGCTCCGCGCCAAGCTCGACTCGACCCAGCTCTGCCAGTACTTCCTCGGCCGGGAGGAGATCCTGCGCCTCGAGCGCGAAGAGCGGGCGGCGGGAGCCTTCGATCAGCGGAAGTTCGCCGAGGCGCTCCTCTCCCACGGGACGATCGGGGTGAAGCACCTGAGGAGGTTCGTGGGCGGGCGGTGAGGAGGCGGACCCCGACCGCGACCCCGACCGCGACCGCGACCTCGGCCCCGACCGCGGCGGGGGACACGCCCCTACTTATGGTACGGCTCGCCGCGCAGGATGGTCATGGCGCGGTAGAGCTGCTCGACGAGGACGAGCCGCGCCAGGCGGTGGGCGAGGGTGAAGCGCGACAGGGCGAGCTTCTCCTGCGCCCGCGCGAGCACCTCGGGGGCGAGGCCGTCGGAGCCACCGACGAGGAGCGCCACGTCGCGGCCTTGACCCTGCCAGCCCTCCACGCGGCGGGCGAGCTCGACGCTCGTGTACTCCTTGCCGCGCTCGTCGAGCGCCACCACGTGCTCGCGCGGGTCGAGCCGGGCGAGGAGCGCCGCGCCCTCCTCCTCCCGCGCGCGCGGCGTGCCGGCATGCTTCTTCGCCTCGGGCAGCTCGACGAGCTCGAAGCGGACATAGCGAGCGAGGCGCTTCACGTACTCCTCCACCGCGGGCGCGTAGAGGCCGGAGCGATCCTTCCCGATGGCGAGGACGCGCAGCTTCATCGCGCACAGCCCGGTCCGCCGAAGAAGGCCGCGGTCGGATCCTCGCGGTCGGGGACGGGCGGGGGCGCTTCAGGGACGGCGCTTCCGGGCACCTCCTCGACCGTCTCCCGCCCGCCCTGACCCACCGTGATGCGGCGCGCCCAGGGCCGGCCGCCGGACTGCCCCTGCACGAGCGCCTCGGCGAGGCGCCCCTCCTCGTCGAACCAGGCGTCGACCCGCACGGCGTCGGCGCGCTCGCGGACCAGCTTCACCACGCGCTGCTCGCGATCGATCCAGGCCGTTCGCCGGAGGTCGCCGCCCGGGCAGGGGTCGAAGCGCTTCTGGGCCTCGGAGAGCTCGCCGCGGGAGTGGCGCTCCTCGATGGTGAGCGCGCGCCCGGTCGCGGGCCGCAGGCCGCGCGGCCCCTCGTCTCGCGGCACCGGCGCGGTGGTGGGGCTCGCCGGGGCCGGAGCGTCGCGGCGCGCGGCTCGAGCCGGCTGCGACGGCTGGGTGGGCAAGTCGAGCCCCCCGCGCCACTTCACCATCAGGAACACGGCCAGCGCCGCGAGCAGCGTGCCGACGGCGATCTTGCCGCTGAAGGCGCGCAGGGCGCGGCCAAAGGTCTGCTCGCCATCCGGCGGCTGCTCCGGACGAGGGTCGGTGGCCAACGTTCCTCCGCGGCGGACGACGGGTAGCCGTGCAGTCTAGCAGCCCGGCGGGCGGCCGCAGGCCAGGGCGTGTGCTCCTCGTGTCCAGGTACTGGCCTTCCGCGTCGGGACCGGTCTTTTCACACCGAGACGCCTGGAATTCCCAGGATACCACCGCGTGTGAGCGTGGGCAGCCCGCTCCACCGCTGGCTCGGGGCTCGCAATGGCGGGACGCGCTCGGCGCACTCGTGAGGGAGCCGCCTGGCAGGGGAGCGACATGGATCCATTCGTGGCCCGTTCGGGCGCGCGCATCGCAGTGACCTTGGCGCTCCTGGGAGCGCTCGCGGCGGCGGTGCTCGCCGCGTGCAGCAGCGGCGGAGGAGGCGGGACGTCCATCGGTGACGGTGGCGGCGTGTCGTCGAACCAGAGCGATGGCGGCACCCCCGACGCTGGCGCGCCCACGGGCGGCACCGACGCGGGCACGCCCGCAACCACGGACGGTGGACCGATCGGCTTCACGCCGGGCGGCCCCGGACCCTGGCCGCTCGACAACCGCACGTACAGCGCAGCCGAGGGGCTCACCGAGCCTGCCGTCGCGGTCAGCACTGACGAGACGCAGAACCTGTGGGTCGCGTCACGCCAGGCCGTCTACCTCCTGAAGCCGGGGGACGCGAAGTTCACGCGCTTCACCTCGGCGGACGGGCTGCACCTCATCGACAACCCGCAGTTCTACGACGAGGACTCCTGCAGCGGGGAGAAGCACGTCCCTGGCTCCGCCTCACCCGACGGCATCTCCACCCTCGTGGGCGGGGCGGCGAACGAGGTCTTCGTCGGCTATTTCGGCTACCCGCCGGTGAACGGCGACTGCACCGACGCGTCGGTGGCTCGCTACTCGGGCCAGATCGATCGCCTGCGGCTGAAGCCCGACGGCACGCTCGAGGTGACGCGCTTTCAGATGGTGAGCACCGGCATGGGCATGATGTTCTGGCACAACCGGACCGTCTACCGGCTGGCCTACGACCACGTGATCCACCCGCACACGCTCTACGCCGGCACCGAGCACGGCGTGGACATGTTCCTGCCCGACAAGTGGCGCGCCCCCAATCCCGGCGAGTGGACCGGCTTCTCCATCCAGGAGTGGATGAGTGACCACCTGCACGTGCAGGTCTGCTTCCACGACGACGCCGTCTGCCTGGCGGGCGGCGAGGGCAACGCGCGCATGGGCGACTGGCGCGGGCTCGCCATCGCGCCGGATGGCGATCTGTGGCACGCCGGGCGCTGGAGCGGCGGGAAGATCCGGTGGATCGCCGACCCGACGAAGTGGAACATGCGCGCGGGCAGCGAGGCCTATCCCGAGGCGTTCGGCAACGGCGGCGGCCCGCCGGTCTTCCCGGTGGCGCAGGTGGGCGATTTGGTGAGCCTGTCGGCCGTCACCGTGGCGAAGGACGGCACGGCCTGGCTCGCGAGCTCCTGGTTCTACGGCAACCAACCAGCGGTGAGCGCCCCCGGCATGGGACTCGGAATCGCGCACTACCTCGGCAACGGCAAGTTCGCCTACTACAGCCCGTTCCAGGCGGGCATGAGCCAGCAGGACGTGCAGGACCTGGTGGGGCTGCCCGACGGCCGGCTCGTCCTCGCCGGCGCGGGCAGCGGGCTCGTCTTCTGGGAGCCCACCACCGGCACCAAGCAGACGGTGCACGCGGGACAGGGCATCCCCGACGACGGCGTCTGGCAGCTCGAGCTCGATACGATGGTCGAGCCGCCGGCCTTGCACGTCGCGACGAACGGCGGCGTGGCCGTGCTGCGGCAGTTCCCGAAGTAGCGAAGCAGGCGAGCGGCCGCTTCTGCCCTCCTCGCCGGGGGGCGACGGGCGAGGGAGCGTGCGGGCGCACCGTCGCCCCGTCGTGCAAACGTCACCGAGTGAGGGTTGCGCCGACATGACGCAGCGCGGTAGGGGTGAGCAATGGCCAAGTCGATCACCATGCCGCCGCGGAAGAAGATCGCGCTCGTCGCGCACGACAACATGAAGTCGGACCTCCTCGCCTGGGCCCGCTACAACGTCGGTACGCTCTCGCGGCACGACCTGTTCGGCACCGGCACCACCGGTGGCATGCTGATCGAGGAGCTCGAGCTGCCCGTGAAGCGGCTCCTCTCAGGCCCGCTCGGCGGCGATCAGCAGATCGGCGCCATGATCGCGGGCGGCGAGCTCGACGCCTTGATCTTCTTCTGGGATCCGCTCGAGCCGCTGCCTCACGACCCGGACATCAAGGCGCTCCTCCGCATCGCGGTGCTCTACAACATCCCCACCGCCTGCAACCGGGCGACCGCCGACTTCATCGTCTCCTCTCCGCTCCTGGCGGAGGAGTACGAGCGGACGCTGATCGATCACGCGAGCCTCAACCGCCGGTAGCACGGCCGTCACTCATCTCCCGCCGGGGTCGGGGTCGCGGTCGGATCGCGGCCGGACTCGCGGTCGTGTAGGGCGGGGGCTCGTCCCCCGCCGCCGGGCTCAACTCAATACAACCCTGGTACATCTCGCTGCGCCGGCGTCGGCTCGGCCGGCAGCAGCGGGCGCACTGCCGATCGCGTGGCGGTCCGGAGGGCGCTCGTCGTCGTGGTAGCCGATGCGATGGGCAGCCCGCAGGTCCCGGTCGCCAGGAAGGACAGCGCTGCGGCCGTGGACGCCTCGATGGGGTCGCCCTGCTCGTGCGTGAGGTCGTCCGCTGCCTGGCAGGACGTTCCCTTGAAGTCTGCGGTCGGCAGCCCGCCGTAATAGCCGCCGTAGCCGTCGTTGTTCTGGAGGGCGAACGAGATGAGGTAGAGCGCGTCGGCGCATTGATCGCCAAGGTCGAAGGAGGCCTGGCCCACCGGCTTGCCGTAGGTACGGTCCCCGACGAGGGCGAGGTTCGGGCCGAGGTATGCGGCGAGCGCGTTCGGCACGAGCTCGCTCGCGGAGGCGCTGCCGCCCGTGGTGATGAAGGCGATGCGCGTCGGCTTGATACCGCTCGCCTCGACCGCGAACTTCTGGTCCGTGTTCTGGTCGGGGTGCTTCGCGTTGAAGGCGAATCGGTACATGAGGTCGCTCGCGATCGGGTGGAGCAGGCTGCCCAGCACGTTGGCGGTGTCGAGGAGGCCGCCGCCGTTGTAGCGAACGTCCACGATGACGTTCTGGACGCCCTGCGTCTTGAAGGCGGTGAAGGCCGTGCGGAGGCGATCGTCGGCGGTGCTGACGAAGGTGCGCAGGTGGACGTAGCCGACCGGCGGCGAGACGGTCGTGATCACCTTCCAGACGACCGGGTCGAGGTCGTAGAGGGCGCTCGCCGGGCTCCTCACCACGACGCTCGCCAGGTCTGTTGTCCCGACAGGCTGGACCTGGAAGGAGCGCACCGTCCCGGGCGTCGGCGCCGAGAGTGCGTCGGACAGGGTGGACGGTGGGCCGAGCAGCGTCGCCATCGGGACGAGGTTCGCCGCGTCCGTGCCGATCGCGAGGATGTCATCCCCGCGCTTGAAGCCCGCAGCTTCGGCCGGTGATCCACCAAAGACCTGCCGGACGAGGAGGTGGTTCGAAGCGGTGACGAGGAGGCTCACCCCGAACCCCGCCGATTGCCCCGCCGTGAAGTACTGCTGCGCGGCCTGCTTCGTGATGAGGAAGCTCCAGTCGCGATCCTTACCGGCAGTCTGAGCCGGCTTCGTCAGCCCGTCGAGCAGGGCCGCCGGCGTGTAGTAGGCGCTCAGGTCGACCGAGGCCGGCAGGAGGTCCTGGTACAGATACCAGCTCTGCGCCGTGGCGAGCACCGCCTGCTTCTCGGCGTCGGCGGTGCATGCGCCGCTCACCTGCTGCCCGTTCGAGCTCCCGCAGGCAGCGAGAGACAGCGCGAGAGCGCCCAGCAGGGCGGCGCGGCGACGGTGGCTGAGCATGGAGATCATCCCGTTAGTCTAGCGCGGGGGCTACCGGCGACGGGGACGAGCCGCGCTGCACCGTGTGCGAACCCCCTCACCCTGGCCCTCTCCCCCGGCGGGGGAGAGGGGATATCTGCGACACGTGCACCCCGGTGGGTGAGGGGGATATGTGCGACGCGGCCACAGCGATGGGTGAGGGGACATGTGCGACACGCGCACACGGTGGGTGAGGGGAACGTGCCTACAGCTTCTTCGCCAGCAGCTCCTCGGCGTCGGGTACGCGCAGGCCGCGCTCGGCGAGCACCGCGAGGGCGCGCTCGGTGTCGTCGAAGCGGAAGACGATGGCGGCCTTGCCGGGGCGGGGCCCGGCGGCGAAGGGGTACATGTACTCGACCCCGATCTTCGCCTGCTCCAGCGCCGCGAGGGCGGCGGCGAGGCCGCCAGGGCGGTCGTCCACCTCGACCGGCACCATCGGGTCTCCTCCAGGTTCCTGAGGTCGCTGACCCGCTTCGCCTTGCCCTCGCTGCGAGCGAGCGTGCGCGGCTCGACGAGCGTCACCCGGGCACGCAGCCCGAGCACGTGCTCCAGCGCCGTCTCCAGCCGCCGGTGCAGCGCCTCCAGCGCGCGGATACGGTCGGAGAAGAGCTCCGGGGTCACCTCCACCTTCACCTCCATCTCGTCGAGCCCCTTCACGCGGGTGAGGACGATCTGGTAGTGCGGCAGGGTCCCCTCCACCTCGAGGAGCGCCGTCTCGACCTGCGATGGGAAGACGTTCACGCCGCGGATGATGAACATGTCGTCCGAGCGGCGCGCGATGCGGCGGATGCGCCGCAGCGTGCGGCCGCAGGGGCAGGGCTCCTCGACGAGGGCGGTCACGTCGCGCGTGCGATAGCGGATCATCGGCATGGCCTGCTTGGAGAGGGTGGTGAGGACGAGCTCGCCCTCGCTCCCCTCCGGCAGGACCGCGCCCGTCTCCGGGTCGACGATCTCCGGGTAGAAGTGGTCCTCGAAGATGTGCAGGCCGTGCTGCGCGGCGCACTCGACGCCCACGCCGGGGCCGATGATCTCGGAGAGGCCATAGATGTCGTGGGCACGCAGGCCGCTCTCGCGCTGGATGCGATCGCGCATGGCCTCGCTCCACGGCTCGGCGCCGAAGACGCCCACCCGGAGCCGGGAGAGATCGACATTCACCTCCCGCGCCCGTTCCAGCAGGTGGAGGAAGTAACTGGGGGTGGAGCAGAGCGCAGTCACGCCGAAGTCCTGCATCACCATGAGCTGCCGCTCGGTGTTGCCGCCGCTGATGGGGATGACCGTCGCGCCGAGCGCCTCGGCGCCGTAGTGCGCGCCGAGCCCACCCGTGAAGAGGCCATAGCCGTAGGCGTTCTGGACCACGTCGCCGCGGTGCAGCCCGCAAGCGGCGAAGGTGCGGACCATCACCTCCGTCCACACCGCCAGGTCGGGCCCGGTGTAGGCGACGACGATGGGTTTTCCGGTGGTGCCCGAGGAGGCGTGC
>WNGL01004800.1_pt1 | contig 16157 bp, 16 predicted proteins | sample 5400591 | NCBI WGS metagenome assembly WNGL01 (sample SAMN13153377, study PRJNA577476) | soil metagenome | isolation source: 80 cm soil or saprolite under Garry oak tree replicate 1 | place: USA:California | collected 2016-06-15
GTATTTTCTGGAATAATGACCGGAAGAAGCTCTTTCGCGTACATTTGCCGGAGGATGGCTAAAGACTCCCTGGTATTGACGGTGGGATCACTTCGCGTAAAGAGAATGCCTCGTAGTTGGAGGTTGGGGTTAAAAAACTCTTGAACCTCTGCTAGTGTCTTATAAAACTGCACAATAGAGTCTAATTCAAAGTATCCTGGGGCAACAATGATAATGACTTGATCTGAGGCGGTCAGGGCGTTAATCGTGAGCCAGCCAAGATTAGGAGGACAATCAATAAAGACATACTCATAGTGGTCTTTGACTTTGTCCAACTCACGCTTTAATCTGTCCTCACGGCGGTCTTTGGCAATAGTCAGTTCGACGTCCGTATTTGAAAGAAGAATATGTCCTGGCACAATATCGAGGTTAGGAACTTCGGTCTTATGAATAGGAAGTGGTTTTCGCTCAATGATTGTCGCATGAACACTTTGCTCCTTGGTGATAGTCGGGTAGTGTCGTAAGAGCACTTTAGAGGAGTTGGCTTGCTGGTCAATATCAACGAGAAGCACTTTTTTCCCTTTTCGTGCTAATCCAGCAGAGAGAGCGATGCTCGTAGTTGTTTTGCCTGCTCCGCCTTTTTGTGTGGCTATTGAGACTATCATAAGATCAGTCAATATACTGAAAGCCGCCCAACGGGTGTTGCAGTACATTTTGAAACTGTCTTTAGTATGGGAAGAAGACATGCAGTTGTCAAGAAGCAGTTTATAAAATCTCTTCAATATCAAAAAGCACATTTTCAGGAGGGGATACAAAGATATACCTGTAGCAGAAAACACGGCGAAAATTGCATCCTGGCGCGTTGGAGGGGCATCTGAAAGTATGTTCTAGGAAAGTCTACTGCTCGTCACAAGAATGCTCACCATACCCGAAAAGGTGGAGAGAGAAAAATGGCCTGGCAAAACTTACAAAACGAGACGTGCTCGTGCAAGCCTCACCAGGCCAGGAATGACAGTGTTGCAGTGGTAAAAAATGTCGCTACGAATGGCTCAGAAGCAAGTGATGCTTCAACCGCTCATGGTTGAGCCGCTTCTGGTGCATTCGAGACCGATAATCATATTTGCCATGACAGGTGGGACAAAGGCAGAGAAGAACAGGGTTTGGATTGCCGACATCATGGTCGCGGTGGGCGGCGTGCAAGTAAACGCGATAGCGTTTTCCTGTACGTTTGGATTTCCGTTTTTTCCCTTGCGTGATATGGCAAAACACACACCGTTTTCCTGCTTGTTCCTTACATTGTCTGGCCAGTTGCTCCCAATTCTTGGGATACTGCTTTCTCCTTTCGCGTTTCATACGGAAACTCCTCTTGAGAGGGGAGTGCCACATGGAATAGAATGTGCCTATGCGGAACTTCCGCTAGATGGGCAAGTGCTCTGTGCTTTGTTGCCAAACGTGAGAACAGAGTGCTTGCTATCTTACTTCTGCTGATCGTTGCTACCTCCTTCCTCTTGTGTGTCCTCAATGAAAAAGACAACGATCGTTGGTACTTGTCCTGGCGGTCTCGGAGTTACCAGCGTAACCGCTCTTTCAAGCTGAGAAAGCGGTAGTTCCCGATAATCAGATGGTCAAGCACCTCAATGTCTAATATCTTGCCTGCTTCAACTAATTGTTCCGTGGTAGCGATGTCCTCCGGGGAGGGTGTCGTATCGCCGGACGGATGGTTATGGCAGACAATGATACTCGCGCAGTTGCGCGTGATCGCAGGCTTGAATAGTTCTGCTATACGAAGCACACTGCTTTGTAATGTCCCCTTATAGATGAGGAGGTTGGCGATAACTTGATTTTTAGTGTCTAATACAAGCTCGCGCATTTCCTCATGGTCTAAGTAGGCTAGGTCAGGCATCACGAGATTTGCCGCATCTTGCGGGGACAATATACGATATCCCTCAGACTCTGTTGGCCGCATCATGCGTCGGGCAAGCTCCATCACTGCTTGGAGTTGGATAGCTTTTGCTTCTCCCAGGCCAAGCGTGTTGGTTAATTGCCCCATGTCTGCTTGGAGCAGTTGTGGCAACGGACAATCTTCCATCAAGTGCTGGAGAGAAAGAGGAGTAATCTTCGTACTCGTTCCCGTGCCAAGAATGACAAGCAGCAATTCGTGGGTTGAGAGAGTGCGCGTGCCATACTGCACAACTTGTTCACGAAGCTGTTTCATCCTGTTCTCCTGTTGTCTGCTTGTCCTTACAAAGTGGGTTAGCAATCAGATGGTTGCCACTAAGCACCGTAACGCGATACACATCACCGTATTCACCTTTGGGACACATGGGCGAGGTGACAAAGCAGAAGTACCGCGCATATGGGTTATCTTTTGCTTTCTCTTCAAGCTGATAATGCTTGAGGACATAATACGTCCATTCGCCCCGGCCATCCTGATACACCGCATAGGCGTTTTCAGGCGTGACTTTCTTACCACAAGGATTTTTCATTGTGGCCTCCGAGTGATAAAAACTTCGTGTTCCTCGCTGTACTCCCAATCCCATCCTCTGCCGGTGAGAAAAATGCTCACGGTGCGCTCCAAGACTTCAGAGAAGTCACTGGGCTTTGCATACCAGCTCGTGAGGAAGTCGCAAATCGTTTGCATATCCTCATCTGTCAAACTACGAAGGACTTCTATCGGGACACCAAAGCAATACAACGAGAGCCGACTGAATTCCAGAACGGCATAGCTTTTGTTAAACGCTTCATCCGCTGTCGGGTATGGTTCTCTCATGCCTCATCTCCTGTCCGGTTGTCCGTACCTTTGGTGCCGTTTTGCAACCGCAAGGCAACATCATAGAGGGCCGACTCAAGCTGTGAGATGACTTTATAGACATCTCTCTCGAGCCATGTCTGGCCGTTCTTCGGGAGAGTGGCCTTCACTAATTCCTCAGCGCGGGCGTAGAGATCGCTCTTCGTACGAAGTTCTTTACACGAACTATTCTTGTAGAGAAGAAACACTCCTTTGACCTTTTCGCTGTAGTGGTGGTACGAAAGCACAATGACCGAAGCGGTTTTTAGATCGCCGTACAGGTTCGCATAGGAGGGATAAAAGTCTGTTGACTTTCCCCGAGATGTCACCTTTTCTGGTGGCGTGAAGCCGTAGTAGGCGAGTGTCGCCGTCAGGTTTCGCTTCATCTCCTGGGTGCTGTCCTCCGTACTCGTATACACATAGCCTTGGGTATCAAGGAAGGTGTAGGTGCGGCTGTTGTCCTTTTCCACACGAGATTGTCCCGAATAGACAAGGTTCGGATGTTTCTTGAGCAGATGCGTCAAGCAAATGCTCCGTCCGACACAGGGATTCTCCTGCGTGTAGGGGTGGATCTCGTGGTAGTCAAACGTACAATGTTTGTTGGCTTGCACCAGCGCGACAATCTGTTCATATGTTGTTTCGTCAACAGAGAACTCGTTGTACGTGCTGTTGAGGTAGACATGGTTCATTTAGGTCTCCTTCTGCTGTAAAACAAACTGGACAATGTGAACGAACTCATCCCAAATGCCTGCTTCTTCAATTGCGTCTTGTAAAAGCTGTGCAATTTCGTGCATATCGGCATCGGTGAGCCTATCGGTTTGCGCTACAGAGACAACGCGCTGAATATCAGCGCGGGTGATACACATGACTTCATAGATGGTCTGCCAGTCTTCTTGACTGGTAAAGCCAATCTGACTCATGATGCGCCTCCATACGGGTTTCCAAACTCAAGCCGCATGGTTGTGGCAATTTCCAAATCCTCCCAGAAATTTCCGTCACAGTACATGTCCTCCATCTTTGCTGCGATGGTTTGCATGTCTGCATCAGTGAGGGTTTGGATTTGAGCATCGGTAAAACCTGCTTCCTGCAAATCGGCCCGCGTGATACTCGTAATAGGAAACTCTTTGTTCCAATCAATCATGTGCTTTCTGCCTCCTTTTTGGCTAAACGTCACTGCAACAATGTCAAAGAGCCAAAGCGAAAACAATCGTCGCTGCCTTATCGCCATTGATAAAGCTTTGCCGCTTGCTTGCTCTAGATTGGTTCAGTATAGGAGAGATACGGTGTCCGGTGCGTGAGAGAGGGGTAAGAAAATACGAGTTATAGGGGAGATGGGAATCAACCGGATCGGGGGTGCCGGAAAATGGTTTTTACCAGCGGGTTGTAGATCACGAGCTGGCCTGGCCGTCAAATTTTGCGCTTGACTTACCACGATCTACACACTGCGTTTTCAATGGAGTTGGCAATTTTCATTATGTCGTTGAAAGACGGCAAGACAAGTTTGACGATCCGGTGCTTTTTCGCGGTTATTTTTCAGGCCGTTGCAACAACGGGTGAGATGCTCATCTGCTACCTGGCAGGTGAAACCCGTTTGACCACTGTGCCAAACCTGCTGAAAATGGCAATAAAGCGTTGCTCTTGCGTGCCAAAGTATACAAACGCATTGCCGTGTGTTGGAGCAGGTGGGGTGAGTTTGTCGTTGTAGAATGCGATGCGATGGTTGGTAAAGCAGATAGGGAAGTCCCACAGGGGTTGAAACCAACTGCGTTCTGTGACGGCATTGACGAGCAGCACGGCTTCTGATGTGATGCCTTTGGTGAACTGCTCAATCAGCCGGTGTGCCCAAACGCCTTGATTGCTTGCTCCGTTTTCCTGTCCGTAGGGCGGGTTTAAGAACACGCGGCCAGGCCAAGAAAATTTGAGACCATTGGTAGTTTTGTCATAGTACACAGTTGCTTTGACCACCTGATTAGCAACGGCAGTACTCGCGGGATCAAGATCAATTGCTTCCATGAGTTCAGAGACTGCGGCAATATACACTTGTGGCGTGTACCATTCGGTACTCTCACTTGAATGGCGATAATCTGCCGCATGAGAAACTGGATCGTCTCTGAGCAAACTTCGGGCGTGGGTATCACCTGCGGCAATGCTGGTGAGAATAGCCATGCGTTCTGGTTGGGAATGGGTTGCCAAGAGTTTTGCCTGGGGAAGAGTGACCAGTCCTTGAACCACAGGGGCTTTGAGGTCTGGTGCAAGCGCAACAATCTTTTTCGCATCATAGACATACTGGCGGTTACTGCCGGTCACACGTGCTGCCTGTTCTGCGGCTTCCCCTTGTTGACTTTCCTCAAACTTTTGAGTAATGTCGTTTCGTGCGCCTTGCCGTTTTTTTGCCTCTGGTGCAAGTATTTTTTCTACTTCAAGAGCAAGCATGGCTTTCTGGCTGCTTGAGAGGTGGCGGCGTTTCAGATTGGCACGGATGGCATGCAGCATTTCTGCTTGTGGATCGTGGTAGGTGAATACCTGGGCAGGAATACGATCTAGTGCAAGAGCCTGGGCTGTTTGCCAACGATGCACGCCATCAAGAATATGGTTGGTTTGGGTGATATCAAGCGGGTGCAAAATCCCATGGGTTGCAATATCCTCATGCAAAGCGTGCTCATCCTCTGGACTCATAGGTAACAGCAATGCGCTTGGATGCGGCTTAAGGCTCTGTGGTGGCACAAACTGGACAGGGGAGGGATGCATACTCATACGTTGACAGCTTAGCAAAAAACAAAATATTTGCAATGAGTTGAAAATTGCGAACTGACGGAGTTGGTACATTTTGAGCACAAAGGACGGCGGTCTGCCCGACTCGTTTTCAATAGAGTTGGTAATTTTTACCAAAGTGTTGAAATAAGGGAGTGGAAAATTGGCGATCTCACGGTTTTCGCCGGTGCTGTTTCAGTCGTTTGAAAAAGGGAGGATACCCCATAGATGAACTCGTCTATGTTTCCGGAGACATAGTTGCATATAACTATGCCGGCCACCATAGATAATCACGTCTATACGAGTTCGAGAAAAAGGTTACAATACTACTGCCTTGACAACATAGACGCATCCGTCTATACTGCAGCACATAGTTGTTTTCGTCTATACCTGCGACACTTGGTGACAGCAGCGCTGGGACAGGGACAGACCCTACATAAGAGAGATCACAGAAGCACAAGAAGCCTTTGTACCAGTGCAAGGAGGCTCACTTTTATGGTGAAGAGCCTTTATCATGATAGCGTTTAAGCTATAGCTGACCCTTCAATATTTTATGCCAATACTATGTTGTAGCCTCTCCTGACTCGTAGTATTTCAATAACCTGAGCCCTTCCAATCGGATTGCTTCAGGATATATTGCCTTATAGATATTACAATTCGGCGACTTCACGTCAAAGCGACCAGTCGCTTTAAAGGTAGCGAGTGAGCATCCACCAGCGCACCAGTACTTCCATTCACAGGTGCGACATCCCTCTTTCTCCTCAACCAGCATGTTCTGGACACCCTTTTTATCTGACCGTATGACTGATAAAACATCCACTTCGTGTGCATCTGCAACTACTTCATTTAGATGCATCTGACACTTTGACACACCTCCCGAGTAATTAAACACAAGATAATTATTACCCACTCCACATGTACGGTTATGTGGTCCTGACAAATCGGCACGATCAACAATAGAAGAAAGCAGACTATATTTTGGCAGTCTATCCTTTATCACTTGATACGCGTTAAGCATTCCTCGAATCATTACTTCTTCGTCTAGAAGAAGTTCCTTATGCGAAAGAGAGAACTCATTTTCTCTATAAAAATTGATACTAAAAGGAAGCTTACGATCCAAAACCCAAGAAAGCAGTTCAGGTAAACCAGCAACATTCTGTCCGCTGACAGTTATAGATATATGTGGTGTTAGACCGATTTCTAACACAGCGTTTACTGCGCACTGTACATCCTCAAACGTTCCGTGCCCTCCAGCATAAGGCCGTTGTTGGTCATGGTATTTTCCTATCCCATCCAATGAAATCATTAGTTCAAGATCTAGCGATTGAATGGACTTAGCAATTTCTGGTGTGAGGAGGGTGCCATTAGTAAGAATCGCACCACTAACTGAAATGCCCTTTTTTTCAGCAGTCTTTAAACCGTATTCATGAAGTTCAACAATTCGAGGAAAGCAAAGTAAAGCTTCTCCTCCTGCATATTTAAGTCTAACATGGTTATAGTTATGTATTGTAGCCGAACGAAAGGTCGCGTCAATAGCTGCACAGCCAACAGAAAAAGACATATCCTTACGTACATGTGGCAAATAACAATAGGTACAACGCAAATTACACCTATCAGTGATATGCAACCAAGCCGTAAGTGTCTTTGAAGCTTCTATAAGCTCAAATGTGGAACCTTCTGGAACTAATAGGTTTGCTGCTATCAGTTTCTGTATAGTTGCGTTAGCGTTCTCCTCACCCCATAGCTCGTTAGCTATGTTACGGGCTTGGATAATAGTAATCGGCTGTTTGAAAGACGAGAATATCGAAAAAGCGGTCTTATTGAGAACCGTAACAGGATGAAATGGGCCATAGCATACAACATACTCTTCATCTAATTTCAACTGCTCTGAACTTGGCGAACAAACGTATCGCATTAGGTCGAGTGATCTTACATTGTCACTTAGAAGAAGTTGATTTTGCAGATTAGGTAAACCACAGGCGCAATCCCCCCCAGAACAATCACAATCTCTTGGCGGTTTTGGCGGTTTTGGCGGTTTACCCTTGGGACCATCTGAAAAAAGCACTACTGGTTTTGACATACTATCCTGCTTTCCTAAGCTAATCTAAGAATGTATTTGAATGCCGTCCTTTACGAGAACGGAGGAGCAAGCCTGGTCAGCATGCGAATGCTGGCTGAGAGCGTGATGAAGGCCTCCGAACTTTCCGGCAAGCCCTCATGGTCGCGACAGAGCCGACGCCAGCGGGTGATCTAGGCAAAGCTGCGCTCGACCACCCAACGTCTAGGCAGCGGGCGAAAGCCCTTTGGAAAGAGCTTCTCAGACTCAGTCTTCGACAAAAGCCCCAAAGGGGCCATGAGCCTCCGGAGCCATCTCACCTTTTAAGTGGCACTGTAGTACTAATTGACGTTTAGACTAATTTCGTGCCAAGCGGCTTGTAGACTGGGATTATGCGTTTTCCATAAAATATGGCTCGTGCGCCTTCCCACCTGGCTTGACAAGAATTTAGTCTAAACTCCAATACTAAGAGGCTGTGTGAAAAGTGATTTAAAGTGACTTATCTACGACATCGAGCAAATTACTTGCTGAGCTGCTCAGGGCTAACTTTCCACATAGCCTCTTAGTTCTCTCTAAGTCTGACGCGAAGATGTTCCTTCTCACACCAATGTATTAATTCGACCCTTTTCTTCCAATGATCTTGGAAATGTTCAAGCCACATGTTCACTTCTGAAAATGCGAGTTTGTCGAGTTTCCGTTCCAAACGTAGAAGCTCCATCCGTATTGAATACTTTCCAAAGCCGCCATGTCTTTGTATTTCTGGTAGTGCGTTTGTGTAATGCATCAGCGCTTCGTTGTACTGGCCTCTACTGAAAGCGACATCTCCTAATATTCTATTCATGCGTCCAAAATATAGCAAATATTGCTTCTCCATTCTTCCGTACCTTGCTTGTAATTCCTTTGCATATTCCGGAATTTTGCGGTATTCCCCTGCATCATAATCGAATTCAGCATCTCCTACTAAGCTGTCAATCGCATAACGAATGTTATTTCTTTGCTCACTTTCCTTAAAAGATCTCGTATTCAGTTCTCGTGCAGTTGATTTATACTGTTCATCTTCTAACCAACCAAGCCACCAATATACATTACTCATTTGATGTAAAATACCTGGAAGGAGTTCCGTCACGCCGCGTTTCTCGGCGAGAGTTAAACAATAGTCAAAGTCGTTTTTGGCCTCTATTAGCAACTCTTTATCAATAAAATTGTCTTTTTTCTTAGTTTCATCCCAATCAAGGATTGCTGTCTTGTTAATTTCCTCCCACTTAAACCATTTTGCCCATGCTAAATGGTAGTACGCTAGTCCGATAATCTCGAAGTCGTCTGACCCCGACGCCCGCACTATTGCCTGGTCAAGTAGCTTTATAGCTTCTTCATAATTCCCTCTATCTCGATGGAAAATCCCTAAACTAATATTTACTCGTCCTATCTGGCTTGTAAAGCCAACGTCATTCCAAAGATCCGCCGCTTGTAAACAGTAATTTTCTGCTATGTCGTATTTCTTATGAAGTCCATATACATAGCCAAGATTGTTTAATAAGCTAGCAATTAAGTCCTTATCATGCTCTTCAGCTTCCATCGCTAATTTGAGACCATATTTATAAGTACTTTCTGCCTTCTCTAAATTACCCATTAAGCGATAGGTATATCCGAGCTGGTTAGCAACATAAGGAACACGACTGGCATTAGTGTCTTTAATAATTTCCAAATTCTTGCTAAGGTAGCGTGCGGCCTCTTTCATGCTGCCAGATTTACGTTCGGCCCTTCCCAAAGCATTGTAAATAACTGACAAAATACTCGGTTCTTTAGCATAACGCTTCGCCAACTTCCTTAAAACCTGAATTGAATCCCCAATATTTCCTGTATAATTTTTTTGACGCGCATTCAACACTACATAGTCAAGATACTGATCTTCAGTGAATTGGCCTGCAAAGTCCTTTGCAATTTCAAGAATACGTTCTGCAAAAATGTAGTCTTTATTCTTTATGGCTCTATCCCAAGTTTCATCAACAACATCGAAACCTGAAGCAATATCCGCATATAAGGCGTGTTCAACCAATTGCTCAATTAAAACCTCTTGTTCGATTCTTTGCCATCCTTCGGACTGCTGAGTACTCCGAACTACATTTTCTTCGTTCTGCTGATTATTCGCTGGATTGTTTACTCTCCTCTCAAATATTGCAGCGGCTCTCCTACTATCACGGCGTCTTCTCTCATCCGACTTATCAATGAATGGCCAAACAAATTTGTTTACCATTGCTCGCATCTCATCATGAAGGGTGATTTTCGCTTCTGGCAAGGTCTTTACAAAGACATATTTCTTAGCACTTGCTATTAGCATTTCAGCCACTTCCCTGGACAGTCCAAGCAACTCTTCAGCCATTTCCACATCAACTGGATATACTCGAGACAAAATTAAGAGTAAACGGTCCAGAGGGGTACGAAGTTGAGTGATGTGGCGCACTAAATTAGCTTGAAAGTCTTCTTGCTTTTTCTCTAAATCCTCATCAGACAAAGATTGTAATTCGTTCAACAGCCAATCAGGTGGCTGAGCAATTGACAACCATTGAGCGGTAAGCTCAATGAGGATTGGCCTTCCTTTCACCAATGTCAACAAGTTTTCTATCCGTTCGTCTTTTATATTATGCATAGTACGCAACTTTGCTCGCAAATACTTTCTACTCTCATCCTGGCCTAGAGGTTCAAGATCAATAATAAATGCATCTTCCCCAAAATAGTTCTTCATTAACAGCGAAATATCCACATTTGTCTGAGGGCGTCCTGCAAACAAAAATACACCGTTTTCAAAATAGGATAATAATAAAAGCAAACTGTTAAGATTATTCTCTTCAACCTTCTCTATAGTATCAAAGAAGAACAAAATACGTTTATTTAACGATTTATCGTTAAATTCATTCTTTAACGTGTTTGTAATTATCTGTTGTTGTACTTCTAGAATTCTTTGAGTTGCGCCGTCCAACCGAAACTTGCGTAACTCTTGAACCTCTTTTGCTACTTCTGCTGCTATTCCCAGTTCCTGCGCAATTCTTATCTCTAATCCCTCAAATGTATGAAGAGATCTATCATCAAAGTCAATAATATCTGTAACCAGGATTTCGCCGTTACCCGCATAAGTCTTATGAATTTCCTGTAACAATCTAGTTTTTCCTAACCCGCCCGCACCGCGTACAAACACCAGTGCGTGTATATTAGTCTTTTTAATTACACTGTCTATATACGTGACTTCTTCTTCTCGCCCGATGAATTCCATAAACTCTGTCATAACACACCTCCCTCGATGTGGCTAAAGTGCGAACATTAACAGAAATAGGAGTCAATATAGTTGTATCACACAACTTAGTTGAGTATTAGGTTCGACATTCCAAACAGTCAGCCATTCGACGATAAGCGCTAAACCTTTCTTTGTTTTCACAAAATACGATTCACTTCTGATTTTAGTTCTTTGACTGGCACATCATTGTACTCATTTTGCCGTAAATAATAATTCACGGTAAACATAAATTCCCAGTCTTGATCAATAGAGCGCAGTAAATACCTTTGTTGCTCTCTCGCTCTTCGCCCTGTAACTAGCCATTGCCGAACCTTTGGCAATTCTTGCGATATAAAATTGTTACGTAATTCTCGCCTTTGTTCAGGCTTACTAATGAGTAAGGCATACTCCTGAAGAGATTGAAATAAATACTCTATAGCCCACTTATCAGGATTAGGGGTAGAATTATCACGCAAACGTTCTTCACAGATAGTTTGTGTACTTTGGCAAAGCCGTACAAATTCATCTCTCCTATCATTTCTGAGTCCAAGACATATTAGTCGGCGCGTTATATCGTCGTGTAATAAGTAGTTATTCCAATTGAGTAAAGCAGCACCTGTCAATTTGTCAGACAAGTCGATCTCATCAAAATCACTTGCATCCCGCACCTCAGCTATTTCCAGGATATCAACCAACTTTCTCAGAGCAGTGTAATCCATATACCGTAGAACATTATTCCTCATGAGCTTATGTACTCCGAAGGCAGTAGGAAACTCTGCTTCTATACTATTAACTACAGGTCTCACAATCTCGTTCCATATTTTATCACTTCGCCTGTCCACAAAAGTCTCAGGTGCCATGCCACTTTCTTTATACTGTTGAAGAACCCTTGCCATACACCCAGGATGTCCTCCAGTTAAATGTAAGATATGACCGGCTATCTGCTTAGTCCGTACAAATATGTGATTCTTTAAATAAAGACGTGTTGAATTTTGGATGACATCATACTTAAAAGGTGTAAGATATTGAAGTGATGGAAATACAGGCAATATTTGCACACTCAAACGGTTATAATATGAGTATAGATAACGTCCAGCAATAACTACCCGGAATCTATTGTCACCCCTATCAAACGGTGAGATGTTCTTTAAACTCTCCTCAATTTCAGGAATAAATTCTTTTAGCAATCTTTCCAATAGGCCAGAATTGCCAAAGCCCTTGTCAAGGTCAAAAAGCAAGACAATTCCTTCCTGGGAATTATCCCAATATTCTTGGAAAGCACTCCCTAGACGATATCCTGCACCTTGATCAATCTTAGGGCTTGATAGTAGGCCCGAAATAGACAATTTTTCTGCTACTGCTTCGGCCAATTCATCTAACTCAAGAGACGAGTCTAAAACAAGGTAGGCACAACTCCATTTCCGTTGGGAAAACTCTTTTTGCAGTGCTCGTAGCAATGTTGATTTTCCATAACCAGCTGGTCCATCGAGCAAGTAGTAGGCTGGCGCTGAAGATGAAAGTATAAGTTTTAGCTCATCTTCTCTATTAGTAAAAGGTACATGGGTTTGCTCAGGCCAAACTCTGTCTAGTGCTTCGATAGAAATTGCGAAGATACGTTCCCTCTGTTGCATACTTAACACACCAATAACACATTCACCCTGATCGGTATCTACAACAATTGGAGCCCCGCTATAACCAGGTAGTGGTAAGGAACCCTCTTTGATATTTAGCTCCCACAACTTGGTATGAAAGCTTTGTCCTCGGATTTGTTGAAAAATTGATGCTCCAAGTGTACCTTGAAGCGGTGCCGTTATCACAGATTCTGTCATCCCCCTCGCTGTAACATTCTGATAGCCTATAGATGTAAAACTAAGCCCTTCTTTCCCGCAGTCTTGCTTCAATAAGGGAGCACCGAATTGCCCTTGTACTCGGAGTACTGCAAGATCATCAACTCCATTAGGAGGGCTGATAGCTACTTCCTCAGCGATAACATCGTTAACTTTTACTTTTTTGTCTTTACCCCAGGCATTTCTTACGACATGAGCGCATGTTAAGATAAAGCTATATCCGTCATGTTGGTCAATGACAAATCCAGTGCCGAAGTTTTTATTAAGCGGGTCAACACTGGAGATTAATACTAGCGAACTTTCATATTTCATAGATACCTACTTACACTTATTACCTAATTTTTGCCCAAATTAGTGACATGGTGATTGAGACGCGCTGAAAAGCGGCTTCTACAATACCAGCGAGAACCTCTTTAGAGGAGGTTGGCTCTAGTCACTCACGATCCTGCTCACAGGATTGAGCTTTCAAGCCCTCTGAATAGCTTGCCGCTAATTTGGGCAAAATTTGGGTATTAGTATGCGGTCACGTTTAGAGAGACGAAAATGCGATTAAGGGTATTAGAAATATGGCCACTACACCTCGAAACGATGGACGACTCACAGTCGTCCATTTTGAAGAAGTTATGGTGTTCCACTTGTTTGATTATTCAAAGGCTTTAAAACAAGCTTTATCGTTATGTTTGCGGCCACTGAAGCTTTGGTAATATACACGTTTCCCTCGATATCAAAACTCAAGCCCAATTCAACTTCTGCTTGCTCAACGAGCATATCCTGATTAATCTCATTCCAAGTTTCTAAGATTGGCTGAGCTACACTTGTGAGAATCGGCTTGATTTTATCTATATTTGCATTAACTTTATCCGCGAAGCTACCCGCCAGTTGGCGAGACTGCGCTTCTGGGATCTCAACCTCTACAAAAACACCATCCTGCAATTGGATGAGCTGGCTAGACATGACTTTACCTCCCTGCATTACTCGTTATGACTTGCAGCCACTTAACTCATCTGAACTTGCTAAACAGACCAAGTATATAACCTGATCTGCCCCTGATACAAAAAGTTGATCATTCCCAATAAACTGCTATTATTATATTTAACCTGTCAAGAGCTCATCTGTCAAGTAGAAAATAAAAGTGTGGATAATTTCGACCAAATTCAAAAATAAAAATGTGCAGTTTTTTGCAGCAGGTAATGATAAACGCTACGGAAATGAGACCTATGGAGAGAGGGGGGAGTGCTAAGACGAGAAAAAAACAGTGGGAAAATTTGGGAGAAATTAAACAAAGGGTATAAATGACCGCGAGACTTGCCTGATGTGCCACCTGTTAAGAAAAATCCAGTTGATACTTATTCTGGGTGTATGTATGTTATGTCACCATCTGGTTTTTCACGAAGAATTTCATCAATAATTCTTTGGCGTCTCTCTTTTTGTCTTTGCACAGCTTCTGGGCTTGGTGGTTCTCTATGTTTTCCCACAGATTTTATTTCTGCTATTTTCCACTCGACATCATTGACATAGTAAGCAGGAAAATCGCTAGGGTTTGGGTGGCCTCCTCCTGGTCTGCCTCTACCCTTTGGCTCTGTGTGAGTTGAAAATGGTGACAATCCAATGCCAGCAAAAATTATTTTACCAGCTACTTCTTTAACTCGTCCCCCTAAATGAGATTTACCGGCTTGTTCGGATGTTGGTGCTCGAAACTGTTGAGCATCTAGTGATTTAGATACCTGTTCTTGTCTGGCTGATGCTGGCATATAGTGTAGTGATTATACCATAGGTTGCTTGCTTGTCAAATTGTCTCATAAACCTTCATTATTGAGACACCAACAATTTCTTCTTCACAAAGACAACAGTAAAGTCGCTCAACTATCTTAATACTTATCTCTTTATCATTGTATTCTTACTTGACTTATTCATTGAGTTTTGAGACAATCAAACAGATATGCCAACTCCTGAGCAAAAGAAAAAACTCCTCAAAGCAAAAATCGCCGTTGCCCTCCATGATGAATTGGGGAGAGTGCCAAAGAAAGAAGAAATTGACCAGGTATTTTTACTGGCGCGGGTGATGTACAAGGCAGTCCTGGGACTACATTACAAAAGGCAGGAACAGAAGAAATCCGGCCAGCTTGCTATTTTCTAAACGGATGAACCGACAGCACCTATGACCGATTATTCACTCACCACAAAAAAATCCTGGCATGCAACTCTAACCGAATTAGAAGGCACAATGCGGTTATGGGGAGTCAAGGATTGGGAAGTCAATTATCCACGCGGTGCGCGATCTGAAGCATGGTCACAAAAAGAGGAAGACCGGACAGTTAAACTTACCTATAAAAAAAATGGGAAGACAGTCACCCTTGTCATGGGGAAGCAGCAACGCGCCGTTGATAATTTACGTGTGTTATATCTTGCCATTGAAGCAATGCGGCTCAATGAACGGCGGGGAATTAGCGATGTCATTGAAAGTGCGTATTTGCAGTTAGCAGCGCCCATCCAAGCAACAGACCCGTATGAACTCTTAGAAATCAGACCGGATGCCTCGTTAGCAGTTGCAGAAGCAGTATATAAAGCGAAAGTGAGAAGTGTCCATCCGGACGCAGGCGGCTCAGAGGAACACATGAAAGCATTGAACAGAGCGATTGAAGAGATCAGAAAAAAATTGCAGTAACTATATGTTTTCATTGCACGATATATGCTTATTGGATATGCCAGAGTTTCAACCCAGGACCAAACCCTCAACTTACAAAAGGATGCGTTAGAGAAGATTGGTTGCACAAAAATCTTTACCGATACTATCAGTGGCTCAACAACTGAACGGAAAGGACTTGATGAAGCTCTTGAATATGTACGGGAAGGGGACAGCTTGGTTGTCTGGAAACTGGATCGGTTAGGACGTTCCCTCAAACATCTCATTGAAACAATCACCAAACTGAACAATAGAAAAATTGGCTTTAAGAGTATTACGGAAAACATTGATACCACTACATCAGGCGGAAAACTTATCTTTCATATTTTCGGCGCACTTGCTGAGTTTGAACGGGATATTATCCGGGAGAGAACGAATGCGGGGTTACAAGCTGCTAGAGCACGAGGACGGCTAGGAGGAAGGCCAAAAGCAAAAACCCTTGATACGCCAAAGAAAATTGGGCTGGCTCAATCGCTCTATGACAACAGAGATAATACCATTGAGGAAATTTGCAAGACTCTCAATGTCTCCAGAGCCACCCTATACCGTTACCTTAACACTGGTAAAAAGGCGGGGTAAAAGAAATCCTTTCATGGAACTTTTTATCCCTTAGTTGGATTTTACCCATAGTTTATCTGGCACCTGGTGGTAGCAACGTTGGTACTACCCCTATAAGAAGCAATCAGCATGAGCAGTAGAAACGACCCGACAATGACAAGATATCGCCACAATGAAGAGTGGAACATGGTCTTCCTCCTTCAGTTATGCTAGCCTGATGCTGTTCG
>WNGL01004801.1_pt1 | contig 16156 bp, 9 predicted proteins | sample 5400591 | NCBI WGS metagenome assembly WNGL01 (sample SAMN13153377, study PRJNA577476) | soil metagenome | isolation source: 80 cm soil or saprolite under Garry oak tree replicate 1 | place: USA:California | collected 2016-06-15
ACGCGGAAGCACAGGAGTTGGCCACACGTGAGGCGGCGGACATGAGGCGGGCTGACAGCGCCTCAGCGCAGCTCATCAGAGATGGGCTCGACGGATTGCCCGCAGACCCGACTGGCCTCAACTGACGACAAGACCAGCAGCTCGCATACGCTGACAGGCCGGATTTGGTAGGACCGCATGAGCCAGGGCACCCATCCCGAAGAGCTGCCGGCCGAGGTCCTGGACGACGTGGCCAGCGTGGTCGGGGCAGAGGTCACTCATCTCAGTCTCCTACCCGGAGGCGACCATGTGGGTGCCATGCGCGTCCAGTTGGCCGGAAGGGCAAATGCAGTGCTCAAGGCAGTGCCCCGGGCACACCCCAACCACCTGGACGAGACGTTGCGAGCCCAGAGAGTGGTCGAGCACATGCGTAGGCGCGGCTATCCCACCCCGGCCTGGCTCGGAGTGGGGGCCACAGCCACTCATGTATGGCATCTGATGGACATCGTTGACGCGGCTCCCGTGCCAGAGCTGACCCCGTCCATCGTTGAGCAGCTGATGGAAATCATCGAACTCCAGGCTGGCCAAGCCTCCGAGCCCTACGACCACTGGTCGTACGCCTGGCGGGTCGCCACAGGTCAGGAATCGGCTGCCGCCGGGCTGGATTTCAACGAGACGCCCGAGCAGTCGCTTCTCCGCCAGTCCGTGGCCAGGCTCTCGGGGTATTCCTCCGTGGTGTCGGCCTTGGTCGAGCGCCTGCGGCTCGTGTGTGCCGACGTCCCACCACCACGAGGGGCACCGGACATGGTCCATGCCGATCTCAACCCGGGCAATGTCCTGGTCCGCGACGGAGCGGTGGTGGCGGTCGTGGATATCGGGAACGCAGGTAGCGGCACGCGGGCGACTGATCTCACCACCCTCCAGTGGCACACCTTCCAGGATCCGCTGGACGGTGTCCGAAGGCGGCTGTGGACGAGAATCCTCGTCGTGGTCGGCTGGGAGGGGGCGGCGGTGCTCGCAGCGACACAGATCCTCCTGCAGCTCGAGTGGCCCATCCGTCTCGGGCGCCACGATGTCGTTGCAGGGGTGGTCAAGCGCGGCCATCGCGCCCTCGACGAGCTGAACGCGCTTCGCTAACTGTCGCCGGTCCGCTGCGGCTGCGAGGGCGTCGCACGCGACACCGTGATCCGGCGGTTGGCTCGGACGGACCCTGACCAAGCGTGCAGTCGACGTGCTGGCCTACTTCGACCGGCCTGGCACCAGCAACGGACCCACCGAAGCGATCAACGGCCGCCTCGAACACCTCCGCGGCTCCGCCCTCGGCTTCCGCAACCTCACCGACTACATCGCCTGATCCCTACTCGAAACCGGCGCATTCAGACCCCGACTACACCCCGATTGTGAAGAGCCGAATATCGGGTCAGCATCGGGACGGCTCGGCGGGCAGTCGAGGTCTTGCGGGACGAGGGCCTGGTCGTCGTCACGCCATCTTGGGTGCATTCATTCCCGGCTGTTGGAATGCTTGCATATGGGGCTTGCCAAGAAGGGAATACGCCCGACGCGGCGTCGAGCCCGGCGCGCATCACTTGCATCACAGCATGAAGATGGCGTCGTTCGGCCGAAACCAGCATGCCTTGTGGCTGGCGTGGAAGTCCGGGACCACCACGGGCGCGGCTGCGGCGCCTTTTGCCAGTAGCTCAGCTGGGCGGCCAACGGGCCCATAGGACAGACGGGCTGATAGCCGGCCGGTGTCGCTGGTTGCCAGTGCTACCACTTGCTTCCGGGACGCGCCGGCCGGCTATCGGCCGCTGGAGCCACTCATGCGGGGGTGAGCATTCCGAGGCTGACCAATCTGTACTCCATTGCTGATTGAGACACTTCGAACCGTCGAGCCAAGCGTCGCACCAGTTCTAGATCGGATATAGGCCTGCCTTGGAGGAGGACGCTGAGGCTTCGCTGTAGCATAATGTGCGGCATAAGCAATTCAGCAGCGAATTGGTTTGCTTCGATCTCCTCTTTGTCACTTGCAGTACTGCTCGTAGCGTCCCGAAAGTTCAACCTAATGAGGCGCTCCAATATCAAGTCGCGCCCGCTATGCAGGGTAAGATGTCCAAGTTCGTGGGCGATAGTGAAGCGCTGACGAGCCTTTGGATTGTTGCTGTTAACCCCGATTACCGGCGCCGCGCCGGCGGTACGATACAGAAGCCCAGATATATCTTGCGCCTCAAATGGCTGATAACTGATGAGCGCGCCGGCGTCTCGGGCGAGGCGTTCGATAGGTATAGGCGGCTCAACGACATTCGCTTTGACCAACAATTCGTGCGCGGCTGAAGCGGGTGTCATACTGGTCGCCGTCTAACTTGCTTGGCGGTCGAGTCCGACGATTCGGCAGTGAGCGATTCGCGGATAAGGTGGCCTGCCCAGCGGCGAAGATCCTCATCCGGGACAGTGGCCGCGAGGCCCATGGCTGAATCGCCATCCTGCGCGGCCGCAGCGACCAGCTCGATTGCATTAACACCCAGTGCCGCCGCCATATCAGGGAGAAGCGAGAGCGGTGGATTCTGCTGACCCTTTTCGAGGTTGGTGACGCTTGTCCTCGCCAAGCCGAGGCGTTCAGCTAGTTCAGCTTGAGTCATGCCACGTTGTAGCCGGAGTCGACGTACTGCCTGGCCGAAAGCCATCAGGAATTCGGTCGTCATGCTACCAAGGGTGACCTACGAGAGACAGGAAGTCAACCTGGCTGACATTCGATCCGCGAGTTGAGGTCAACAACACTGACATGACGTGATCTTGATGTTGTTCTAGTTGACATCTCGCGTCGCTCGCGTCATCCTGTGATACGGCGGGAGCGCCCCGTAGCGGGTCCGGGAATGCGAAGGAGCACGGCAACTCATGCGCAGCAGGACACGCGATCCACTTAGTCGTCTGCTGATCGGTACTGCCAACGCGCTCCGCGCACGACGCGGGCTGCCGCGCCGTGATCCACGGAGAACTGGTTCCTTGTGGGTGAGGCCGAACTGGCCCGATGCTCTTCTGCTCGGTGTTCATCGGAACCGCCTCGTCGAGGCCCTGATGCAAGATGCGGCGCTGCGCGAGGAAGTAAGGGATCTGCTTCGACTCCCAAGAAGTGTCGAAACCCCGAGCCAGCTTGAAGTTGATGACGGAGCCAATACGGACATCAGCGACCGGCTCGCGGCGGCGATGGCTGCCGCAACTGATCCAGTAGCCATCCTGGAAGCTGCCGCCACGGACCCTGATGCGGCCTTGTCGGCTGCTGCGAGCCCCTATTTGAGAGGCGAGTTGCTCCTTCCGGCCGCTGTCCCTCAGCCGACGAGTCCGCCCGGGCGGCCGGAGCCCACAGCGACAGATCGCACGGAGAAACTGCGCGCCAGAGCCCGGGAGGCCGAGAGAACGGCGAAGTCTCTGCGGCGAGAGCTGCGCGACCGGCAGAACGAGATCGCAGACCTAACTCGCCAGCTGTCGACTGCCACAGGGCGGGCCGAGAACGCCGAAAATAACGTCACTAAGCTGCAGGGCCTCGTCCCGTCGCCCCGCGAGCGTGACGCGCTCGCGTCGGCTTCGTCTCAGAGCGACAAGCTGGATGAGCTGAGAGGCAGCCTTGATCGGGAGCGTTCAGCGCGGCGTGCCGAGGTGCGCACGCTTCGCGAACTTGTTGCCGAGACTGAGGCTGCCCTGGAACGGTCCCAGGCGAAACTCGACTCTGAAGCACGTGGTCGGCACAGGCTCGAGGCTGCCCTCGGGGAGGACGCTGGCGGCCGTGCCGGCCGACTTGTTCCACTGGCTGCGCGTGAAGCTGCCAAGTTGCGCGACGGTGCTGAAGGTATGCCGACTGGCCCGGGCAAGACCAAGCAGACTCGCCGTGCCAAGCGGCTGGATGACGTTGTCGCCGCGCTGCGCGACCTGTACTGCCTGAACGCAACTGGAGATCCCGACGCCGAAGCCGGCATCAGCCCAGACACGATGGAGCCACACCGCGGCCTAATGTCGCAGGTCCGGGCACGCGGTCTTACCGTCACCCCGGTTGGGGGCGCGAACCGCATCGGGGGCAGTGCCCTGCTTGTCGAGGCAGGCGAAACGCGCATTCTCGTCGATGCCGGGCTGAAGCCACAGGCGCACATTTCCCATCCTGGCCCGGATCACATTGAGGAAGTCGTGCGTGAGCGGATCGATGCCATCGTGATCACGCACGCTCACGCTGACCATGCTGGCTTCGTCCCGTGGGTTGTGGAACAGCAGAGGCGTACAGAGGTTCTTTGTTCCCCGGAGACCGAAGCGCTCCTTCCCGTCGTGTGGGCTGATTCAGTCCGGGTGATGCGCGCGGACACGGACGCCGTCTCCACCCGTACCGACCGCTTCGAGCCACCTTATGGCGACGCTGAGGTCGAGCAAGCTGAAGGCAGGCTGAAAGCTGCCAGGTTCGGGCAGACGGTGTCCGTCCGCGACTTGGAGTTGACACTGTTCCGCGCTGGCCACATCCTCGGCGCGGCGGGCGTCGTCATTCGCGCTGGCGATCAGCGTGTCGTTGTGACCGGCGACATTGACGACCGCGGACAAGCATCGATCGGACCGGCCCAGATCCCGCGGCGCCTGGCCGACGGCGCGGATCTCCTCGTAATCGAGACTACCTATTGCGACAGGCTCCACAGTGATCGTCGCCGGGAAGGTGACGATCTCGTCCGCCAGGCCGAGGAGATACTGAATGCCGGCGGGCGGGTTCTGATACCGGCCTTCGGTCTGGGCCGTGCGCAGGAAGTTGCTCTGCTACTCGGCGACCGATTGCCCGACGTCGATGTGCTGGTGGATGGGATCGCGCGCGACATAAGTGATCTGTACGCCCGCAACGGCGCGCCCGAGGTACTGCGCGGACGGGTCCGCAAAGTGCAACAGAGGGATCGGGAAATCAGAGGCTTCAGCGAAGGCATCATCATTACCACCAGCGGCATGCTGACCGGCGGAGCAGCCATCCCCTGGGCGCAGGCCATCCTTCCTGAGCCTGGCAGCGCATTGTTTCTCTGCGGTCACCAGGATGAGGAGTCGCCAGGACGCGACCTGCAGGAGTTGGCCGATGCTGACCCCGAACGCCCGCGGTGCCTCCACCTGCGGGACGACCACGGCAGACCAGTCCAAGTCGATGTAGCTGCCTCAGTGCATACCTACAACCTGAGTGCCCACGCCGACCGCACCGGACTGATGGCAATTGTCAATCAAGTCCGGCCGCAGGTGACGATGCTCGTGCACGGCGAGTCCGGTCCCCAGGCACTGTTCCGGGACCAGCTGAACACCGCAGGGCATCTAGTTGCAAGCAACCAGGCGCCATGGGATGCAGATACTGTGATTGCCGATCCCCGGCGGGCCCGAACTCGTCATGCCGCCAGATCCCGCGGACGGCGAGGTTGAACGGCATGAGCGCCGTGTCCCTGGCGACATGGCTCAGCAGTGCGGCTGACAACGATGCGCTGCTCTCGGCCTGGCGGGCGGCACCACATAGTCCGCTAGCGGCTTACGAGGTCGGGGCGCTGGCCGCAGCCGCCCGCGCGGGCAGAACCCGGACGCCGATCACCATCGCGGTACCTGGCGGGCGGGGCCGCCTGCCGCTGCTCGCTGCCGTCCACGCGGCCGCGTTGCGGCTACAGGGCTTTCCCTCGCCGCTTGCCGCGCGGGACCCAGGCCCGGTGGCGTTCGCCACCCGACAAGTAGTGCGGCGCGCGGAACTGGCCGCTCTTGACGCCGTCGGCATACCGGTCAGCCCGGCGCTGCATCCGGTCCGGCTGCGCGCCGATCGGCGGGTGGCGGCACTGTCCACCAGCAGATCCGCACCGCAAGATCCCCGGCAGTTGCTCGTATTCGTGAGCCCTTACGCGAAATGGATCATACCGGAGATACCGCCGACGGTCGTGGTCATCGACGCCGCCGATGAACCCGGGCAGTTCCTGACTGACGCAATCACCTGGGCACAGGGCTGCGGTGGCACGCCTGTCGTCTTCGCCGACATCGCCCGCCGGACATCGGTTGACGGGAGCGTGGCATACCCCTGCGGCTGGTCGCAGATCCTAGCCTCAGATCATGCCGCCAGTGACGGAGTAGCTGCGGTGGCTCGCGTGAGGGGGTGCGCTTCGGTGCTCGGCGCTGGCGCGATGCCGGGCCTGTCGGCAGCTGCAGGGCTGCTCGCGGATGCGAGGAGACACGGTTCGCTCCCGCCGGTGCTCGTTGACGCGTCGGCTATGTGGCGAAGATTGGACGAGTTGGTGGTGCCGATTGCGACATATGACGCGGCCTGCCCGCGTTGGCATACGCCGACGTTGAGCGAACGGGTCGAGGACCTTCTGACGGTGCGAGCGGAAGACTTCCCACGCGGATGGCGCCTGTGGGCGCAGACATCCTGGGCAGGCATCAAGGAGGGCCTCACCTCGGCGCATGCCACCCTCAGCGCGACGAACTTCAAGTCTGCGCTGCTCACTGAGGCTGTTGACAGTGATCTCCGAGCCGGGCTGGCGGTTGATATTGCCGTGCCATCGCGCACAGCGCGAGACGCACTGGTCTGGCATCTTGCCGATGCCGGCGTGCCACTCTCAGCTGATGGCCTCCTCATCGTGCGGAGCCTCGCCGACGCCGAGTCATGGGATCCGCCGCGGGCGACCCTCCTCATTGCGCCGCCGACAAGGAGGCTGCAGCACCGTCTCACCGGCGCCGACATCGGCCCGCTCAGCGTTCTGTGCTACGACCATGAAGTAAGGCAGCTGCAACGCATGCTCTGCGATGCCCTGGACGAACCGTCAGCCGTCAGTGGGCCATATCACCAGCTGCTTCCGCCTGCCGTGAAGGTTGAACCTCTCCTGCCCGCGCAGCGTCCGCTCGTAGCTGTATCAGAAGCCCCAGTCGCGCAGGATCCAAGCCGGTCAAACGGAAAGAGGCTGCCGCATCTCGCCGATGCTGCAGACATCGCCGGCCTTGCCGCGCTGCACGTACTCGGTCAGGAGGCCGACCAGGATCTGCCAGATGCTGATAGCGCCGAGCCACCTGTACTCAGTGCCGGTCGTCGTCGAAAGTCGGATGGCTTTTCCCCGGCTGTCCGCCTAAGCGTCATCTCCCTGGTCGGCGGGGCGCCGACTCTCGTCTACGTGCCCGCTGATGGTGTCGTGGCCCGCGTCCTCGACGGAGCTATCCGCCGCATCTCTATCAGGGATGTACTGCCTGGAATGCTCTTGGCCGGCCTAGATGGCCTGACTCCATTCGACCGGCTTCGCCATCTGCTCCCAGAAGCACGTGGCCCGGTTGCCCGCATGCTGCTCGCTGCCTGGGATCAGGCCCTCGCCGTCGCATTGCGGCGCGTCGGCGGACCTGCGGGCCTCGCTACGGCACTCGGCGCTGACCGCGCACGGATATCTGTCTCGGCAGTGGCTTCCTGGACGGATGAAGATCGGATTGGACCACGGCGGGCCACGAACGTGACGCTCGTTGGCAAACTCGCCGGCCATCCCTTGGTCGCCGGGGATGGGTATGCGATCGCCGCGTCTATGAGCAAGTTGCGCCAACTCCACCAGGCCATCGGCCGGATCGTGGCATCGCCCAGCCTCGATCCCGAAGAGGCAGCGGAACTGGAGAGCCTGCTTGGCCCGGACGCCTTGTCCGTCTTGGCAGAGATAGTCATTTACCGGGTTGCCGCCGTCGGTCCTGTGACCACGGTTCGCAGGACGAGCTTGTATGCGGAGGCACCGGCAGCCGCACAACCCGGTGAGCCTGCACGACAGGAGGCAAGGGATGATGAGCAGCCGTAGTCAGGCAGCCGCAGATGGCCACGAATCCCGGGTGGCTCAGAACAACGATCAGCTGCGGCTTGCCGAGCACCTCATCGCGACCGCACGTGACCGCCTGTCTGGTCGCGACCAAGGCGGTCAGGAACTAGCGGGAGTCAGGCCTCGCGAGCGAGTCGTCCTGGGTGTCCTTCTGCCGCAGCCGCGCCCCGTAGTCATCTCCGCAGCCACGCCCTCGCCTGTCCCTTACGAGCCGGGCGTGCCGGTCGATCACCTTCCCGCCAGCGAGATGGGGTTGACCGCGCTCATCGAGCCGGACTCCTCCGAGGTGACGCTGCGGGTCCGGACGACCTTCGCCCTGTACCTTCAGCACACGCCCAGACACGACCAGCAGGTCTCCCATTCCGGCCTGGACACTCCGGACGGCGACCTTCTGCTCGATGACGACGATCAGCCGGACGCAGGCGGCGCCGAAGCCCCCGCGCCGCCGGACGTGAGCGGCGACGGTCCTCCGGAGCCGACAGCTGAAGAGCTCGCATCCCTGCCACCGACCGCGGCCGCTGCCGTACTGGCGGCAGTCCGCGGTGCGCGGCAGCACCCCGACCAGGGGACAGATGGCGGCCGCACCCCGACAGTCAAGGGTAAGGGAGGCACGGGGCCGCGCGACTATTTCCTGCCTGTCTACCGCCGTCATGAGGTCAGCGTCGAGCACGACATCACGCTGCCTGTTCCTGGCGATGCGCGACCGCACGACTATGGGGACGGCGGCGCGTACGGTCCCGCTATCGCCGCCGCCATCGCTGGCTCCACTGCGCGCGCCAGCGGCGCCTACGCAGGGGCGTTGCTGGTGCCGATGCGCGGCAGTTCCGCGATGGGCATACCGCGGGATGTCGTTGTGGCTGGGGCTGAGGCTTATGAGTCCTACCTGCGTGAACATGCGCGCCCAGACTGGGAAACCCCCGTCCCGGAGGTGGCGTTCAAGGCGACTGTCCAGCGCATGCCCGACGGGCCGTTCCGTCTGTCGGTCACGCTAGTCAACGAGACGCCGCAGCCCGAGAGCGACCGTGGCTTCCTGCCCGAGCTTGCTATCTACGACGCTGCTTTCGGCGTGACCCTCGCGGAGGCCCGGGTTGTGCCAAGCGAGTACCGCGTCATAGAGCGTGACTACCGCACAGATCCTCTGGTCCATGCGCACGGCCGGTTCTGCTGCCTAGACGAGGAGGCCTTCGCGAGCAGCGGCGAGCTGCGCACCACTTCACTGCCCGTACACCGGCAGATGGTGTACGAGTCCCGGCCCGAGCTGCAGCCTTCATTCACCGAGCTGGTAGCGCGTCCAGTTGCCGTGCTCGAACGGATCGACGAACACATGACCGCCTTCGCTACCGCGTGGGACAACTACTTGGCGACTGCCAACCTGGCAGATCGGGCCCGCAACCTCTGCGAAGCCGACCGCGCCGCCTTTGGTGAGGAGATCCGGCGGTTCCGCCGTGGCCTGCAGTTGATCCGCGACGACTTTGCCGGCGCCGACGCCGGAATCGGAGCCGCGTTCGTCCGTGCCAACGAGGCCGTGGCCCTGATGAATACCCGCGGCGGACTCGACAACCCCGGTCCAGCCACGGTTACGACATGGCGGCTCTTTCAGATCGTCTTTCTCGTCGCCAACCTCGCGGCGCTGGCCGCGCGTGAGGCCCCTGCTAGTCAACTGCAGGCTTGGATGGCGCGAGGCGGGATATCCGCCGATCCGGCAGATGACCTTGATGAGCTCAACGTCGCCGATGTCCTGTGGTTCCCCACCGGCGGTGGCAAGAGCGCGGCGCTGTACGGCATCATCGCCGTCGCCCTGTTCTTCGACCGGATCCGCGGCAAGGAGGCCGGCGTGTCGGCCGTACTACGGTTCCCGCTTCGCATGCTGTCGGTCCAGCAGTTGCAGCTAGTGCTGCGGCTGGTCGTAGCCTGCGAGCGAGTGCGCGCCAAGCACGGCGACCCAGGTGAGCCATTCCGGCTGGGCTACTGGGTCGGCCGGAACAACACGCCGAACAGGATCACCAACCCGGCGGATGAACGATGGCATGACATCGCCTGGATGGCCAGGCGGGACAACCAGTGGAAGCGGGACAACGCCGTGTTGCCGTCCTGCCCCTACTGCGGGCGTGCCGGGGTAGCGCTCGACCCTGACGCTGAAGGCGTTCGGCTGAGGCACCGCTGCAGTCAGTGCGACCAAGTGCTCCCGGTCGACGTCACCGACGACGAGGTGTACCGGTACCTGCCGGCCGTGCTGGTCGCGACCGTAGACAAGATCGCCTCACTTGCCTTCAACCCGCACGCCAGCCACATCACTCACGGACCCGCCTACCGCTGCCCGGACCACGGCTACATCACCTATCCGCAAGGCACAGCGAAGGCCTGCCTGGCCCGTGATGCCTGCACGTGCACTCCGGCACAGTGGACTGCAGTGGCCATCAGGGATCCGGCGCCTGCGCTCGTCATCCAGGACGAGCTGCACCTGCTCAGCGAGGAGCTGGGCACGTTCGCGGCGCACTACGAGACGCTGTGGCAGCATCTGTGTGCCGCGGGAAGCGGTCTTCCCAGCAAGGTGCTCGCTGCCACAGCGACCATCAGCGACTACGAGAACCAGGTCACCCAGCTGTACGCGCTAACTCCCCGCCGATTCCCCACCGACGGGTGGGTAGACGGCGAGAGCTTCTACGCACGGCGGCTCGATGATCTCGTCCGCCGGGTGTTCGTTGGGGCTCTGCCTACCCAGATGGACGTCGTGCAGTTCGCCATCGCCGCCGGCGAAGCGGTGCGGAGTGAGGTCGGTCGGCTGGCTCACTTGGATCCCGACGTCGTGATCAAGACCCTCGGTCTGACCGCCACCCCGCCGGAAGATGTGGCTGAGTTGCTCTTCCAGTACGAGCTGGAGTGCTTCTACTGCAACCGCAAGACACACGCGGACCGAGTGCACGCCTGGGCCGAACGGGCCGGCCGCGACAGCCAGCCCCCTTTCGAGTCGGTGCGCCTGAATGGCCAGACACCCCTCGCGGAAATCAGCGATGTAATCCGCCGGGTGGATCGCGAAACTCTTGCTGATACGCCGCAGGACCGGCTCGCGTCCATAGCGGGAACCAGCCTGATCAGCCACGGAATCGACCTGGAGCGCCTGAACGTCCTGTTCGTTCTAGGGATGCCCAGCACGATCGCCTACTACGTCCAGGCAACCAGCCGTGCGGGCCGAACGGCTGTCGGGATCGTCTTTACGGGGCTCTCACGGTACTTTGCTCGTGACCGCAGCGTCTTCCACTTTTTTGATGCGCAGCACCGCTACGTCAACGTGCTTGTCGAGCCGGTCGCCTTGAACCGGTTCAGCACGCATGGGCCGCGTAAGACGGCCAGTGGCCTGGTTGCGGCGATCCTGATTCAGCAGTGGGCACGCGACTCCGCACTCCTGGCAGCAGCGCCAGGTTTCAGTGCCCCGACCGATCTCTCCCGCGCGGATCTTACGCGCCTTCTGCTGGGTCGCTTGCGAGCCGCCGCGGCGGCTGGCACGGGGCCTGATCCAGGTCAAGCTCTCCGGGACGCAGTACGCGAGGCGTATGGGCTTCGCGCCCGCGTCCTGGACCCCGACGTCGCTCGCCTGTTCACGGCTGCTGTCGACCGGCAGGTCGCCAGCATCATGGCAAGCGTGGAGGGAGCGCACGAATACCTGCTCGCCCGATCCATGCGGCCTCCACCACCCAGAAGCCTCCGGGACGTAGACGCCAGTGCAGAATTCGGGACGGCGAGCTACGCCGCTGCCCAGCGATTCAGCTTTCTCGGTGCGGCCAGATACGACGACGACGAGGCGGATTACTCCATCGCGGACGGGGAGGACTGACGTGGAGCGCTCCCGGGTCACCGTCGAATACTCACATTTGCCTGGGCAGGTATTCGAGCATGAGGCCTACGGCGTCTATTGCCTGACCCGCACTATCGGGGGTCGGACGCCAGACGACGTCACGCTCGGCCAGGTCTTGGAGGCACTTGAGCACGCTCTCGAGATGTGGAGCCTTGAAGGCGGCGTGCATGCCGGGTTTCCGCCCGTCGTCACGGATCACGAGGACGAGTTCCGTCTTGTCGTTCCCAGCTATGTCGACTTCGATATATGGCCGGCAACCTTGTTCTGCAGCAACCAAAGGTGCGGGCACGTGCTTCGCATTGCCAGGGTGAAGGATCTTCCGAGGACGCAACGGTGCACCGTCTGCAGAATCGGGGTGTACCACCAGTTGCCGTACTTCCAGGTCCACGCATGCGGCGACCTGCGCGAGCTGATGATTCCTGAATGTCAGGACCATCCTCACGGGCCAGTCGGGTTTGAGGACTCGGCATCGTTCTACACGGCCGGATTCCGATGCCTGATCTGCCGTCGGCCTCTGAAGGTCGAGTTCCGGTTCTGCTCATGCAAGCTGGAATGGCTTGGCGGCGGGGATCGGAGTGACCGCTCGCGTACGCCGGTGACGGCCCGCGACACGCGTGCGTTCTTCGGCCACCACCTGACCATGGTGTCGGTCGGAGGGCCTCGGCTGACCGACGTAATGCGCTCACCCAGAGGCATTCACTATGCCCTCGGCCATTACGTCGGGACGGTCACCGAGCTCGCGGGCCTAGCGGACGAAGCCCGAGGACGGCGCCGCGCCACCGATGAGCGAGGCACCGAAGCGCTGCGCCTGCTCCGCGAGAGATACCTGGACATGCCGGAGGCTTGGCTGGCAGATCTTACGCGGGCAGTGGAGGCCGGCAGGGGGGACGAGCCAGCGCTCGAGGCTACCGAGCAGCTCCTCAGCCCAGCCACGATGGATAGCGCGCGCATAGATAGGCGTGTGATGGAGCGAGCCTTCTTGTTCGCCGAATGCGCGGTCGATGATCTGGCCGCTATCGCTGGTCGAATGCGACAAGCCGGTCATTTGGCGCTAGCCGGGCGCATTGGTGACGGTCTGGACAGCGCTGCCCGGGAGGGCATCACCCGGATTAGCGTTGTCCGTGACTTCCCGGTGGCGCTCGTCGGGTATGGATTCACCCGCGAATTTAGGACGCCAGCCAAGGCCAAACTTGCCCCACTGCCGCACGGCGACGCCGACAAGCTCCCACTGGTCACCGTCGAAGCACGCACCGAGGGCCTGCTTGTCGAGCTTGACCCATTGCTGCTGTGGCGCTGGTGTTCGGTCAACGGCTGGGACACCGCGCCGCCAGCCGACGCCGGGCGAGAGCAGGCCAGCGGCTGGCTGCTGGATCACATGTACGCCACGCCGGAGACGGAGGCCGCTACAGCCATTCGACGGGTTACGCATGCTTACAGTCACCTGCTCATGAACGCCCTGGCCTATCACTCCAGCTACTCGTCGAACTCGGTCGCCGAATATCTCCTCGAGCGTCAGGCCAGCACTCTGGTCTACGTCGCGAAGTACACGAGTTTCAACCTCGGCGGTCTGACCGCCCTGGCCGAGCAGCACCTGCGGCGATGGGTGGAATCCGCAACTGAAGGCGCCTGGTCATGCGTGCACGATCCAGTTTGCCTGTCTGAGCGCGGCGGCTGCCATAAGTGCCTTGCGGTTGCGTTCGGATGTGAGCGCTTCAACGCTGGCCTTGATCGCGGCTACCTCGTCGGCGGCGGGCCCCAAGACATCCAGGAAGGGTTCCTTTTCACAGCGCGGCAAGCTGCGGTCAGTTAAGGACGGCGCATCAGCAGCACGCTTTCCCGCCCGCCGGTGCTCGTGACCCCGCCCCGAGCGCGCTGTTGAACCGCCACACGCTTGCGCCGCAGCACCCACAACTCCTCGACGACGAGTCCCGCGCGTTGGGCGATCGAGCCAAGCATCACGTCGGTTGGGATCGGGCAGCCGAAAAAGGTCTGCGTCGCCACCACGCAGGCGGCTGGAGCACGCGGCCGGAGCACTCTGGCCAGTTCGGCGAAGACGTGGCACATGTCGTCGAAATAGCCGACGAGCATCCGAAGGGTCCTTCCCCGCTCGCCGGGCCCACCTTCGGCCGCTTCCGCCACTGCCCGCAGGACTGCCAAGACACCCGGATCATCGAGTGCCAGCTGCGCGCCTGGCGGTGGTGCCTCCAGATGGGACCGTAGCAGCGATTTCCGGATCCGCTGCAAGTCCTTGCGTATCCGAACGAAACCGCCAGCAGCCAGTTCTAGCTGGTAGATGGCCGAGTAATCGTACCGATTGGGATATGGCGGGCTGAAGACCGCGCTACCGGCGATCGCATCCCCGAGTGGCAGGCGACGGGCGTCTCCGAGGAGGACTCTGGCGTCCACACCTGAGGGCATCTTCACCAAGTCATTTGCAATCACGTTAGCTGCCGTGAGGAATGCATCGACTAGGTCCGTTGCCCTGAACTGCTGGCCCTTTCGGCCCGGTCGGCTCGTGCGACCGTCGCGTTCGCTATGCCGGTGGCGAAGACTCGTGCCGTCCTTCACGGACATGCTCACGCTCTCGACAACTGATACCAGCGCCAGATGCGCCAGATCTGCCTCGAGCATGCTCCCCCTCGGAGGCAACGCCTCGCTAAGCGCCTGGAGAGCGCCACCGACCTCGGCGGATATGGCCCACGACGCAGCAGGCACAGGGAGAGTTGACGGCCTGTTCTTAGAAGCACTCGCCACCTTGGCTGCGTCGGTGACCACTTGCCGATAGCGAATGACGTTCGCGGCGGACGCTCTTGAGACGGTATCGGCTCCCCATTGAGCATAGGGCAGCAACTCTACGCCGATTGACACCATCCCTCGTTCGGCAGCCACCAAGAGCGAGGTCGCACTTCCAGCAAAAGGATCAAGAAGTACGTCTCCGATCTCTGGCCAATAGTCAAGAATCGCACGCACTAGGCCCGGAGAGAACGCTTCCTTGTAGGGAAGCCACCGGTATCCCGGCTCATCGCGACGCCGTGGTCCGGCCAACACCCCAAGGTCATACCTATCGCGCTCGACTGGGCGGAAATCCTCGGAAATCTTCCGGATTCTTGAGGCATCACCGACCTGAGGCACTGAAAGTAGCCTCCGCCACCCCTCGCCAGTCGAGGGATTAATCGCGAGCCCTTCGATGGCACTGAGATTAAGCACCGAGCTCCGTCCTAAGCTTCTTGTCGCCTTCGGTCTCCTGAAGTGTCAGGTGCTCTACAGGGCCACTGCCTTCTAGCCGGATGTCCGCGTTCTGGAACGAGCTGGCATGGGGGCACGGTATACCAGTTCGTGTTCCGCAGGTATCGTCCGGGGACCTACGTTTCTGAAGAGCGTCCGAGCTGTGCCGCGTCGCTTTGCAGCGCGGGCACGGCCGCGGCGAGTCGCCGTCGAAGTCCAGCATTCGCGTGCGTTCGTCGCACTCGCCACACCAAGGCGGCCGTCGGCTTGTGCGTGGCTGCGGCAGTTCGGCGCGAGCGAGCCTGGCCACGAGCACAGCGAAGGGGTTCCTGATCCCAAAGCTGCTGGCTCCGACAAAACCGGCCAGTTCATCCGGCGTCCAGCGAGCCGCGAGCGCCTTAATAACCGCAGGGGTGAGCCGCTTTCGCTGGCCTTCGGTCAGCAGCCATCGCGGGCTCCGGGCGGCGAGGTGATTGAAGAACTCCTCGACCTCCGGGCCGCCCTGCCGGGCAAATGGGCGAGTCACCGGAACGTCGCGCGCCTGCGCGGCGGCGGTTCCCTTATGGTTCCCTGGTGGATCGGCTGACACAGCTGTGTCCGGGCTCCCCTGACAGCACTGTGTCCGGGGCGGCCTGTCACCGGTGACACCCCCGGACAGTTTGTCAGAGGTGTCGTTCTGTCCGGGGCTGCGGATACTGGTCACGACGGTGTAGGAGTTCGTCGACCCGGCTCGCCCGCCGCCGCGGTGCACCACGACATGCCCGTCGGCCTCGAGCCGGGCGATCACCCGCCGTACCGTCCGGGCGCTGATGTTGGACTTGCGCGCGATCGTGGCCGCCGACGGCCAGCAGCCCGTGCCGTCGTCACGCGAGCACGCATCGGCCAGCGCCAGAAGCACCAGCCGCTCGTTGCCCGACGTCGGCGAGTTCGCCCAGACCCAGTTCATGACCGCGATGCTCATTGGACGCGGCTCTGTGGAAGCCGCGCGGCGGTTCCGCCTTGCAAGAAGCCATCCGCCGGGGACCCCGGGCTAGTCTCATTTCTAGTCTCATACATCCACGTACGTGGAGGTCCAGAGGAGGTCACGGACGGATGCGGACCTGCTAGAACGACGCCCGTGGCCGCGCCCGGACAGCGATCCCTGTTCCTGAAAAGCGGAAGGTCGGCGGTTCGACCCCGCCCCTGACCACCAGGAGGTATTCACACTTCACCAGGCTCTATGTTCACATCTGGGTCTGACATTCTGCTGCCAGCCTGGATGATCTTGCTATGCGCGCTGCATGTT
>WNGL01008756.1_pt1 | contig 16147 bp, 10 predicted proteins | sample 5400591 | NCBI WGS metagenome assembly WNGL01 (sample SAMN13153377, study PRJNA577476) | soil metagenome | isolation source: 80 cm soil or saprolite under Garry oak tree replicate 1 | place: USA:California | collected 2016-06-15
CGTGGCTGTTGAGGTGGAACGTAGCTGGCTAAGTTGCGCAAATCCGGCACAGAATGCTGAATTCCAAATGTCCCATAGCCGAGCCACGCTATTTCGTTCGCGTTGATGCAATTATTCCGAATCTCCCGGCTCTCCTGTTGCACGCGCCTTAATCCACGTCCGTCAGCGGTTTCTTGGGCCAAGAGGCAGCTTGTCCTTCGAACTGCAATCCAACGCCAAAGCGTCCTTCAGAAAGGCGCTGACAATAAACCACACGCGCGAACGTTCGCAGATCACCATCTAACGATTGTACTAGCAGCCGCTCATTCAGCCTCCGGGGTTTTCGCGTCACGATGCGTAAGCCTGAAGGACAGACGTTTTCTGTGGTTGACCGCTCCGACCCGGTCTCTAGGAGGCTGGAAATGCGCACGGGGACAGCCAATTGAGCCCGTTTCTCAAGTCGTCCAGACTTCAGCGGCATATCTGAAATGGCCTTTCCCGTTGGTTTCAGTTACGTCGCACTGGGCTGGACCGTGCGAGGAGAATAGGACCCGCAGGAACATCGGTCTCGATGGTTTAATGAACATCGTAATTGATCCCCCGCGGGTTTGATAATTAGTTCATGGAAGCAACGCCAGGTGTTGGTCCGCCGGCGTTTCTGCCTGTACAGGGCTTGGTCGGCCTTGACCGCCCATGCCCAGGATCCTGACATCAAGGAAGTCATTCACGGGTTGAAGACCTCCTGTCGTCTCCACTGAGGAGCTGGCGAACTTGATTGCGCTGATTGGCATGTGCGCATCTCTGCTCTTGCGTCTATCCATTAACGCGGACCGCCGCTGCATAGGTTCAGTCTGCCTCCGTATCAGAACGATTCAGTAATCGGGTGGTTGAGGTGGACCCTGATCACGGAGGCTGCCCACTCCTCTCGTTGCAACATATCCTGTTGCCAAGTGATTTCAATCCGGTGAATCACCCATTTAGACGGAGTAAAATGGCTGAGAACGGTCGGGGATGAACTATCGAGGGGCGGGGTCAGGCCTGGATCAAACCGCAGCGAATAGCATAGCGCACCAAACTCGCTGTCTCGTGGATATCGAGTTTCTTCATGAGTCTTGCCCGGTGTGATTCGGCAGTCTTTACGCTAATCCCTAGTTGCAGAGCGACATCTTTCGTAGACTTGCCTTCACCAACTAATTGAAGAACTTGACGCTCTCGAACGGAAAGGGGCTCGGCCGGGCCATCCACCTTGGATAAGTAACCGTCAACAACAGCTCGCGAGACGCTCGGACTGAGGTAAACACGTCCTCGGCAAACCTCCCGTATGGCATAAACGAGATCGTTCGCTACTTGGCTTTTTAGCACATATCCTCTGACTCCAGCTCGGAGCGCCTCAGTGACATACTGATCTTCCTCATGCTTCGTCAGAAGTATCACCTTAGTTTTCGGCGATGACTTCTTGAACTCGCGGGCGGCATCAATTCCATTCAAGATAGGCATACTGATGTCGAGGATAGCGATATCAGGCTGCGTCTTCGCCGCCATCCGCAGTGCTTCTTGCCCATCAGAAGCGTCGGAAACGACCTGAAATTCTTGTCGTTCCAGAAAGGCCTTTAACCCTTGGCGAACCAGGGCATGGTCATCGGCGAGCAAGAGGCGAATCGACATGGTATGGAGCAAGCTTAAGAAATTCTTCGAAACACCAACAATCAGGTAGTTTCCTCTATTCTTCAGAGGTAAAGACCCGAGCAGGAGCAGCGAGGCGCTGTTAAGCTTGTCGAGGCGGAACACGTGAAGAACACTAAGCGTCCATCACTGTTCCTAGGCTGGTCCTGGATTGCGGCACAAGGCTTACCTGTCCTTAGGCGCCCCCGCGCGTTTGCTGCGCCATATTCCGCGCCAGAGGAAGCGCATCATCACCATCCCAATCATTGCGACACCGAGCTTCACGCCAAGCCAAACGGAATCCAATGAGTCCACCGTCCACCACCTTTCTCACGGTGAAAGCAACAACGTGAGCACCGCTTCGTGGGGGATGCCTATTCCCGTTGAACAGCCCAATCATGAATGTCTGTTTTGAAAAAAGAGATGGTACTTAGCCCTATCGGTTAATGGCTTTTCGACGGCGGTGGCAAAGGGCCTCGGATGGAGACCTGTGATGACTAAATCGAATTTCCAGGACTCGTTTCAATAATTGGACTCGGCGAGCCGGGCGAAGCACATTAGACATTTCCTTTCAATCCGATAAGGGTCATAATGAGGGACAGAACGGGAGACTAGCCCTCAACTCCATGGAATGTCCGGTTTGCGCGGCGCAAAACCCTGACGCCGCATCGTCCTGTGCAAATTGTCACACGCCTCTGCCTGAGCTGGACTCTCAAGAGACATTAAACGACGCAGGAACGCTGGTTGAGGACTGGAGTGTAGCTAGCACTTCCAAAGCGTCTAGAACCTCCGTTCCTCCATCCAAGGCCGCAACCGGTGAATTGATGCCCGGGATGGTTTTGGGTGGGCGATACGAAGTATTGCAACTGCTCGGCCGCGGCGGCATGGGCGCCGTCTACAAAGCTCACGACAAGGAACTCGACCGCATCGTCGCCCTCAAATTGATTCGTCCCGACCTGGCCCGCAACCCTGAAATGGTGCGGCGGTTCAAGCAGGAATTAATTCTTGCGCGTCAAATAACCCACAAGAACGTCATTCGAATCTTCGATTTGGGGCAATCCGAAGGCATCAAGTTCATCACCATGGATTTCGTGGAGGGCCATGATCTCCGCGCCCTGCTAAAGGAAAAAGTGAAGTTCCCACCGCGCGAGGCGGCGCGCATCATGCTGCAGATCTGTCGCGCCCTGGAGGCGGCGCACGGCGAACACGTCATTCATCGCGACCTGAAGCCGCAAAACATCATGTTGGACGGAAAAGGCCGCGTCTATGTGATGGATTTCGGCATTGCGCGGTCGGTCCACGTGCCTGGCATGACCCAGACAGGAGCGTTGATTGGCACGCCCGAGTATATGTCGCCCGAGCAGGCTCGCGGGGAGAATCTCGATCAGCGCTCGGATATTTTTTCGCTCGGAGTCATTTTGTACGAGATTCTCACAGGGAAAAAACCTTATCCCTCGGATGTTCCAATCGCAACGTTGTGGAAGCGAATGCAGGAGCCTGTAATCCCACCTGTGAAACTTGAGCCGAGCCTGCCGCTGGCGCTGAACGGCATTGTGGTGAAGGCCTTGCAAATTGAGCCTGAGAGCCGGTTTGCGAGCGCGCGCGAAATGGCGCACCAATTGGAAATCTGGCTTGGCCCCTCGGCGGAGAGCTCCGCGATTTTTCTTCCCGCACCTCGAACCACTCATTACTGGAAGTGGGCCTCTGGGGCGCTGGGAGTATTGCTCATCGTTGCGGTAGTGGCGTTTCGGCTAAAAGGTCCGGCCAAGCCGCCTCCCATCCACCCACCGGTTTCTGTTCTTGTCGCGGACTTTGCCAACACGACGGGCGACAACGTTTTCGATGAGACCCTTGAACCGCCTTTGAGCGTTGCGCTGGAAGATGCCTCGTTCATCAGTTCGTATAACCGCAACCAGGCCAAGAAAATCGCTGCGCAGCTTCAGCCCGGCGCCTCTTCACTGGAAGAAACAACAGCGCGGCTCGTAGGAGTCCGCGAAGGAATCAGCTTCATTGTTGCAGGCCTCATTGAGAAGCGGGGAAGCGGCTACAAAGTACGCTCCCGGATGCTGGAAGCCGCAACCGGAAAGATTGTTCTCGAGACGAATGAGAACGCGGACGACAAGAAAGGCGTGCTGGGGGCCGTCGGCAAGATTGCCGCTCAAACGCGCCGGGTTCTGGGCGACACCACGCCTGAGTCCGCACAGGTAAGCGCGGCGGGAACCTTCACCACTACCTCACTCGAAGCAGCCCACGCTTACGCCTTGGCACAGGATTTGCAGTGGGCCGGCAAATGGGAACAGGCCATTCCGCTCTACGAACAAGCTGTTCAGTTCGATCCGAATCTGGGCCGCGCCTACGCGGGGCTTGCATCCACTAGCGCGAACACCGGGCGCCGAAAAGATGCGGAGAAATACTACCAACTCGCGCTAAAGCACATTGACCGCATGAGCGACCGCGAGAAATATCGCACGCGCGGCGGCTACTACTTGTCGAACCGCGAGCCCCGCAAGGCCATCGAAGAATACTCGGCCTTGGTCCAGCAGTTTCCGTCGGATGCAGCCGGCTATTCAAACCTCGCGTTGGCCTACTTTTATCTTCGCGACATGCGCAGGGCAACGGAAGAGGGCCGCCACGCCATAGGATTGGCGCCGAAGGGTCTGATTCAACTGAACAACCTGGCGCTTTATGCCGTCTACGCGGGAGATTTTTCAACGGCTGCCGATACAGCACGTAAAGTTATCGGGCAAAATTCATCCTTCGAGCTTGCGTATGGTGCGTTAGCAATGGCGCAAACTGGCCAAAGTCAATTGGCCGATGCGGATCTCACTTATCAGAAACTCGAAACGATTAGCGCTTTGGGTGCGGACATGGCCACGATGGGGCAGGTGGACATGTTGCTTTATCAGGGGCGAACCAAGGATGCGATCGCCCTTTTGCAAAAGGTGAATGGCACCTCTGTCAAGATGGACGATTCCACGCTGGCCGCGCATTTGCTCCTTCAAGCGGAAGCCAAACTCGCTGCTGGAAGAGCCTCCGATGCGGCCGCAGACGCGAAGTCGGCACTGGCCCATGATAACGGGGCAATTTCTCAGTTTGGCGCAGGCCTCATCTACGTGGAAGCGGGACAGTACGCTCCAGTGCAGGCGATTGCCTCGCAGCTATCGGGACGGCTGGATGCTGACAGCCAGGCGTATGGGAAACTTCTGGAAGGTGAGATGTTTCTAAAACGCGGCGATGCCAAGCGCGCGATCGCACTCTTCCTCGAAGCGCAGAAGCTTTCGGATACCTGGATGGGCCGGATGGACTTGGGCCGGGCGTACATCGAAGCCGGAGCTTTTACCGAGGCGGATTCCGAGCTGGAAAACTGCTTGAAGCGCCGCGGAGAAGCTAGCGCGATCTACCTGGATGACGTGCCCACGTTTCGCAGGCTTCCACCTGTTTATTACTATCTGGGCCGCGCGCAAGAAGGATTGAAGAGCCCGGCGGCGGCTGAGTCCTTCAAGACTTTTCTCGCGATCAAGGGAAAAGGAGACGAAGCCGGGTTAGTGAAGGACGCTGAGCGAAGAGTTGCGTCGCATTGAGCCCCAAACTTCTTGCTTCGGCCGCCCGCGGCTGAAGGCAGGTATCTAAAAGACATTGAATGGGGCTGAGAGAGCGAAAGCCCCAACCCCGCTCGAAGGACTGATGATCGTTGCCTTCAGTTTGTAACCATTTCCTTTTCCGGTGATTCCCAATCCGCCGAAGACCGCAATCCCCCCTTGCCCGGTTGTTTGAATGGTCTGTCCGGTAAGAGTTCCGCCGCCCGAGTTAACGGCGATGGTTATTTGAACGACCACACCGCGTACGGGATTGCCGAAATTATCAACGACCAGAACTTTTACAGACGGAGTGATCTGGGCTTGGGATTGCGTGTTGCTGGGCTGAACGGCAAAAGAAACCGCGAAGCTCGAAGCCACGGTGAGAGTGTACGACGCGGTTGCCTTCTGCTGTGGCGCGCCGGAGTCCTGCGCCTGGACCTTGAAAGAATAGTTGCCCACAGCGCTTGACGTGCCACTGACAACGCCCGTCGCGCTCAGAGACATTCCCGGGGGCAACGAACCGCTTGTCAGCGTCCACGTAACGGGGGCGATGCCGCCCGTTGTGGCTAGGACAGTGGTGTAAGCTACGTTCGCGAGTGCGTCCGGCAGAGCGCCGCTAGCTGGAGTGATGACGAGTGGCCCCGGCACGCGAATAGTGAAAGCTAAGGATTTACTTTGTGAAGGCGAACCGCTGTCCATAACCTGCACGGTGAATGCGGTGGGAGTTGGGTTGGTCACCGTCGGAGTGCCGCTCAAAACGCCTGCGGCGCTTAGCGTGAGTCCGGCGGGGAGCTGGCCGGCTGTCACGATCCACGAGAATGGCGCGGTTCCTCCCGTCGCTTGCAACAAAATGCCGTAAGGTTTGCCTACAATTGCGTCTGGCAAGGCGCCGCCGGCAGAATTGATTATCAACAACGACGCGCTCTTGATCGCCACATTGATGGTGATGGTTTGAGATGGTGAGCTTGCGTCGCCCGCTTGAACCGTGAAAGTAAAACTACCCGTAGCCGCCGGCGTTCCGCTCAGAGTGCCGTTCGAATTGAGGGTCAGACCAGCGGGAAGCTGGCCGCCTGCGAGCGTCCAACTGATGGGAGTGATGCCCCCGTTTGACTGGAAGGTGAAACTGTACGGAACTCCGATAATGGCGTCTGGAAGCGCGCCGGCAGCTGTTGTGATCTTCAGCGCTGCGGCGATGCGAATGGTAATGGTCACGCTCGCAATTTGCGCGGGACTGCCGGAATCCTGAACTTGCAGCGTCAGCGTATTCCCCGCAAGGTTCACTTGCGTGGGCGTACCGCTGATTACTCCCGCCGCGGTCAAACTCAGTCCGGAAGGGAAAGAACCGGAGACGAGTGTCCATAATTGATTGCCGGTACCGCCCGTAGCCGCAAGATTCAACGTATAAGCAGCATTCGCGACTCCGTCCACTCCACCGGAAGCCACAACCATGAGCGGGCTTGCGACGTGCAGGTTGTAAACCTGGGTGGCAATCGCAGGTGGAATGAAGGAATCTTTCACCTGCACGGTGAATGTGTAATCTCCCGGAACTGTCGGAGTTCCCGAGATCAACCCCGTATTCGGATCCATGCTTAATCCAGGCGGCACCAAACCGCTGGAAATCGAAGCCGTCAGCGCGCCGAAGCCGCCAAAAATGCTCACAGGGCCGCTGTAGTTGTTGCTCGTAATTCCGTCAGGCAGTATGGAAGAAAGGATTGTCAGCGTGGCGGACGGAATGGCGACACCCGTATTCGCGGGATGCGCGACCACGACCGGCGTGAATGCGCTCGAGAGAAGATTCTGCATGACGTTGGGATCAGACACGTTGGCGCGGATGACAAGCTGCCCGATTTCGGCGGGCTCCAGCGCCAAAGTTGCGTTGGTCACCGCAGGGTCCGGCAGATCGGGGTCGCCTAGGCTACCCGCAGGAGTAAATACCGGGTTCGGAATGTTGGCGACGACCACGTTTTGAATTTGTTGCAAGAGGTTGCAACCTTGGGCTACTGGCAGGAGATATTGCTTGGTCAGGATCAGTTGCAGATTGACTCCCGCAGGAAGCGGCGCTTTCTGGAACAGCTTCACGGCATAGGAAGTCGTCGTGTTCCCGGCATTTGTCACCTGATACGTTGCATCCGTCACTGATTGATTTGCGATGGATGGGTTGGCGATCGAAGGGTTCGCAATGGATGGATTAGCAATCGAAGGGTTGGCAATCGAAGGGTTCAGGGACGTAACAACCGCCGGGTTGGCGATCGAAGGGTTGGCAATCGAAGGATTCGCAATGGAGGGATTTGCGATCGAGGGGTTCGCAATTGAAGGATTAGCGATCGAAGGATTGGCAATCGACGGGTTGGTGATGGACGGATTGTGGGTTTCGGCCGAAAGAATGGCCGGGTTGGTGAAGCCGAAATTGTCGGGATCGAGAATCTGCGGTGCATTCGGGTCGGGATTGAAAACTACGAACCCGCTAAGCCCTCCTGGAACCAGCGAACCATTTGGGGCGGTAATCTCCTGGACATTTACCGTAACGCTTGCCGATGGATTAGCGGACTGAATAAACACGGCGCGCGCGATGCTCGATTGTGCACCGATGGTGACGTCGAGCGAAGTCTGCCCACTAAATTGAAGGAGCGACGCTTGCCCTTTGGGGTCTGGCTGCCCGTTCGAAAGGGAAGGCTGGTTGCCAATGGAAACCCGGAAGCTGCGCTGAGTCGTGGTGGTATTTCGCAAAGTGACCGTGAAAGCGCGCTGCAGAAGCTGCGCTGGATTACCTGGCAGAAAACCGAGCGGCTTCGAGTTTCCTTGAGAGCCCACCACCAAGCCCGGAGCCACAATCGAGGTGTAGATGTTCTGGTTGCGCGAAGCAACAAAGCCATCGTTCACACCGATCTGACACGCCGTGACGGTCTGTATCGGATCGAAGATGCTGGTGTTTACGCTCCCTGCGGGGTTGGAAGTGGAAAACGGTGGCACATAGTGCATCCAGTTCCCGTCAGACGGTGGCACGACGTCGCGGTTGTCCGTCCAAACGGCATGAAACACGGGCAAATTCGAAGAATTCGTGTTGAAAATCCATTTCCCGTTTTGAAAGAGGAAAGGCGGTGCGGCGGCAATATCAATGTAATCGCCAAAAAATGGAACCGTTCCTTGCTCGAACATCGGTAGATCGGGAGCATCCACTTGCAACTGCTCGGCCTGATTTGCGTTGTCAAAAGGGTTGATTCCGAAGAGATAGCGCGAAATCCGGAACGCCGCGAAGCCCGGCACTCCTAAGGAGCCAGGCGGAAGAGGAGAGGCCTGCGCGCCTTTCACATCGATCGTGTGGCGCCTGGTTGTCAATGGCGGCGCAGCGTCGCTCACAAATGAATTGAAGACCAGGTTTGAGCCCGGATTGCCGGTGAGTTCGCCTTCGAATTGCCGCGTCTCTGTATAACTGGTCAAATCGGGGTTTTCCGTAAAGGAACCAAGCGTATGATCTTCTCGGAAATCAAAGTAGACCAGGGACAGCTTCCCCGCGCTGAAATTCAAAGAGGGCATGAGTTGGTGACCGCGGCCGGAAAGATTGCTAAACGCGTTTCCGTTATCGTCCAGCACAAGTCCGTTGTCCATGAGCGCCGGCGCGGAGGACCAATTCAGCCCATCCGCTGAGACTTGCATCATGATGAGTGCGTCCCCGGAAGCTTGACGCTGAGACCAGGCCAAATACGCGCGGCCCGTGTCATCCACAGTGAGTGCGGGAAACGCCGATGTTCGGAAGGACGCCGCGGTAGTTCCTTGGTCGAACGCGCATCCTGTCGAAGCTGGGGCAGTTGTGCTACAGGCCGCGGGGAAAGTTACTGCCTGAAGAGCCTTGGTGAATGTGTTGCCGCCGTCAGCGGATTTAGCAATCATCAGCGCATCCGGCTGCGAACTCGTGGCAAACCTCCGCCATGCCACGTAGATTGTGGCGGCGGCATTGTTCGCGCTACTTGGATCCACGACAATGATCGTGCCCTGATTGACAGAATTGCTTTCGCTCAGCTTTGTTGGCTTGCTCCAGGTGGCTCCGCAATCCTGGGAGCTCGAAAACATGATCTTGGTATCAAGCAGATTTCCATTGAACGAAGTATAGGCAAGATAAACGCGGCCCGCAGGAATCGTCTGTGTGCCCTGAGTTCCGTCGGGCTTGGTAAAAGGCACGCTGCAAGTAGCCGTTCCGCGAGGAACGTCTGTCGCGATCCAGGGCTTGTCGAGGAACTGTCCGGAATTGCCGCTGTCCACAATCACGGTGTTGAGATATTGAACCGGGTCGGTGGGAGCGAGGTTGGTCAGGCTGCCATTCGTGTGAGTAGGGTCGCCATTCTCTTTATTGTCGTTATCAATAAAGCGGGAAACAAATACGACGCCCGCGCCGTTGCTCCCTCGATTGAAGGCAATCCCGCTGTAATAGAAGAGACCGTTTGTTCCAGCCCTCACGGTGGGATCGGCGGCCGCTTGGAATCCATGCAGGGGCGAAGACGTGCCGGCGGGGGAACTGTCTAAGGGGAAACCGGGGAGCAGCGTACTCTGCCACGTTTGCCCGCCGTCGAACGACTTGAATACCCCTAGCCAGGCATCCGCGCGCTCGCTCTGGCCTGCCAGCCCGGCAATATCCACGGAACGATAGTCGTTGGCGCCTCCAAAGAGATGGAGTGTATTTCGCGTGGAAACTGCGAGGGAGGGCTCATTCTGCCTTTGCAGGAAGGGGTCGCCATTGGTCCAGCCGGTGCCGGAAACCATGTTCACACTCGGACCGGATGTCTGTCCTAGAGCGACAAGGGGGCAAGAGATCGTACAGAAAAGGAGCGTGAAGGCAGGGGCCCAGCGAAGCATGCGCATGGATGTTTCTCCTCGCCGCACACTCTTGTTCGCCGGCACTGGTTCTCAGAGCCTAGAATCTTGGGGACGGAATCGAAAAGCGACAGACGCTCAACGCAATGCTGTCAGTAAGCTCCTCGCGGCTCCGTTGGCTGGGTGAACTAGAGCAACGGAATCCGTATACGGTATCTTCCTCCCTTGCTCAAGTCAAGCTGCGAGCTGGAGCTAAACCGATTTTTCACACTGCTTTCGCAAAGAGCGGAATGGCCACAAATTCTGTATGCTGTCATCTCATTCCGATTTCGAATGACAACCGATTTGCTAAAATTGCGAATTATGGTCAGTGGGGAGAAGCTGCGATTTGCCGCAGAGGGCAACGGCGAGGTATCGGCGTTGCTGGTTCGTCCGCCAAGCGCACAATGGCTGCTTGTGCTGGGCCACGGCGCCGGGGCGGGCATGGTTTATCCCTTCCTGGAGAGACGTGTGGCGGAATTGGCAAAAGCGAGAGTGGCGACTTTGCGCTATCAGTTTCCTTACATGGAGGAACGAAGGCGCGTGCCTGATAGGCCCGAGGTGCTGGCGGCCACGGTAGCTGCTGCTGTGTGCCTGGCGACAGACGTAGCGCCGGGATTGCCATTGGTAGCAGGGGGCAAGTCCATGGGTGGCAGGATGACCTCGCAAGCCGCGGCGCAAAATTTGCTCGGCCCTGTGAGGGGATTGGTGTTTTTCGGGTTCCCCCTGCATCCCCCAAACCGTCCTGGCACGAAGCGAGCGGAGCATTTGGCGAAGGTTGGTGTACCGATGCTGTTCCTGCAAGGGACGCGCGACACGCTCGCGGATCTAACACTGCTGAGCCCCATCTGCGAAAAACTAGGGTCGCGCGTCACGCTGCATATCATTTCCGAGGCCGATCACTCGTTTCACGTGCTCAAGAAGTCAGGAAAAACGGATACGGAAGTGATGACGGAACTGGCGCAGACCACGGCGGCCTGGGCAAATAAACTGAATGACTGAGGAGAGGAATATGCGAATGGCATTGGCCAAAAGCGCTCAAAGACTTGCATTGCGAAAAGGGCGATTCACTCGAGAGTTGCTTTGCGGAATCGTGGTTCCAGCTGTGCTTTGGTTTTTGTCTTTTGCTGCCCGTAACGCGGCGGCAGGCCCTGAAAATGAAAAGGGCCTACAGATTTACTTTGTGGACGTCGAGGGCGGCCAAGCCACGTTGTTTGTGACTCCAGAAGGGAAGTCGCTCTTAATTGATACCGGCTGGCCTGACAATAACGGCCGCGATGCGGATCGAATTATGGCGGCCGGGAAGCTCGCCGGCATCAAGCAGATTGATTTCGTGCTTTTGACGCACTATCACATGGATCATGCGGGCGGGATCACCCAGCTTGCCGCGGAGATTCCCATTCGAACGGTGATCGACCATGGAGAGAATCGCGAGCCTAACAACGACGCGACCGTGCAAATGTGGGAGAACTATCAGAAGCTGCTGTCGAAGGAAAAACTGACACGCATCATTGCCAAGCCCGGAGATTCGTTGCCGATAGAGGGCGTGGAAGCGCGCGTGATTAGTTCTGATGGCGAGCTGATTGAAAAGCCTCTCAATGGGAGCGGCAAGAATGCGAGTTGCGACGCTGCGGAGAAGCGCCCGGCGGATCAGAGCGAGAATGCGCGCTCGCTCGGAGTGCTCCTTACTTTTGGAAAACTGCGGATTCTGGATTTGGGCGACCTGACGTCAGACATTTACGTGGTTTCGCATCACGGGTCGGTGACCAGCAACAGCCGGGAGTTTTTGAACTCGATTGCGCCGCGAGTAGCCATCATGGATAACGGCGCTTCGAAGGGCGGAGCGCCCTCCTCGTGGGAGGCGATCAAGAAATCTCCGAGGCTCGAAGATTTCTGGCAACTTCATTTTGCGAATGAGGGGGGCTCGGAACACAACGTGGCGGACCCTTTCATAGCCAACGTTTCGGGACCGGATGCCGGCCATTATTTGAAGCTGGCCGCGTGGGCGGACGGAAATTTCGAAGTCTTCAATTCGAGGACGAAACAGGCAAAGCATTACGCACCGACGCGCTGAACTGCCCGGTTCGAATCGGCTAGACGTTGACTTTTTGGCTTTTGGGGGATCAGGAGGCGCCAGGTCCGATGGCCACGACAAAGTAGGTGGCGGGAGTCAGGCCAACATTCTTGATGCCGTGCTTCTCGTTCGAACTTACAAATCCCACTGATCCGGGCCCCAGACGGGTGGCGGTGTTGTTCACTGTGATGTCCACCGTGCCCTCGCGAATGAGCCACATCTCCGAATGAGGGTGATGATGGGGAGGATGCGGGGCGCCGCCGGGCGGTAGCGTCGTCTCGTGGACCTCAACCGATTCGCCTGTGGCAAGTTTCCCCTTCAGGACTGGACGGATTGCCGCCGTGTTCGAGGCGTGCGCCGGTAATTTGTCGAACGGAAACATCGCTGAGGATAAATCGCCCGATTGCTGCGATTGCGGCTCGGCTTTCATCACCAGCGGCGGGAGCAGAGCAGAAGGGATGAGCAAACACATTTCACGGCGCGTCAGAAACATTGCGAAACTCCTTGTTGCTGGCAAAGAGATTCTATCTTAGGACCAGCAAACCTTCCGGAGAAAGCCTCTCGACTTCGACGGGAAGAATCTTTAGCATCCCCTCGGTCGCAAGGGAAGCAGGTTTTTTCCGCGATTCGCATGAGGCAAAGAGAACTGTGAAGGAGCCGATCTTACGCCTTGGTGGTTTGAAAGACGTAAAGCAATTCCAAGACCATGTGCGCTCGCTCGGGCTTTCGATTCCTTGTGACACCGACACCATCCAGGGGGCTGCCTCTCCGCTTTTGTCGCCTCTTGTGCGTGATGGAATCAAGATCGGCAACCGCATTGTTGTTCATCCGATGGAGGGATGGGACGGCCCAGAGGATGGAAACCCGAGCGAGCTAACCATTCGCCGTTGGCGGCGCTTCGGACAGAGTGGAGCGAAACTCATCTGGGGAGGGGAAGCGGTCGCGGTCTCGCACGAAGGGCGAGCCAATCCGAATCAACTTGTTATTGCGCCGCACACCCGCGGCGGCCTGGAGAAACTGAAGAGGGCACTCGTCGAAGAGCACGTAAGGGTGACAGGATCTGAGGATGGGCTTTTCATCGGCTTGCAATTGACACATTCCGGACGATTTTGCCGACCAAATGCGCACGACCGGCCCGAGCCGCGCATTCTTTATCACCATCCGTTATTGGATCGAAGGGTGGGAGTGCCCAGCGACTATCCGGTTCTTACCGACGGCGAAATCACACGCATCATTGAACAATTCCAAGGCGCTGCGAAAACGGCGTGGGAGCTGGGTTTTGACTTCGTGGACATCAAACATTGCCATGGATACTTGGGCCACGAGTTCCTGAGCGCGCACACGCGGGAGGGGAAGTATGGAGGGAGTTTCGAGAATCGTACGCGGTTTCTGCGGGAGGTTGTGCAGGGCATTCGGTCGGCCGCCCCGGAGCTGCAAATTGGCGTGCGACTGTCGGCGTTTGACAGTATTCCCTTCCAACCGGACGCCGCTCGGTCATCAAACGGAAGGTTGGGGCCGGGAATCCCTGAGGCGTATGACAAGCTAATTCCGTATCGCTGGGGGTTTGGAGTAGATCCGAACAATCCGATACGTGTGGATTTGACCGAGACTATGCAATTTCTCGCTTTGTTGGGAAAGTTGGAGATTCGCCTGGTGAATGTCACAGCAGGGAGTCCTTATTACAATCCGCACATTCAGCGACCGGCGCTCTATCCGCCCTCGGATGGATATCAGCCGCCGGAAGATCCGCTGGTCGGCGTTGCGAAACAGATGAATGTTACTCGTCAATTGAAACAGCGTTTTCCCAATATGATTTTTGTGGGAAGTGCGTACAGTTACTTACAGGATTTCTTGCCGCACGTGGCTCAGGCGGCGATTCGAGAAGCATGGGTGGACGCCGTGGGCCTGGGCCGAATGGTTCTGACCTATCCAGAAATGTTGTGGGACGCGGCGCGAGGGAATACCGTGCAACACAAGCGAATTTGCCGGACGTTCAGCGATTGCACGACGGCGCCTCGGAAAGGCCTGCCCTCCGGATGCTACCCGCTGGACAAATACTACAAGATTTCTGAGTTGGCGCAGAAGTTGAAAGCCGCAAAGGCGAAGCAATGAACATCGCGTCACTTCTTCAACGACAACGCCCGCAACGCAAGGTGCAAGGAATTGCCGCGGCACTGCTGCCCTTCGACGCGGGCGGCAAGGTCGCAGTCGAGGCGTTTCAAAAACACCTTCAAGCAACGCACCGGGCTGGATTGATGAACGCGGTGAACATGGACACCGGCTACGTCAATTACCTGACGGAAAGTGAAAAGAAGGACGTCTTGCATTGGACGAGAGAAGCACTGGGGAAAGACGTACCGTTCGTTGCCGGCGCTTATGTCGAGGGGCAGAACGGCGACGTCGTTGCGCTCTACCGGAAGCAGATGGGTGCCATTGTTAAGTCTGGCGGAATCCCCATTTTGTTTCAGACGAGTGAGCTACACGGAAAGCCAGCAAAAGAGAAAACTGCGATTTACCGGGCGGCATGTCAGGGATTTCCATACGTCTTCGCGTTCGAACTGGGCCCAATGTTTGCGCCGAACGGCGAGATTTTTGACGAAGAGACCGTGCGCCGCTTGATGGACATTCCAGAAATCAAGGGGATGAAGCATTCCTCGCTAGATCGTGACACCGAATTGCAGCGGCTTGCATTGCGCGATGAACATCGGCCGGACTTCCGCATCTACACTGGAAACGACTTGGGCATCAACATGATCGAGTACGGCTCGGACTATTTGCTGGGGCTCGCGACATTCGCGCCAGAACAATTCGCAGAGAGGGACCGCTTATGGGAATCCGGCGACCCGGAATACTACGCCCTCTCTGATGCTCTGCAGTATCTGGGAAATGTTGCATTCCGCGCGCCGGTACCTGCCTACAAACATTCCGGGGCGGTTTTTTTGCACTTGACGGGACGAATTCCAACGGATCGCGCGCACCCGAAAAGCCCCTCGCGCCCGGCTTGGGAGAGGGAAATACTGAAAGATTGCGCCCGGCGATTGGGCTATTGCTAAAGGAAAGTGCAAGCGCTCCCCAAAACCGGTGTCGAAGCAGCTGTCAGGAATGTTTTTGCTTTGGTGCGGCCGAAAGATATTGGGTAACGACCCTCGCAAAGTCGGCGATGGCGATTTCTGGCTCGTCGATTTCGGGATGCCACACCTTTTCCCATTCGAATGAATAGTAGCCCGCGTATCCGGAAGCCGCGAGCAGTTCGACTTGTCGTTTCACCGGAACGTCGCCGCGGCCGGTGAGAACGTAATTGTCCTGGCCATTTGCGAGATGCGCGTCTTTCAAATGTGTGTGGCGAATGTATTTTCCGAGTTGCCGGACGGTAACCTCGGGGTCTTCCTTGCCTTCCACGAAAGTGTTGTGGGCGTCCCAGAGCAAAGCGACATGTGGAGAAGCGGCTCTTTCAAGAATTTCTTGCAGCACCAAGGAGGTTGTGAAATCGCCGTGCGATTCAAGAATGACCGCAACGTTCTTTGGTCCGGCGTAGCTTCCCAATTCTCGCAGCGAGCCAGCGATGTGCTCAACGGCGTCAGCTTGCGGCCCGACCAGCTTGTTGCCGAAAACGCGGACATAGGGAGCGCCAAGCCGCGAAGCCAAATCAATGAAACGTCGCGCGTCGGCAAGTTGCTTCTCATGTTCGGGCCCAGTGTCGTGCATGTTCGCGGAGCTGCTCACACACGATATGCGAAGCCTGCGGCTGGCGATCTCTTTTTTGGATTGCTCGATCTGGCCGTCCGCGAACTCCGGACGCGAAGGCAAATCCATTGTCCCTGCCAGCCCGCGAAGCTCAATGGATGCGAAGCCATTCTTCTGGGCGAAGTCTAGAACCCTAATCCAGTCCCATGAGGGGCAGCCCAGCGTGGAAAAGCCGATGGGCAAACGGCCGTCCGCTGCGCGCAGAGCGACGGGCCACGCCGCCATCATGGCAGTGAGGCGCTGAAGAAAATCTCGCCGTGCTATG
>WNGL01008789.1_pt1 | contig 16131 bp, 18 predicted proteins | sample 5400591 | NCBI WGS metagenome assembly WNGL01 (sample SAMN13153377, study PRJNA577476) | soil metagenome | isolation source: 80 cm soil or saprolite under Garry oak tree replicate 1 | place: USA:California | collected 2016-06-15
CCGTCCAGTACCGCGCCCCGGACGGCAGCCTCACCGGAAACGCCCGCATCCCTGATCCCCCGATCCCGCCGAACCACCTGAACTACTATCAGCGACGACCGCCACACCCAAGGTGACACGCCGCAAACACCGCTCGGGACCGGTTCATGCAACGTCGTACGACAGGCTGGGGACGCCTGGAGAAGCCTGCCGCCGCGGCGGCGCCCTAGCCCTGCGCCCGTCTGATCTCGACCCGGACCAGTGCCTGATCCTGCTGCGGGAGAAGGGCGAGACGGTCCGCTGGCAGCCGGTCTCCCCCACGCTGATGGCTCGCCTGGTGCAGCACGGCCGGGAACGGCACGCTGTGCCGGACGGGCAACTGCTGCGGTATGCCGATGGCCGGCCGATCACAAGCCGACGGTATGACCACCTGTGGACCCGCATCGGTCGGCACCTGCCGTGGGTGGGGACGCAGCAGGTCAGCATGCACTGGATTCGGCACACCACTCTGACCTGGGTCGAGCGGAACTTCGGCTACGCCGTGGCCCGCGCCTACGCCGGCCACACCGATTCAGGCGGTGACACCGGGGCCACGTCGACCTATGTCCGGGCCAGTCTCTCCGAAGTGGCCGCCGCGCTGGCCGCGCTGACCGGCGAACCCCATCCCCTCGTAACGACGGAAGGGTGGTGATCCTCCATGGCTGCTCTTACCGTGGCTACGGACCGGGCCGACGTCAGTGGCGGTGTGGGGCTGCGTGGTCCGTCTCCCGCCCGGACCGCCGGACCAGCCGCCGCGGACCGGTCCTCCACGTCCCGGGTGGACAGGACGGTGCGGTCCTGGCCGCTGCTGGTCCTGGCCGCTCCGGCTGCGGCCGAAGTGTGGTCCGGTTGGGTCGGCATCGCGCAGAAGACCGGTTTCGGGCTCGTCTTCCCGCTGCCGGGAATCTGGCCCTCCCTCCACCTGGACACGGCCATCACCCTCCCAATCGGCGTCGAGGCCTACGCAGCGTACGCGCTGCGCGCCTGGCTAGCCCGCGAGGACACGATCAGCGCCCGGACACGCCGGTTCGCCAAGTGGTCGGCGATCTGCTCGTTGGCGCTCGGCATGGCCGGGCAAGTCGCCTACCACCTGATGGCCCAGGCCGGGATGGCACGGGCACCGTGGGCGATCACCACCATCGTGTCCTGCCTGCCGGTCCTGGTCCTGGCCATGGGGACCGCGCTGGCGCACATGCTGCGGGCCGACGCTGAGGCCATGGGTTCACCGGACAGCGGGACCGGACCACCAGCCTCCCTGCGGTCCCTGTCCTGGTCCCCCGAGGACCAGGACAGACCAGAACGCAGGTCGCCAGAGGCTGACCGAGACTGGTCTCCGCGCCGGGATCAGAGTGTCCCGGCGCTGGGATCACAGCGCGGCCGTGGAGTCTCGGGACCTGGTATCCGGCCCGCCCAGCCACAGGTGGATCAGGCGCGGATTGTCGCCCGTAGGCTTGCCGCTGCGGGGAAGCCCGTATCACGACGAGCGTTGCGTAGCGGCGGAGTCAGGGGCTCTAACGAGGCGCTGAACGCCCTCGTGCGCATAATCAACGGCGAGATAGCAGGTGCAGCGCCAAGTGATCCGGCTGGATGACGCGACCTGTCGCGTAAGGGACCACGACACGCTTGTCAAGCAAGTCCTGAGACCGCACAAGTTCTTGATCCGGGACCGGAATACGAAGTTCACCTTGGCGTTCGACGCGGTGTTCACCGCGATCGGCGTGCAGATCATCCAGACAGTACCCGCGAACGAGGAATGGTCCTGGAAGCCGGCTGACATCCTGACGACGGGACCTGTACACGTCTGCGTATCACGTGAGGAGCGGCCGTTATGAACCAGCGCGCCATATGGCTCGGCGGCCTTGTGGCCGGTGGCCTTCTGCTGATTTTGCTCGGCGGCATCATCCTGGTGCCTCACCTGCTCTATCCGCCACTTAGCGGTAACGACCTGCGCGGTGTCCCTAGCGCGCAGTCGCGCATCCAGCTTCAGCAAGCCCAGTCCCAGCTCGCTGGGGGCGCACGATCGGCCGTCTTGCAAGGTCTTGCCGGGCTGCTTGTAGTGACGGGTGCCATAGCAACCTGGCGGCAGGTCCATATCAGCCGTGAAGGCCAGATCACCGAGCGATTCACCCGTGCCGTGGATCAGCTGGGCAGCCAGAACGTTGACGTCCGCATCGGGGGGATCTACGCGCTGGAACGCATTGCCAAGAACTCCCCAGCCGACCGTTACGCCATCCAGTTCCTGCTGGGCGCTTTCATCCGTAACCACACGCCCTGGCCAGTCGGTGCGCCCGACGGCCCGCAACACCCCACGGCCACTGTGGACGAGCACCTGCCCTGGATGAGAGTCCGCGCCCCCGATATCCAGGCGGCAATGGGTGTCCTGGGCCGCCGGTCCCCGTCGCGGAATGAGCCAACCATTTACATGTCGCGGGTAGACCTGCGCAGCATTGCGCTTCGCGGCTCGCGGCTGGGGGGCGCCAAGTTCAGGTACGCCAATCTGGCCCGCGCAGTGCTGGTGGGGGTGTGGCTGGATCGCAGCGACATGACCGCAGCGGACCTGCGCCGGTCTTACCTCGAACACGCGCACCTTAACGGCGCGAACCTTAGCCGCGCTTATCTGCAGGGCGCTAACCTGCACCATGCCGATCTAAGCCAGGCAGATCTCTGCGGAGCCAACCTCACCGACACGATCCTCGACGGCGCCGTCCTGGCCGGCGCGCAAGCAGACAAAGCTACGACATGGCCCGCAGAATTCGATGCCGTCAGACGCCACGAACTCGGCATCGTCGAAGTCAGCCGGGGCGACCCCCCAGTTCAAATCCCAACAGCCAAGGAGATTCGCTAGTTCAAGATTGCAGACCTGGGCGCTCTTGTCCGCGTGCGCTTGGGCGGGTCGATCTGCCGGTAGCAGCAGCCGGCCTTGATGGCCACGCAAGGCAGTCCGCCGAGGACGGCCCGGTTCTCGGTGTTGGTGAGACGGCGGCAAGCCGTGGCCGATGTTCGCAAGCGAGGAAGAGCCTGCCGGGTATTGGCTGCCGGGCAGGGCATGGGCTCTCCGCCCGGTCCAAGGCCTGGCCGGCCCGGACCGGACACAACTGATCAGCCGCCGGCGCGCAGATTCACCAATCTGTGCGGCCAACCGTGTCCATCACCGAACCGCTGATTCCGACCATATCGGCGGATCCGGCGCGTCAGGATGCCGAGGCACAGCTGACGCAGCGTGATTACGGGCTGATCAGCATTCTGCCGTCTCTTCTGGCAGGGGTCGGCGGGTACGCGCCTTGAGGCTCGGCATTGCCGTGCCGACCGAGCGTAGCGGCGTGACGTCTGCTGCCGGCGGTGACAGCGGATCGGCCCGCTGGGCGTTTGACGTCACCTTCTTGTCGCGTGCTTCGCACGCCCTGATGTGACCGTCCGTTGTTACAGTGTGACCGGCCGGAGCATGGAGTCAGCGCACGGCGGCTGTGCTGGTGAGCGCGCAGGCGGCTGCCCACGCCGCGCTGCCGTATGGCGTGCCACGGCCGGCGTCCCGGCGGGCCCACCTGGCGCACGCGCCGATCGCGTCGATGAGCAGGGCATAGAGCATCGCGTCGGGCTGTGGGACGCACGCCCGCGCGATCCCCTGCACCGCGGCGTGGACAGAGGCGGGCGCGGCATCCCGGCGGAAGGCCTGCGGCGAGATCACGATGTCGCGGGTGAAGCTGCGCGCCCATTGCTCCGCGTGTGGAGCCTGCGCCAGCGCCTGCCGGCTCTGCTCCTCCAGCCAGCCCGCCGGATGGCCGTCCAGGCCCGCCAGCACCCGCTCGCACGCCAGCACCGACACCGCCATGGTCTGCTGCCGCTCGGCCGCCGCTACCGGCAGCGCCCGCCGCGCGCACTCCAGCGCGATCCGCGCATCGATATGCAGATCGTCGCCCGTCAGCCCGATCACCGACGGGATCAACCCGGCCAGCCGCGCCCGCCCGGCATCGGAGGTGTAGTCGTTGACATCGCGCGCCGCCGCCGCGAGCAGCGGGTGCGTGCAGGCCGGGTGATCACTCCACCGCTCCCCCGCCAGATACGACACCAGCTCCATGAAACACGCGCCCTTGCGCGGGCTGCGGTGCTTGCCCTGCGACAGAATCGGGACCAGCTCGGGTGGATGAGCGTTAAAACCAGCCATCGGCACCTCCGCAGGATCAGCGGAGCCAGTACGACCAGTCTGCGCCTTTCAGCGCACAAGCCACCACACCGGCCCCCGGCTATTGCACCAGCGCGGCGCCCGTGCCGTCGCGAGCACGAAACCATGCCTACCCGCGCCTGCGGGACGCCGGAACCACGCCACAATGCCGGGCACGGATCAACCGCCGACACGACAGAACGCCCGATCTTCGTCATTAGCCATTAGTCGCTCTTGGCCCTCCGAAGATACCTATCAGTGGGTAGGCGCGCGCCGGGGCGCCCACCGTCGTTGGTTACAAAGAGTCACCAGGTTCCGTCGCGCGCGGCAGCAGATCGCCGAGTTCGGCGTGGCACCGGTACTCCTCAGCAGCCCTGCCGGTGACGTATCCGGCAGCGGTGAGGCACGGGGGGACATTCCCGGCAGCTGGTCACGCTCGGTGAGATCCGGGATCTCGCGCCTCGGGCCGCCGCCATGGCGTCGTGCGGGGCCGTCTCGTTCTGCGACCCGCCGGTCAACCCGTCAGCGCGGTGGATCCAGGCTAGGCCAGCAGACGCCGCGTCGTTACCACGATGGGTACCGGAAACAGCCTGGAGAACTCTGCCGCGGATCCGAACAACGCGCCGATCCGCTCGGCGTACTTGGCTCGGTACTCGTCGTGGTGCTCGGCGACCGGGATGCTGGTGTCGACCTGCGCGACACCCTCAATCCGTATCATGTCACGACCGACGTCCGTGACGTCCAGCCCCAGGCAGACGTGAGGGTTGGCGGCAATGTTGGCGACCTTCTGCTTGTCGCGCCGCGAGTAGATCAAGATGCGGTCATCCGCCAGGTGCAGGAACCATACCGGCACGCTGTGCGGTCGGCCGAGTGGATCGACCGTGGTGAACCATGCCATGAGGTTGCTGTCCAGTCGCCTGCGCACGTGCGCTCGCCGGAGGTCATTGATCTCGACGCTGCTATCCAGGTCACTTGTCGGCATGCTCGCACTATAGAAGCGGAGCACGACACCGGCGCCCGGCCTCGCGTTGTCAACGGCAGCTGAGCTCAGCGCGGTCGGCGCGGCTCCCGCGACCGCGCCCTGGCGGTAAGACGGTGCCATCGCGGACTGGCGCGTGCCGAGGTTCTCCGCTTCGACGGCGTGTCCAGTATCGCCTGCCATGCTGGCGTCACGGCGGGCCAGGTAACTCACCGAACCGCGCTGCGCCCGGCGCCACACCACCAGGTACCTGATCGCCAGATCTGAACGGCCTTCGTCTTGATCAGACCCCGCTCAGCGTGCGCGCCGAACGGCTACGCGCGCGGCGGCCACAGCCAGAGGATCGTAACGGAGGGTGTCAGCCATTCTGCAGCGTGAGTGACGTGATCGCCGACTATGAGTGGCTGATCAGCCGGAACGGCCGCGCGGTGGCTGCACGCAGATCATCCAGTTCCGGACGGCCTGCTGGCCCGTCAGGCGATCGGCCCGCTTGGGGTCCGCTACACGCTTGCGGAAGGGGCGGCTGCCGGTCGCAGCATCAGCGCGGGTTCTTTGACGCGGCGAGCATCCTGCGGGCCTTTGACTGCGTGGCTGCCGCGCCTGTGCCAGGACCCAATCTAGACATCGCGCAGGGAGCCTTCCAGCCGGTCGCCCTATGCGGCCGGGGCCGGTGTTCTCGGTAGCAGCCGGCCGGATGCCCGGCTGCGCCGGTCGAGCCGCCTGAGTCCGAGTTCGCTGGCGAACCCGGCGGCGAGCTCGTACTCGTCCCGGGCCAGGTGCCGGTTGATCTCGGGGTAGTCGTCACGCTGGTTCCTGCCGACCAGCCCGGCCGGGTGGTACTGCGCCATCAGGTCCACGTAGGTGCCGGTGCCGAGCTCGGCCGCGACAAACCGCAAGATCTCCCGGGTTTCGTCCAGCATCCCGGGCATCACCAGGTGCCGCACCAGCAGGCCGCGGCGGGCCAGCCCGTCGTCGCCAAAGCGCAGCGGGCCGACCTGGCGGTTCATCTCCGTGACCGCCGCCTTGGCCACCTGCGGGTAGCCGGGCATCCGCAGGTAGCGGCGGGCGCGCCCGGGTGTCCAGACCTTGAGGTCGGGCAGGTAGATGTCGACGATGCCGTCCATCAGGGCCAGGCTGTCCGGGCTGTCGTAGCAGCTGGTGGTGTAGACGATCGGCAGCCGCAGCCCGCCGTCGATGGCCCAGGGGAGAGCCTGCAGGATCTGCGGCACGACATGCTCGGGGGTCACCAGGTTGATGTTGTGGCAGCCGCGGTCTTGCAGCTCCAGCATCATCGCGGCCAGCCGCTGCGGGGTGACCGGCTGGCCGCGCAGCTGCCAGGAGATGTCGAAGTTCTGGCAGAACACGCACCGCAGGTTGCAGCCGGCGAAGAAGATCGTGCCCGAGCCGTTCTTCCCGCGCAGGCAGTCCTCCTCCCCGAAATGCGGGAAGTGCGAGGCGACGATCGCCTGCCGGCCGATCGCGCACAGGCCGCGCTGATCGGCGAGCCTGTTGACCTTGCACAGCCGCGGGCAGACCCCGCACCGGTCCGGCCCCAGCAGCCGGCGCGCCGTCCCGGCCCGGGCAGCGATCTCCCCGGCGCCAACGCCAAGGTAGGCCGGCCACGACGAACTGCCCATCGCGCACCACCACCGCGACAACCATAACCCGACTAGATCCCCGGCGGCAGGAGCGTCTAGACGCACCTTAGAGGGTCACCGCGACGGCCGCCCGCGGTCTAGGGTCGATATCGGCAGGCAGCGTCCGCGGGTCTGCGGAAGGAGGCGCGATGAGCGCACAGCAGCGGGTTGGCACAGCTGCCGACCTGCCTCCGGGCACGGTGGTTGGCGTGGGTCGCTACGCCGTCGGGAACGCCGGCGGGCGCTACTTCGCGGTCACCCGCCGATGCCGCCACCTGGGCGCTGACCTGGCGGGTGGCAGCATCGATGAGGACGGCTGCCTGGTCTGCCCGTGGCACCACTCGGCCTACGACGTCGGGACCGGCCGGATGGTCCGGGGACCGCAGGGGATCTTCGCCAGGGTGCCCGGCCTCGACTTCGGGTACCGCATGCTCACGCGGGTGCTGCCACTGGGGCGGGCGGCGGTGGCCGAGCGCGACGGCGAGCTGTACGTCGGTGGCTGAGCCCGGGTGCGCGGCTACCCGGGAACTCCAGGCGCGATTGCGTCTCTTGCGGACGGGCGCGGCCGGTGCCCGCCGCCGGGAGGCCGGCCTCCTGAGCCGACTGAGAGGGACCTGCTGGGGACGTCCGCGGGCGTCGGCTTCAGTGGTGACGCTAGCGTCGCGCGGGCTGCGCCGAGGTTGGCCCGCTCGGCCGAGCCCGCCAGCCCGCCCGGCGTCTGTGAGACCATGCCCGCATGCACGAGGAAATCATCGCGATCCTTCGCGTCGCCAACGCCGCCGAGGCGGTCACCTGGTATCGGCGCCTGGGATTCACCAAGGAGTGGGAGCACCGCTTCGAGCCCGGCATGCCCGCGTTTGTGTCCATCGCGCGGGGCCGCGCGCGCCTGTTCCTCTCTGAGCATCAGGGTGATGCCCGGCCAGACACCCTGGTCTACCTGGTAGTGGATGATGTCGACGCCGTCGTGACCGAGTTTGGCCGGCCCGCAGGCGAGCCTCCGTATGGGTGCGAGATCGAACTTCGCGACCCTGACGGTAACCGGCTGCGGATCAGCACACCGGCAAGCTGAGCGCAGCCGCCGCCGACCCGGCGGCACCGGGCACATCTCGCGATTGCCAGCCCCCTGGCTGCCGCCACCCGAGTTCGGCGAACTCATGACGGTGAAGTCGCCCAAGACGTTCGGTAACCCTGAACCCTTGGGGCCTGCACCTGTGCTTGCTGTGGTCCTTCCCCACCACCGCCGGGGCTGCGGGCCCGGGTCGGCGGCTCACCGGGCATGGGTGCCGGCGCCGGCGATGCGCTGATGCAGGGCGGCGCCGTGACCGCTGAAGGCGCGCCGCCCGCGCGGGCTGAGCCGGAGGTGGGTGCGCCGGGTGCGCCCGGCGCCGGCTCCTGACAGCCCGGCCCCTGGCCGGGCTCGGCACCGGCTTGGTGATGGCCTGACCGCGAGCATGATCCCCGACTCGGCCCAGGCGATCCTGAGCCGACTCGCTCTGCCAGCCAGCACCGTCCTGTCGCCCGGCGCCGGATCGTGGTGGCAGCCGCTGTCTGTGGTGGGCTAGGCGCCGCGCTGGGTGTCCTGCCCGGCAATCCGGCGCTCGCCCGGCTGCCTCGTCCTGGCCTGGAGCTACGTCCAGGCGCCGTTCGTCTCCACGCTGTCCCACTCGGTCTGCATCTACCTACCTGGCGGGGGTCTCTGGGACAGCTCGTCTCAGCGCATCACGACATTCCGCCCGGCGGTTGGCGGCGTCATTCCTCTCGCCGAGGCATTACTCATGACCGCATCGGCCTTGGTGGCGCCGTGACCGTTCCTGAGGAAAGGTCCCGGGTCTTGCTCGTTGGACCGCCTCCCTGCCTGCCAGTGAGGGAAGCCAGGGCGTCTCGTCGAGTTATAACTTGACTGTGCCGCGGCCCCGCGGTACGCTGCCGATATATCGTGACCGTATCGTGAGAGGCGGGCGGAGAGCGGATGATGGCGGCAGCGGCCTGGGGCGCCGGGGACGACAACCCCGGCCCGTTCGGGGTACTCAAGTGTGCGGGCGACCTGCTCGGCCAGGTTCGCCGCGGCATCCGGGCAGCGTCGGGCGGCCACCGGCACGGCCGGGCGTGGGAGCGGGGCTTCGGGGGCCGGAAAGGCCCGGGGCACTGGGGCGGCGGCTTCGGCGGGCCGTGGGGCGACCGGTGGCCGGGACCGCCCGGTCCGCCAGGTCCGGCGCGGGGTCCGAAGGCCGGCCGCGGCGACGTGCGGGCTGCGATCTTGGCCTTGCTGCGGGAAGGCCCGCGCACCGGCTACCAGATCATGTCCGAGATCGAGGAGCGCAGCGGCGGGGCCTGGCGGCCGAGCCCCGGCGCGGTATATCCCGCGCTGTCCCAGCTCGCCGACGAGGGCCTGATAGCCGGGGAGGAATCGGACGGACGGCGCACGTACAGCCTGACAGAAGCTGGCCGCCAGTACGTGGAGCAGAACCCCGAGGCGGCGCGCGGTGCCTGGGAGTCGGCGGCCCAGCAGGAGGCCTGGCAGGTGCCTGGCCTGCTCGCCGAGGCTGCCCGGCTCGGCGGCGGGATCATGCAGATGGCCCACGCGGGGACGCCCGAGCAGGTCCTGGCAGCGGAACAGCTGCTGCAGCGGACCCGGCGCGAGCTGTACCGGATCCTCGCCGGGGAGGCCGGCGGGCCAGGCCAGCACGAGCAAGAGATCTAGGCGGCCGGGCAGCATGACAGATGATCGGATCCGGATTTCCGACGCCGACCGGGAACGTGTGGCGGCCCGGCTGCGCGAGCACTTCGCCGAGGGCCGGCTCTCCTCCGATGAGCTGAACGAGCGGATCGCGGCGGCGCTCAGCGCGAAGACCGTCGGGGACGTGCGGCCCATCATGGCCGACCTTCCCGATCCGGTGCCGGTGCCGCCGCAGGCCCGGCAGTCTCCGCCCTGGGCCACTGGCCACGGGGCCGTGTCCCACAGGGAGCCACGGATCTTGCCGCTGGCGATCTTCGCGCTGATCGCCGCGCTGGTAATTCCGGGTGCGGGATGGCTGTTCCTGGCGTTCGTGCAACTCGTGGTGGTGCTCTGGCTGGCGGCCTGCCTGGCGGGGATCTTCGCGGCAGCCCGGCTCCGTCGGCATATCCGCCGCTCCTGGCAATCCGGTGACGGCACCTACTGGCGCCTGGACCAATGACGCGGCGGGTAACCCGCAGGGCCGTTGCCGGCCACGGCCAAGACAAGTCGTAGCACGATCAGCCGGCCGCGGTTACCCCTGACGGCTGTCCGGCCCGGCCGGCCCGCCTGCCGCACGTGGAAACACCGCAGGTACCCATCCGCTCGTCACGCAGAGCCGAGGATCCGCTCACCGGCTACCTGGCGTCCACTCCGCCGCCAGCACGGGTCCGGCGAACCCAGGAAATGGACCAGCGATCGCTTCGGCACCGCCTTCTTGGCGAGCCGAACGCCCGGATCTGCGCAGTCGGGGTCTGGATCAGACTTCCGCCGTGCTCCGGATATTCACATTGCGTGCATAACGGCGTTCGTGCTTGCTCTGCGGCACAGGCAGGGACGCGGCTACCTGGCGTCGCGCCTGGTGCCGGAGACACCGGGGTTGCTGCTAGCGAGCCGGCACGATCAGCTCGCGGCCTCGGTAGAACGCTTCCTGCTCACCGAGGATATAGGGAGCCATCGCCTCACGTCGGCGCGCTTCCGCCTCGGATGCCCGCCACGCATCGCAGGACTGCTTCGAAGCCCAAACGCCACGCCTATCACTTGCTGCTCGTCATCAGACCAGTACGCGAAGGCGCGCGGCATGCCATCTGGATGGGTGCCCGGCCGCCGGGCCCTCTCGAACTGTGCCAGCGTGTCCGGCTTGATCCGGCGCGTGGTCGTCCAGACGACGTGCTCTTCCATGGCGGCCTCCTGCAGGACTGGCGCGGTGGCCGCCGGCGCCCGGGGTCGCGGCGACCTCGTCCCGATTATTTCCTCCCGTGCTAGCTGGGCGGGGAGCCGGGAGGCGACGGAACAGGATGGTCGTACCTGGACACCATCGCCCCCGGGAAGGCGCCCACGTGCAGGCCGGCGAGACGGCGCGGCCGGCTTCCGCCGAAGTCCGGTCGCGATTGCGCCCGTCCGCGGGCGGCTTTCCTGCCGCTGACCGCCGGGCCCGTCACGTGCGCCCGGCCGGCTGGGCAGGTCCTGGCCTGGATGTTCCCGGCAAGGACGGGCATGACGGCGCTGCAACGGGGCAGGACCCGCTCATGCGGTACGTGGAGCTGCGCCGGCACACCGACAACGAGGGCGATCACCTGACCCCGCAGGGGGTGGCAGACGCCGAGATGATCGGCCGGGACCGGCTGCACCCGCCCTACGCCGCGTTCGTATCTACCGGCGCGGCGCGCGCCACCCAGATGCTGGAGATCTTGCTGCACGCGGCCGGGCAGGACGACACCCCATCGCCCCGGCGCCGGGGTTGCGGTCCTCGGTCGAGGACCGCTGGCGCGACGCGTCCAGGGCAGCGGGGAAGGGCGCGGACCTCGTGGCGATCCGGGCCGTCGACCCGGACCTGGTCGAGCGGGAGTCGGTGCTGCTCGGATCGGCGCTGCGGCGGGTGATGGAGCAGCTGCCCGACGGCAGCCGGGCGCTGGTGGTGGGCCACAGCCCGACCGACGAGGCCGCCGTGCTCGGGCTCGCCGGCCGGGTCGTCCCGCCGCTGGGCAAGGGCCAAGGGGTTCTGCTGATCGAGGAGGGCGGGGACTACCTGGCCGAGCCGCTGGACTCGAATGGCGGTGAGCTATTCCCGCTCGCTGCGCGATGACGATGTTCGGAGCTTGCCCGGCGAGCCGCGAGGTTGCCGGCTGTCCTGCCAGCCAGTTGCTGCCGCAGCGGAATGCGATCCCGTATCGTCCGCGAGCGCGGCGGGGCTGCTGCGGCGACGGCAGCCGGGCAGGAGCCTGCCACACAGGGTGACCATTCGCCGGGCGCCAGCGGTGCGCACCCGCCGGCCAGCGCCTGGCCTGGCTGGAGTCCCGGGGTGCCGCAGTCACCCTGGATGTGCAGCATGCCCGCTCGCGCAGCGCCCGGTCACGACTTGGTCGAGTCCGGGCTTAGCGCGTTGCAGTCTGCCGGGCGCATGCCGATGTGTCGCGCCGCCCGGCTGGACCGTGCGGGCCGTTCGTGCGCTAATCGGTGCAGACGCCGGCTGTGGCGTTGTGAACCGTTCCGGTCATCATGCGGGCGCGATCGGATGCGAGCAGGACCGCGCCGTGGGCCGTGTCTTCGGTGTGCGGGGACACCTTCAACATCGTGCCTTCGTCGAGGGAGGCAAGTACTTGCTCGCTGGTGAGGTTCATCATCTTGCCGATGGTGCCGGCGGTGTCCTGGATTGTCCGCGTGTCGGGGTTTGCGGCAGTCCGCAGGCAAACTACCCGTATCCCGGTGCCAGTGAGTTCCAGTGCCATGGCCCGCATCAGGTTCTCGATGCCCCCGAAGGCGGCGCCGATCCCTGAAGCACCTGGGACATGGGGCCGTGCCGGGCTGCCGGTGAGGAAGATGATGACGCCGGAACCCTGCGGGACCATGCGCCGCGCCGCACCGCGGGCGGTGATGAACTGAGAGGTCAAAACGGTCTGGGCGACCGTAAATTCCGCCACGGGCAAGTCGACTGCGGGCTTGCCGTTGCCGTATTCGGTGATGCGGGGCCCGGTTGCGTTGAACTCGATGTCGATTCCTCCAGCCTGCTTAACGACCCGGTCGAGGTACTCGTCAACCGCGCTGTCGTCGAGGGCGTCGATGACCGTGTAGCTGGCCCGGCCGCCAGACTCAGTGATCTGCCGGGTGACAGCAGCGAGAGTGCCCTCGGTCCGGCCGGCAAGGAAAACCTCGGCGCCTTCGGCACCGAACTTGCGGGCCACAGCCGCTCCGATAGAGCCGCCGGCACCAAACACAACGGCGCGCTTGTCGTTCAAGATGGGTGAGTCGTTCATTGTTTCCTCCGCACGGTTGACCAGATGAGGTGCCGGTGATGGAGACGGGAGCTGCCCGGCGAAGTGGGCGGCGGGCGGGCGCCCAGTTCGCATCCGGCGACGTCTACACAGGCGTACTCCTGCCGACAGAGCTGGAGGACAAGGGCGATGGGAGTGTGACGTGGCGGCTATGGACCTGCTCGCCCGGGCGCAGGCGGGGGATGGGGAGGCGTTTGGCCAGCTCGTCGATCCCTACCGGCGCGAGCTGCAGGTGCACTGCTACCGGATTCTCGGCTCGGTGCACGACGCCGAGGACGCGCTGCAAGACACGCTGCTGTCGGCCTGGCAGGGCCTGGCCGGGTTCGAGGGACGCGCGTCGGTCCGGACCTGGCTGTACCGGGTCGCCACCAGCCGCTGCCTGGACGCGCTGCGGTCGGCTAGCCGGCGCCCGCTGATGAGCGCGCCACCGCCCGGGCTGGACCCGCCCGAGCCCACCCGGCTGGGCGAGGTGCTCTGGCTCGAGCCTTACCCCGACGTCCTGCTCGAGGGGCTCCCCGACAGCGCACCCGGACCCGACGCCCGGGTTGAGGCCCGGGAATCGGTCTCGCTGGCCTTCATCACCGCCCTGCAGCTGCTGCCGCCCCGTCAGCGCGCCGTCCTCATCCTCCGCGACGTCCTCGGATTCCACGCCAGCGAAACAGCCCAGATCCTCGGCACCACCCAAGAGTCGGTGACCAGCGCGCTCAAGCGGGCCCGCGCCGCCCTGCACCGCCAGCCGCCGGCAGGGGAGCGGGAACCGGCCCCGCCGCCTAACTCCGCCGCGGAGCAGGAACTGGTTGAGCGGCTCACCAGGGCCTTCGAAACCGCCGACGTGGACGGCATCGTCGCCCTGCTCACCGACGACGCCTGGCTGACCATGCCGCCGCTTCCGCTGCAGTACCAGGGACGCGAACTGGCAGCCCGGTCCCTCACAGCTACAGCATTCCGGCCAGGCTGGACCTCCCGGCTCATTGCGACCAGGGCCAACGGCCAGCCCGCGTTCGGCTTCTATGTCCGGGACCCGCAGGCCGGGGTCTCTCATGCGGTCGGGCTGCTAGTCCTCACCCTTTCGGGCAGCCGGATCTGCGCCATGACCCGCTTCGACAACAGCGTCCTGCCCCGCTTCGGACTCCCGCGAACCCTGCCCGGGTGAGCACGCATCACCCCGGACTCGCGAGCACGAGCACTGCAGACGCCGGAGACCTACCCATGACCGGCGCCAGAGCCTCGAGCGCCGTTGCGCGCGTACAGAAAGTTCGTTCTACGCGCGGCGGTCCGCCAACAGCCCCTCAGTCGCAGGCGCGCAGATCGGCGGCCAGTGTGCGCGTTGCTCCAGACGAGTGCTGATTACGCAGCGCGACGAGGACCGTCCCGCCTCAGGGAGCCGACTCTGCGCTCGGGTTGCTGGCGACCTTGTCGCGACGGTCGGCGCGCCGATCGTCTGGATCTGTTGCCCTGCGCCGGCCTGGATCTGGCCCGGGTGCGGCGTATCGGGGCCGCGCCGCCTGTGGGATCGCGGCCGGCCGGGCGGACCCGGCGAGTGCTCTGTAGCCGGGCGTGCCGGCAGACGGTCGCGGCGCTGTCCCGTATGCGGGCCGACTACCGGCGCTTACCGCGTCATGTGCCGGTCGGTCGGCCGTTCGCGGGGCGGCGCGATCTGCTGGTCAGACGGACTCCCCCTCCGGCGAGCCGTATTGACCGGCGAGCTCTGCGCCGATGCGGGCCAGCTCGGCCTGCACGATCCGCGGTTCGATGACTTCGATCATGGCGCCCCACCCGGCCAGGTTCCTGGCGATGTCGAGCGGGGTGGGTGCGGCGATGCGGACTCGGGCACGTCCGTCGTCCAGCTGGCTGTCGGTGTGGCAGTGCCGCCCGAAGTGATCACGCAAGACCGGGACGAATCGCGCCTCGATCAGGACGGTCGCCCAGGTGCGTGAGCGCCGCTGTTCGACCTCGCCGACGACCTGTTCCCATGCGGAGGCGAGGGTGAAGTCGTCCGGCCGTGCAGCGGGCTGTCCGGTTGGCTCGGCTTCAAGGATCCGGTCTACCCGGAAGGTTCGCTGCCCTTGTTCCGTGCCGGCGAGCAGGTACCAGATCTCGTCCTTGTCGACCAGGCCCCACGGGTCGATCAGCCGTTCGCTTCGCACTCTGGCACTGTTGGCGTAGGTCAGGCGGACTTTCCGCTGGCGGATCACGGCGGCCTGCAACCGGTCCACCATCTCCGGGCGGCTGCGGTCACGCTCGCCCCACCGGATGGGATCGATCATGGTGGCGCTTGCCGCGGCCTCCGCGTCGGCTCGGAAGGTCTGCGGGAGAGCCCGCACGAGCTTACGCAATGCGGCCTTCGCCTCGTCCGAGACGGCGGCGGCCGGGCCGACGAGCAAGAACAGCGCCTGCGCCTCGGTCGCCGACAGCCCGCTCAGGTCGGTGCGGGCGCCGCCGACCAGGGACCACCCGCCGCCGCGTCCGGGCTGTGGGTATACGGGGATCCCGGCCGCGGACAGCGCCTCCAGGTCGCGGCGTGCGGTGGCAACCGACACCTCCAGCTCGCTGGCCAGTTCGGTGGCGGTCACCCGCCCGCGGCTTTGCATGAGCAGGAGGGCGGCGACGAGGCGGTCGGCGCGCATGTCTCAATTCTCCGCGACAAAGTGCTCAGCTGGTGAGCACTTTAACGTGGAGGATTGACATCAGCACAGACCCTCCAGAGGAAGGAACCACCCATGTTGCGAGGACTGACCACCGTCACCTACCTAGCCGACGACGTCGCGGCTGCCGTGGACTGGTACACCGGCCTACTCGGCGTCGAGCCATACTTCTCACGCCCGGCCGATGGCAGGCTCGCCTACGTCGAGTTCCGCATCGGCGACTACCAGCACGAGCTCGGCATCCTCGACCGCCGGTTCGCAGCGCCCGGCCGGCCGGACAAGGCCGGCGGCGCGATCGCCTACTGGCATGTGGACGACGTTCAAGCCAGCTTCGGGCGGCTGCTGGCCCTGGGCGCGGCAGCGCACGAACAGCCGATCGAGCGCGGACCCGGCTTCGTCACCGCGTCGGTCATCGACCCGTTCGGCAACCTCCTCGGCGTGATGTACAACCAGCACTATCTGGATGTCCTCGCGGCGCGGCCAGGCGCCTGACATGAGCACCGAGGCCAGCATCGTCGTGGCGGGCAGCGCTGACGACTGGCGAGCCTGGCTGGCGCGCAACTGCCGATCCGCCAAGGAGGTGTGGCTAGTCCTGCGCCACCATGACAGCGGCACGCCGAGCCTGCGCTATCACGAGGCCATTGAGCAGGCCCTGTGCTTCGGATGGATCGACGGCCTGCACCGCAGATGCGGCGCGGACAGCTCGCA
>WNGL01004817.1_pt1 | contig 16126 bp, 11 predicted proteins | sample 5400591 | NCBI WGS metagenome assembly WNGL01 (sample SAMN13153377, study PRJNA577476) | soil metagenome | isolation source: 80 cm soil or saprolite under Garry oak tree replicate 1 | place: USA:California | collected 2016-06-15
TCGGATATTGCCCCGCATTAAAGTACTTGTCTGCCCGCCGCATGTGGCTGGCCCGGCGTGTCTTGGCCGAACAGCCCGCCATCAAGCAAACCAACAGACCTGAGGCGATGGTCGTGAAGAAAACTCGGGTGAACTTGTTCATGCTGAAGAGGACCCGCTCTTGCTGAGGGGAACGTCGAGCGTGGAGCGTCAGAGCGTCAGAGCGTCGAACCATCGCTCCACGCTCCACGCTTCACGGTCCCACGCTTCACGGTCCCACGCTCTTGCTGATGCTCCAGCTTGCGGAAGTATAACAATAGGAAAAATAGCGGCGCCAGCGAGATGGCAAAAAACAGCGGCCCGCCGCGCCGGTGCAGGTCCGAATTGATCATCGCCGGGTTGACATGAATGCAGAGCTGCCCCAGCGTGAAGATCCGCAGGCCGTTGCGGACAATCCCCAGCGGGATGACTGCCAGCGCCAGAACGGCCTTGGTCCAGCGGCTGCGCAACAGCAGGTGCCCTGCCAGCAAGCTGGTAATCAAGAGCACCAGGCTGGAGTGGATGCCGCTGCATTCGGGCGCAACCTCCAGGCCAAACCCGGGCAGTTGGAGCTCCGTGCCCTGCCGGAAAACCGGAGTTCCAGAGAGCTTCAAAAACCAATAGGCCGCCTCGGCGGAACCTTGCTGCAGAAAGTCCTCAATCCGGCGATAAACAAAATCCGGAAACGGCACAGTGAAAAAGAGAAACGTGGCCGGAAATGCCAACGTGCGCAATGTCGCCGCCCCAAACAGCGCGAAACAACCGCCCAACAGCAAACAAATATAGCTCAGTGTCATCAATGCCAAATAATCAACCGTCTGGGGTCGCCAACCCGAGCTGACGCCTAGCCAATAACCAGCCAGCGGGATGAAACCCACACTCAGCATCAGCGCAGTCGGCCACCACCTGTGGGTCAGGCTTCCAGCCTGACAGTTACCGCGGCTTCCAGCCGCGGCAGGCCCGGTACCCAGCGCCAACTCCCGCTTCTTCAACCAAGCCAGATACAGGCTGATGCACGGGATCAGCAGGATGTGCGAATACAGCCCGTTGTGTAGCGAAAGCTGCGCCAAATCGTAAAGCGGCCTGCCAAAACTCAGCGTCAGCAAAATGACCAGCACGACCAGTCCGCCCGCCCGCGGGCCGAGAATTGCCCGCCTCGCCTCATCCGCTGGCAGCTCCGGCTCCGACAGCGGCCCTCCCCCTCTCCCATCCAACTCGCCGCGCTGCCGCGCCGTCGCAGCGGGTGGGAGAGGGCCGGGGAGAGGGGCCCTCGCTCCCCGAGCTGAGTCAATTATTTCCTGGTTCACCAGTCTCAGAAGTGGTAGCCAAGGTCCAGTCCGAATTGGGTGGTCGCAGTCCTGAAGCCGGAGGCATTCGAGGAATTATCGCTGGTGTGGTAGAATATTGAGGCAGTGCCATTCTTCAGCAACACGGCGCTCAACCGGACGCTGAAGAACGTAAAATCATCCTCACGGCTTACGCTTTCACCTGTGCTGGTGCTCTTATAGTCAGTCATACGGTAGCCTGCGCTCAAATCGAGGTAAAGCCTTTTGAGCAGGCGCTGCCGGAAATTGCCGGCGAAATCAGTACTCTCGGTAACCTGGCCCTGGAAAAAAGTAGTGTAGATCCGACGGTCCCCGCTGAATGAGATCGCCGTCGTCTCGAACAACTGGTAGTGGATGCTCAACCCAAAGATCGGATCGATTAAATCCGGCAAGCGCGAGTCCACAAACTGCCGATCTTCAACTCCGCCACTCAATAAAAAGCTCAACTTGTCTCCGGCCCGCCAGTTGACTCGCCCCTGGACCTGTTCGTAAGTCATGTCCGAACCGGCGCTCACATCGATGTAACCGCCTCCAGCACCGATGGCCACCCCAAGCCCAGGCCAAAACTGGTCATTCAACCAATCCATCGTTGACCATTCGTGTGAGTCGGTGAACTGTTGCGCGAAACGCGAGCTTTCGCTGGCACTCAGTTCCAGAGACAAACTGGTTCCGAGTTGGCGGCTGGCGCTGAGGGTCGTCGAGTAGGTCTCCTGGTCCGTCTGGCGGGCCGTTTCGACCAGTGGCGTGGACCAGGAGCCATAATGTTCCGACAGCCAGAAAGTCCAGTCCTCATAACTGGTCCCGCCCTCCACCAGCACCGATTGGTCGGTCGTATCCCGGAATCGGCTGTCGGAGTAAAAACGCAGGCTGGGCGTATAGTCCACTCGCCAGTGCGGCCCCAGGTCCAGCAGCACCCCCGGAGAAATCTCGTTGATAGCTGTCTGTGATCGCTGCCCGGGTTGGGCCTGCAGGCCGTCAGTGTAAAGCAAACGGTACAGCAGATGCCCGTGCACCTCGAACGGCCCCCATCGAAGCGGCGTTTGAAACTCCGGCCCCGGCGGCGCCGCATTATTTTGGGCCAGCGGTTGAAACTGGTTGTCTGGCGTATAGACTTGTTGCCGGAATTCCGACGGTGGCGGCGCCAGCAGCTCCTGCCCTGCCGCCCGGGCCAGGAACGTCACCCAACAAAATATCGCCGCGCCTCGTTGAAAACCAGCGCCCACGCGCCAATATCCAAGTCGCGTTGGTTCTCGCCACCCCAGGCGCATAAGCGGGTTCATTCCGGCCCTGCCAGTCGGTCAGCGAACCGGCAGCGCCGTTCTAACCCGCGACGCTGAGAATCGGTATGCGGCAACCGCTCGCAATATCCCTCAAAACCGAAGCCCATGGGTAACGACTCTATCCGAAATCGGGAGGGGAAGATAGCGGGGAAGCAGGCGCCACGCCAAGTTCCTCCGGGAAACGAAAGGTAAAGTCGTCCCCGCTATGACGCATGGGACGACAGAGCACGCGAAGAGCGTCCCGAGGAGCAACGGACGGGACGGCATCCACGGGGGAACCTGTCCCGAACAGCCGAGGTTTTCGAGGAAGCGTTTGATCTGCATTTCGTTGAGCTCGCCAAGGAGGATTTCAGAGAAGCTAGTGGATTTGAGGGCATCCCGCCGTTCCTCGTCGGAGTCGAAAAAGCTGTCGCGGCCAGCAATGGCGATAACGGTTGATTTCGGTGAGTCTGCGATGAGCTTGGCACTGACGGGAACCGGCGCTTCGATGCGGCGCAGGTGACGAAGAGTCGGTGTGCGAGGATTGTCATAACCGCCAGCCTAACAAGAGTTGGTTCTGCGTCAAAATTATTTCCACCAGCCTGCACGACCCTCGCAGGGCGCGTTCAAGAAGCTCCCACCAGTCTCATTAACTCCCTATTCATCGGGGTGTCGGGCGCGGCTTGGGTGTCTTAAACCTTTCCAAGGGTTTCCACCGCGCCACTAACCGGTTTCGAGCATTCTTGAACTCGTCCTGACGCCCCTCGCCCAGGATGAAGGAATTACCACGAGATTTCATTGCTTAGCGGCGCACGCTTCGAAATGCCCACGGGAGAACTAATAAGGAGTTGATACTGACTGTCCGCCCCAATGGGTGATCCCTTTCCGACCTGATTCACCGCACCAGGTAGCTGAATGCGAAGCAGACGAGCCGTCTGCGGGCAATTTGAAGCAGAGGCTGCTGCAGGTCGCCGCGCAAATGTCACAAATCCAGGACCAACCTTGCTATGTCCGAACACCTGCGACGCGCTCCGCGAGCTTCTTGAGATTCTGATAGTTTCCCGGTGCGAACAGATTATCGTAGTCCTCAATCCGCTCCACAATAAGCGGGTCCTTGAGAAAGCGATCAACGAAATCAAGCTGCCTCAAAATCTTCTCCTTGAGATCACGCAGTTCTTCCTGCTGACCACGCAGCTTCGCCGTGCCCTCTTCAATCTCCTGCCTCGCCTTTCTGATGTTGGAGTCGAGTTCCTGCACTCTGGACGCTCGTTCCTTCAACTTCTCTGCCTGCTCTGCTTTCAAGAGAGTTAATGGCGCGGCGCCAAGGAAAGCGACCGGAGAAGAACTGAGCTCGAGCTTCTGTAAAAGATACGCGGAGAATTTCTCTTGGAGATCATCGCGGTATTCATTCCACAAACTCGAGGTTACCTGGTCCGGTTTCGTCTTCACCAACTCGGCGGCCCATTCGGCCCCATAAGCCTCGCGCCTCTTGCGCTCGAAATACCTCTCTTCCAGCTTGGCTCGAAGCTCATCCCATTGCTCATCCGGGAACTGAACTGGTTTCTTGGTATTCAAGAGCCTCAGGCAGGTAGCTGATGACGTCCATGGGCCCTCTATCTCCGAAGTAAATCTTGTTACATAAGCCTCGACCGCCGGTCCCAACACGCCCTTCCACTCCTCATCCGAAAGATACACAGGCTTATTACCATCCAGGAACCTGTAAAGCCCGGATGCATCGGATGAGCGCGGAGGAAGATGTCGCAGGGCTTTCTTACGAATTTCATCCCAGCCCTCACCGGAGAGGTAGATTGGCTTTCGCCGTTTCAGGATTATTTCAGGATGAAACTCAGACCTGTGTGTCCAGCTTTCTTTGAAAATACTCCGGAGCGAGTTCAAGGTCAACAGCGAATAGACACAAACGATCAGAGCGAAGAGAGCCGTCAACCAAACGTTAGAAGACGTTCCCCTGCTCAGCGCCTCCGTCGCAATTCCCCTATCGTGCCTGACTTCGAGGTCTGCTTTCGTCACTGCCTTGCCAGGTGTTCTAAAGATCAAGCGGAACAGACCCTCAGGAGGCAGGCGAGGATACATAAGCTCGTACATGCCGTTGGTGGAGAAACTTTGAGCGACATCGGCCTGCGAGCATTTCACGAGCTCGGTCTGAACGAGGTCAGCCAACATTTTGACCTGAATTTTCTCGACGCTCCGATTTCCCAGGTTCTTTACCGTCAGTTGCTGGACGCCTTCTGAGGCTTGCTGGCCCACAATCTTGAGTGGAATTTGCTCTGAGAGGGTAAAGCGTACATCGAACGTCTCACGGTTCAGCCACCAAGCGAAAAGGGCGACCGCAAAGCCGGTCGCAATGGTTATGAACGTAAGACCGTAACCTTTTTTTTGCATACGTGGCCCTTACCACTTCTCTACGCTGCCTCAGCCCGCTGAAGAGGGAACCAGCAGCTAGGGCAATTCTAAGCCCGCCACTTTGCCAGGACAAGCAAACATTGGAGGCGAGCTTAGCGGCTCACGACTTCAAGGCTGGCGAAGCCGAAGTCTCCGAGACACTCGGCCAGCCGTGCAAGCTGGACGTTCGTCGAGGTTCAGCCCATCACACGGGCGCGGGCAACGTCGCCGGCGACGCAGTCAAGAATCAGCAGGTCCACAAAATGTCGCGGGAGTTCAGGCAAAAGCTTGAGAGAATCGCCGCAAATGACTTTATTAGTTAGCAGCGAAAGATCCGAGGAAATAGGCGGACGAAGAAGCCTCTTTAAGAAATAGGCTTTTTCATCAGGCTTGAGCATCAAAGTCCGATTTCGCCAAGCACGCTGTCTTGTATTCGAGTGCATTTACTGGCGCCTGTGCTGGTCTGCCGCTTATACATTAACAGCTGCCCATCGTGCCTTTGAGCGCCGTTTCCTTCCGCTCACCGTCTTCGGCTTCCCGGCGGTTCCAGCGAAATTCAAACTCTGAATTGAAATTGGCTGTCCGACAAGGATTTGAACCAAGACTAAGGCCTCCAGAGGGCCCTGTGCTACCGTTACACCATCGGACAGGTTAGCAGAAAATAGTCATTCAGCGCTCACGGCGTAATCGGTTTCACCTCAGACATTGTCATAGCCAAGTTTTTTGACCCATTCATTGTCTTTGAATGTGTCGAAAACTCGCCTGGCTTCCGGGTCGGCCTTGAAGGCGTAACGGCGTTCAGGCCGCAGCTTGACGCAGAGCTCCTTCACGCTCACTCCGTCGGACGCCAACCCGCAGAACTCTTTCAGCGAGTTCAAGTGGGCCTCAGGTTCGATCAGGAAGTCCTCGTACTTCACGTTGACCGTTTGGTTTGTAACCCGGCCCAGGTGCTCGAAACATTTCTCGACGTAGGCGGTCCACAATGACAGACCCGATGCCAACGACAGCGAAGCGGGAACAGCCAGTCTATTGTACCGCCGCATAGCGATAAAGCGCTCTCGAACCGCCGCAGCCCGGCGGTATAAATAGAGCAGCCCGGTTTCTTCGCTTCCGCCATCGTTCCGGACTTGCTGGGATGCATTCTTGGAGGCTTCGCCCGACAGGCGCGCCACTGCCCTTTCGACGCTCCGCTGCTCCCGCATACGCAAGCTCCTGGCCACGTCCATGGGATGCCGATAAACATGGATGATTTTTGCTTCCGGGAATAGTTCCAACCAGAGCGGAAGTAAATAGGTGTTGCGGGGGTCCTTCCAGCCCCAGGGGAAATCCAGTCGGTCGAGCGACCCACACCGCGTCCAATTCCGGGGTCCCAGGTAGGAAAGGAAGCGCAGCGACCGCAGGTCTCGCAGCAATTGCGCTCTGGCCTGCCGGCGCATTCCTTCATGCCTCAGCAGATTCTCCACCGGCTCGGGATGTTCCCAGGTCCCGCCGCACACATTCATCAGCTTCTCATTGCGCTCGCCAAAAAACAGGGCTTCCGCATTTTCCTGGAGGACCCAGCCGATGTGCAAACCGAGTTGGTGCAGCAGCCGGGTGAGCATGGTGGTGCCCGACCGGTGCATGCCGATGATGATGATGGGTGCTCTGGGTGGGCTCATAGACTGGGTCTGAGAGCTCGAGTGCAGTGTAGAGGGAACCACAAGACTATTGGACGGCCGAAGCGGAGCGGCTGGAAGCCGCCCAAACCGTCAGGCTGGAAGCCTGACCCACACCTTTGGTCTTGTGGCAGGGTGAGGTTTAATGCGTGTTGCGTGATGCATGGTGTCTGGTGTGCGCCCCTCTCCCCGGCCCTCTCCCATCGGATGGGAGAGGGGGAGGGCGCCTCTTCCAGGATCAGAAGTCGTAGCTAATGGCGGCAGCGGGCTGGCTGGTGCGCATGGACTTGGGCAGGCGTGGACAAATCCGTCTGTACCAGATCTTGTGGGCAAAAAGGGTCACGATTTCGCGGGCAGCGGAGCAGGCCCAGGCGCGAACGCGGCTGGCTGCCCCCTTGGCTCGAACGCGCAACACAGCAACGCGCTGTTCCTTTCCATTCAGGCGGACCTTGTAATCGTAGTGGCCCATGCCGCTCTCCATGTCTTGGAAGCCCTCGTTGATGGCGGCTTCGATCAATTTAATCACACCGGTGCAGCCCAGGCTGAAACGTTCCCATTGCCGCCCCGTCTGCCGCGCGGGAAGCTCAGCGTAAAGCGTCTTGCCGAAGGCGTACGTATATAGGTTCGCAGCGATCTCATCACCAGCCATCAGCTTGATGAACCTAAGCCGCCCCAGCCTGCCCTGGGCGCCGACAAGTGCGCGGTGAAACTCCAGCGCGTTGGGCCAGGCATGAAAATGGCCTGGCCGGCCTTCGCCCGCCCATTGCGAGGTGTGCTGCCGGACAAATTCCTCGAATTCCCTCTCAACACTTCCAGGGTCGCGGACAACTTCGGTCCGCACCGCCCAGGCTCTTTCAAGTGCTCGCAAATACCTGCTGCGGATCTTGCGCTCCGTGCTCTCGAGGCTATTGAAGTACTCTTCATAACTGGACGGGAGCGGAAACACGGTGCGCACCCCCCGCTGGACTGTTACCGGTTTCCTAACCAGTTCAGCATGAGCTTCAACGACCTGCCGAAGGGAGAACGCCGGCTGGTAATGCTCCGAGAATGGGCCGAAACTCAGTAAATCACACCGCTCACGCGCGAAGAGATAAGTCACGACTGCTTCCCAGACCTTGCTGGCATAAGCCTTATGAACCGGCGGGTCGAATACCCTAGGTGGCGCATTGGCGCCGACCAGCCGGGCCAGTTTCAACCTAAACGGCGCCAGACCTATCGTTTCAATATAGATCGGAACGATGGCGACGATGCCCTCGCCTGAGTAGAAAATGAACAGCCGCAGGTCCTTGCTGGCGCCATAAAACTGCCACCACAGCCGGCACCAGTCGTAGGACATGTAGAGCGGGCCGCCCAGAGCAAGCACCGCGCGGTCCCATTGCTCGCGCAAAGTATCCAAACCATCGAAGCTGGTTTCGATTCTGCACCTGGGTCGCTCAGGGACCAAGTCCGCGATGAGCCGCACGCGAGGACGACAATCTTCGACGAATCCCGGCATAGTAGGTGTTGGGTTGAAGTGCGGTAAATCGCGACCTGCGATTCGCTAGACTCCGCAGGCCGCCGATGGCAAGAGTTAGCCTTTTCCGTGGGTTTTGCGCCGGGACTCTCGCCATGCGTCCTTCGCCCAACCGAACATCCCAGCCGACTTGAGCAGCCTTGTTCCAAGCCGGATCGCTGCCGTTTCTGCGGTCCGCATCGCATTGGCCAGCAAGCCGGCGCGGCTCGCACCGAACAGCACCAGGTCAGCCTCTTCCCAGTGCCGGTTGCATAGTTCGCGCTTATACTCAGCATCCCCGAACCCGAAATCGAACTCGGCCACGTCCCGGTGTTCGTACAGCTTTTCCAGTGCCTTAAGCTGAATAAAACGCCCAATCCCATAACGCTGAAAGCCGGGATCGTAAGCCGTCCCAGCCCCGAATGCCCGACCCTGATACTTGAGCACATGTTGATAGGCGCAGGCCCTTCCATTTAAGTAGAGAAAGCAGGCCATCAATTGGCCCCGGCTTAACCACAGACCAACACGCTTCGTCATTTCTTCTCCGCGCCAGTCTTTTTCCAACCCCTTCTGATAGGTCTTGGATACGACGGCGTCAGTGGTTACAGTAATCCGATCCAGATCCTCGATTCTATCAAAATGACTGACTGAAACCTCGCTGAAATCTGTTTCCAGGCGTTTTCTCTGGCGGTTCAGATTCTTGCGGATTTTGCCATCCAAGGCCCGGTAGAATTCCTCGTAGCTCTTGGACAGACGCAGGCTCCAGTGGAGATTCGGTGCAGCCACACTCCCTCGGCAAATTCTGCGAAAATAAGACCGGCTGCGCTCCCACAGAGGCGACTGCAGATTCAACATGCGAAATCGGACCGCGTGCCATAGGCCATCCGCAAGCGACGCCTTGAGGAAAAGCAGCAGCCGATCAAGGTTCTCCCCGGACCAGTCCCCCATCATCCCGCCGTAAATCACTTCCAGGACCTTGAGCCGCGGCTGAATAGCCGCCGGCAGGCCGGGCAAGTCGCTCAAGTGCGAGCTTCGGACGCGCCCTGCAAGCAACGCCTTCACCTGCTCCCCTTCTCGCAATGCCAGGACGCATGGGCCCTTAATCTCCTTTCGGCCCTCCGTGATAAGTCGAAAAAAGTCGGCGTCCGCGTTTGGGTGCCATTGAAGTCGTTCCCATGCCTTGCTAACCGATTCGATCTGATCAAATGTCGTCAGCAGTTGAATCTCGGATAAGATCGATTCCTGGCGCGCAATGGCCCCTAAGCTTTGAGCGACTGCTTGCATCGTTTCTTACCAATAGTTATCGAACCTAATTGCCTTATCTGGCTGATTTAACCCACCTAAATTTTAGCCGACGACAGAAATAACGACGTGTGAGGGCGCGCGCCGCAATGACTCATGACGCACGGTATAAGTGGCATGTTAACGCTGCAACGACACGGTCTCCTCCGCCTCGACCTCAAAACCAAAACTGCCTACTGCCTGAACCAACGCTGGTGGAAATTGTGAAAAATCCTGCTGACGATGGCGTCTTGCCGAGTCCGGCACGCGCGGAATTCGGGCTAGTTCGTCCACCTTCGCCGGCCCGACATTAATTTCAAGGAAATCCAGCATCTGGCGCACTCCGGCTGCCGGCGCGGCGCAAAGTTGATCAAAGTTCAGCAGCATGAATCGCTTCTCGCCCAAGCGCCGACCGATCTCCACCGCGCGTTGATTGGCTTTGACCCAAAACTCCAGCGAGGCGCGTGGCAATTCGTCGCGCGAATCGGCTGGCTTGACCCCGAAGAGCCAGCCCCAGTTCTCAGCCTGCTGCTGATTGCCGCTAAAGGCCATGTCAAGACCGTGTCGCACCGCGTGGATGTACTTGGCCCCCGGAAAGTACTCGGCAATCTGTTGGACGTAAAGGTGGCTGTTCGGCTCTTTCCATCCCCAGGCTCGACTTTCAGGCGGGGGCTTCGGGCGCGTGACTAGCAGCTTCCAGGCCTGGGCCAATGGCCAGAAGCCATTTTGCGCCGGCGGATTGCTCAAGCTCAAAGCGTGTTCTATGGCCGCGCGCGCTACAAAAGCCTTGTCGCTGGACGCGCGGATCGGCTCGCCACGCATGGCTAACTCCAGGATTCGCAGCCCCTGAACCACTCGGGCTTTGTCTTGGGCGACTTGGCGGTACCACCGGGGACGTTTCAACAAGAAGGTAAACCAAAGGTTGTCGAGAGGCCCGTTAAGCTCCTGCCCCAGATAGTAACCCAGGTCTGTGAGAATCTGTGCAATAACTCGCGTTCCGCTGCCTCCCACCCCGCCGACGACGATCGGCCCGGCACCGCATGGCCAGGGAGATGAAGTGAGTTTCATTACATTACACATGATGACATCCAGATTGCGGGGTTGCCGATCTGCGGGCGGCTGGAAGCCGCCGGATCTGTCAGGCTGGAAGCCTGACCCACACCCGCAGCGTGTGACCCGGGCGTCATCGCATCTCGCTGCCTAGTCCCTCCAGACCATCTGATTTCATGTCTGTCAGTTGGGGGACCGCAGATGGTTGCTCCGCCACAGTCACTCTTTCGGAGTACCAGCCGCCGACCGCAAAACCAGCGGCTGTGACCGACCAGAAAAGGTAATCCAGTTGGGTGGTGAATATCGCCACGTTTGAGCGCATGAACAGCATGACCGCCATCGACGCCAGAACACAGGCCAGCAGGTCCTTTTCCGGCTGCGCTGCCTGGCGCCACCGCGAAAGAACGCGCGCGGCCACTCCGCCATACAACAGAAGTGTCGCCAGCAACCCTGCAAACCCCGTTTGAAACAGGTCGCGAGCATAATGGTTGTCCCAACTATGGATGGGCTTGTCCCGACCGCTGTGACGATAAGACAAATCCCAATCGAATTGCATCACACTTGTGGCCCCCGGCCCATAGCCGAAGAGCGCGCGCCAGGGCGACTTGAGAACCTCGTGCGTCGCTATCTTCCACAACTCCAATCGGTACCTGAAGGTCCCGCCTTTCAGAGAGTCGGCATCCATCGTTTGTTGGGCTCTGCCGAGGAGGCCTTCGCGAACGCCGGGACGAGCCAGCAGCACCAGCGCAGCAAGGCATCCGACCCATACCAATGGCTTGCGCAGACCCTTGGAGCCAAACCAAACCAGGATGGTCCCCGCTACCGCAGCCGCCAACCACGGCCCCCGGCTCATCGAGAAGTAACAACCCGCCAGCAAGATGCCGATGGAGAGTTTGCTCAGCCTTTTGTCACTGCGTTGTCCCGACAAACCTGCCGCGACCGCCAACGGCCAACCCATGGCCAGGGCCGTCCCAAGCAGGATGCGATGTGGATAAGTGGCTACCACCTCGTTAACGTAACCGCCGGAGAGCGCGTAAGCCGGGAAAAATCTGCTTAACACCCGAAAGCCGGTGTAGTGCTCGGAGACCGCCAGCAGGCCTACCAGGCTCGTGGCCAGCCACGCCGCCCGCAACAGGCGAAGCCCATCCTCCCGCCGACGCACGAAGGTGGTCACTACCAAAAAATACGACGCGACTTCAAAGACGGTGTCCAGGAAACTCTTGATGGCAACCCCGTAATCAACCGCTCCCAGCAGTGAGATGGCGCCGGCGAGCATGTACATCAAAAAAAACTTTCGGCACGGCACCCCCGCGGACGTTCCTTGGCGTACGCGTTCTTTCAACCAGAAAGCCAAAAGCACCAGTAGCAGCGCCCGTTGGATGGTGATTTCCGCAAGCCCGCCCGGGGTTTGAATCCTCAAGTAACCAGGCATCGCGATGCACAGAAACAACGCATAGCACAGCCCCTTAATCCGGTCCCGCGCCAACAAAGGCCAGAGCGGCAGCGCAAACCCGATTACCAAGAGGGCATTTAGCCTGTCGCTCATTGAGCGGTCTCCAGGCTGAGCTTGGGCCAGATGAACTCGCGCAGCGGCCTGTGCCGGATTGCGAGCAGAGCGACCGCAGCGCAAATCGCGCCGGTCAAGCCCGCGCCAATCACGGTCGCCGCCAAAGGTTGCCCATCCTTGGCCAGCGACCGAGCGCCGACCCAAGCCACGACGACGGGTACCGAAAACAACAATGCGCGCGGCACAATCCCCAGGTACTGGCGGACATCCAGTCCGGTCAGAGAACGGACACGCGCCACTTGAAAGCCGAACGAGACCACCATGGCCATGGCGGGGGTCAAGGCTGCGCCCCACAAGCCTCCATACTTGACTGCGGGATAAATGAGCAGCAACACCAGCAGCGCACGAATAAGGGCGGCGCGTCGGAGCAAGGATGGCCGGCCAATCGCCAAGTACAATGCGACCACCGGCACGTTGCACACCGCTAGAACATCGTTGGCAAAAAGCGCGGCAAATGGGCCTGCCGCAGAGGTGTAGCGGTTGCCGAAGGCCAGCGCCAGGATATTGGCCGCATAAAGACCCGTGAATACCGCAGCCGGGATGCCCAAGCCGATAATCGCCGATGTAATGTGCATCAAGTAGCGGTTCAGCCGTTGAGCATCAGACTGTATTTCCGCGAAAGCGGGGAGCAGCACGGATCGGAGGATGTCCGCCAGGAGACTACTACCCATCGTAGCCAGAGCAACCACAACGGCATACCGGCCCAGTTCTTGTTTTGGACAAAGTTTTCCGACGACAATGATGCTGGCATTCGAATAAATCGCCGTCAGCACCGGCATCCCGAACATTCCACGAGTATAACGCCAGAGACCTAGAAGATGCTCGCGAGTGAAATGCAATCCCGGCCAAAACGGACAGACGCACATGGAGAGCACCAGGCGAGCGACCGATTCCATGACGTAGCCAATGGTCAGCGCCCAAACCCCTTTCACGACAAACGCCAACGTGATCGTCGTCAGGACGCCTAGTATGCCGCCGCCATGTTGAATCAATGACCACTTGAAATAATTTGCTCGTTTTATCGCAATGTACACCCGGGGGCTCAACGCGCCCTGCGCCAGAAAGGCCGCGAAGGCCAGCCGCAACAAAGCCGACAGCCCGGGTTCCCGATAAAACGCCTCGATCCACGGGGCCGCCACGAACGCCACTACGTAAATCAAAAGGGACCTGACCATTGACAAATACCAGACGCCGTTCAGGTAGGTCTTTTCGCTGGCGTGAGGACTCTGAATCACAGCTTCCTTCACCCCGAGTCCGGTCAAAACCTGCGCCAGCGAACAACAGGTCAAGACGATGGCCATGACTCCAAAAGCTTCGGGTGCCAGGAGCCGCGCCAGGATCAGATTGCGCAAGAAACGAAACCCTTGTTCGCTGGCGGAGCCGGCCCCCAACCATGCGCCGCCGCGCGCGCCGCGTCCCAGCAGCGTCCTGCCGTCTCTAATTCGATCGAGAATGTTCATTGGATTTTATGCGCGGGCAGAGGAAGCCAAAGAAAAGCGCGCCGAATAGCGCCAGTTTCGGGGCCGCGAGCCAATTCAAGGGGCGATGGCAGGCTGGGGCGCGCGCCGCCGCTCCTTGGGCCTTGGGCAAGGCGGTGCTTGCGGGATGCGTTGGACGGCTTCGTCGCGATCGAGGATGGCTCTGCCCAGCCATTGAAGGGAGGCCAAGTGTTGCTTCAACTTGTCTCGCCACTGACGTTGCCTGGCCCCATCAAACCAGGCGCGCAGTTCGCAGTAGCCAACCCGCAGGAAGTGATGGAGGATGCAGATCAATAAGTAGGCTGCTGTTGCCAACCTGCCGTTATATTTCTGCCAAAGCTGCAGCGAAGCACGCCGTAATTGGAGGTTAAACCAGTCCGGCGCGGTGTCTGAGCTGGCGTTGCCGAAATGGACCGCGCGCGCGCGGGGATGGAAGCACAACCTCCATCCTGCCTGGTGAAACCGCTTGCACCAGTCTATGTCCTCACCATAGAAGAAGAATCGTTCATCAAGCAAACCCACTTGCGCCACGGCTTCACGACGGGCAACCCAAAATGATCCCGCCAGCAGTTCCACTTCCGCCGAAGCGTCCCTCTTGCAATTCCGGTCCGCCAGCGAGGTGTTGATGAATAGCGCCCTGGCCAGGTGATTTCCAAGCCTTGGCATTTCGCGGCAGGAGGCCTGGTAACTCCCGTCGCCATTGAGCAGCCTCGGTCCAGCCAGGCCGATTGCGGGATGGGTTTCCATAAAGGAAAGCATCCCTTGGAGGCACCCGGGCAGGACGATCACATCCGAGTTGATCAGGCAATAGTAGCGACCGGAACCCTGTTTGATGCCAATGTTATTGCCCTTGGCGAAGCCCAGGTTCGCATTGGCCTCGACCAGGCGAACGCTTCGGAAACCGCCTTGGCGGACCGCCTCCGGGCTGCCGTCCGATGAGGCGTTGTCCACCACGATCACCTCATAAGCCAACCCGCTCCCGGTGTCTTCGATCGATTTCAGGCAATCGATCAGATGCGACCGAGCGTTCCAACTGACGATCACGATAGACAGATCGGGCCGGGTAATGGGGAAACCTTCCCCTCTCCCATCCGATGGGAGAGGGTCAGGGTGAGGGCCCTCTGTCGCGGGGTCCACGCTCTGCAGTCCGGGGAGCGCGCGCGTCTCGCGTGCTGCACTCGGCGCACTCGCCGAGTGCCTCGTGGTTGATATGGGCCGATCTGGCATGTGCTTGCTTATCGAAAACGGCAGGCTACGCCATTACCCCCTCTCCCATCCGATGGGTGTTTAGCGTCCGGGGAGCGCACGCGCCCCGCGTGCTGTGTTCGGCGCCCCGCCGAACACACGTTCCGGTCGTCGAGGGCGCCGACCGGTGCAGCCGAGGCGGCTGCGCTCCCCCACGCTAAACAGGTACCCCATCCGATGGGAGAGGGCCAGGGTGAGGGCTCCTTCATTCAGAAATGGATTGGCTTTCCTGGCTCCGCTGCCTCCGTTTTTTTCGGTATCGTTCGACCGCCAGCCGGGCGCTGCGGACGGTCTTCCTGGCCCAGCTCCCCGTCTCGTATGCCAATCGGCTGAGCCCATTTTCACAGAAATCAAATTCGCCTAGAAGCGAGGCTTCCATTCCGTGTCCCTTGGCCAAACCGGCTTTGAAGGTATAGCCTTCGGGATTGCGCTCCGGTCCGATACCGCCCAGGTCGCAGTAACGGTAGCCGCGCTCCTTGAGCCACTGAATCATCCGCCAGAACATCAGATGGCTGGCGTGGATTTCCAAGCCCTTCTTGCGGGTTGCGCAAATCAAGGGCAGACCGATCTCTCCGAAAACCGACCAGCCCAACGCGGAGACAGTCTCGCCTTCATGCTCGCACAGCACAATCCACATCTTGAGCGCGTCGGGCAACTGCTCCTGCATGACCCGGAACTCTTCCACGTTCACGAACTCGGCATACTGTTTCCTGTGGTGCATTTCCCGATGCACCGCCAGCGCCCTGTCGTACAAAGCCACGTCGCTGCCCTCGACCATCTTAAGGCCGGCATTCTCAGCTTTTCTCAGACAACTACGCCAAGTCTGCCGCAGGCCAGTCCGCAGTTCGTCCAGGCTTGGACTCAGGTCTATTAACAGCGTCCGGTAGCGGCTGGGACTCCAGCGGTACCCGCAGTCCTCCAGCATCTGCATCGCAGGGTGTGTATTGTTCGCGAAAAGGTTGGGTGCCAACTTGAGATAAAGTCCTCGGCGCTCTGCATATTCCGTGCGCAGAGCAATGCCCACCTGACGTAAATTTTCCAGGGCCGGGCTCTCCCCTTTCCGCTGCCAAACGGGACCACGTGACACGTAAGCCACGCCGCCGGCCGCCAGCGGCAACTGCACAATTCGCACCTGGGCCAGGCCTATAACGCGCTGGTCTCTCGATACCACAAGGTGGCTGGTCTTGCCTTGGCCGTGGTGACCCATTCCGTAAGACCAGGTCTGGTAGGCGCTGGCATCGGCGAAGTCCGACAGCAGAAACTCCCACGCCTCCTTCTGGACCTGGTCAACAGTGACCGAGTACTCCGGCTCTTGACTGACAATACTTGGATATGAATTCATCGTCATTACGCCTT
>WNGL01014528.1_pt1 | contig 16124 bp, 15 predicted proteins | sample 5400591 | NCBI WGS metagenome assembly WNGL01 (sample SAMN13153377, study PRJNA577476) | soil metagenome | isolation source: 80 cm soil or saprolite under Garry oak tree replicate 1 | place: USA:California | collected 2016-06-15
GCAGCGGAAACTTCACCGCGCCGCGAAAGGACCGCTCCCGCAAGCAGCAGAAGCAATCCTAAACCTGCGAAGGCCAATTCGCGCTGTTTCATAAAGCGCTAAAGGCCGCGTGATAAGATGGCGGTGTAGAGTGCGGGCAGCGCGCGCGGCCGCGGAGCGCGCCTGTGATGGCATTCATCGGAGAGGCCTCAGTGGGTCGGGTGATGACACGGGACGAAGCGATTGTCCACGTTGCGGAGGCAAAACGCAACGGCCGCCGGGTCGTGTTCACATGCGGCCGCTTCGAGCTTCTTCATCCCGGTCATGTCCGCTCTTTGGAAGGCGCGCGTTCGCTTGGCGACATTCTCGTCGTCGGCGTCAACAGTGACGCCGGCGCGAGTCTCGGCAAGGACAAAGGCCGGCCGGTGGTCGCTCAGGAAGAGCGGGCGGAGATTCTTTGCGCGCTGCAAGCGGTGGATGTCGTCGTGGTTTTCGAACCCGATACGCTGCGCCAATTTATAACCCGGCTCTCGCCGGATGTTTTGGTGGCGCGTGGAAATGGCAGGCCCGCCGAAATCATTGGCCGGGAAGAAGTTGAGGCGGCCGGGGGGCAAGTGGTCTCGATTCCTGCCGTTCCCGGGTATTCGACCTCGGCCATCCTGCGGCGAATTCGCGAGCCCCTCGGAAAAGATAAAGGCTTGTCATCCTCGGGCGCCAACAAGACATGATTCTTCCTGCGGTTTCCGAGCTGCTCAGCCGTGTCACGCGCCATGCTGCGGTCGAAGGGGTGATCGCGCAGCTTCGCGAGTCCTCCGCCGCTGAAGCCGCCCTGACTCAGCAACCAGCGCGCCGAGGCCCTTCTGGAACCGCTCCGCTATTTTTGCCGGGCGTTGGCCGGCCCTTCCGTCCAGGTCACGATGTTGCCGGCGTTCGACGTGTTGCCCTGGCAAGGCGTCTCTCCCCACCCGGAAATACTGGAATCCCGCGCGGCAACCCTTTGGCGGGTGTCGCGCGGAACGGCCAATCTGCTCGTGGTTCCCCTGGCCGCGGCATTGTTCCGTGTTCGCGATGCGGCCTACTACAGCGGGCTGGGACGAACTCTCGAACCCGACGCCGAAGCTGCATTCGATGAGCTGCTTTCTCATCTCACCGCGGTTGGCTACGAGCGAGTCGAGACCGCTGAGATGCCGGGGCAGTTCGCGGCGCGTGGCGGCATTGTGGACGTTTTCTCGCCGGAGACCATGCGCCCCGTGCGTATCGAACTGCTGGGCGACACCGTGGAATCCCTGCGCGAATACGACCCGGCCACACAGCGCTCCGTGGCCCCCGTGGTTCGCACAACGCTGCTGCCGTTGACCGAATTTCCCCGCCGCCAGGAGATTCTTGAACGGGTGTACGCGCGCGGCGCGCCGGACGCAACCGATCGCGAATTGCACGAAGCAGGAGCGCTTCCCGGCTGGGAATTTGAAGCCGCACGGCTGGAGTCCGGCGGAAACACTCTGTTCCAACTCTCCGCCGGTCCGGGCCGGCCGCTGGTGGTCCTGGATGAATCCGACGCTCTCGATGAGGCCGCAGCCGATTTCTTCTCGCGGCTTTCCGGGGACAGCAAAAACCCCGGCCGGGCTGAAGACACCGCAGAATTGTTCTTGTCCGAAGAGGAATGGAAGGAGGCGCTCGAGGCGCAGCAGCGGCTCCGGCTGGAGCATTTGTCCTTGCGCCGCCGCTCGACGAAAGCGGCGGAATTAGCCACCCAACCGGCCACGCGCTTTCATGGAAACATACCGGCCTTCATGGCCGAGGTCCGTTCACGGCTGGCGGCGAATGAGCAAGTTATGGCGTCGGCAGGAAGCATCGGCGAATTGGAACGCCTCACAGATTTATGCCGGGAATACGAGCTGCCTTATTTGCTGGGCGAGTTGGAGGACACGGCGACGGGAGTGCGTCTTGCGGAAGACTCCACGGCTGGGAGCGTCTCCGCACTCGTGCTGACCCGTGCGCCGCTCAGCGAAGGCGTGGTTTTCCCCGATTGTCAGCTCGTCCTCTATGGGACCGCCGATCTTTTTGAGGTCCTTCCGGCGAGCGACCGCCCGAAGCGGCGGCCGAAAACGGCAGGCTTCTTCAGCGATTTTTCCGAGCTAAAGCCGGGCGATTACGTGGTCCACGTGGACCACGGGATCGGCCAGTTCGAGGGGCTGCGAAGCCTCGAATCGGAGGGCGCGCGAGGTGAATTCATGCTGCTTCGCTACGCCGAAGAGGCACGATTGTACGTGCCGCTCGAACGCATGGACCTCGTCCAGAGCTACCGCGCGGTCGAGGGCGGCGCTCCCGTATTGGACCGGCTGGGCGGCACGGCCTGGATGGCGCGCAAAGCGCGGGTCCGCAAATCGCTCCAGGACATGGCGCAGCAACTGCTCCGCCTCTACGCGGAGCGAAAGGCGGCCGGCGGACTGGCTTTTTCGCCGGACACGGCCTGGCAGCGCGAGTTTGAGGACGCTTTCGAATTCGACGAGACCCCCGATCAAGCGAACGCCATTGCCGACATCAAGCGCGACATGGAGCGCCCGCTGCCGATGGACCGCCTTCTGTGCGGCGACGTGGGCTATGGCAAGACCGAGGTGGCCATGCGCGCGGCTTTTAAAGCCGTCTCCGATTCCAAGCAGGTTGCGCTGCTCGCGCCGACCACGGTCCTCGTCTTCCAGCACTACGAAACGTTTCGCCGGCGCTTCGCCGCGTTTCCCATCCGCATCGAAATGCTGAGCCGCTTCCGCAGTCCGCGCGAGCAAAGGGAGGTTCTCCTGGACCTCGAAGCAGGCAAGGTGGACATCGTCATCGGCACGCACCGTCTGCTCTCGCGCGACGTCCGCTTCCACGATTTAGGCCTGCTGCTCGTAGATGAAGAGCAGCGCTTCGGTGTGGCGCACAAGGAGCGCTTAAAAGAATTAAAGAAAGACGTGGACGCTCTGGCGCTTTCCGCCACGCCGATTCCTCGAACGCTGCACATGTCGCTTGCCGGGCTTCGCGACATGTCCGTGATCGAGACTCCGCCGAAAGACCGCCTGGCCATCCAGACCGTCGTCGCGCCATTTCAGGAGAGCTTGATCCAGCGCGCCGTCGAGGAGGAGCTGGCGCGAAAAGGACAGGTCTTTTTCATCCACAACCGCGTGGAATCCATCTATTCGATGGCGCAGCTGGTGCAAACGCTGGTCCCCAAAGCGCGCGTGGTCGTCGGCCACGGGCAGATGAGCGAGCGCGAACTCGAGCGCGTGATGCTCCAGTTCGTTGGCGACGAGGCCGACGTGCTGGTCTCGACGACCATCGTCGAAAACGGCCTGGACATCCCGCGGGCCAACACCATCCTCATCAATCGCGCCGACCGGTTCGGCCTGGGCGAACTCTATCAGTTGCGCGGGCGCGTGGGCCGCTCGAATCAGCGCGCCTATGCCTACCTTCTGGTTCCACCGGAAGCGTCGCTTTCAGACATCGCCCGGCGGCGGCTCGCGGCGCTTAAGGAATTCAGCGAACTCGGCTCCGGATTTCGTATCGCCGCGCTCGATCTGGAGCTGCGGGGCGCGGGGAACCTGCTCGGCCGCCAGCAGCACGGCCATATCAACGCAATCGGCTTCGACCTGTATTGCCAGATGCTGGAGCGCGCCGTGGCGGCCTTGAAAGGCGAAAAGGCCTCGCCGGACCTGCGCTGCACGCTCAACCTTGGGTTGGATATCCGCATCCCATCCGAGTACATCGAAAGCGAGAATTTGCGGCTGAGGACTTATAAGCGAATCGCGGGGATAACCGGGGATTCGGAGAAGGAAGAAGTGAGGCGCGAACTCGAGGACAGATTTGGCCCGCTGCCCCCCGCCGTCGGGAATTTGCTGGAGTACGCGGTCCTGAAGGCGGAATGTGAAAAACTGCTGGTCTCCTCCATCGAGCGGCAGGGCGACCGCGTGGCGGCGAAATTTCACCCCGAGACGCCTCTCGACCCCTCTCTGCTGGTCCGGGTGATCGGCAAACACACGGGGATCCGGCTGGACCCGAGCGGCGCGATGTGGATGGAATGGAACCGCGGGCAAGGAGGCTTGATCGGGGCACTCAGAAACGTATTGCTCGAATTGCGGCCTCAGGGATAAAATACGTTTCAGGATAATTATATGAAAAAAATGGCAATGCTTCTGTTAGGGCTTCTGACCGCTCTTCCGGCAGCGGCGCAGACTGCCGGCAAGGTGGTCGAGGAAATTGTCGCGCGCGTAAACAATGAAATCATCACGCTTTCCGACCTGCAGCGCGCCCATAACACCGCCGAAGACGAAGCGCGCCAGGAGTGTCCCCGGTGCACTCCGGAACAACTGCAAACTCTGGTCGGGGACAAGAACAAGAATGCTCTCCGGGACCTGATCGATCAATCGCTCCTGGTGCAGCGCGCCAAGGACATGGGGATTTCCGTCGAGACCGAGCTCATCAAGGAACTCGACCAGATCCGCCAGCAAAACAAACTGGCGGACATGGAAGCCCTGGAGAAGGCCGTGCAGGACCAGGGGATGAACTACGAAGATTTCAAGAACAACCTTCGCAACCGCCTTCTGACCAACCAGGTCGTCAGCCGCGAGGTCACTTCGCGGATCATCGTTGATAAGAGCGAAGTGCAAAAATACTACGAAGAGCACAAAGGGGAATTTGTGCGCCCGGAGCAGGTGGCCCTGCGGGAAATCTTCGTCAGCACGGAAGGCAAGCTCGAAACGGAGATCCCCGCCCTGGAGAAAAGGGCCAACGACATGCTCGAGAAAATAAAGAACGGCGACGATTTTGCGGAAATCGCCAAGCGCCATTCCGACGACGAGACCGCGAAACAGGGCGGGGATCTCGGAGTCTTCGAACGGGGCAAGCTCTCGAAAGAGATTGAAGACGCCGTTTTCAAACTTCAGAAGAATCAGCTCACCGACGTGATTCGCACCAAGCAAGGCTTCATTTTCCTGCAGGTCCTTCAGCACTATCCTGCCGGAGAGCAGCCGCTCGATAAGGTCGAGCCGGAGATCATGAACCGGCTGTACCAGCAAAGGATGGAACCCGCTCTGCGAACCTATCTGAACACCTTGCGCGAAGAAAGCTACGTCGTGGTGAAACCCGGATACACCGATACGGCGGGGGTCTCCGGCAGCCCGATTCAAGAGGTCTCGGCCGAGCCGGAACAAACCAAGACCAAGAAGCGTCACAAAAGGCTGCTGAAAGTGATTCCTATTTAGCCGGCGCAAAACCTGACGGATGAAGAACGCATACATCTCCGGTCTCGCTGCTGAACAGATCGTCACCTCTTTTTTTCTCGTGTGCGAGAAAGAAGTCCGTTCCACACGGGAAGGCAAGCCTTACCTCCGCCTCGAACTCGGCGACCGCACCGGCACCATTGAAGCGCGCATGTGGGAGCGCTTTGAAGAAGCCGCGCAGGCCGTCCAGCGGGACGATATCGTTAAAATCCAGGCCCGCGTGGAGGTGTACAAGAACAAGCCCCAGCTCATGCTGGACCGCATGCGCCCGGCCGAGCCCGCAGAAATCGACCTGGCCGATTATTTTCCGCACACCAGAGAAGACGTAGAAAAACTTTATGCCGACCTGCAGGGCTACGCGGCTTCGATCGCGGATGAATGGCTGCGTCGCCTGGCCGTTGCGGTGATTGAAGATCCCCTGATCGCCCCGCGTCTGAAGCGCGCCCCTGCAGCTAAACTCATGCATCACGCCTATCTCGGCGGACTTCTTGAGCATGTCGTCAGTCTTTGCGGTCTGTGCCGTGCTGCGGCGGCGCACTATCCGGAAGTCAATGCCGACCTGCTGCTCACCGGCGCCATCCTCCACGACGTCGGCAAACTCGACGAGTTGTGCTACGAGCGCGCGCTCGGCTATACCACGCCCGGCCAGTTGCTCGGACATATTGTGATGGAACTGGAAACGGTCACTAAGAAAATCGACGCGATTCCGGGGTTTCCGGCGGAGTTGAAAACGCTCGTTCAGCACATGCTCATCAGCCATCACGGCGAATACGAGTTCGGGTCTCCCAAGCTGCCCATGTTCCGCGAAGCGGTGATGCTGCATTACCTCGACGATCTCGACTCCAAGATGGAGGCTATGCGCTCCTCGCTGGCTTCGGAGAAGGGAGAGGGCGAATGGACCGATTGGAGCGCCGCGCTGGATCGCCGCCTGTTGCGCGTGGAGGAATTTTGGAAGCGGGACGACGCCGCCGGCTCGCCGCCGGATCCCGCTCAGCCGGGACTGTTTTCTGAATCAGGCGGCTCTTCGAAGGTGAAGGAGAAATAAGACATGCTGTTGCTGACGGAGGGAGTGAGAAGCGTTTGAGTAGAAAGACTCACCTTGCTCCAATCATGCTCCCTTCCACACTTACGATTCGCAACGTGGTGATTCGTCCCGCAGCCGTGCTCGCGCCCATGGCCGGCGTCACGGATACGGTCTTTCGCCGCGTCATCCGCGGCCTGGGCGGGTGCGGCCTGATCATGACGGAGTTCACCAGCGCCGAAGGGATCGTCCGCAACGCCTCGCGCACGCTTCACTACCTTTACTACGAGAATGATGAGCGCCCCATCAGCGCGCAGCTATTCGGCGCCAACCCGCAGGCGATGGCCGCGGCCGCCGCGCAGGTCGAGGATCTCGGCTTCGATGTGGTGGACATCAATCTGGGATGTCCGGCGAAAAAAGTGGTGAAGTGCGGCGGCTCGGGATTGTTGCGCGACCTCCGCCTTCTCGAAGAGATTCTGCGCGCGGTCCGCGCGGCGGTCCGTATTCCGCTGACCATCAAGATCCGCGCCGGCTGGGACGAGCAAAGTATTGTCGCCACCGACGTGGCCCGCATGGCCGAACAAGTCGGCGTCGAAGCCATTGCCGTCCACCCTCGAACCCGCCTGCAGGGGCTGAATGGCCGGGCGGATTGGTCCATTATTCGCGCCGTAAAGGAATGTGTGCGCATGCCCGTGATCGGCAATGGAGATATCAACACTCCCGGGGATGCGGAGCAGATGATTCGCGAAACCGGATGCGACGCAGTAATGATTGGGCGTGCGGCCGCGACAAATCCCTGGATTTTCCGCCAGATGGAGCAGTATGCTTCCTGCGGGCGTTACGATGAGCCCTCCGAGGCGGATCGTTACCGGTTGCTTTCGGGATATTTCCGCCGTCTGGTGGAAGCCGAACTGCCCGATGCCATCGGCAAAATGAAGCAGTTCGCCTGCTGGTTCACGCACGGCGTGCGAAACGGCAGCGAGCTGCGCCGTCAGGTTCATCTCTCCCACGCGCCTGCGGAGGTTCTCGACCGCGTAGATACTTTTTTTGCCGCACACGCTGCGGCTCAGGAGCACCCAACCCCATGAGCGAAGCCGCATCATCCTCACCCAAACAGCGCGCCGACCGCCGCATCAATGTCCATTTGCCGATGTCGGTCCGCGGGCGCGACCGCGCCGGCGTTCAGTTCGAAGAAACCACTTCGAGCGAGAATCTCTGCCGGTCGGGCGCTGCATTTGCCACGCGCTACGAACTCGACCTCGGCGCCGACCTCCAAATCACCATCCCCATGGCGAAGCAGGGTGCGGCCACAGAATCCGACTTTGCCACGCAGGGGCGCGTCGTGCACGTCGTGCCGCATGATGGGAAGCACAGCAGAATTGTCGGCGTGCAATTCACCGGCCCGCGTTTCCAGCGCGTCTTCCGCCCCGAATCGGGCTAATCTTTCGAATGGGTTGGGATTTTATGGGTGTCGAGCAGCTCTGCTGTGGTTCGATTTCGCCTCAATTTGGTTTGCCGGGCCTTTCCAGGAGGAGTTGCCTGTAGGCGTCTCGTTTGTTCAGGCCGCGTTCGCGCGCGGCCTGTTTGAGCGCCGCCTTGTGATCCATCTTGCTGGTGGAAATCAGCTCTTCCACACGCGTAGACAGAGTAGAAGCCGCTCCGCTGGGAACAGCCAGATCGCCGTTGGCGGCCGGCGCGATCAGCAGCGTCATTTCTCCCCGCGGCGGTTTTTTAGTCGTCCGGTCAACCAGTTCGGACAACGTTCCGCGGATAAATTCTTCATGAACTTTTGTGATTTCCCGGGCCAGGCAAGCTTTCCGGTCGCCCAGGAGTTCCCGCGCGTCGCGGAGAGCATCCCCCAGCCGGTGCGGCGCTTCGTAGACGACCACCGTGCGAGGCTCGGCGCCCAGGCGTCTCAAGGCTTCACGGCGATCCGCGGCGCGTGAGGGAAGAAAGCCGGCAAACAGAAACTCGTCCGTCGGCAATCCCGACGCCGCCAGAGCCGCCACGATCGCAGAAGGTCCCGGAACCGGCACGACAGGAACGTGGTGCCGAAGACAGAGCGTCACGAGCCTGTGCCCGGGGTCGGAAACCAACGGAGTACCTGCGTCGCTTACCAAAGCGATTCGCGCCCCCTGTTCGAGCTCGATCACCAGTTCCGGAGCGCGGGTCATCTCGTTGTGCTCGTGGTAGCTGACCAGGCGCTTGGCAATCTCGAAGTGGCTCAGCAGCTTCTGTGTTTGCCGGGTATCTTCGCAGGCAATGAAGTCGCACTCCTGAAGCACGCGCAGTGCTCGCAGCGTGATGTCTTCGAGATTGCCGATGGGCGTAGCCACCAGGTACAGCCGCCCGGCCGGCTTATCGTTTTGTGTCGCAAGGGCCATGTCTGCTTCCACAAGTCTAGCACGCTCTGCGACCCGCAGAACTCATTCGGCATGTTAAGATATTTTTTGCTCCTAACTTCAGGAGGATTTCGCGGTGCCCCTGTACGAGTACGAATGCCGGAAGTGCGGCCAGCGAACGGAAAAAATTGAGAATTTTTCCGGGCCCCATCTGAAAAAGTGCCCCAAATGCGGCGGGAAGCTGGAGCGGCTGGTCGGAGCCCCGGCGATTCAATTCAAAGGCTCGGGCTGGTACGTCACCGACTATGCGGGGAAAGGCTCCGGCGGCGATTCGTCGAAAGGTGAAAAAGCCGAGGGAAGCGAGGCAAAGCCCGTTGAAGCTAAGCCTGGCAAGGACTCGAAAGATACGGGTCCCGCGAAAGAAGCCAAGAAGACAGGAGCTGGGAAGAAAGAGAAATAACTGTGCCGCCAGCCGAATGATTACAGCTTCAAGCCTTTCAGATAGGTTCGAAAAGCGGGACCCAGGTCCTTATTCTCCAGGGCGATTTCGACCGTGGCCTTCAGAAAACCCAGTTTGTCTCCCGCGTCGTAGGAAAGCCCCTGGTAGATGAAGGCCCAAAGGCCCTTTTCCTCGCCGAGGAGACGCAACGCATCGGTGAGCTGAATCTCGCCGCCGGCTCCGGGCTTGGTGCGTTCGAGACAATCGAAAATATCGGGCGGCAGAACGTACCGGCCGGTTATGCCCAGGTTCGAGGGCGCCTCATCGGGTTTGGGTTTCTCCACCAGGCCGCGCACGCGCAACAGCCGCGCGCCCCAGGGGGGCTGCGCCGCCGGTTCGCCGTCCACGATTCCGTAAAGCTGAGTCTTATCGCGCGGCACTTCTTCGACGGCGATGGCGCCGGGAATAATCACGTCGCCCAACAACACTGCGAAGGGCTCGTCGCCGACCAGGTCTTTCGCCACCAGGACGGCATGGCCAAGCCCCAGCGGTTCCTTCTGGCGAGTGTAGCTGAACCGCACCATGTTGCTGATCTGGCGGACAAGTTCCGCTTGGTCCTTCCTGCCGCGCTGCTCGAGGAATCGTTCGAGCTCCGGCGCGGCGTCGAAATGGTCCTCGATGGCGTACTTGCCCCTTCCCGTGACAATGATGACGTGCTCGATCCCCGAGGCCACGCACTCTTCCACGACATATTCGCTTTGGTTGCGTGGCCATGGTTTCCAGAAAGCACGATAGGGGGTAAGGCCGTGTCTGTCAATCGGTGAACGTCCGTAATCGCGGTGAAATTTGGATGTTTTTCATGGCCTTTCGGATTTGTTCTTGGGTCATCGGTCCCCGTTCCGTCACGACACGTACTCCGGGATTAAGACGCACGTACTCGAAATAGGGGTTCTCCGCCGCCACGAGCTCGGGAGGCCTGCGCCACAGCTCGCTTGCTTCGCCAAGGCGCAGCCGCAGCCCGGCGGCGGCCAAGGGTTCAGGGCAGAATTTCGAGGAATCGGCCAAGACAAGAACAGGAACACGCATCGAACGCGCCAGTGCCAGCAGCGCCGATGAACCGATCTTGTTGACGAAAGCGCGTCCGAGCAAGGCATCCGCTCCAAGCACGACCATTCGCGCAGAGCGCACAGCGTTCATTAACCCTGCGTCCGTAAAGAACTTGACCGCAATTCCGGCGCGGGCCAATTTCTTAGCGGTCGCGCGGCCTTCACACCGTGGCCGCGATTCGGAGCAGATGACGCAATCCAGCTTGGCCCGCGAAGCAATCAAAGCGGCGATAACCGTCGAGCTATACGAGTAAGTAGCGATCACTCGCGGTCTGGAGATCGCTAGGTGTCGCGAGAAACGCCTGGCGATTTTTCGGCTTGCAGTACGCAGCAGATCCCCGAAATCCCTCGCGACTCGCCGCAATTTCTTTGCGGGAGCATCCGCATCGGCGGCAAGAGCCACATCGTTGGCCAGCCGCAACAGCGGCGCCAGCGAAGGTTGCGCGCGAAGCAGTGCGCGGGCGATGGCCAGGATGTCTTGCTCTCCCGGATGGGCGTGGCGTCCAATCCAGAGCTCCAGCCCTTTGACCGCTCGCAGAGCGAGCTCTGTTGCGCCCGAATTGCGGTCACGCGCGATGGCCTCGAATTCGCGGTGGAGAATGCGGTCCACGCGCGTATGCTAACATAGAGATTTCAGCGGGCAGGGAACTGATCGGCCTGCGAGGGACAAGCCATGGCGATTCGCATCCTCGGCATCGAATCTTCTTGCGACGAAACCGCTGCCGCCGTGGTCGCCGACGGCCACGATATCCTTTCGAACATCGTTGCTTCCCAGGTTGACGTGCATAGCAAGTATGGCGGCGTGGTTCCCGAGCTGGCATCGCGCGAACACCTGCGCCAGATCGTCCCGGTGGTTCGCGAAGCGCTCGGGCAAGCTGGGCTGAAGCTGGAAGAAATGGATGCCATCGGCGTGACGCAGGGGCCGGGCCTTGTCGGATCACTTCTGGTCGGTGTCACCTATGGAAAAACGCTGGCACTCACGCTGAACAAGCCGCTCGTCCCGGTCAACCATCTCGAGGGCCACGTCCATGCCGTTTTTTTGGAAGCTCGCAAGCAAGGGAAACTACCGGACCTGCCTGCTGTGTGCCTGATTGTTTCCGGCGGGCACACGGTTCTTTACGATGTCCGTGCCGATGAGAACGGCGGCCAGCGAGCCGCGCCCTTATTCCGCTACCGTCGCATTGGCCAGACGCGCGACGACGCCGCTGGCGAAGCTTACGACAAGGTCGCCAAGCTTCTCGCCCTGGGCTATCCCGGCGGACCGATCATTGATCGGTTGGCGGCGGGCCAGCGGCGTCCTGCACATGGCCGAGGCGTGCAGTTTACGCCTGCAAGAATGAAAGGGAATCCATTCGACTTCAGCTTCAGCGGCATCAAGACCGCTGTGTTGTATCACGTCCGCGCTCACCCGGAGCTGCTCCGCGAAATCGAATTACGCGAGGCGGCCCTTTCGCGCGGTGAGCGTAGGGCGGAGCAATTGCAAGCTCTGTGCAGTCCCGAGACGCTTGCCCTCCTGGCCAGTTTTCAAGCGACGGTGGTGAGCGATTTGGTTACCCGCGCGCTCGCGGCAGCCGAAGAATCCGGCGCGCGCTCGATTCTGGTTTCTGGTGGAGTCGCTGCCAATACCGAGCTTCGCCGGTCGTTCGAAGAAGAGGCCCGAAGGCGCGGCCTCGACGTGTTCTTTCCGAGCCGCGCCCTTTCCACCGACAATGCCGCCATGATCGCAGCCGCTGCGTATCCGAAGCTACTCGCCGGTGAGCTTGCCGGCTCCGCGCTGAATGCGGAGCCAAACTTTCCGCTCGCCTGAGCCGTGAAGACGCCCTTGGATGTGCGGGGGAACCGCCGTAATCAATGCAACGCGGTTGCGTAGAAAGCGTTTCGGTGGGAGTGAAGGTTCCTTCCATAGGAAAAGACGACCGTGACGGCTCCGAGAACGCGCACCTTGCACTGCGCGCCCGGATCCACCAGAAAACCCGAGTTCACGAAATCCCGCGACGGGTCTGAGATTCTGCCCATATCAACAAATGGCCCGAGCTTCACTGCAAACAAACCGTTTTGAAAGACGATCTTGTCCATTTCCCAATTCCAGAGAAGGTAGTTGCGCCCGATCGGCGCGCTGCCCTTTTTGCCATCTTGTGTTCCCGCATGGCCTCGCAGCCAGAGATCGTTGTCTCGTTCCACTCCCAGTTGAAACAGTTCATCGAAAGGGACAAGCCCCAGCGTTCGTCCCGCGCGAAACCGGCTGGTCATTTCGTAATCGTCCCCGGTCCGTTGCGGAAGCCAATGAAAAGCCAGCGACCCGCGAATCTGTCCGAACGGACCAAGGGGCTCCGCAAATACCTTTCCAATTCGTGCGGAGCTGGATGTCTCAAGACGCATTCTTCGCTCGGGGTCATCAAAGATTCGATAGGTCACGCCAGCACGTTGCGCAACAGAAAGGCCGCTGGTGAAAAGCCTCGCTGCTTGAGGAAGGACGCCAGTGAAATTCAGAAACTTCCGGTCTGCAAGGGAAAAACCGGTTTGCCAGGTCCAGCGGCCGCTAACTACGGAGAGAACCTCGGCTCCAGCTTCCACCTTTTCCAGCTTCAAGCCCGAGATCGGCGACGTGGCAGCTTGCAAGGTCTGGCGAATATCCCAATTTTCATTTCTCCCATCCACATAAACGCGAAGTCTCCATTTCGGATCCTGCGCGAGCGGCGAGGACAAGGAAAGGACCGCACGCCGCTTCTGCGCATCCCAGCGGATCAGAGAAGTCGCGTTTATCGCCGAGTGGCGCAAATTGTAGTACTCGGGATAAACCGTCTGATAGGGCACTCCGCGGAAGACCGACAGCACAGCTTCGAGCTTGCTGTCTCCCCACGCGTTTCTTTCGGTCGCGTGAAGCGCGACAGAATACGCTTCATTTGATTCCGGGCGAAGCTCGAATTTATAGTCCGGGAAGATCCCAAGGTTATCCAAACGCGCACGCGTTGTCCGGAGCTCCTCCAGCCGCAGAACGCTCAGGGGCGAAAAGGAGAACGCTCGGTCCAGAAGTATCGGGTTGGTTTGAAGCTGCGGCTCAAACTTCACCTCGCTGACCTTTGGTTTGCCGGCACGATTCCAGTTCAGGAGGGTGGCATCGAGATTGCCATCCAAAAAATAAAGTGTTGCCAGAAAATCCCGGGCATAGGAGTCCCGCGGATCAAGCCTGAGCGCCTGTTTGAGGTAAGACTGCGCTCGGCGGAAGTCTTTCTGCTGATAGGCGATCCCCGCCAGTTCTTCCGCGAACCGTTTGTCGCCAGGGGCTTTCAAGCGGCCAGTCTCGAACGCGGCCTTCGCCTCGTCCCAGCGTTTCAATCGCGCCAAAGCCAGCCCGCGGTAAAAATCCAATTCTGCAGGGTGCCCTTCGCCGGGCGGCGCCAGCCGCAAAATCTCGGCCCAATCTTGCTGCCCGTACGATTTCTTTGCTTCGGCAACTTGGTCGGCATCAGTCTGGGTGGACGCAGATTGGGGGAAACAGGCAAGGAACAACACGAGAAAAGACGCAATCACTTGTCTTGCTCGGGAAGAGCCAGCAGGGTCCAGTTCCCCGCTGCCTTCCAGCTTTTCTCAAAGGATGCGCGATCCGCTCGGAGCAACTTGCGCCGCGCTGGGTCATTGAGGAACGCCACGTTTTGCTCCCAATCGAGGCCCGCCACAACAACGTAATGAAGCGGCCCACCCCGCCCTCTTTCCTTCAGGCACACAATGAGCGGGCGGCCCTTGGAGAGATGCTCCTTGAGGTCGGCCCAATCCCCTTTGAACGCGTAGGTACGAAAGCCGGATTCCTCGAAGTATCGCTCCATGGCGCTTGCTAGGATTCCATGCGCGTCTCGGGAATAAAGGGCATCCTGAATGGCGGGCGGGTCTGCTCGAGCGGCGAGCGCGGGGTCGCCCTGTTTGTTCCAATACTGAATGACCATCGAAATGGATGCGGCCCCGCACCCATCCTTCTTCTGGCGCACGAAGGGAACGTCAAGCCATATACCCGGTGCTGCCGCGCCGAGCGACGTTACACACAGTGCCAGCGCCGGGATTTTGTAAAGCGCGTGAAACATGAGAAGTGAGCGATCACGCTTTGAGAATAATGATAATGATCACCGCCGTCGCCAACGCGATGATGATATACGTGATCTCCTGGTTTGTGAGAGCTCCGGCTGCAAAGTCGCTTTGCGCCTTGTCAGTCTTCGCAGCGAGGCGAGCCAGTTCTTCGTCGCTCAGGCTCGGTATCGCCTTCTGCACCTTTTCGTAGGGCAGATGGGCTGATTCCATCGCCTTCTTGGCTTGGTCCGTCGAGAGGAATTTCTGGACTTTGGCTTGATTGCTTTGCCTGGTCTGCGCCGCAGCTTGCAAATCTTTGTGGAGGTCTGCGGGCGATACAACGTGTTCCTGTGCCTGAACGCCGAGAGGAACAACAGCGAACATGAGCAGAAGCAAGAAAATGAGCAAAGGGGAACCCGGTCGAGACGTGGGCTTCATCAATCCTCCTGACGGGCCGGGCAGCCCCATTATGCTCAAAAACTCTTCGATGTGCAATCCCATGGGAGAAAACATGCGCGCACATGAGGGGGATTGGCGGGCGTCGCAAAAGCAGAGGTGTGGGGCCAATTGGCATAGGCGGATGCCGCGTGCGGTATAATTTCGCCGGCATGCTTACCTCTGCACCCCACGCGGCGCGGTTCCAATCCGCGAGCGACCAATCGCTGCTGGTTTATTTCGGTCAACAGATTACGCTTGACGCTCATGAGCATGTGGTGCGGCTGCTCCGCCTGCTGGAACGGGAACCCGTTGCGGGCATCCGCAATCTTCATCCGGCGTATTGCTCGTTGCTGATCAAGTTCGATGCGCTGAAGTTGCGCCACGTCGAAGTGGAAGCGATTCTGCGGTCCTATCTCGACCGGCTGGAAGACGTGCATATCCCGGAGCCGCGGCAATTGGAAATCCCCGTATGCTACGGCGGGGAGTATGGTCCAGACCTAAACGATGTGAGTGCAATGCACGGGATGACGCCAACGCAAGCAATCGAGCTGCATGCTTCGGCTACCTATCTTGTCTATTTTCTAGGGTTTGTGCCCGGTTTCGCGTATCTCGGTGAGCTGCCTGAAGGGCTGGTGACCCCGCGTCTGGCGACGCCGCGTCGAAGGGTACCGCCCGGCAGCGTAGGCATCGCGGGTAGCCAGACAGGTGTCTACCCGTTTGCGACGCCCGGCGGCTGGAGGTTGCTCGGGCGCACCCCCTTTTCGATGTTTCGGCCTGACCGGAATGCCATGAGCCTGTTGTCCATCGGAGATCGCGTGCGGTTTACCCCGATTTCCCGCGAGCGATTCGCTGCGCTGGAGAGTGCATGAAGGTGATTCAGGTCCAGGCGCCGGGCCCGTTCACCACGGTGCAGGATCTGGGGCGAGAAGGTTTCGGTCCCCTGGGGATTTCCCCTTCCGGAGCGGCCGACCCGATTTCACTGCGGCTCGGAAACAGATTAGTCGGCAACGCTGAAAGCGCGGCTGCGTTGGAAATGACGCTGCACGGAGGCGCATTCCTGTTTCCAGAAGGCGCCATCGTGGCACTCACTGGCTCCGATTTCGGTGCGACACTGGATGGTGCGCCCGTCGAGTTGTGGGCGTCGGTTGAAGCAAGCCCGGGCCAAACACTTCGCCTGGGGCCCACGCGATCCGGAGCGCGCTGCTATTTGTGCGTTCACGGTGGAATTATTGTGAAGCCTTTTCTAAGCAGCGCGTCGACGCACATCTTGAGCGGGCTCGGCGGTCTCGATGGCGGACCCCTGCGGAAGGGAGACACACTAACCGTCGCGTCTGCAAGCGCACCTTTTCGGAAAAGAACGCTGGCCCCGCATGCATTGGAGCGTCTGTCCCCTCGCAAGGTCTTGCGCGTCACCCCCGGTCCACAGAGTGACTGGTTTCCAGAGTCTTCGCGGGACTTGTTTTATACGGGCGCGTATCGCGTTGC
>WNGL01009070.1_pt1 | contig 16122 bp, 10 predicted proteins | sample 5400591 | NCBI WGS metagenome assembly WNGL01 (sample SAMN13153377, study PRJNA577476) | soil metagenome | isolation source: 80 cm soil or saprolite under Garry oak tree replicate 1 | place: USA:California | collected 2016-06-15
ATAACGTTCTGATCTTCCTGTTTATGCTGGTAGGATTTGCGGGCGTACTGGTGGTGCCATCGATCAAACCGGACACAGTGATGGTGGAAATGGTCATGCGGATCGCGCCCTTCTGGCTCGTGGCATTTTTCTGTGCCGGTGCGCTTTCAGCCAGCATGGTCACGGCGGCGGCCTGCGCCCTAGCTGCCGCGGCGACCCTGGGCAGCGACCTTCTTCAACCACGTCTCATGTGGCCCGACGCGAGGCTCCGGCGGGCAATTCAAGTCCTAATCTTCTTTGTGATCGGGGTGGCGTACATCGTGGCGCTTCTTCAGCCCGCCACGATTGTATTCATCATCTTGACGGCCTATGGATTCAACGTGCAGTGGTTTCCGGCTACACTTGCAGCCTTCTACTATCGAAAAGTGACCGCGGAAGGAGTACTTGCTGGAGTGGCCGCGGGCTTTGCGGTGGTCGCGTTCTTCGTCTTTGGTCATGTTTCTCCGCCTTACGGAATCCATCCCGGCTGTCTTGGCTTAGGTGCGAACGTACCGCTGATGCTTTGGGTCAGCCGTTTCACAGCTTCCGTTAGAGTTAGAGGCCGCAACGGAATTTCAAGAACCTGCGACACTTGAAATGGGTGCCGAGCGGGAGCAGACCCTCAAAGTATCGAAGGCCTGGGCCCTTACTAAAATGGGGGCTTGACGGGCGTATCGGCCTGGCTCGCATGATAGATGTCAATCAACTCTCGAAAAGCTTCTTCAGCTCGTTCTGTGGGGTGGCCTGTACTGCGTTTGAGTTCTTTGTCCAGGAGAGCGCGAAGATACAAAATCCGCCACCTCCAGGACTGTCGGGCGTGACGCGGAAGTTTGGCGTCAATATCTTTCGCGAGTTCGAAAGCCGCTTCGGCACCGGGATCTTCTTGCGGTTTGGCTCCCTTTGCGGGATTCCACCAGCGATCGGTCCCCGGGAAGTTGTAATCACCTGGTGCTTCCGGCCACCAGCGGTAATGATGGTTCCGCTCAAGGATTTCAACGAGCTTTACAGTTTCCTCTGCGACAACGGGGGAAAGATAAAATGAGACGTATTCTTTGACCGTGGACAGAGCGTCCTTTTTGGCATCCCCGTGAACGAACCTAATCAGCCCGGCGTTTTCACTCTTTCCTGATCTTCTCCAGGAACTGCTCGAGCGTACCCATGAAGACGAAGGTCTTTCCCTCCAAGCTGGCGGTTCCCCTTGCCTTCAGTGACGTCTCAGGATCCGCATGCTGGCAGGTGAGTTCCGGATTGGTCCAGACATTTCCAGTTTCACGGGTGAACGTGGCAGCAATCCACTTCCCGTCCTGCGAAACAGTCGCAACGAACGGGTCGTCAACTGGGCGAGACGCATAATAGTAAGTGATGTCTCCGTGTTTGACGACTCGTTTGCCGGCAGGAGGTACGGGCCATGTGTAGGAGTCCAGGTACCGGCAAGGCAGCCATTCATTCAGGGGCATCGTCAGGCGGGCAGGCATATCGGAGGCCAGCAGATCGACGCCCTCCTTGCGGTGAACGTACGTTCTTTCGAGACGCACGTCGCGAAAGATCGACTGGTAGAGCCTGGGATCCCAGATGGCCTGTAGAAAATCATAGTCAACTTGAGAGTAGTTAACGAAGTTGTAATAGTACCGTACTCCGTCGCCTTCGAGCTTAGCCCGCGCCAACATATGGACGCCATTCTTCAGGTCTATTTCGTATTGCAGGGATTGGCTGACTCTAAGCCAGGCAGGGCGATCACCGCGCTGGCCCGGCCGCCAGAGATACAGGTGTTGTGCCTCGCTCTTCCCGTGCTCGCGCACAGTAACATGCTCAGGAAACACCACCTCAATCCCGCTGCTCGAGATCGGCTCGCCCGGTAGCAGGATTTTCAGTGTTGGCAGAGTATTCTCTTCCGCGACCAGCAAGCGAAGGCCACTCGCGGCATCAACGACCATCGGAGTTTCCGCCCTCGACCAGGGACTGCCCTGCATTGCAAGCATAGTGACCGCAACCAAGAACCGGATTAACCATCGCTGACGATCTTGTGAGTTGCCCATTAGTGCCCCTCAGGCGATCTTACGGCCGGCATAAATGTATTGCAAGTCCCGGCTGGCTCAGTCCTGCATTTCATTCTATAGGGCCTGAAGAAAAAGACCGTTGGTTCAATAGAGAAATGAGAATTCTACGCCTGAAAAATCTGCTTGACGTGCCCGTGGCGCCTATTGATAATCGGCTGGTTTCCATCAGGAGAACCATGATGACTGGCGAGAGACTAGGACTGTTCAATGCGCTGGTGTTGTGGGCGGCCGCCTTTGTTCTGGCGCCGCAACTTGTTGGCCAAACGGTCTCCGGCCGAATCACGGGCACCATTACTGACCCTTCTGGCAGTAGTGTTCCCCAGGCTGAGGTGACTTTGACCAACCTCGGCACAGGCGTGACGCGAACCACAACGAGTGGGAGCACGGGCGAATATACGATCGAGAGCATTCCTCCTGGGAGTTACTCGTTGCAGGTGCGGAAGGAAGGGTTCAAGAGTTACGTAGTTTCCAATCTCGTGCTTCGGGTCAACGAATCGCGCACCGCAGATGTCCAGTTGTCGCTTGGTGGAGTAACCGAATCTGTGGAAGTCAGAGCGGACCCCCTGGCCCTCGACACAACAACGGCGACGATAGGCCATGTGGTCGAACATCAACAAATTGTTGACTTGCCGCTGAACGGCCGGAATTTCACGCAGTTGACGCTACTCACACCGGGCGCTTCGCCCGTACAAACAGGTCAGCAAAACCTCTTTACTGTGACCGGAGGCATCAGCCCGGCTGTAAATGGAATGCGGGCTCAGATGAACGATTTCACGTTGGACGGCATCGACAATAATATGCGGTTTACCAATAATTACGCTCAGAGCCCTCCTCCCGATGCCCTTGAAGAGTTCAACGTTGAATCTCATCAGACGGCGGCTGAGGCTTCCTTCGCCGCAGGTGCGACGGTCAATTTGGTTACGCGGGCCGGATCTAATGAATTCCACGGATCGGCGTGGGAATTTCTACGTAATGACAAACTGGATGCCAACGGCTTCTTTAACAATTTCTTTGGCGCTGAGAAGCTTCCCCGCAAGCAAAACCAGTATGGTTTTTTCGTGGGCGGGCCCGTCATGATACCGGCTCTATATGACGGCAGGAAATCGCGCACTTACTTTGCCGGCTACTATGAGGGCTTCAAGGTTCGCGTTAGCAATGTAACTTCAGCCAATGTTCCGGACGCAGCGGAAAGAAATGGCGACTTTTCTGAACTGCTGGGGCCCGTGATCGGTGCGGATTGTCTGGGACGGCAAGTTCGGAGCGGTCAGATCTATGATCCGCTTACCACCGTAGCTAACAGCTCCTGCCCCCAGGGCTATATTCGAGATCCTTTCCCAAACAATATTATTCCTGCCACAAAAATTAGTCCTATTGCCACCGCTTATTTCAAGTTTTTGTACCCAATGCCCAACCGAAGCACGCTTCCTAATTTTGTGTTGCCTCAGCGAACCAGACAGGACAGCTGGCAGTGGGGAACTAGAATCGACCATTCTTTTTCAGGCAAGGACGCGGTTTTCGGTCGAATTTCACAGTATCGCGCCGAGGAGCTGGATCCCGGCGCTCTTCCATTGATCCCACTTCAGCGGCTGAACTCGGGAGTGAACATAGCCGTTCACGAAACCCACATTTTCAGCCCCAGTTTCCTTGGGAATTTCCTCTTCGGCTACAACCGGGCCACCATTCCATTCCGTAACCTTACGCCCGGACAGGCCTTTGCTTCGGCTCTGCCGTCTAACCTGGGATTAGATACGACAATAGGGTTTTTGCCTGCGGGGCAGGCTTTTACCGGATCGAATATTACGGGTGCAGGCTTCTTTGATTATGAGCTGGCCAACCCCGATACTTCTTATCAACTCAACGCAGACTTCAAGAAAATCTCCGGGAAACACGACATGGGCTTTGGTTTCCGCTACATGCGTTTCCGGCACTTTACTCCGTTGCAAGGCCGCGCTGGTTTGAACTATTCGCCTTTTACCACGAATCTACCGGGAGATACATCGACAGGTTCTTCCCTCGGTAGCTTCTTGCTTGGTTATCCTTCCGACAGCAGCCAAAACATTTTTCCGAAGTTAGGTCTACACACGAATATCTCCATTGCCTACTGGGGCGACATCTGGAAACTGACGCCCAGGTTGACATTAGATTTAGGGTTGCAATATGTATACGCCATGCCTGTGCTTGCGGATGGAAACCGAATTTCGGATTTCGACTTCGGAAAGGCACTCACCCAGCCTGATGCAACCGATTTTGCGTTTGCTTTCATTTGGGCTGCGCAGAATCCCATTACTGGAGCGGGTCCCAACGCTCCCCGGCCCAGCCTCATTGATCCGGACAGAAATAACTTCGCCCCGCGATTTGGCTTCGCCTACAGTTTAGCGAAGAAGACGGTCATTCGCGGTGGATTTGGCGTTTATTATGATTATAACACCAACATAAACCAGAACAGCGTCCGTGTCCTTGAACCTAATTACCCCTACAGCGCGGGAAGGACCGTGAGTGGCCAGAACCTGTTGACTCTAGGTCCTGAAAATCCCCCAATCAGTTTGAACAACCCGTTTCTCGGGCCTTCTGCGGCAGTGCCTACGCCGAATTGGAGCCTGGATCTGAACAGGAGAGACCCTTACGCGATGGAGTGGAACTTCGGGGTGGAAGAGCTCCTTCCGGGCATGATGAAGTTAACCGTGGCGTATTTAGGGAGTGGCTCCAGAAAACTGCCAACCTCCACTGAGGAAAATATAGCGACGGTTGGACCGGGGTCCATCGCCTCGCGGCGCCCACTCCATAACACGGGAAGCTTTGTTTACAATCAAACTATGGCAACAGCTAATTATCATGCGCTCCAGGTTAAGCTTGAAAAATCTTTTTCCCACGGTTTGACTTTCCTGAACTCTTATACCTGGTCGAAGTCTCTCGACATAAATTCGGACGCCAACGCCGTCCCCATCGAGTATACCTACAACCGGTCCCTGTCCTACGGCTCGTCCGATTACGACCTACGGCATATGAACGTGACCTCTTTCGTATGTCAATTTCCATTTGGTCGCGGAAGAAGGTTCGCTTCAGGAGTTTCAGGCATTGTCGACCAATTTATCGGAGGGTGGCAAACTTCTGGGATTGTCACGATCCGAAGCGGACTTCCGTTCACGGTATTTTCCGGAGTGGATAGCGCAAACGTTGGATCAAGAATCGCCGCGCAACATGCGCAGATTGTCGCTCCGGCAGCGCCATCGGGCTTCACCCAAACCAGGGGGGCTTGGTTCAACCCTGCTGCTTTCGCTATTCCGACCTTCGGCACGCTTGGAAATTCTTCCCGGAATGCGTTCCAAGGACCGTCCTTTAATAACGTGGATTTTGCTCTCATGAAGAGCTTCAGACTCAGGGAGAAACTGAATTTTCAGTTTCGTTCGGAATTCTTCAATTTTTTCAACTTTACGAATTTTGGCAATCCCGTATCCACTGTAAGCGCAGGGCCCCTCTTTGGACAGATCTTCTCCTCGTTCCCTGCGCGCGAGATCCAGTTTGCATTGAAGTTGCTGTGGTAGGTACGTCAGAGTTGAATGAGTCCTTGGAGTTCTGGGATTTGCTGGCTGGGGAGGGTTGCCTGGGACTCTTGAAGGACTTGAACATCAGGGAACTCCTCGGGATCGATTTTCGGGCCGGGTTCTTCAACGCGTTTAACCACACGAACTTGGGAGTCGCGCTCGCGAGTCTAAATTCCTAACGCTTTTGCTTCTCGCGAGATCCGGCTCGCGCTCGAGTTCCACTGGTAAAGCCCTGCATTCGGATGCTGTCCGCCGCCGCGGCCGCATCTGGCAACGCTTCACTCCACAATCATCCGCACGGATTGTATGCCAGGGAAATTAGTGCGAGGCCCCTCCATAAATGTACCCCGTATCATCCATGGTGTTGTGGGCCTTCGGTCAGGGGCACACCACCGCCTTAATGGCAGAAGGGAAAAACCAAAGATGAAAAGAAGGGAATTTCTTGGTCTGATGGGCGCGCTAGGAGGACTCTTTGTTTCGCCTGGCACATCATTCGCAGCGGAGGAAAAAATCGGTTACCAAAAAATCCGGGAACGGCTGGCCGGTATGAAGCTATTCATTATCCCCTACTCGCACACCGATTGGGCCTGGGTCAACAGCCGCCAGTGGATGATCCACCGCCACAGCATCGTGTTGTCGGAAGCTCTGGACGTTTTGAGAACCACGCCGGAGTTCCGGTTCTACATTGAGACGTGGAACGAGCAATTTGACGCCTTTCTGCACCGGCGGCCCGAGCGGGTGCCGGAAATGCGCCTGGCGATGCAACAGGGCAAGATTGCCGTTTGCGGCGCTTTCTGCAACCAGCACCCGTCCTGGATGGAAACCGAGAGCTACATTCGGAATCTGGTGATCGGGCGAAAGTTGTTCCAACAGTTTGCCCCGGAGGTCAATCTGGAGGTGATGACCCACAACGACGTCACGCCGGGTCCTTCTCAAATGCCCCAGATCTTGACCAAGGCAGGCTACCGTTACTATCACATTAATCGGCCCGATCGGGCCCTCACCGCCGAAGGCGTCCCACGCGACCTCTTTTGGGTCGGGCCGGACGGCACCGAACTCCTCACGTCCCGTGGATTCGTCTGCGGGTTCATGCGCGCCGACAGCTTGCCCAATGACTTTGCCGTGAACTGGGAAAAGGCGGTAACGACCCTGTATGAAAAGGAGATCAGCTTTCGCCTCGAACCGCGCGGGGGAAGGGTCTTTGGGTTGCCGTTCGGCTGCGATGACAGCCGTCCCCTGCGCTCCTGGCTTAACATCAGCCAGGAACCTCTCCTTCCCGTGGCGGAGTTCATTCGCGAGTGGAACAAGCGCGAAGAGATCTCTCTGAGGTTCGGGACGCCCATCGATGCTTTCCATGAACTCGAAAAGGAACGGGTGACACTACCTCGCCACCGGGGCATCTTAGATCCCACCATGTGGAACCATTGGTACGGCCTGAACGGGAACGAAGGTCTGCGCCTCTGGCGGACGCAAGCCGACCAGGCTCTGGTGAGCGGAGAATGCTTCTGGAGTTTGGCGGCGGGCCTGGGAGAGAGCTATCCCGAAACCAGATATGAAGGCCTATGGCGTGATCTTCTCCGAACCTACTCGCATGCGCAGATGTGGCTCTTCTCCGCCGACTACGCGGCGCAATTGGACCGGGTAAAGAGCACGCTCTTAGCCAGCAAAGACCTGCGCGACGACGCCACCCAAAGAATTGCGGGGCGGATAGAGCGCAAGGACGACCGGTCCTGCGTTGTGCTCTTTAATGATCTTCCCTGGGAGCGCACCGAGGTTGTTCCGGTGTGGGCGGAACTACAGGATGTGACCGCTACCAACCTGCTCGTGCGTGATGGCCGAGGAAACGTGATTCCCCATCAGCCAATAGACATCAACTGGTACGAAGTGACCACGCCACCGACCACGTTCCGTGAAGCCAACCTGTTGGTGCTGGCACGGGTGCCGGCGATGGGGTACACGACCTTGTATTTTGAACCTGCCCCGGGTCGCGTCAACATGCCCGATGTGAGCATATCGGCGACGACGCTCGAGACGGAATTTGCCACACTGGAATTCTCGGGTCGCGGAGTCGAATCGCTGGTCGAGAAACAGAGCGGAGCGCGTTACAGCTTGCCGGGTAGTATCATCTTCAACGAGATTGAAGAAAAACCTCATACCTATCACTACGGACCGGTGGCCAAAACTTATCGTTGGACCGATGCCAGGTTCCAAAGCGTGGTGCGGGGGCCGTTGCGCAGCAGTTTCACTTTCGAGGGTGCGTTGGGCCCACACCAGGTCCTCCTCAACGGGCATCTTTATCCGCACAGCCGCCGGATGGCCTTCGAAGCGCGCGTCAAAAGTACGGGGGGCAGTGGCCACTTCATGGCCACCCTGGGCCTGCCGGGCCTCGGCAAGTTCGTCGCCGACACGCATTTTTGCGTGGAGGAACGTGACGTCTCCAAAATCTCCTATAAGGGTGAGGAAAGATTGCGGAACAACGTCTTTTACGGCGCTCACTGGGTCAGTTACAGTGATGGCGAGAAGGGCGCGACATTCATCGGGACCACCGGTGAGAAAGGCTATCAACTCTTCCCCGAGGACAACACTCTCGGTCATTTCTTGCTCATGGTGAATCCGCCTGATACCACCACTTGGGAGCGCTTTGTTACGAAGGCGCGAGAAGGCCTGGGTCTCCACTACTTTGATTATCAGTTGCTTTTCCATCCGGGGGACTGGAAGGCGGCGAATGTTGCGCGCAGGGCGCTCGAAGCTCGACATCCCATTCTCACCGCGTTCGCCGACAACCCACGGCTTCCCCACGAGCGAACACTGCCTGAAGAGAAAAGTTTTCTGGCTCTCTCTCCCCGCACTGTGCAGTATTCAGCTTTTTACCGTGAGCGAGGAAGAAACATCGTGCGTGTGTACGAATCGGCAGGTTTAAAGGGGAGCGTTGTGCTCGATCTTCCCATCGGCATTACCTCCGCGAAGGAAGTGGACTTCAACGGAAGTCCGCGACAGAAGACGATATCCGTGTCCGGCAACTCAGTGCACTTCGAAATTGAACCATGGGAGATTGTCACCCTCGCGATCACATGACGATTGGCTCAAGCTCATCGAATCACCGCAGAGTCAATACCGGCCTCATGGCGAGGTAGCTCCGTCGCCTTGAGACTACCGCGTGGACATCGATACCTTCGAAGAAGTTCGCATGACCCGGTGTTGAGCGGGGGCCAACAGGTGCCTCCGTGCCACCCCATTCGGCTAGCCCGAGTTCGAGATTCTCCACTGCGCAGGTCGCCGCTGGGGTTTGTGTCCGAGTTCTTCTGAAATCAGAGCAGCGGCTTTCTTAAGGGCATCGATAATTTGCGATTGCTTGGCGCGAATACGAGGCGTCGGGCCCGAGACACTGATCGCTCCGATGGCGCGATTTTTCTCGTCGAGAGTCGGAACGGCCGCGCAGGAAGCGGCAAGTTCGGTTTCCTCCTCATCCAGCGCGTAGCCCCGCGACTGCACCTTTTTTATTGCTTGCAGAAATTTCTTGCGGTTTGTAATCGTGTAGGGTGTAAATCTCTTCAGCCCAATACGCTTGATTATCTCCTGCGCGTCACCATCGGGCCAAAAGGCGGCGAAACACTTTCCCAATGCAGTCGAATGGAGAGGGACAGTTGAACCCACAGTCGCAACCATGCGGAAGGGGTGTCTGCTTTCCAGAATGGCTGTATACACGATCTCGCCACTCCAGGGAACGGCCAAGTTAACCGTTTCGTCGAGATCATCGCGAAGTTTTTCAAGATAGGGTCGGCCAATTCGCGTCAACTGCGTCGCTGGGGTGACTTTGCTCAATGTGTCCAACATCTTGAAACCCACCGAATATCGGCCACTGGCTTGGTTTCTGCGGATGTAGCCCAGCTTATCGAGTGTGAACAAGATTCTGAATGCCGACGTCTTGGATATGTCTTCCCCTCGGCTGATCTCATGCAACGTCAGCTCACGATCGGTCGCGCTGATGGCCTCGATCAGCCCGATGGCTTTCGCAACCATCGGAACCCAGTATTTGTTTGAACTCATCGAATGACTCCTGCAACTGCCCCAAATGCCGAATCTACCATATCACGCTCTGAAAACGAATGTCTTTCTGAAAGCATTTCATTATGGGAAAGGAGGTTTCACCACAGAAACGTACTTGACAAAAGGCGGAGATCCGTTGGATCCTGTTGCGCGCATGCACGAGACTACCAACTTACTTGCGCCAGGCAACCCCATCTCAACTGCAAAGGACTTTTTCCTGAAGAAAAGGATCAAGAGGCGTCATTGCGCGTTGGACAATTCCGGCTGTCATGGATTTCGAGAGCTGTTTATTTCGGCAGGGACAAACTGACGGTACAAGACCGGGGGAAAGACCAGTGAAAATCCGAGACATCACTGCAACGCCTGTAACGGTACCTATGGAGGCTCCGTTGCGCTGGAGCATGGGAGTCGAGATCGGTACTACTCGCACGCTCATTCGATTAAAAACGGACGAAGGCCTGGAAGGAATCGGAGAGACTTATGGCGGCGAACCGACCGGTCGCGCGGTTGAGTTTGCGAAGCCGTTCTTGATAGGCATGGACCCGACCGAGGCAAGACTGGTCGTCAACAAGTTGCAGTCCTTCCGGGTCAGCTATGAGTCGAATATTCCCCTCTACGTGGTTGCAGGGATCGAGATGGCGTGCTGGGATGTCGCCGGCAAGATGTGGGGGCGGCCGGTTGCCAGTCTGTTAGGCGGTGCTACACGTACCGAAATTCCTTTCGCTGCCTACCTCTTTTATCGCTACAAAAATGAAAATGGCATCGGAGGAGAAGACAGTGCCGAAGCCATTTTAGACCGTTGCGAGGCGCTGGTCGAGCGGCACGGCTTCAAGGTTGTCAAGCTGAAGGGAGGTGTCCTGCCTCCGCGGGAGGAATTACGTACCATCAAACTTCTCCGCGAAAGATTCCCGGAACCCTGTCTCTTGCGCTTCGATCCGAATGCCGCCTGGTCGGTTGAAACCTCGGTGCGTCTTCTTCCTCGCATGGCCGAATATGACTTGGAGTATGGCGAAGACCCTACGTGGAATTTGGAGGGAATGAGCTTGGTACGGCGGGATGTACCACTGCCCCTCGCCACGAATATGTGTGTCATCTCTTTTGACCAGATTCCGTCTGCCGTGCGTCTGCGTGCCATCGACATCATCCTCGCTGACGTCCACTACTGGGGTGGATTCTTGAACAATCTGCGGCTGGGGGCTGTGTGCGAGACTTTCCAATTAGGCCTCGGGATGCATAGTGACCGCGAGCTGGGCGTCTCGACGGCGGCGATGCTTCATCTCGCCGCGGCAATGCCGTACATGGTCCATGCAGCCGATTCTCATTATCACGACCAAGTGGATGACATCATCACAGAGCCCTTCCGGTACCACGACGGCTGCTTCCGGCTGCCGGACGGACCAGGACTGGGAGTTACGCTCGACGAGGGCAAAGTGGAGAAATACCACCGTTATTATCTGGAGAAAGGCTCGGTGATTGAGTTCTTGGATCCCTATCGCCCCTCCTGGATACCCAACCTACCTATCTTTTAGAGGCGAGGTCGAATGTCGAAGAAAATGTTGACCGGAGTGGACTAACGGAGCCATGAAGCAGCCGTTGCGCACCATGTCACTGCATTTCTTCAGGAAAAGGCTGCGCAAGGCGAATCGCACAATTTGGAACCAATGATGAAAAGCTACACCAAGTCCCACGAGCTTTATCAGCGGGCGAAACTCTCACTTGCCGGAGGTGTTTCAAGTCAATTTCGCCTTTCCGAGCGCCCGCACCCTCTCTTTTACGAGAAAGCAGAAGGCGCACGCATTTGGGATGTGGATGGAAACGAGTACCTTGACTTCACCTTGAGCCAAGGTCCGATGATTCTAGGCCACTCCCATCCCGCCGTCTTGCAGGCCGTGCAGCAAAGATTCATTAAGTTCGAGGGTCACTACCATGGATGGTTCGACAACGTCGCATTCAGCATTAGTCCCTCCAGGCTGGAGGCTGGTCCTCCCGGAAGCCCTTGTCCTGTTCCGTGGACCGAAGGGATTCCTCCTGAGGCCAAGGACGACGTCATCGTTCTACCATGGAACTGTCTCGACCTTCTGTGCGATGCGCTCCGTAAGCATGCCTCCGAAACTGCTGCAATAATCACGGAGCCCGTCATGTGCAACAACGGGTGTGTTCCTCCGGAGCCGGGATTCCTCGAGCAATTGCGAGAGGCTTGCACAGAATACGGAATCTTACTCATCTTCGATGAGATCATAACGGGCTTTCGTCTTGCTATCGGAGGGGCTCAGTCTTACTTCAACGTCGTTCCGGACTTGGCGCTCCTCGGAAAAGCCATGGCCAATGGCTTTCCCATAAGCGCCGTCGTCGGACGAAGAGAGATCATGGAGCTGTTCGCAAACGGCCGGTGCATCCATGCCGGAACGATGAACGCTCATAACGCTTCGGTGGCCGCGGCTCTGGCAACGATAGACGAATTGAACGGTAATTCGGTGACTCTGTATCCGCGCCTATTCCAGCTCGGGGAGGACCTAAGGTCTGGATTGAAAGACGCGGCGGAGACGATCGGCCATGAGGTTCTCATTCAGGGCATCGGCCCCGTCTTTCACGTCGGATTTACATCGGCCAAGTGCGTCAGCGACTACCGGGGAACACTCTCCTATGATCAGCAAAAATATGTCAGGTTTTGTGACATCATGCGCGAACATGGCGTTCGCCTGATCGGACGCGGCCTCTGGTACGTTTCGGCTGCACATGCTCAAGGCGATATCGAGCAGTGTCTACGCGCCGCTCGAGAAGCCTTCGAACAAATGAGATAGCCGTTCGAATATGCGTGAGATAGACACAGGCTGCCGTTTCGGTGTCAGTTTCCAGCGATAGCTGGAGGACAATCTTGTTTCACCTTAGGCCACAGTTAATGAAGAGGCGAATCATTCTCTCCGTGCGTGTTCTATTTGCTTTGTCGACGGCAGGAGTCAATCTCTCGCTTGGGACCGGAGGACTCGGAACGACCAGCGGAGCAACCAAGATTTCGCTGGCCCCACAGGATCTAGGTCCGTCAACATCCCGCTCAATCTACCTGGTGATTGAGGACTCATTGCTGGAAGCTCTCCAGGGAGGATTGCCCTCCCTTTTTCGAGTTCAGCGCGAAAGCGACCTCAATCCTTCTGTGATTGTGCAAGCTGTGGCTCGCGGGGACAGCCTGGTTTGGATCGGCAACGGAGCCGCACTTCCGGAAGAGTTGTGGGTCGGGATATTCAGGCCTGCGAGTTCGCCTCTGGTGCCTACAAGCGCTAAGCGAAGTCCCCTCGATTTGAGTTCCCTCGCCTTTCGCCAATCCGTGTCATATTCGGCTTTCATTAAGCCAAACAAGGAAATGCCGTATCACAATATCGATGAGGAGCCGCGAGCCGAGCTGCTTCCGCTCCTCGAGTCTCGCGACCGGTTCGGCCAGGTTGTGGGTTATCCAGCCGTGCTGATGCATTATTTCGCGCCCTCGACGGTTAAGCACCGGTTTGGGGGAAGCGAATGTTTCTTTTTTCTGTTCGATCGACCCATGGAAGCTTTGGACCCAAAGGGCTGGCTCGATTTGTTGGAACGGATAGGGACGCGATTTCAGGCTGGCGTTCAGCTCACTCGAGTTGAGACTGACTATGCTTCCTACCGGGTTGGGGAGCGCGTGCAGATTCGTGCGCGGGTGACAAATCAGCGCGCTCGGGCCGTTGCCGTGGAAATCCGGTTCGCAATAAAAGCACCGGATCAGCGGGAATTTCAAATGTTCGCGAAGCATCGTCGAGTCCCTGATGACGGAAGCCCATCGGAAGCGATCAGCGGTTTTCGACTGGGAGGTCGGCAGGGTTTATGGGCAATTCGCGTTGAGGTTTGGCAAGATCCGGCGCATGCAGAAGAATTGGCCGTTGAGGGTCATCCAAGGTTGGTTGACCGAAGGGAGCTTGGGTTTGTTGTCTTGAATGGGCTAATTCAAACTCCACCCGTCGTGAGTCTGAATGGGCCGAACATTCGCATCGACGGCCAGGATAACTTTTGGGTGGGCACGAACTATTACCCGTCGAGTTCCTGGTGGGACTGGCTGTGGAGCGACTTCCGCCCACTGGCCGTAGCCTCAGACTTTGCCGCTATGCGGCGGTCAGGATACCGCATTGTGAGGATCTGGATCGACCCGGTGCTCGACGAGCGGTCACTGCGAGCCATGGACGCTGCTGTCTTCCTGGCGTCGCAAAACGGGATAGTGCTGGACGTCTGTGTGTTCACGCAGTGGGTCCGTACGATTGGCTTTCAGCGTCCGAATGGCGAGCAGGTGCTCTTTGATTTTAGGAGCATGCGGGACTTCAACATCTACGGGATCTCTCTCCGCAACCTGCCACTCCAGAGGGAGTACATTCAGGTGCTCGCCACGCGGTGGCGCGGCGCGGGCAACATCATCTACAACCTCTCGAACGAGACTTACCTAAGAGACCCTGATTCGACGCAGATGGACAAAGAAGTGACCCAATGGGAGGGTATACCCCGTCAGAACAGCATCCTCCGCGACACACTGCTTTTCCGCCGATGGGCCAAGGAAATGACCAACATCATCCGCCAGGTTGGCGGCAAGCAGCCGGTGATGCCCGGGTACATGTTCTCCATGTCGGGCGGAGGGGATGACTATCTGGCTAATCGGGATGGCGAGCTTGAGAGTTGGCACCATTACGCCTCGCCGGAATCCATAGGCCTGACCCTCTCGTATGTCGATTCCGCGTGTTCCGAGCGTTCCCTGGTGCTCGAGGAGTTCGGAGCGAGATCGTGGAACAACGAAAAGTTCTACGACGGTGGTGCGCATTACGCCTTGGCGGCGGGAGCAGCCGCGGCAATGTCGTACGAGTGGGGTATCAGGTGGCTTTCCCAGGAGCTGGATTTCTCAGCGACGCCGCTTCGGGAAATCCTCGACCTGACTCCCACTGACCCACGGTGGTTCCTCCCCGTTAGGGATCTCGTGAAGCACTGGTCCTCCCGCGCGGTCGGGCTCCATCCTGCCCCAAGCGGTTTCACGTACGGATCGATCTATCACGGCACACCATTCCCGGCAGCAGCGGCGATTGCCCTGGGCCGGCTAGGCCTGGTGGGGAGAGGCCTGGGCCGGGCGGTGCGGCCGGAGAAGGTGTACGTAGTGGTGCCCACGGCGTTCAAGGGGGATCGAGATGGTCTTGAGGAGGTTACCCAGACGGTCAAGAAACTGTGGCAGGAGAAAGCGGTGTTTGGCATCTGGCAGGAAGACTGTTTGAACAGCCTGCCGACGTCGGCCCGTGTGCTGATTTGCCCCAAGGGAGTTACCGCAGCGTCCGAAGGGAGGCTGGCCGAACTGCGCCGCTCCGCGGTGGAAGTCTTCATCGGAGCTGACAACGGCTGGCAAAGGTCTCCACAGGTGCCGCACGTTTCGGTCACGCCGAGCGAGGGCATGGATCTGTTGGTGAGGCGCACGCATCAAGGGACGCTCTACGGGCTGATGCGAACAGGTGGGCCGGGGACGGTTAGGCTGCGGACGGAAGGGAAGAGAGTGGTTAGCCTGGGCGTAGAGCCTTACGCATTCGTGCTCGACAGGGGAACGGGCATTGGTTTGGTGGAAGCGGCCGGAGAAGTGAGCATTGACGGCTTTTTCTTTTGCCGGGTGGAGCGCGGGCGGGCATGGGTGGTCAGCGACGAACAAGCGGATCTGAAGGGAGCCAAAGTGGTGCGAGTGTTAGTCACGGAACCGATGAAGATACAGTTTGCGCGGACGATCGCGGCGATCAGCGTACTCGAGGAAGGCCGGTCGGAACCCTTGGCGCGGCTGATTCCCGGGGGTGACCCACGGGTTCTGGAAGTAGACAGCGAGGTGGCCCGCTCTGTCCTGAGGGTCGAGTTTAAGTAGCGCGTGTGCCGCTTTCGTGGGGCGCCATCCACAGTCGCCAGCTCGTCGGCTTCTTGAAGGCGCTTCGGGGACATCCGCGGTGTCCCGTTATCCTTCTATAAGCATCCTGGCACGGATCTCCGCCAGACCCTTCAAGTCAGCCGTCGCGCGTAGGTCGAAAGGGAATTTCACCACGAAGTCCGGACCAGTGGGCTGATCGTCCAGCATGAAGAAGTTGTGATCGTACACGCTGGTCGTGATCGCTTTCCGGCCGGTATTCTTCAGAGTGTGTTCCAGCACTAGCGGCAGTCGTAGTAAACTACGCCTCCAGCCGTGTGGGGGCAGACCGCGTTGTTGCGGAGATCACCAGCAAGGGCGGCAAGGCGATCGCCGTCCAGGGAGACTTGTCGAGAGCGGCTGATCGTGAGATTCGATGCGGCGAGTGCATTGTCGGAACCAAGTTTAGATCTTCTTCATCTAGGGATACGGAGATAATGGATTTGGTCGAATTTGTGACAGCCTTGCCTGGCAATGACGTATTGGATTACAAGCAAACAGGTGCCATCAGGTAAGAGCAAATGACAAAATG
>WNGL01004820.1_pt1 | contig 16120 bp, 18 predicted proteins | sample 5400591 | NCBI WGS metagenome assembly WNGL01 (sample SAMN13153377, study PRJNA577476) | soil metagenome | isolation source: 80 cm soil or saprolite under Garry oak tree replicate 1 | place: USA:California | collected 2016-06-15
CCGCGGGATGACATGAAGACTGTTCCGCCAGGCGGCCACGTGGCTGTCCAGGTGCCGGGCCAGCGCCTGCGGGCCGGCCTCGGCCAGGTCGGCCAGGGCAGTGGCACCGTGGCATGCGTCCGGGGGCAAGCTCGCGAGCGGGGACGGCGGCGTGAAGAACTGGACTGCCAGTCCTTGTGCGGTGAAGGGCGCCGGGTCCAGGTAGCGGCTGCCGCCGGTCCCGCACAGGTAGGCGGTCGCGCTGACCGCCGTGGTCAGGTCCGCGAGCCGTTCGGAGCGGCCGGTCCTGGCAGCGATGCCGCTGCTGCGGCAGATCCGTCCCCGCCATCCGACCGCTTCCAGCAAGGCGGTCGTGGTCCGCTCGCTGGACTCGGCCATCCGGATGGAGGACGTGACGGCGTCGTCGGCCTCGGCCAGCAGGCCCCAGATCGCCGCCCGGTGCGGGCTCGTGCGGAAGTACTGGCGGAGCAGGCCCCGTATGTGCCGTGCCGTGAGAGCGGGATCGGCGATGCGGGCGTCCTTGATGAGGGTGGCCCGGCCGGCCGGGAGGTGCACGGGCACGGTGAGCCAGCGGGCGGGCAGGGCGGCGCCTGCGGCGGGGAGGTAGCAGCGGTGCTGATAGTCGCGTTGGCTGAACTGGACGTCATCGAGGATGACCCACACGTCGGCGGCGTACAGCTTGGCGAGGGTCGACAGGCGGGGGAAGAAGTTGGGCTGGTGCACCGCGCACGCTAACCCTGGCATCGCGCATCAGCCTTTGAGCAGGCGGCTGTCGTAGCCGCGGGCGGTCAGCCGCTCGTAGGCGGCCATGACCTGCGGCGGCACGTCCTGGGGGACGGCGAAGCCGAGGGCCGGGTATTCGATGATGCGCTGCAGGTCGCCGACGAGCATGTCGATGACGAGCTTGTCGTCGCCGATGGTCTTGACGTAGTCATCGAGTGATAGGTTCTCCGACGCGCAGACCGCATCGACCTCGGGCCAGGTCTTGCGGGCGGTGGCGTATGCGCGCCGTTCCATGTAGGGCTTGGAGATCAGCATCACCGACGTGACCTCGATGCCGGCGGCGGTCAGGGCGCGGCGGGAGAACTCGATGTTCTGGCCGGTGTTGGCTGCCTCGGGCTCGATGATGATGTCGGAGGCGGGGACGCCGAGCGCGGTGGCGTGCTCGGCGAAGTGGACGGCTTCCCCGCGGGGGAACCGGGCGGCGGTGGTGGGGCTGTTGACCCCGGTGAACACGAGCACGGGGAACAGGCCGGCGTGGTAGAGGTCAGCGGCGAGCGTGGCCACGCCGAGGTCGTGGCTGCCCAGGCCGATTCCTGCCGAGCAGGGCCGGGCGGGGTGGTGCATCTGGTGGTAGTCCCAGATGGCCTGCGCGTCGGCCAGGTTCTGGTCGGTGGTTCCGGCGCGTGCTGCGGTCACGGTGCCTTCTCTTCCTTTGGCAGTCTTCGGCGGGCGGGGCGTCAGCTCGCCAGCTTGCGGATGGATTGGATGGTGCTGAGCTGGTGGGACAGGCCGCTGGCGGCGGCGAGTCCGGCCGCGCCGTCCAGCAGGGTCAGTCCTTCGGTGCGGGTGGCGGGGTCGGTCGGCAGGATATGGGCCTGGGCGGTGGACAGCCGGACCTTCTGCAGCGGCGTGTCGTCAGTGCCGCTGTCCCGGGCGATGGTGATCAGCCGCTGCGCCCGGGACAGGTCGCCCGCGCCGCGGTAGGCCAGCGCGAGTTTCTGGTGGGCGACTGACCAGTCGTCGGCCTCGCCGAGTTCCTCCAGCTCATGGGCAGCTGCGGTGATCACGCGGGCGGCGTGGCCGTGCTGGGCGTCCTTGCTGAGTGCGGTGCCGATCCACAGCCGGGCGCGTGCCCGGTCCCGGGCGCTGAGCCGCTCGTCCTCCGCGAGCCGGGCGTAGCTGATGGCGGCCGGGCCGAGCTGTCCGGTCATCTCGGCGACCACGGTGAGCGACAGCTCGGCGTGGGCGACGCGGCGGGGGATGCCCAGCTCGGTGAATATGGCCAGGGCCGCCCGGTAAGCCCCCGCGGCTGACCGGGGGCCGCGCAGCTGCCCCTGGTCACGGCGGGAGTCGCCGAGCAGGACCAGGGACCGGGCATGCAGGTACAGGCCGCGGTCGTCCAGGCCCCCGGCCGGGAACCTGGATAGCCAGTGTTCCAGCAGCCTGGCAGTGGCGGTGAAGTCCTGGTGGGACAGCGCGGCGACCGCGCGGTCGAGGTCATCGGTCCAGCTTTCGTAGTCCCAGGAGGCCGGGACCGCAGGGGAGCGGACGGCGGGGGCGGTATGGCCGTTCAGCAGCAGGATGAACCGCTCCTGGGCGGCGGTGCCCGCCCGGTCCAGGGCCGTGTCCAGGAGCGCCCCGACAGTCTCCATGCTGGTAATGCTGGTGCCGATCCCGTTCAGCGCCTCCGCGACCGGGAGCAGCACGACGCTCATGTCGAAGTACTTCTCGATCTCGGTATCCAGCCGGGCAGGGCCGGCCTGGACCACCGGTGTGACAGCGACGCCACGGCGTCCCGCGCCGGAACTTCGTTGAAGAAGCCTGAGGCAACCATCCGAGCTCTGCCTTCAGGCGCGGAACAACAGGGTGGCGCCAGAAGTCTGTCAACCTGTTTCGGGGAGGGTTCGGGATAGTCCGAACCGTGGCATCACGCTCGCATCGAAGCCGGTGACCGCGCCGATGCGGTCGCCGGCGATCGTGACGACAAGCAGTCCGTAGGCCCGGAAGACACCTGTGTGGGGATCGGCCAAATACATACCGAACGCCGGCTCGCCGTTGGCGCGGGTCGGCACCACCCGGTAGGACCGGTCGGGCCGGAGGGTGACGGCTGCGAAGAATTGAAGTGCCACGTCGATTCCCCGGTACTCCAGCATCGCGGGCGGCATGGAGACCCGGACGTCCTCGGCGAGTAGCCCTACCAGGGCCTGTACGTCGGCTCGTTCGAGGGCGTCGGTCAGCTGGGCTACGAGGTGGCGTTCGGCCGTGGTGTCGGGTTGGCGCGCGGGCCTGCTGCTGCCTGAGTCCGCTAGGTAATTGTCGACCGTGGCTCGGGCTCGTTTGAGGGCGCTTTGAACCGATTCTTGGGTGGCGTCGAACATCTTGGCTACCTCGCTCGCGCGGTAGCCCAGAACGTCGCGCAGCACAAGTACGGCGCGCTGCCGCGGCGGCAGCAGTTGCAGGGCGGTGATGAACGCGAGCGAGATCGCCTCGGTGGTCTCGTAGCGGGTCTCTGGACCGGGCGCCTGGTCGACGAGGTTGTCCAGCAGCACGTCCGGATATGGTTCCAGCCACGGCGGAACGTCGCTGACGCCGGTCGGCTCGGGCAGAGTCAGGTCGGGGAGCGGGGTCGCGCTGCGTGGCCGTCGACTGTCTGCGCGTAGCATGCTCAAGCACCGGTTGGTCGCGATCTGATACAGCCAGGTCCGCAGCGAGGACCGTTGGCCGAAGTCGCCGAGGTTACGCCAGGCGGACACGAGGGTCTCCTGGAGTGCGTCCTCGGCGTCCTGCAGTGACCCGAGGATGCGGTAGCAGTGCACCTGCAACTCGTGAGAGTGCACCTCGACCAGGTCGCGGAACGCGTTGTGGTCGCCGGCCCGAGCCCGAGCGATCAGGTCCGTCGTGTCCATCTCCATCGGCATGCATCCTCGCTTTTCTTCTTTCCGCCGGACGCTTTCGGCTCGTCTGAAAGTACCGACGCCGCCGGCCCCGCGAATTGGGCGGTGTCTGCACGCCCAAATTCGCGGACCTGCTGGCGTCTACCCGAATGGAGGCGGTCCCAGTCGGGGGCGCGCCCCGGATACAGAACAGGACCACAGATCATGGCTAAGTACGTTTTCTCCTTCCGTGTGCCCTCCGACTACGCGCCCCACGCCGGGACGGCGGCCGAGTGGCAGGCCTGGTTCGGCGGGCTGGGCTCGGCCCTGGTGGACGTCGGCAACGCGGTGACCGATTACGCCTCGCTCGGCGAGGTCGGCGGCAGCGGCTCCCGGATGGTCGCCTACTCGGTGGTGTCCGCCGAGGACATGGACTCCGCGCTGGCGCTGGCCAAGGACTGCCCGGTGCTGCGGGTCGGCGGCGGGGTCGAGGTGGGCCCCGTGATGGAAGCCGCCGGGTCGTGAGCGACGCCATGACCGCATCGACGGCGCCGCCGGAGGGGTCGTTCCTGGCGACCGGGCGCGGCAGGGTCACGCTGGCGCTGCTGTGCGCGGTGACGTTCCTGGACGTCATGGACGGCGCGATCGTGAACGTCGCGCTGCCGACCATCCGTACGCATCTGGGGTTCTCGGTGCAGAACCTGCAGTGGGTGGTCAGCGGCTATCTGATCACCTATGGCGGGTTCCTGCTGCTGGGCGGTCGGGCCGGGGACCTGCTGGGGCGGCGGCGGCTGCTGATCGCCGGGACCGCGCTGTTCGCGGCCTCCTCGCTGGCCTGCGGGTTGGCCGACAGCCAGGGGCTGCTGGTCGGCGCCCGGCTCGCCCAGGGCTTCGGGGCGGCGATGATGTCCCCGGCCGCGCTGTCCATCCTGACCACCACCTTCCAGGACTCCGACCGGCACAAGGCGCTGGGCGTGTGGGCCGGGATCAGCGGGCTGGCCTCGGCGGTCGGGTTGTTCTTCGGCGGGCTGCTCACCCAGGACTTCGGCTGGCGGTGGGTGTTCTTCGTGAACCTCCCGCTGTGCGCGCTGGTGCTGCTCGGGGCGTTCCGGATCCTGAAGGCCGACCACGGCCGGTCCGTGCCGGGCGGTTTCGACGCGGTCGGCGCGGTGCTGGTCACCGCCAGCATGCTGCTGCTGATCTTCACGTTGGTGAAGGCGCCGGACGAGGGCTGGGGTGCGGGCCGCACCATCGGCGGGCTGGCCGCATCAGCGGTGCTGATGGCCGCGTTCGGGGTCAATGAGCAGCGGCGCGCCCATCCGCTGGTCCCGTTGTCGATCTTCCGGATCAAGGGCCTGGCCGCGGCCGATGCCACCCAGGTGATCGCCTGGGCCGGGTTCTACTCGATGTTCTTCTTCGTCACTCTGTATATGCAGAACGTCCTGGGCTACTCCCAGCTGCGGTCCGGGCTCTCGTATGTGCCGGTGAGCGTCGGCATCGGGTTCGGCTCGACCGTGGCGACGAAGATGTTCGTCCGGACCGGTACCCGTCCGATCATCGTCTCCGGTGCGCTGCTCGCTGCCGGTGGCATCTTGTGGCTGTCCCGCATCCCGGTGGATGGCACCTATCTCGGCAACCTGCTCGCCCCGCTGGTGGTCATGGGGGCCGGGCTGGGGCTGCTGTATGCCGGTGTGCAAACGGCCGCGAACGCGGGCGTGCCGGAGGATCAGGCCGGATTGGCCGCGGCCCTGATCACCACCTCTTTCCAGCTCGGGTCCGCGCTCGGCCTGGCGGTGTTCAGCGGGATCGCGACCAGCCGCACCAGCCACCTGCTGGCCGCCCACACCCCGCCCCCGGAGGCACTCACCGCCGGGTTCCAGCGGGCCCTGCTCGTCAGCGCCCTCTGCCTCGTGGCAGCCGGAGCCATCGCGCTGCGCGCCTCCAACACCCGCGGCGAACCCGCCGCCACACCAGAAACCCAACAAAACCTGGAACCCTCCTACGACCCCGCATAACACAACACAACGAAATCCCGGGATGGCGTTCAACGCCATCCCGGGATTCTCTTTACCGTCGGGTGCGCAACTATGCCCATCCTGCTCGCGCTTCCGAGCTCCACAAAGTTCTCCACTGCGCTTCCTCGTTCCGGGGGTCAGGACGCCGATTCGCCTGATGAACGCGCCAGGCTAGTACAGAACGTCGACGGCCCCGGTTCGGTTCTCCCCTGGTCACGCCGAATCACACAACTCGGCCGGCGGCCAGGGGCCATCTACTCAACCCCCGGAAATTCACTTCTCAATTTGCAGATCTACGACGTGCCTGTTGTGTCAGTGCCCCAGCTCGGACACGCCGTCACCGACCGCTCGGCGTGGGACGGCGTGCACTGACTGCGGCGTAAACGATCACGGGCGCAGGTTCCGTGCAGACCATACCGCACGTCCGTGTCCTCAAGAGTCTCGTCGTAGCAGCGGACGAATGGACAGCCTGAACAGCTCGTATAAGTACCCGAAGTCGAGGTGGAAGTGGTCCGGCTCGTCCTTCTCCGGCCGTGCCGGGACCCTGCCGTACTCGATGTACACGGGGGTCTCCGAGATGCAGGACACCGCGCCCGGGTCAATACCGGTCTCCTCCGCCAGTTCGCGCTCCGCCGCGCCGGCCAGCGTGACATCGGCCGGCTCCAGGTGGCCGCCAGGCTGCAGGACGATCCCGTACGCGCGGTGCTCGACAAGCAGGATCTCGGCGTCGCGGACCAGCAGTACGCCGGCAGTCACATGCATCGGGAAGCTCCGCCGCGAGGCGAAAATCCCCTCCTTCAGACAGCAACCGCACGGGCTCAGATAGCAGCGCGGCCTCTTCCGGATAACGCTCAAGGTAGCTCGCAAGCGCACTCATGATGTCCCGGTCACTGATCGCCATGTTCCACTTCCGCACCCCGCCGGGCAAGCGCGCCGCGCCCGCGACATGCTGCTCGTGGACCGCCACCGCCGCGCTGGACCGGCTCCTCGACGCCGAATGCAGCCGCCCTTCTGGGATCGGACGGCGGGGTCCTCGTGCCCCTGGACGCGGGTCCGGCTGGCTTGCGGGAAGCTGCCGGGAAACTGCTCGGCGATCCGGTACGCTACCACTCGGTGTGCGGGGCAGCGTACTGCCGGTCACGGAACTACCGCTCTGCTTGTATAGCTGACGCGTTCGTGAAGGCGGTTCGGTTAACTCATGACCGGTATTCCCCTGCTTCTCGTTGACGGGCACAACCTGCTGTGGCGGGCCTGCTTCGGCACCCCGGCCCAGATCCGGTCCCGTGACGAGCAGCCAGCGGACCTGACGACCCAGTTCATGTTCTTCGCCCTGCTGCGCAAGGGCATCAACGACGAGCTGCCGCAATGGCCCGAGGTCATCGTCGTGTTCGACGGCCAGGACGGCTCCGCGCAGCGCAAGGACATCGACGCCGGCTACAAGGCCAGCCGGGCCGCAGACGATGAAGCGCTCCGGCCGATCCGGGCGCTGCCCGACGTCAAAACAGGCCTGGACCAGCACGGCATCACCTGGATAGAAATCAGCGACGCCGAGGCCGACGACGTGATCGCCGCCCTCGCCGCCGCCTGCCCCGGCCGCGACGTGCTGATCGTCTCCATGGACCAGGACTACTACCAGCTGCTGCGCGACCCTGCGCCAGGCCGCGGCGCGGTCCGGGTGCTGAACACCGCGCGGCGGCCCGGCAGCAGGCTGGAACAGTGCTCGCAGCGTTGCCCGAAGCAGTCATCGCCACCGGGCACCCGCAGCGGGTCTACACCACCGACACCTGCAACTCGCTGACCCTCAACGGCCCGGTGAACGCACACGCCATCATCGACATCACCCCCACCTACGAGCAGAAGCGCAGGGCACTCGCCGCCCACGGCGGAACCCAGCCTATCGAGGAGCATTTCGGACCAATGGCAGATAATCTGTCCCGGCTGTGGGGTGCCCGCATCGGGGTTTCCCGCGCCGAGGCCTTCATGCCCATCCCCGTCCTGGGCCGCCTGCCCGGCATGCTGCGGCTGTGACCGCGCATGGCCGGCAATGCAGGCACTGAACCGGCAAGGCTGATCGTCTTGCGCGGTAACTCAGCCTCGGGCAAGACCTCTGTGGCCACCGGAATCCGGAACCGTTACGGACGCGGCATCGCAATAATCAGCCTTACCGATCGCAAACGCGGGCGCTAGCGTCCTGAACTGCTATTTCACGTCGTGGACATGTTCATAGCGTCGGGTTCATTGACACCGATGGTCCCGGATCGGTAGCCGCCGTGACCCCATCAGGGGCGATGCCAGTGGAGGGTATCTCCGAGTCCTCGGGGTTGATGAGCTCGCGCCAGCCATCGCTCCTATTTCATCTTTTAACTTGGAAACTCATGAAGTAAACGGCTCGTCAGGGTGGCCGTGCTTGACATGTGGGATCTGCCGGCCAGGGCTGTGTACTGGTAACGCGGATTGGTAAATGAGAAGGGCGGGGTGGCCTGCGGGGCCGTCGGGGATGGGGTAGCAGGTGTCGTGGGTGGCCGGGTTGACCGCGACGACGTGGGCGTTGGCGGCCAGGTAGGCGCGGCCGGTGACAGCGAGGTGGCCGCCGTGGTTGTCCAGGATGGTGAGGTCACCGGATTCGGCGGCGACATAGAGGCGGCCGCCGCCCGGGTCGTAGGCGAGCACGTCGGGCTGGTCCCCGGTAGTGCTGGTGCTGGTGACCTGCCAGGTGGCCAGGCTGAGGGTGAGCAGGCGGGCGTTGCCGTCGCAGGCGATGAACGCGAGCCGGGCGGGCGGGTCGAGGGTCAGGCCGTGGTCGTGGTCGCAGCCGGGCAGCGGGACGCGCCGGGTGATGGCGAGGGTGGCCGGGTTGATTACGGCGACCTGGTTGAGGGTCTGGACGTCGGCGAGCATCTGCCCGGTCCCGTGGTTGCCGGCCGGGTCGTAGGCGACGTTGCCGGCTTCGCCGCCGAGGGTGACTGTTCCGCGGACGGTGCCGGTGGTGGTGTCGATGACGGTTTCGGTGCCGCCGGTCTCGTTGGTGGTCCAGATGGCGTGGCGGGCGGGGTCGTAGGCCAGGCCGTCGGGGTAGTCCCCGGTGGGGGTGCGGTGCAGGATCTGCCCAGACTCCTCGTCGATGGCGGTCATCTGGCTGGTCCCAGTGGCAGTGGCGTAGACCCGGTGCAGGGCCGGGACGACCAGGACGCCGTGCACGTCGGCCAGGCCGGGGATGACGCGCACGACCCGGCCGGTGCGGATGCTGACCTCGATGACCTGGCTGTCGCCGAGGTGGGCGATGAACAGCAGGCCGCGGCCGGGGTCGAGGCTCTCGTAGTCGAACCGGGTGCTGCCGCCGGGCAGGGTCATCTCGCCGGCCTGGCGTAGCGGCAGCGCCTGGCCCGGGTGGGTGGCCCGCATCGCGCTGGCCAGGGCCACAGCGGCGGTGGCCGCGAGCGCGGCGGCGGCTGCGGTGAGCAGCAGGCGGGTGCGGGAGACCGCGGTCACCGGTGGTCATTTCCGGCAGGGGCGGGGAGGGGGCGGAGCCGGTGGGCGTCGTCGAACAGGGCGTGCCCGGCGAGGCGGGCGGCGGTGAGGGCGGCGAGCGCGGCGGCGGCGAGCAGCATGTACATGACGACGATCTGGACGCGGATGGCGGTGAGGGGGCTGATGCCTGCCAGGATCAGGCCGGTCATGGCGCCGGGGAGGCTGATCAGGCCGACGGTCTTGGTGGAGTCGATGGACGGGATCAGCGCGGTGCGCAGGGCGGCGTGCAGGTGCGGGGCGAACGCGTCGGTGGCGGGCTGGCCGAGGCAGAGCCGGGCTTCGATGGCGGGGCGGGCGGCGGCGGCTTCCTCGCGTATCCGGGTGAGGGCGACGGCGGTGGCGGCCATGGCGCCGGAGACGATCATGCCGCCGACGGGGATGATGACGCGGGCCTGGGTGCTGATCACGCCGAGGGCGAGCAGGGTGCCCATGGTGGCGGCTGTGGCCCCGGCGACCGCTGCGGTGGCGACCGGCAGCGCGTGCGGCAGGCCGCGGGCGCGGCGGGCGGCGACCTGCCCGGCGATCGTCACCATGATCGTGAGCCACCCGGCGGCGCCGGCAGGGCCGGCGTGCTGGAAGACAAGGAGCAGGATCGCGCCGACGGCGGTGAGCTGGAGGCCGGCCCGGGCGGCGGCGATGGTGATCTCGCGGGCCAGGTGCAGGCGCTGCCGCCAGGCGATAATGATGGCGGCGGCGACCAGGGCCAGCGAGGCGGCGACGCCGGCCCAGGTGGGGACGGCCGGGTTCATGGCGGCTCCTTGCGGCTGGTGAGATGCCCGTCGTGCAGGGCCAGGGCCTGGCTGGCGATCCGGCTGGTCTGGCCGGGGTCGTGGCTGACCAGGACCACGCTGCCGCCGTCCGCGAGGAACGATTTGACGATGTGCTCGACCGCGTCCGCGCTGACGCTGTCGAGAGCCGAGGTGGGCTCGTCCAGCAGCAGGACCTGCGGGCTGGCGGCGAGCGCGCGGGCCAGGCACAGCCGCTGCGCTTCCCCGCCAGACAGCCCGGCTGTGCCGCTGCCGAGCATGGCGACCGGGAGGCTGACCTGTTCCAGCAGCCCGGCCGCCTGATCTTCGCCCAGGCCGGGCTGGCCGGCCCGGAGTTCGTCCAGGACTTTGGCGGTGAGCAGGACCGGCGCCTGGGCGACGAGGGCGACCCGGCGGCGCAGCGTGAGCACGTCCAGGTCCGGCAGTGCCCGGCCGTCCAGGCATACCCGGCCCGCGTCGGGTTCGTCCAGGCGGTTCAGCAGCCGCAGCAGCGTGGTCTTTCCTGCCCCGGACGGTCCCGTCAGCGCGGTGCACACCCCGGCGGGTATCTGGCAGGTGACCTGATCGAGCAGCAGCTTCCCGCCGCGCCGGACCGTCACCTGCTCCAGCGAGAACAGCACGGGCCCCGCTGTTGTCATCCGTCCTGCCACCTCCGTGCTTGTAACCGTGGTTACAATACTAGCGGCGCCAGTTCAGGGCGTCAGGTGGTCACGGGAGCGGAGTTGCCAGCATGGGACAGCGGTCTGGTCCGGAGCAGCCCGGGGATGAGCCAGGTTCGTGGGTGCTGCTGTGTTACCGGGTGCCGCGTGAGCCGTCGGCGCCGCGGATCGCGATCTGGCGCAAGCTGAAGCGGCTCGGGGTAGCGCAGCTGGGTGATGGCCTGGTCGCGCTGCCCGCTGACGCGCGGACCCGGGAGCAGCTGGAGTGGGCCGCCCAGGACGTGACTGAGGCCGGCGGCGAGGCAGGGGTGTGGCTGGCCCGCCCGGCCACGCTTGTGCAGGAACGTGAGCTGGCCGCGGCGATGGCCGCCGCCCGTGCCACGGAGTACACCGCGGTGGCTGCTCAGGCCGCTGCGGCGGGCGAGGAAGGGGATGCGGCCCGGGCGGCGGCGCTGCGGCGGCTGCGCGGCGAGATGCGGCGGGTCGGACGCCGCGACTACTTCCCGCCGGCGGTGCGCGAGCATGCCCGGGCGGCGGTCGAGTCTCTTGCTGCTGCCCGTGAACCAGACCGCATCCCGGGCAGCGCGGTTGCTCCCGGCGGCGGCGGGGACCGGTCGTGAGGTGGGCGACGCGTGGCGGGGTGCATATCGACCGGGCCGGGTGCGCGTGGCTGATCCGCCGGTTCATCGACCCGGACGCCCAGTTCGTGTTCGTCGCCGATCCGGGTGAGGTGTCAACGGATACGACGCCGTTTGACATGCGCGGCGCGGACTTGTCGCATCATGGCGCGGACTGCAGTTTCGAGACGATCCTGCGCCGCTATGAGCTGACCGACCCGGTGCTGTGGCGGGTCGCCGCGATCGTGCACGAGGCCGACGTGGACGATGAGCGGTACGACGCGCCGGAGGCTGCGGGGTTCGATGTGGCGCTGCGGGGCCTTTCGATGATCCGGGGGGACGCGGAGGTCCTGGCGCTGACCGGGCCGCTTTTCGACGGAGTGTATGAGTATCACCGGCGGGCGATGCTGCTGGGCCGGGAGCCGGGATGAGTACCCCGGATACGGCCGCGGCGGAGGCAGCCGGGCAGGTGCGGCCGGTGCGGTTCGCAGGGGTGCTGCGGTATTTCCTGCGGCTGGGCACGCTGGGTTTCGGCGGGCCGATCGCGGTGGTCGGCTACATGCAGCGTGACCTGGTCGAGGCGCGGGGCTGGATCCAGAAGCGGGAGTTCCTGGACGGTGTCGCGCTCGGCCAGACGATGCCCGGTCCGCTGGCGGCGCAGGTGGCGATGTGGGTCGGGTACCTCAAGCGCGGCCCGCTGGGCGCCGCCGCGGTGGCGGCGGCGTTCATCGCGCCCTCGTTCTTGATGGTGACCGCGGTGGCCGCTGCCTACGTGCACTACTCGGGGCTGAGCGTGGTGGCGGCTCTGTTCTACGGGATCGCGCCGGCGGTGATGGGGATCATCGCGATCGCCGCGTGGAAGCTGCTGCGGCTGACCGATGGCAAGGACCGTCGCGCCTGGGTGATAAGCGTCACTGTGTTCGCGGTGACCGCGATCACCGGGCAGGAGCCCATCTACCTGATCGTCGGCGCCGGGCTGGTGATGATCATTATGGATGCCCGGCCGGCGCCGGGATGGCGCCAACGGCTGCGCCGCAGGCCCGCCGGCCCGGCGCCGCCCGGCACCGGCCGGCTGCCGGCCCTGGCCGCGCCGTGGCTGGGCGCCGCGGTCTCCGGCGGAGTGCTGGTCTCGCTCGGGCTGTTCTTCCTCAAGACCGGCGCGCTGGTCTTCGGGTCCGGGCTGGCGATCGTGCCGCTGCTGCGCGACGGAGTGGTGGCCCAGCATCACTGGCTCACCCAGTCGCAGTTCCTCGACGCGGTCGCGCTGGGCCTGATCACCCCCGGCCCGGTGGTCATCACCGCCGCGTTCATCGGCTACCTGGTCGCCGGCCCGGCCGGCGCCCTGGTCGCCACGACCGCCATCTTCACCCCGATCTACCTCGGCGTAGTCGTTCCCGGCCGCTGGTTCGTCAGGCACCGCGATAACCGGCAGGTCAAGGCGTTCGTGACCGGCGCGACCGCCGCCGCCGCCGGGGCGCTGGCCGGCGCGGTCGTGGTGCTCACCCGCCAGGCCGTCACCGACGCCGCCACCGCAGCCATCGCCGTGGTGACCCTCGCGCTGCTCTGGCGGTTCAAGAAGCTGCCTGAGCCTTACATCGTCCTGGCCGCAGGGTGCCTGGGCATCGTGCTGCACTGACCCGCCGGAGGAAGACGAGATGACGACCAGCCTTGCCGCGGATCCGGTGTTCAGCCATGCGCACATCCTGCTCACCGCCGCGGTTACCGCCGTCTTCACCGGGGCTGCCGCCTGGTGGCGGCTAGGCCGCAGCGCCTGGATGGACATCGTGGGCGTCACGCTGGCCGCTGGCCTGTCGGTGTTCCTGTGGCGGGCCAGCGCGAACATGCCGCAGCTCAACGCCGATGGCCTGCCCGGCTTCTCCGCCAACGACTGGCTCGCCCCCGTGGTCACCTACCTGTTCGTCTCCCTGTACGGGACGGCCAGGCCCGCCGCGGACCAGCGGCGCTTCGCCCAGATCCGGGCACTGGCAGTGGTGGCCAGCCTGGCCGTCAACGTCATCACCATCTGAACGACCCGGCAGGCCGCCCGGGCAATAGCAGGCGACACCGCAGAGGAGCTGGATGATCATGAGCCAGGAACAGGGAAGACCGCGTATCGGGGTGCTGTGGCGCGGTGACCGGCAGGCCGAGGCACCGTGGCCGGCCGCGGACCGGGGCCTGGGACCGCTGTTCGACGCGTTCGCGGCCCTGCCCGCCGTCATCGTGCCGGTGCCCTACAGTGACGAGGCTGTGGACGATGCCCGGGAGCAGCTGCTGAGCCTGGACGGCGTGCTGGTGTGGGTCAACCCCATCCAGGACAGGGCCAGCCGTGCCCGGCTCGACCCGCTGCTGCGCGAGGTGTCCGCGGCGGGAGTGTGGGTATCGGCACATCCCGACGTGATCCTGGCAATGGGCACCAAGGAAATCCTGTATCGCACCCGGCATCTCGGCTGGGGCAGCGACACCAGCATCTACCGGACGGCCGCCGAGTTCACCTCCGCCTTCCCCGGCCGCCTCGCACAGCTGGGCCGCCTGGTCCTCAAGCAAGGCAGGGGCAACGGCGGGAACGGAGTCTGGAAAGTCGAGCTGCCCGGAGGCCAGCCAGGCCCGGCCGCCCCCGATGTCGTCGTCCGGGTGCAGGACGCGCGGGCCAAGGACGGCTCAGCCGAGCTGGTGCCGCTCGGAGAGTTCCTGCGGCGGTGCCAGGAGTACTTCGCGTGGTCCGGCTGCCTGGTCGACCAGGTATTCCAGGACCGCCTGGCCGACGGGATGATCCGCGTCTACTTCATCCAAGACCAGGTCGCCGGGTTCGGCCGGCAATGGCCCAAGGGCCTGCTCGACGACCCGCAGCCCGGTCCGGCGCCCGCCACGGTCATGTAGGACCCCGGCACCGCAGAATGGCAGCGGCTGCGGGCGCAAGCCGAGACCGAATGGGTGCCACAGATGATCAGCAGCCTCGGCCTCACCCGTGAAGACCTGCCAGTCATCTGGGACGCTGACTTCCTGCTCGGGCCACGGACCAGGACCGGCGACGACACGTACGTCCTGTGCGAGATCAACATCAGCGCCGTCTGGCCGTTCCCGCCGATGGCAGCACCCGCCGTGGCGGCAGCGGCACTGGACCGCATCTATGCCATGCGGGCGCTCTGGTCATCAGCCTCGCTGCCGTGACCGGCGCGGGAAGCAAGAACATAACCCGGCGCCTGCTGGCAGCCCTGGTCGTGGCAGCCATGGCGGCGGGCTGCAGCACGCAGCCCAGCGGCCCCGCAGCACGGTCTGCTCCTGCTCGCGACTCGCGCACCGCCGCGGCGCTGCTCGCGATCGCCACCGTGTTCAACAACGACTACGACAGCGGGCGGTACGGGCCGGTGTATGACCGGTGGGACATTCGCAGCCAGGCGATCATCACCCGGGACGACTACATCCGGCGGCACACCGAGTGCCCGTCCGCGCCGCAGACGGCCCGGACAGAAGACGCGTCCCCAGACCCGGGCGGGGCGTGGCTGGTGGATTACGAGATCGACGGCGTGCAGCTACGCGACTACTGGTTCTACGTCAACGGCCGGTGGGCCTTCGACCTGATCCGGAGCAACCCCAGCTCAGTCAGCCTGTACAAGCTGACGCCACGGCAGTACCTCACCGCGCTGGGGTGTGCTCGCTGACGGCCTCACACAGGGCGGGAGACGGCATGTGCACCCGATCCAGCCCTGGCTGGATCGCGCCACCGGCGCTCAGGTGCAGTCGGGGCCCTGCCGTCCAGCCGGTGCTCCGGGACGGGCGGCAATCATGCCCCCCGGAGCGGCTCGCTGCGCCGCATTAGTTCGCGTGGCGTCCCGTTCGGCACGCCATCTCGGCTGCCTGCTGGCTCGCCGGTGTGCTGCGGGATCGCGGGCTGTCACTCGCTGGCAGCTCGGCCAGGTTCCGGGCTTGGGGCGGGCAGCGCGTCGAGCAGGCAGGCTTCCAGGTCGGCGATGCGCTTGTCGAGGAACCGGTTGTTGGAACGGGCGGCTTGCAGCTTGTCTTGGAGACTACGGTTCTCCTCGGCGAGCTGGCGGGCGCGGTCTTTCAGAGCGGAGTTCTCGGCTGCGGCTCGCTGGATGGTGTCTTCGCCGTACTCGGCTTGGAGGTCACGGATCTGTCCCATGAGGACCGCGATCCTGTTCCGCTGGGCGGCGATCTCCGCGTAGGCGATCTTGAGCGCGTCTTCGGCATTCAGCGCGCGCTGCCGCCAGGACGCTTCAACTCGCTCATCACGACTGGACTGGGCCCGCTGCCTGGTTCCCTCCGCGGCGGCTAGCGCTTCGGTCATCAGCTTGCTCGCATCAGCGTTCTGGTAGAGGAAGGTCCGCGAAACTCCGGCGCGACGGGCGACGGCCGGGTAAGTGATGCGGGTGCCGTCACGCTGCATGGTGCGCAGCGTCGCCTCGATCCGCTCCAGCTTGCGGCAAGTTCCCTGCTGTCGCACCTGGTTGGCAGCGGCCGTCCGCTGACGGTACGCCTGTACGAAGGTCATGATGAGCCGATCGTGGTGAGGTCGGTGGTGCGGAACCCGGTGGTCCACAGCCGGCCGAAGTAATCCTGGGGACGGCGCATGTCCAGGGCGAGGGCGTCTTCGAGCAGCCCGAGCCCGGCCAGGGCTTTCTCCAGTCCGTCGATGGCGCGGGCGGTGGGCTCGAAGACGCGGTGCAGGTAGTCGGCGGTGGCGTCATCGGGTGCCTGTTCGGCGAGAGAGGACCATTGCTCGCGTTTGCGCCGCCAGTAGAGCAGGTCGGCACCGGTCATGACGAACTTGTCGCAGTTGTGGCCCCGTTAACTGAACTAACTCCTATATTTCAGCAGTTCATAGCGTGTTTTCGGTAACTGGCGCTAATTTGTCCGCGTGATCGAATCGGATGAGGAACAGGGACGCGATCTGGCGCGGCTCGTGGTGTCGCGGTCGGG
>WNGL01004822.1_pt1 | contig 16119 bp, 30 predicted proteins | sample 5400591 | NCBI WGS metagenome assembly WNGL01 (sample SAMN13153377, study PRJNA577476) | soil metagenome | isolation source: 80 cm soil or saprolite under Garry oak tree replicate 1 | place: USA:California | collected 2016-06-15
ATTTCCTGGTTGCGTTCGACGGCTCCGCGTTTTTGCCGGCTTCAATCGGTCTGCCTTACAGCGCGCCGACACTGGACGAGTTCCGCGTGATTGCATTCAAGAATCCGACAGCGACCGACATCACCGCGACCGTTTACGCCGGCAATCTCGACACACGAGACGAACGCAAAGTTTACACGGGGTCCGTCGCTGCGATTATTATCCCAACGGCAGCCGTGCCGACGCAGTTCCTCAAAACGTCCACCGCAGCCGCGGCCCCCGTCGCGCTAAAAGCCGTCTCGACGAGCTTCAGCAAAGCGACGCTGCTCGCAAAAAATTCGTTGGCGGGTGCGGACAACACCGGGAATGTGAACATCGGCCCCAGCCCGACCGCAAATCAACAGCCGTTTTTGCTCGCACCTGGGGACGAGCTGGTCCTTGCGCCAGCTATCGGCCTCAAATGGGACTTTGCGGACTGGTATCTGAAAGTCGCGACCAACGGCGATGGCGTAGTCGTCATCTATTCGTGAAAGCTCAAGGTCAAACCCGATTCCTGACGCTCGCACCTGGCGAATCACGGGGCCCGATGCGATGGCCTGGGACACAATTCCGCATCGTTGATTCGACCGCAGACTTTCGCGTCTCGCTTGACCAGTCCGCTTTTCTGCCGGCCGCAGTCGGCTTGCCTTATCACGCGCCGGACGGTGACGAGTTCCGAAACGTCACGCTGAACAATCCGAGCGGTGATGCAATCATCGCGACGCTCTACGCCGGCAGCCTCTACATGGGAGACGAACGCCGGCGACTCAGCGGGAATATTAACATGACGCTGCTGTTCACGGCCGCATCGTCTGGACAATTTCTAAAGACGCACGCTCAAGATGAGACTGCCGCCAGGCTGAAGAGCGTCTCCTTTCCGTTTCAGAAAGCGATCATCCTGGCCAAGAAATCTTTGGCGGGGACTAACAATGTCGGGAACGTTAGGTTAGCTGTGAGCGGTGTGCCGGATGAGCAACCACTGACGCTCGAACCGGGAGACGAAATCACTTTGGAGGCGCCTTTCGGACAATACTGGGATTTCCACGACTGGTTCCTCTCCGTGGACAACGACAACGACGGCGTTGTCGTCATTTTCTCCGGCAATGATTTAATCATTGATCCGCGTCCGCACCCTTGGCCTCCTTTCCCGCCGTTCGACCCTGACCCTCCTGACGTTCCTGACCCGCCGCCTGACCCGCCAGTCACTCCGGCGCGATGGCTACTCACGCCGACGCTCTACTATGATTTTCGCGGCAACAGCCTCGACGATCTGATTCAGGGGCAGCCGTTGGTGCCAGATGGCGCATACGGCGCTTTCGTGGACGGAAAAATCAACGCGGCGCTGCAACTCACGACGAGTCCGTCAGTCCAGACGTTTCGGGCCGTGAGCGGCAGCGTGACACCGTTTTTTGCGCGGACGAGCGGAGACATTTGCGTCGGTTACTGGTTCAAAGTGGACGGCGCGTTGCCGGCGCCCGGCATCACCGCGTTGACATTGCTTTCTTACATTCAGTTCAACGCGTCGAACGTCACGCAAGATTTTCTCATCGTGGAATTGGAGAACGCGCTATTGAGGCTGCGGGTTGGCTCCGAAAGTCTCGGGCAAACCGTCAGCCAAGCCTACGCGGACGGCAACTGGCACCTGTTACTCTTGCACGCCACTGGATCACGCGTGCGGCTGCTCGTGGACAACGTTGTCCGTTTTGATAGGGCAATAGGCGTGCTGACGTTGCAGCCCAAAGGCACGCTGAAATTTTTCAAGCAAACGGCTTCTTGTTCATTGACGATTGACGAATTTTTCTTCTACCAAAACGCTGTAGTGCCTGACGCAATTTTTGACTTCCTTTGGAACGGCGGCGCGGGACGCACTTATCCATGAAAACTCTTTTCCTCCTGCTCTGTTGTTTGCTCGCCGGCCGCGTCACGGCTCAAGAGCGCGTGATTCCGTCAACCCCATTCACGCGCACACTGCTCCGCAGTGCTGATGCCGCAACTGCACGCAGCATTCTCGGAACAGGTGCAAGTTCGAACGCCGTCACATTGGCCGACACGACCAACGCGGCAACGACAGTCGTAACCACGGCGCTCACCGCACTCAATGCCGATAATCTTACCAGCGGCACAGTGCCCGACGCGCGGTTTCCCGCGACGCTGCCAGCGGCCAGCGGTGTGAACCTCACTGCGCTCAATGCAGCGAACCTTGGTAGCGGCACGATCCCGGACGCGCGGTTTCCCGCGACGTTGCCAGCGGCCAGCGGTGTGAACCTCACCGCACTTACAGCCGCAAACATAACTCCTCCCGATACCATTGCGTGGGCTGCGGGGTCACTCACACTCGGCTGGCCGACGCGCTACCACACCCACAGCATCACGAGCAATTCCTGGGTAACTGGTTTTTCGGGCGGAGTCGCCGGCAAGACGCTGTCGGCGTTTTTGACTGTGACCAACGCAACCTCCACGGACTACACGCTGTCGGTTTCCAACAGCGTGACGACGACGGACGGCCTGCGCTCCTGGACGTGCACGAATAAATCAAGTCGCGGCTTCTCTTTCGGAATCGGCACGCAGAGCAACGGAACGAGCCAGCCGTTCTATTGATGATGAAAGTCCTGATGAAAATCTTTTTGCAGGCAGCGCCAAGGCTGGCGTTTGCGGCCGCGCTGATGACAGCGCTGCCTCCTTCTTTGCGCGCGCAGTTCGGTGCGCCAAGTGACCTCACCTGGGGTGGATCAACTCTATCGCTACTGCCATTGGGAAGTTTGTTGCTCTGGCTGAAAGCTGATTATCTCATGACCCTGGCACCCACCAACGCGATTGCGACCTGGTTTGATGCCAGCGGACTCGGCAACAACGCGACGCAGAGCGCGACCAACAATCGCCCGCTCTACATGACGAATCAAATCAATGGCTTGCCTGCCGTTGGCTTCAATGCGACCAACGCGCTTTTCCTGGACCTGCCGCAGATGTTCACCAACGAGACGAGCGCGGAAGTCTTCGTCGTTGTGAAGCTCAACAACGATCCGCCCACCGGCTCCCGTTACGGACAATGGCGTTTCGCCGGCACCGGCGACATCAACGCATTCCCATTCACAGACGGTGTTATCCTGGACGGATTTTGCAGCACCTTACGCAAGTCAACCGCAAATCCTTCACTGGCATTGACCTCATGGCGTCTCTACGACGTAACCTCGATAGATAACGCCTGGACGAACAGGGTGGATGCGGTCGTCTTGTTTGGCACAGCATCAAACACGTTCACCAACGGCACAGGCTCAACGATGGGGACTGCGCGACGGCTGGGACAATCGGGGTCAAGCTCCGTTTACCTGAACGGCTCAATCGCCGAAGTGCTCTTGTATGGTCGTATCCTGAGTGGTGCTGAGCGAACGAACGTCCAAAACTACATCACGGCCCGGTACGGGCTGACCTTATGAACGAGGATTCCCAGAAAAATCAGCGACCGTCGGCTGAGTCCGCACCGCGACGCGAATCGCGAGCAAAGCGAGTGCTCTGGTTTGTGCTCTTCCTTCTGTTCCTGGCGGCAACGGTGGGCTGGTTCTGGCTCGGGAAAGTTTGGCTGCAATCCACTCCCCCAGGAGGATGACATGAGCTTGCTTACCTGGCTCAGTGGTTACGACAGCGAGAACGCAGCGCGCGCCGACGCCGCGAGCGCGAAGCTTCAGCAACTCAACGCCGACGCCGCAGCCTCCGGCCGTTACGACGATGCCACCTACGCGCAAATCCAGCGCGACTACCAAACGCAATTCGACACTTCGCCCGACACGATCCGCACCGAGTTTGACGCCGGCTGGGTGGAAGGCCGGCAAAACGTCTCAGGCTTCATCACCGGTGCGCTCAATCGGATCGTGGCCGATCCACTGCGCGCAGTTATCGCCGGCCTCCCGTGGTGGCTCTGGGTGCTCGCGCTGGGTGCTGTAGCTTTTTACCTCTGGCCGCTTTTGCGACCGATCTTCAAACGGGCAAGCTCGTGAATACTCGAACCGAGTTTTGGCTTCAGGAGAAAAACAAGTCCGGCGTGTGGATTGATTCCGGGCCTGACGTGAGCGCGGCGGCGATTTGGAAAAACATCAAGCAACTGCGTCGCCAGAATCCGGACGGGGAATGGCGATGCATGGAACGCTCCGTAGTCGAACGCGAGATTCCTTTCGAGGAAGTTACGCGAGCTGATCTGGCGGCCTGGCAGAACCGTGAATGTGAATCATGTGAATCATGACCGAAGAACACGACACATCTCAAATAGTGCGCGGCACGTGGCTGGGCAAAATCGGTGTGAACATCCGCGGCGTTGTCGTCCTGCTGCTGTGCCTGACGGTTTGCGTTCTAACCGCCCTTAAAATCCCGATTGCTCAAGAGCTTTTCTGGCTCACGTCGGCGGCCGTTACTTACTACTTCGGCCAGCAACACGATAAGCGCGCATGAGAATTTCCACAAAGCAATGGGGACAAAGGAATTTTCAGATTCCTCTGTCGCCATTCCTCTGTCTCTATCTCTGTCTCTGCGGCTGCGCGCACTTTTCCAGCGAGCAGCAAGACACACTGCCCGATCAAACCATTCGGACGACGCGCGTTCACATCACCACGTTTTTCGACGCGCACAGTGATCTTGCGAAGCTCCGCGCCAGCAGCACGGACAAAACGCAGGGCCTCACGATCTCCGGCCTCGATCAAAGCGCGAGCGGCACTAACGCCGTCGAAATCTTGCGTGCGGTCACGGACGCAGCCGTCAGTGCAGCCATAAAATCAACGACACCATGAAAATCACAAGTAACGAACTCCTTGCGCTCTGCGTGCTGTTCCTGGTCCTCTTCATTCTGCCGTTAATCGCTCTGCCTGGATGCCGCACAACCAGCCGGCCCGACGGCACCGTCACCGTCAACCAAACCCGCCCATGAAAATTTCAGACGCTCTCCTTCTCTTCGTTGTCATCCTGGTCGCAACGATCCTCGGCAACCTGGTAGTCGCGAAAATCATCTCCGATCAAGTCAGTGCTCAGGCCGGCGCGTCACCGCTTGGCCGTTTACTCGGTTCCCTCTGACGCGGCGCGCGGCCTCACTTCGAATCCACGATTCAACGCGAGCACGTCGCCACCGCGGCGGCGGCAACACATCGTGAGCCAGGCACCAATCAATCAAGCCCGGCGACACGTCGCGCAGAAAACAGGTAAGGTAAATCTCCGACTGGCGGAGCGAGTAAAAATCCGGCGGCAACGCTTCCCACTTCGCAAGCGGCACAAACACCCAACGACCTTTGCGCCCCATTGCCGCCCAGTCTGACGGCGCGCCACCGGAAAAGCCCAACCGGAGATTACGGACGCGGAGATTACGGACTCGATCACCGATTTGCCGTTTCCTTTTGGCCCAAGGATCGTGTTGATCAATTCCGATTTGTCGAAACCGGCCAATTGAGCCACCTCTAACCATTTCCCAACTTCCAACGATGGACGGAATGAAACTGGCCGTCCTTTTTTGCTCATCAACTCTTTTTGTTGCGAGCCGGCTGCTTTTTTTTCCAAGTCTTGAGCAAGAAAGGAAGGTTCAACAGCCAGCCCACAACACCAGCTAGTCTGAATGTGTGTATGCCATTGTCAAGGTTTGTTGTTGACTTAATGTGTATCACTGTCATACAAACGCCCCGTGACTACGAAATACCATCAACGAACCTTCCGGCCAACGCCGGAGAATCAAGCAGAGTTCGACTTCGCTGAGCGTTACAAGCTCAATGTGTCGCAACTTCTAAACGAAATCGTGTCCCGGCACTTCCGCCGTCACGTGGTGATCCGCGTCAAAAAACTGTCCCGCGCGCTGTCACTCCCGCGCGTCCAGCGACTCGGCAAACACCGCCGTTAACCTCAACCCAAAAGGAAGACCCAAGTGAGCGAACCGACCAACGGTGGGTTTTACCATCCTGTCAGCGAACTGTGCCGAACTTGGCGGCAAGGTATGGTGTGAAGGAAAGCGATGTCCGCACTTGGCTCAAACAGTTAGAGTCATGCGGCTACATCTGGACGGAAGTCGCGCCGAAAAACCTCCTGACGATCCACATCAGTTGCGTGGATCCAAAACCCTCAATCCGCAACATCCAAAACTAATGAACGATTCAGCATCGGAGTATTTGAACGGCGGCAGCAACGGCCACGATGGCCACCGGAAAGCGTTTGCGCTAGTTCCCGCGCCCGAAGACGACACCAAACGGATTTTGGAAGCGCGTTGGCGCGTTTGCACTCACGCGGATGTTCAGGACGGAGCGGCACGCATGTTTGTGCTGTTGCAGGACGGCAGTTTGAATCCGCAACTCAACTTCAACCGGCGCGGTGTGCTTTCAGTTTCGCAGCCGGTCCTGGCCGAGTGGTTGCACTGTGGCGAGCGTTCAATCCGCAACTACATGCGGCAGCTTGTCGCCATCGGTGAAGTTTGGACCCGTTACAAGGCTTTGCCCCACGGTGCCCGCATCATCGAATACTTCCTGACGTGCGTCCGCCCGCAGGATGAGTTTGAGTTTGCGCGCAAGCTCAACGATCAACAGTTGTGGGGTCGTAGTGCTGGCAAGTCCGCGTTCCAAAACGACGCGCGCGGGCCAAAAGGGCAGTTTGTATCTCCAAACCCGGACGTTGCCCCCCCTACCCGTCCAGTTTTGCCGGTAGCCCCAAAAGCTGAGGAATCCACCGAAACGCCCAATTTTGCCGCTAGTGGCGGCAAAAAACTACCCTCACTACCGGCAACAGATTTCCCTGGACGGCGGCAAGCCGTTGCCGCCGACGGCGGCAAAATCTGCCGCCAGCCAGGGAAAGCCGTTGCCGCCGACGGCGGCAAAAAACGACCCTCGACGGCGGCAAAATTTTGCCGTGAGTCACGGCAAAACCGACCGGCGCTAATAGAGTCTCAGAATGGAGATAGAGACCATTTAGAGAAAGGGGGGGAGCCAACCCCCCCCGCCGATCAAGCTTTGGAGGACTGGAAAAAGAGCATAGCCGGTCCTCCTGGACACCCGACGCACCGGAGCAAGCTCGAAAAGGAGCTTGGGCGCATCAAGGTGAAGTTGATGAACGCGACCGGAGCGGAGCGGGATTTCTGGCAAGTGCGCGCAGATTTCCTTCGCGAGCTTTTGGACGGCGGGAAACCTCCGAAGGTTGCGGCCAAGTCCCCTGCCCCGCCGGCCAAGCCAAAGCCCGCACCGATGCCGTTCGGCAAGCGGAAAGCACTTTGGGAGAAAACCAAAGCGGAGGCGAGGCTGTGAATCCAGAACTTGCCGCGAGCATCACCCGTGATCGTTTGCACCTTTGGGCAAAGCGGAACGCCCGCGAGTCTATATGCACCCCGATTCTGCTGGTAAGCGTGGGGCATGGTCCTCAGGCCGGAGAGATTGTCCTGAATGTCTGCGAGGAAGTGCCGCTTGAGCACATCGCATCGGCTCTGAGGTTTGCCCTTGACCACTGCCGGCAACAAATTGCGATCGACGGGGCGAGAAAGGCGGCCCGGCAATGAACCCTTTTGACGTGGACGCGGAGTTTCAAGCCAAGAGCGGCGTGGAAATAAACACGTGCCCGGCTTGCGGCCAACTGGCCAAGCGGCGTGTGGATCAATGCAAGCCAATCGGCATCGTCTTCGTTGCCCCGCTGGACTGGATTTGCGGCAATCCGCATTGTGACGTGCGGACCTTTCGCAGTCGCGTCAGAGAAGAATTTCCTCCGCACCCTGAAAGCGTCGCGTCGCTACGTCATTCGCTCCCCGGCGCTGGTGCGGAGGGAAAATCCGGGCCGGGGCGCGTGAAGCCGGCCCGGAAAAAAATTCAGCCGGGTCAATGAAATCCACACCATTAGTTAAATGGGTGTGGTGCCGATCCAAGGAACTGGCGAGGCAACGACCGAATGAAATTTTCGTGCGCCTGGAAGACATCTTGAGTGCCTTGCAAGACGCCATCCATTCTCCCCCGCCACGAGGGGCGGGGCAAAAAAAATCCGGGCCGGGGCGCGTGAAGCCGGCCCGGAAAAAAATTCAGCCGGGTCAATGACGACCCGGCCAAACTGGAAGACCAATACAATGAAGACCAAAACAAAACCGTTGCCGACGGTCAAGACCTATCGGCCCACGCTGCGGGCTTTTACGTCCGCAGTTTTTTCAGCCAATGCCATCGCGGAGCGTGAAGCTCGCGACGAAAAACACTTTGCCGGCCCGGGTGAGTCGCACTCACCACACCTAGGACGCCGGGCCGGCGACCCTGGCTTCCCGCTGGCGTCCTGCATCGCGTACACCGATTCGGGAAACATTTGCGGCGTGACGCCCGCGCCGTTCCTTGACCTCGTGCGCGGCGGCATGGTCTGCGCGGACCACAAACCGGAAAGGGGGCCAGCGTGAAAAAGCCCTTGAAGATTTCCAGCAAGCCGACTGTCACCGTGAAGTTGGAACTCGATTCGCGAGTCGCCGAGTTGCTGGCAGTGCTAGACGATGAAGGCGACCTGAAAGCGGCTTTGCTGAAACTCGCTGACCACGCACAGCAAGGCGTATATCGGCCCGGCGCGTGGGAACGCGAATGGATTTGCCAGGCATTCGGCACCGGCTTCGTTGACCGGCTTGTTCCGGGCGATCCCTACGGACGCGACAATTGCGAGCATATTTTCCATCGGCCCCGCCGGGGCAAGCGACACCGAAGCCCGCGACGCTCACACGATGCTTTGCTTGTTGCTGCCCGCCCTGCTCAAAGTGCTCGATCTCGAAGCGATGGACCGTTACGAGGCGATGGCCTTCGAACGCGATCTGCACACGGCGCTGCGGGAGCGGATTGAACGCGAACAAGAGGTGCCGGCGTGATTCAGACTCTAATGCTTTTCGTCCTCGTCTGTGTCTTGGCGTTCGTTGGCTGGGTCATCTACCTGGCGATCAAGTTCAAATGAGCTACCCTGGTTCAAAAGGCCAGGCGGGAACGTGGCAACGCATCATTGGGCAGATTCCGCCCCATGACATTTACGTCGAGCCGTTTTTCGGGAGCGGTCAGGTGTTTCACCGCAAGCGGCCTGCGGCCGTCAGCGTAGCAATTGACGCTGACGCCGGCGTGTTACACGAGCATTGCCCGTTCGACCGGATGACGAACGCAATCCCGATCCGGTTGGCTCCTGGAGTGACGGCCATCGCCCGCAACGCGCTCGAGGTTCTGCCCGTGCTCTGCTGTTACAACGAAGCATGGTTAACTCGCACCAGCGTCATTTACTGCGATCCCCCCTACCCTCTCGGCACGCGCAACGGCCGGCGCTACTACGCTCACGAGTTGACCGACGACGATCACGCCGCGCTGCTTGCGACGTTGCTGCAGGCAAAGTGCCGCGTCCTGATTTCCGGTGTCCCCTGCCCTCTCTACAGCTCGCAACTCAAAGAATGGCGCTGCCTGTCGTACTGGACGATGACGCGAGGCGGGAAACGTCGCGAGTGTCTTTGGTGCAATTTCCCGGAGCCGGAGATTCTGCACGATTGGCGTTTTGCCGGGGCAAATTTCCGTCAACGCTGCGCGTTCAACCGGATCCGTCGAAACATGCTCACTAAGTTGGAAGCAATGTCTCCCCGCAAGCGCGGCTTCGTCCTGGACGCGATCGCACAGCGCAATTCTGAGCGTTGGCGGATCCCGACTGCCGCGGTTAACGCAGAATCTTGCGCTACGGTCCGCAGCGCAGAACCGTGCGCGGCGTCCTGGCAAACGGCGCCACGCGCCGAAAGCTGCGCTACTCGAGGAAATGGACGCTAACGGTTTCCAGCTCAGTCACGAGCTGAGTCACGCCCCTGGCACGGTCACCCGGAAACGCATCGAGCGGACACGCCGCGGCGTCACAGCCGCAGCGCGTCACAGCGTCGGTCATTCAGCCGACGTAAAAAATCCGGCATCGGGCGGTTAGCATCTCACGCGGGCCCCGGCGAAATTGAAGCTTCCGAAAGGTTTCCCAATGGCCAAAGTGACGAATAGCGATTTGCTCGCGCGGCTTAATGAAGTTCTGGACGAGTTACAGAACCACACCCATTTAACGCGCAAGGAGGTTCTGCGGCGCTTTGGCGTCTCGGACAGCACATTGCGGCGCAGAATTGCCCTCGGGGTCTTCCCGGCAGCGGAGCGCGATCCGCTGGGCAAACCGTTCTGGACGCTCAAGGTAATTGTCCGGCTGTCCGATCAAATGGCTGTTTCGGACAAATCGGCTGTCCGAATCGTCCGGCCAAAAATGTCCGACCTCGCGACGTAACCTCCGCTTTTTCAACATCGGCCGTCCGCCGACACTCGGACAAGCCCCTGTCCGTCCGTCCGTTGGAATCAAAAAACTTGTCCGGCCAACTCTGTCCCGTGCTCGCGGCTGTAAGCCAGGAAATGTCCGAGCGGAAGGCTCGAACAGCGGTCAACGCCGGCAAAGTAGGGCCTGACGGCATCCAAATCGGCCGGCTCGACGCAGTTGAAGCAGACCCACTCCGTTACCATGCGCCGAATGTCCCGGTGATAATCCCTCGGAGAGTGTGTCGCGGTGAGCAATTCGAGACCTTCTGTCCGACCTGTCCGCACCACATCCGCCAGCTCGTCCGGCAACGTGTGCGCGTCCACCCACTGCCACAGCTCGTCAACGTAGAGAATCTTCCGGCCAGGTCCACGTCGCGACACGGCAAAGCTCCACTGGCAAAACCAGCGCAGAGCTTCGGGCAGCTTCGAGCCGAACATGGGAATCGGGTTGAAGCAGACCCAGCGGGATGCAATCGCGGCCTCGCACTGTTCAAGGTTATTCGCCGGCTTCAACTTGAGCCGGTCAGCAGCCTGGCCACGGTCATCGAAAATGAACCTGCACGCGACGCCTGGCGCGTTGAGCAGGTAGCGAAAACAAAACGTGGTCTTCCCGCTGGACCCCTGGCCGAACACGAGCGTCAGTACGAGCGGATTGGAGTAATCGGACATCGGACTAGCCCGCCAAAGAATTCAAGCCCGTCGCGGCGGGCTTTTTGTTTTCCCGCGCAATTTCTTCCTCGATAATCCGTCGCGTCTCATTCAGTTGCCGGCGGCCGTGGACGAAGTTGGCGACGAGCGCGACGACTAGCACACCCTCCGCTGAGTATTTCCCGCTGCCTGGCAGGACACGGTTCAGCAGGTTCGCCGATGCGCGCGGCGCGGTTTTTTTCAGGGTCCGTTTGACGGCCAGCTTGTAGCGGCCCAACGCGGCGATCTTGTCGGCGAGCTTGTCCGAAAGTTTGTTTTCGGTGGCAAGTCCGCGGAATTTGAGGCAGCGGCCTTCTTCGGCTCCTTCGACGATCTCGTCTGTAAGCTCCTGGAGTGTGTCCGCGTCCCACGGGACGAACTCTGCCGGAGCTTCAGCCGGAGACACCGCACCGATAGCACCAGCAACCAAGTCAGCACCCGGCGCTGGCCCCGCACCATTCTCGCCCGGCAAGACCGAACGAAGGGCTGGCGGCTCAACCATTTTCCGAGCGACTTCGCGAGCTGCTTGCTTGCGTTCAGCATCCGCGCGGCGGCGTTCCTCTTTTCCTTCGGCAGACTCGGCGGGGAATCTGTGCTGTGTGAGTTTGCGGCCGCTGGCGTTTCCTCCATATGCCGCAGGGCGTGCCGGAGAAACAAGCGGAGCGGCAGACTTTCCAGATTGCTCGCCAGTTGGCTTGTGCGGCATCGGGACAGGATCCGCTCCTCGAGCGTTTTCCGGCGAAACGGGTTTTTCAGTGGGGTCCACAAAAAATTTGGCCTCTAGCTTGACCGTGGCGACGTTTTTCCGACCCACTCCGCTGTAGTGACACTCGGTTTTTCGGGATTGAGGAAATCGGCTTCGAGCTTGTCCAGGTGCTCCATCACTTCGGCAAACGAAACTGGTTTGCCGTCCAACGTCCATTTTCCCTCACGAGCTTCGTTCATCCGGCGATAGCGTTTGCGCGCTCTCTCAAAGGACCAGTGAATGACTTTGGTTTCGCAAGCGAAACGCACCGCTCGAACCAACGCGGAAAAGTCATGTGTCACGCAACCAGGGAAACGCGAGAATCTTTTCCGGCGCTTTGGGTTTGGGTTTCGGCTTCGGCCGCTCGACTGCCTCACGGTATTGATGGAACTCATTTTGCACCGTGGCTACTTCCGTCTCGCGCTCCTTCAATGTTTTGTTGGCTTCCTCCAACTGCTTGCGGAGCGCGGCAGAATCTTCGGTGATGGGCCCAGTTGTGACAGCTTCAGCGGCGGCCGGCAGCGGCGCGGCTGGCTCACGGGCCGGAGCAGGAGGAGGAGCCGGCGGCGGTGTCACAGCCAGGACCGGATTGGGCGGCTCGGCATCCGTTGGCGACGATCCACCGCCAGCCGAATCCTGAGCGCGAAGGATGCGAGGGATGTTTCCAATCATGGCCGAAGCGTGAGGCTGCCGGCGCAGTCACGCAATAGGCTGACGACGAATGGCGACGTACGTCCCCATTTGTCACCACGGCCTTGCAGCCTGGCGCGTCACAGTGGAAAGTCCCTGCATTCGCTACGGTCTTTTCAGAACCGACAACTCGGGCCGGTGTCTCCGGCTGGTGTCGCTGAGAAAAACCAAGAGCGAGCAAATCAAAGTCCGCGAAGAGTTGCTTCCCCGCTTCGCCTCCATCCCATGAACAAAATCTTCAACCGTGAAAACGCTGTGGCTTTGGCCATCGTTTTCGTGGGCGTCATTCTCGCGACCGTTTTTGGCGGCGCGATTGTGGACGCTCTGCGCAAAGCGAAAGCCAAAGTGACCGGCGCTGCCTAACCCATGAAAAACAAATTTTTCGCCGGCCTGCTCTTCGGCATCGGCTTATGCCTCGCGTTCGTTGGCGGCTTTGCCGCGAGCAGTTCGACGCGCCAACCGTTGCCGGCAGCGTGGGGAACTCCATATACCGGATTCGGGCTGAACATTTCCGGGGTCCCCGTCGCGACGATCACCGGAACCAACTGGACCGGCAGCGTGACCAACGTCGCGTTGACCAACGCATTCAAGCTGCAATTCAAAAACGGTCTGTACATCGGAGAAGTCCCGCTCACGCAGTAAACGCCCCAACGCAACACGCAACACGCAACACGTATGACACCTCTTGTAGTTCCTCTGCCCACCTTCCAGGGCGTTAGCAGCAACGCCAACACCGTCGTTCAGGCAACGACGCGCATCCCGTCCGGCATTATGCTCCGCAAAATCATTCTCATAGCGGCGGTGGCGGCGGGAAACAAACTGTTCACGGAAATCGTTGGGGACATTCGGCTGAACATCAACTCGAAGACCCAACGACTTGCGAGCGCGGATGAAATCAACCAATTAAACTCGCGCCACGGCGCCGACTTTCAACTGACCGACGCGGGAACAATCGGCGGCGCGAACCTTCAGCAATTCCTTTCGCTGCATCTGCGCGAACCGTGGCGCACCGATCCGGCCAGCAACAACGGCCGTATCTACGCGTGGAATTTGACCGACGTGCCTGGCGTGGAAATCCAAGTGGACATCAAGACGGGCCTCACCTCGCCGACGATCACCGGGTTTTACGAATACGAAGCCCCGGACACAACGCGCGGCCTGGGGGCAATCTGCAAATGGTTCCGGAAAGACGTTGGCCCGACCGTCACTCCGCTCGATCTGCCGGACACGTTCGAGTTGAACCAGGCGAACAGGCTGCACGCGATCCACCTTTTCCCGACGGCGAACGGCCAGTACGTCACCAAGGCCAGTTTGAAATTCGGGAGCACGCTGTTTCTCGACCAGGTTGACTACCTCACGCAGCAAGCCAACCTCATTGCGCAGGGCATTACGCCGGACGGCGCGGCGGCTCCGCGATATGACATCGAACTGGATCAATCCGATTCAGTGATAGATACGCTGCCTCTTGGCGGCCAAGTCAGCCAGAATCTCAAGCTCGACTTCTCGGCGGCGCCCGTGGGGAACATGCACATCGTGTCGGAGTTGTCCGGCAACCGCGAGTGATGGCAACCGGCCTGAACAAATTGCGGCCGCTCAAGCCGCGTCCGCTGAACGCGCCACATCTCGGCACGCGGTCCGCAACGCCGCCGGCGGCGTCACGTCCTGGCCGGAAGCGGAAAGGCCGGAAGCGGAAAGGCGGCAAGTGAGATGGCACTTTGGAAAGGTCCAGGCACTCCGGGCGCGACAAGCGGCGCACTGCGATATGACCCAGAACATCCAGACCGGCCGGTTAGCGGTCAGCAACCAGTCGTTGACTACCTCGTCTCTGGTCACTGGCTCGGAAACCAAACCAAAATGAACGGCGATTTCGGCGGCGAAACAAGCAACCCGGCAAACGGCGGTAGTATGAACTCTCTCTCTGACATTCTCTCCGGGCTAGGTGGCCTGGCAACGGGTGTCGGCAACGCCGCTGGCGGTTTCTCTGGCCGCGCGCCGTCACCCGTTGCCGGCAATGCAAACGCGATGGGCACCGCGAAAGCGGCAGCATGGTTGCCGTTCGCGTTAATCGGCGGCGCAGTCCTGCTCGTCATCGTGCTGGTCGTCAGCATGGCCAAGAGGTAAACGCGTATGGACCTCTCGTCTCTGCTCGGTGGCGGCGGCGGCGGCGGAGGCGGCGGTGAATCCTCCTCCGCAAGTTCGGCGGCGACCATCTCGCCGACGTACTCCCACGGCGGAAAAAACGACAGCAGCGTTGCGCTCTACATCATCGCCGGCCTCGCAGCACTTGTCCTGCTCGTCTTGCTGCTTCGGAGGTAAAAAATAAATGTTACCCATCGGCATCAGCGGTAGCAGTAGCAGCGCGGCCAACCCGCTCGCGCAACTCGGCGACGTGGACTCCGGCGCGCCGGTCTTCGTCATCGGCGGCGGCAAGAGCAACATGTTTCTCATCATCGGCCTCGCGGCGGCTGCCCTGCTCGTGTGGCTTCTGTTTTTTCGCCGACGCGCATGAAGCTTTTGTCTCACATTGACTGCTTAGAGATTCTGCCGGCTGACATTCCGACGGCGATGGAAGCCGCTGAGCGTTTCCCCGCGATCCTGGCCGCGAGCTTCCTGCCGAATTTTTACCGGACAGCTTTCGCCGAAGGCTGGGTTAACCCGTCCACCGTCTTTCTGTCCGGCAAAAAAGTCGGCCTAGTCGGCTGGCACCGGGCGCCTGACGGCGGCCTCCTCATTGATTGCGTCATTGCATTCGAGCCGTTGCCCAAAAATTTCCTCTGGACGGCGCTTGAGGTAATCGAACGCGACATGAAACCCACGTACGTCCGTTTCCTCACATGCCGTCGCGCCCTGGCGCACCTGGCAGCGTTACACGGCTTCGCGGCTCAAGCCGTGATGATGCAAAAATCCGGGAGAATGACCCCATGAGGCAAAACGACGATCTCCCGGCCTCGCCATTTGCCCGTAGGCGCGTTTTGATTGGGGGGGGTGCTGTGTTGACCCTCGGAAATTCGCTGGGCCTCGTCTGTCACGGCCCGAGCTTCTCGCAAGCCAAACAAAGCTCGGAGCAAGTCAGCACCACGCAGACCCAGACTGCGACGGATCAGGGTGTAGTTGTCTCCGGCGGCACCAACGTTGCCCCCGGCGCGGCGGCGACCGGCGGCGCGGACTCGCCCATCATCGGCGGCGCCCAAGTCATCGGCGGCACCGGCGCGATCACGATCACCAGCGCGGACGCCGCCACCCTCGAAAAAGCTCTCGAAGCGGTCACGCACCTGGCCGGAGGCTACGGCGATCAATTCGCGCACGTTCAGGCAAACGAGCAGGCGAATCTATCCAGTGTCCTCGGAAGCATCGCGGCCCTGGCCGAAAGCAAACAGACCGGAGGCGACAGCGGCGTGAACAAAAACATTCTCTGGATCGTGCTGGGTCTGTTCCTGGCCGTCGTCCTGGGGATTTACGCATTTCGTCGCGCATGAAAGCCCAAGGCGAATCCCACTTCATCACGATTCCAGCAAACGGCACGCTGGGCCCCATGCGCTGGCCCGGCACGAACTTCCGCGTCCTGGACTCAACTGACGATTTCCTGGTTGCGTTCGACGGCTCCGCGTTTTTGCCGGCTTCAATCGGTCTGCCTTACAGCGCGCCGACACTGGACGAGTTCCGCGTGATTGCATTCAAGAATCCGACAGCGACCGACATCACCGCGACCGTTTACGC
>WNGL01004823.1_pt1 | contig 16118 bp, 17 predicted proteins | sample 5400591 | NCBI WGS metagenome assembly WNGL01 (sample SAMN13153377, study PRJNA577476) | soil metagenome | isolation source: 80 cm soil or saprolite under Garry oak tree replicate 1 | place: USA:California | collected 2016-06-15
ACCGGCGAAATTCAGCCGGCCCGGACCCGGACGGCCCAAGGGGTCGAAGAACCGCCCGAAGTCCCCCCGCCCACCCCACCGCAAGACCACCAAACCAGACACCAACTACACACAGCGACGTTAAATCACAAGCTAAGGCCGCAGGTTCGAATCCTGCCGGGCGCACTTATCGGAAAAGTCGGGACTTGACAAGAATCGCTATAGTGCTTGGCTCGCCCCGATGTTGTCACCTTACGATGCGTCGGCTCCGAGCTATAACGAGGGGCCTTTGAAGCGCCAGTTCGAAGCGCCGATGGACGACGTCCCAACTGCGACGTCGAGAACTCATGCGGTTGCGGCTGGCCGGTCGGGTCGGGTCGACCACGGTGCCCAGCCGCCACAGTTCGCTGTCACGGGTCGCCACGCCAGTGTCGTGGCGCGCAGCGCGTCGATGACCTCCTCCACCGCGAACTCCAGACCCCGCAAAGCGTGAGCCAACGGATACAAGGTGTGCTCCCGCGTCAGCGCGCCATCAGTTGGTCCACATTCGTCCGCAATCTCGCGTTGTGGTTGCCACTGTGCAGTAGTCGGCGGCATCCGTTGGCGTCGACGGTGGCTATCAGCGCCGCACACGAAGCCGGCTGGCGGACTTTGCCGGGTCAGGCATCGACGGCCTCGGGTTCGGAAATGCGGTGGCAGGCACGCAGCGCGACATGGTTGTCGGCGGCGAGTGCATGGGCCAGGGACACGAGTTCGGCGACGCGGGGATCGGCGACCTGGTAGTAGGCGTAGCGGCCGGCGCGGCGGACTTGGACGTAGCCGCAGTCGGCCAGGCAGCCCAGGTGAGTCGAGACCCTGCTTTGGGCCAGGCCAATGTGCTCGACGCATTCGGTGACGGTGTGCTCGGCGTGCAGCAGGAATTCCAGCAAGCGCAGCCGCGCCGGGTCGCTCAGGGCGCGGAAGAACTTGGCCACCACCGTCACAGCGTCGCCGCTCCTGGGCAGCAGCACGGCCGGCGTGACGGCGCGGGCTGGCATCAGCGGTGTCTCCTCTTGCCGTCGTATCCGCATAGCCGGATACTATGGCGGCCAGGACGCATCCGGCAAGACGGATACGACATTGCCGTGGAGGTTGCGATGGGCGGACAGGTGGCGGTCGAGTTGCTGCTGGTGCCGCAGTGCCCGCACGCGGACGACGCCCGTGCGCTGCTCGCCCAATGCTTGGACGAGTTGCAGATCGACGTCGAAGTGGCTGAGCGCGTGGGTGACTATCCCTCGCCGACCATCCTTATCGATGGCCGTGACGTGATGACCGGCGTCGAGGTGGCGGCGGGTGTGTCGGCGTGCCGGTTGGACCTCCCGACCGAGTCGCAGGTGAGGCGCGCGCTGCACCGCGCGATCAAGCCGCCGGCTGCCGTCCCGCAGGCCGCAGCCGATGTCCATCCCGCACTTCCGAGGGTTGCGGTGGGGGTGACCCGGGATCGGCTCGCCGCCGTGACGCCCGCCGCCCGCGCCGTGCACAAGGCGATCCTGCGGGGTTTCGCCGCGTGCGGAGTGGCACCCGACCGGGTGACGCTGGCTGCCGCCGTGCCCGCCGGGGATGACGTGGGCGGTGTGCTGGCCGAGTTGCACGGGCACGACGTGATCCGCCTGGACGAGAATGGCGGGATACAGGCGGCGTACCCGTTCTCCGGCGTACCGACCGCGCATACGGTGCGCATCGACGGCGGGCCGACGGTGTGGGCGATGTGCGCGATCGATGCCCTCGGCATGGCCGCCATGCTCGGCCGCGACACCACCATCACCTCTGCCGACCCCACCTGCGGTGTTGAGATCCGGGTCGAGATCTGTGGGCGCCGCGCCGTGTGGGCACCGGAGACCGCCGTGGTCGTCGTCGGGTTGAACGCCGCCCCGACTGCCGGTGAGTGCTGCCCACAGCAGGGCGCCGCCGCCGAAGCCGTGGCGCCGGCAGCGGATGGCTGTTGCACGGTGATGAATTTCTTCACCGGTGCCGCCAGCGCCCAGCAATGGCTGGACGCCCATCGCGACGCGACCGGGGTGATACTCGACCAGGGGCAGGCGCTGCGGCTCGGCGTCGATATCTTCGGCCGCCTCCTCGACGAATGACCACCTGAACCGCGAACTGTGCGGGAGCGACGATGACCGAGCTGCCACAGGACGAGCCGGCCTTCATCCTGGCCGACGACACCCCCCGTCCCCCGACGTGTGAAGACCTTCGCCGCGAAGCCGAAGAGCGACCCAAGTCGCTGCGGCTGCTGCCACGCATCACCGCCGACGCGTTGCGTATCGTGTGGCAGGCGGCGCCCCGGCCGCTGATCACCAGCATCGTGTTGAAACTGGCCAACGGTGCCGGGGTCGCGTTCGCGCTGATCTTCTCCAAGAACCTGATCGGCTCCGTCCTGACCGCCGATGGCAGCCCGACGACGGCGCCCGGGATCGGATCGGTGGCACCACAGCTCGCCGCCGTCGTCGCTGTGATCACCGTGATGGGGTTGCTGACCGCACTCGGCCGCGAGGTCAGAGAGGTGTTGTCGGAGACCACCATGCGGCACACCAAACAGCGGATCATCGAGGTCGCCTCGACGGCGGAACTGTCCGCATATGAGACACCGTCCTTCCACGACCGGCTGCAACGGGTGACGGCGAACCCGCATCGGCCGCTGCAACTGGTCGACGGGCTGATCGGCACCATCGGCGCGCTCGCCAGCATTGGCGGTATCGTCGTCGCCCTGCTCGCGATCCAGCCCTGGCTGGTGCCGCTGCTGTTCCTCGCCGGGCTACCGCTGCTGGCCGGAGTGGTCAAGGCCGGGCAGGCGATGTTCGGCTTCCAAATGCGCATGACCCCGGTAACCCGCGCCCGCAACTACCTGTTCGGGCTGCTCACCGGCAAGGACCCGGCCAAGGAGGTCCGCGCGTTCGGCCTCGCCGAGTATCTGACCGCCCGGCACACCGTGCTCTACGACCAGCACATGAGCGAACTGCGTAAGACCACGCGCAAGCGATTCCGGATCGCGGTCGCCTCCACCTTCGGCCTCGCGTTCGCGCTCGGCGCCGGGATCACCGGCCTGCTCGCCCTCGCCCTGTCCGGCCGGCTGCAACTGGCCGACACCGCCACCGCCGCCGGAGCCCTACTGTTGCTCGGAGAACGGATCATGACCACGGTCAACAGTGTCGGCGACATGTACGAATCCGGGCTGTACGTGGAGGACTTCACCGCGTTCCTGGCCGACGCCCCACTCGACCACGGGGCAGCCGGAACCCAGCCCGCACCGGAGACGTTCGGCTCGATCAGCGTCGAGGACGTCACGTTCACCTACCCGGCCGCGGACACGCCTGCGCTGCGCGAGGTGTCGCTGACAATCGAGGCGGGCCAGGTCATCGCCCTGGTCGGTGAGAACGGCTCGGGCAAGACCACCCTCGCCAAACTGCTGTCCCGGCTGTACCTGCCGCAGGCCGGCACCATCCGGTGGGACGGGGTCGACCTCGCCGAGCTCGACCCGGCCCAGGTACATCGCCGGATCGCGGTGATCTTCCAGGACTTCGCCCGATACCAACTGACCGCGCGGGAGAACATCGGCCTGGGCGCCGTCGAACACATCGACCAGCCCGACCTCATCCAGACCGCCGCCATGCACGCCGGCGCCGACCAATACCTCTCCACGCTTCCAGCCGGGTACGACACGATCCTGTCCGCCGAGTACGACGGCGGACGCGACCTGTCCGGCGGCCAATGGCAACGCGTCGCCCTCGCCCGCGCGTTCATCCGCGACGCACCGCTGATCATCCTGGACGAACCCACCGCATCGATGGACCCCCGCGCCGAACACGACCTGTTCACCCGCATCCGATCCCTCTACGCCGGACGCACCGTCCTGCTCATCTCCCACCGCTACAACACCGTCCGCGACGCCGACCACATCTACGTCCTCGACGCCGGGCAGATCATCGAACACGGCAACCACGACCAGCTCATCACCGCCGACGGGGTCTACGCGGAGTTGTTCACGCTGCAGGCCAAGGCATACACCGACGGCCCGGCGCAACCCAACGGGCACCGCAACGCCGCCGGCACGCTTCTGCCCGCGCCGCCGCAACACGAGAACGCCACCCCATAGCGCAAGGAGCCAGCCGATGCCCGTGACGATCATCGACACCGAAGACCCACGCGCTGTGGCCGCCGTCAAAGCCATCCACGACGGCGACCACGCCACCCTGCGCCGGCTGCTCGCCGACCATCCCGAACTGGTCACCGCAGGGCTCGGCACGGCCGGACCCGACGGCATGACCCGCACCCTGCTACACGTAGCCACCGACTGGCCCGGCCACTACCCGCAGGTCGCCACGACTATCGCTGCCCTGGTCGAGGCCGGCGCTCATGTCGACGGACGGTTCACCGGACCGCATACCGAAACCCCGCTTCATTGGGCCGCCAGCAGCGACGACGTCGAAGCTCTCGACGCGCTGCTGAACGCCGGAGCCGACATCGAAGCCCCCGGTGCCGTCATCGCCGGCGGCACCCCACTCGACGACGCGGTCGCGTTCGCGCAATGGCGGACCGCACGACGCCTCGTCGAACGCGGCGCCCACACCAACCTTTTCAACGCCGCCGGGCTCGGCCTGCTCGACAGGATCCGCGACCACCTCGCCGCCGACCCCGGGTCCGAACAGATCGACAGTGCGCTGTGGTCAGCCTGCCACGGCGGACAACAGGCAACCGCCGAACTTCTCCTCGGCCACGGCGCCGACCTGAACCGGCCAGCACCCTGGGAACCACTCACGCCATTGGACGCCGCCCGCCGCAACGGCTTCCACGACCTCGCCACATGGCTTGCCGCACAAGGCGCCCGATCAGCAACCGACCCGCCCCTCACACAGCAATAGCCCGCGCACCGTCGCCCGGGAACCCACACCGCTTACGCTTGCGACGACTACTTGCGATAGCCGTCACGGCGGACTTTCGCATGCGTCGCGGCAACCGCCAGTTCCGGACCCTCAAGTACGGGTTGAGGGTTCTTATGCTGCCAGGTTGGGTGCACCTATACGCTCCACAGTGGACCCCAGTCCCGCATCGTCTACGTTCGTTGTGAAGCTGGGTCGCGGGTACCGCGCAGCAGTCGTGGCACATAGAGGCCCAAGCGGAGCGCGCGGACCGCGGCCAGGATACGGGTCGGTGCGTCGAGCTTGGCCATGATGTGTTCGATGTGCGCGTTGACCGTGCGCCGGGCGACGACCAGGGCGGCCGCGATCCGGCGGTTGGGCCAGCCCTCGACGAGCAGGCCGAGGATCTCCAACTCGCGTGGGGTCAGTCCGCACGTGTCGCCGGGCGGGGACACCAGCACCACGGCGGCCAGGTCGTACGGGGACCTGGCCGGACCGGGCAGCATCGTGATCCGGACGTGGTCGTTCGCGGCGTCGGTCGACGGGTACGGGCACAGGAACGAGCTGTAGACGCGGTCGGCCAGCCGTTCGGCGGCCACAGCCGGAACAGCCGAGCCGAGGCGGAGCAGTGCGTGGCTCGGCAGGCCGGGCAGTGACAGCGGATGGCCGGCGCGGGTCAACACGACCGCGACCCGGGCGTCGCCGACGATGCCCGCGACGCTGGCGATCGACCGCAGCGGATCGACCGCGCTGGCGATCGTCGGAGCCAGCATGCCGATCAGGTCGCGCGCGGCCTCGGTGGGATGCCGGTCGGTGTCGGTGTTCAGGCCCAGCAGCCCAAGATGCCGGCCGTCGCGGGTGAACAGGGCAACGGCAAGGCCTTCCCGGAAGCCGGCCGGCTTCAGGTACTCCGCCCACCCGCGGATCTGTTCGCGGGCTACCGGCAGGTCGCGTACCCGCAACGGCCGGCGCACCCGGTTGAATCCCAGCAGTTCGATCTCCTGGATGTTGGCCGGGCTGGTGATGTACTCGAACACGGCCTTGTCGTAGCCGGCGCAGCGGACTCAACAGGGCCTCGGCCCGCTGGTGGACAGGGCCCGGCCCGGACGCGATCTCCCCGAGCTCGACCGCGACGTCCAAACCACGCGACGGCAACCCAGCCACCCGGTCAAGCAAACGCCCCGACTTCTCGGGACGCAAGGCCAAATATCGCCGCGAAGCGCCGGTTGCTCAGGCCGCCGGTGCGAGCTCCCCGTCGGAGCCGGCGATGCGCAGCCGGGCCAGTTCGGCGACCCGGTCGATCTGCCGCTCGGCGTCGCGGTACAGCCGCTCGTACCCGCGCATCATGACGCCGGCGCTGACCTGCCAGCCCAGCGTGGCCAGGGACCGCTTGAGCCCGTACAGCCAGGCGCGCGGTACGCCCTCGCGGTCGCGGTCGAAGAAGCGCGGTACGACCTCCTGCTCCAGCAGCGCGAAGACGTTGCGCGCCATGGCCTCCCGGCTCGCTCCGGCGGTGCGGTCGCCGATGATCCAGCCGTTGTCCCGGTCTACGATCAGCTCGTCCGCGCCGCCGTCCGCGGTGGTGACGACCCGGCAGCCGCTGTACACGGACTTCATGAAGCTGGTACCGCATGCCTCGTCGCCGCGGCGGGGATGGTTGAGCCAGATGTCCGCGCCGGACAGCAGCCGCTGCGCCATCCGCATGTCGTACCCGGGCAGGTACACCATGCGCCCTCCACTGTCCCGGGAGTACGCCACGATGCGCCGGATGCGCTCCTTGCCGCCGCCGTCCTGCGGGTGGGCCAGCCCGGCGACGAGCACGCAGACCGGCCGGGCCGGGTCGCCCGTCAGGGCGGCCAACCGCTCCGGCATCGACACCAGCAGGTCGGTCTCCTTGTACTCAGCCGCCCGCCGGGCCACCACGATCGTCAATGCCTCGGGGTCGAGGATGCGGTCGCGGTACTCCCGGACCCAGTCGACGAGTTCGGCCCGCTGCTCCTGCCGTGCGGCCCACAGCTCCTCGTCCGGGATGTCCCACACGCCGGCCCACTCGTCCTCGCCGGCGTAGTCCCACCCGGCGCCCACGTACCGCTCGAACAGTTCCGCCATCCGCGGCGGGGTCCAGGTGCGCGGATGCACACCGTTCGTGACGTACCGGATCGGCGCGGCCCGGCCCGGCCACAGTGGACCGAGCACCCGCTCCTCGGTGACCTCGCGGTGCAGCCGGGACACCGCGTTGATGTTCCCGGACAGCCGGGCGCACAGCACGGCCATGTTGAACGGCTCGGCCGCGCCCTGCGCGGGGAAGTGCCCGAGGGTCATGAGCCAGTCGAGGTCGACCCCGCACTCGCGGGCCCAGCCGGCGAAGTACCGCTCGATCAGCTCGCGGTCGAAGAGGTCGAACCCGGCCGGTACCGCGGTGTGCGTGGTGAACACGGTCGCGGCCCGCACCGCCTCGACCGCATCGGCCAGCGGTGTGCCGGCGGCGAGCTGTTCGCGGATCCGTTCCAGGCACAGGAAACCGGCGTGGCCCTCGTTGGCGTGGTACACGCGCGGCCGGTGTCCGAGCGCCTGCAGCGCGCGGACCCCACCGACGCCGAGCACGATTTCCTGGCGCAGCCGGTGTTCGCGGTCCCCGCCGTAGAGCCGGTCGGTGATCCCCCGCAGGTGCTCCGGATTCTCCGGGACGTCCGTGTCGAGCAGGTACAGGTTCAATCGGCCGATCCGGGCCCGCCACAACTGGATCGCGACCGGCTCACCGGCCAGCTCGACGGTGACCCGTTCGGCACACCGGTCCAGGCCCGCCCCGGCCGGATCGAGGTGCTGCCAGTCCTCTTCCTGCCAGCCCTGGTCCAGCCGCTGGCGGAACCACCACTGGTACATCAGGCCGACCGCCACCATCGGTACCGCGAGGTCGCTCGCGGTCTTCTCGATGCACCCGGCGAGCATGCCCAGCCCACCGGCGTAGTTACGCAGCGACGGCGCAATGCCGTGCTCCATGCAGAAGTACGCGACCCGGGCCGCACCCGGAGCGACGGTGAGGTAACGCGCCAGGCCCTCCTCGACCGCACCCAGCCGGTGGGTGAACAGCTCGTCCGCGGCGAGCTGCGCCAGCCGGTCCGGGGATGCCGCGCGCACCAGCGCCACCGGGTCGTGCGCGGCCGCCCACGCCCACGGATCGACCTGGCGGAACAGCTCCTGGGTCGGAACGTCCCACACCCAGCAGAAGTTGCGCGCCAGCACACCCAGCCGGCTCCGAAGCTCAGTCACGGCGGTACCACCTCTGCCACGATCTACGGACAGCAATATTCCCATCCCCGGGCCGCGGCAACCCTCGGTCGGTCATCCACTCAGCCGCAGAATCCGGGCGGCTTCCAGCGCCAGGTGCAGCTCAGCGATGCCGGTCGGGCGTGCGAGGCTTCGGCCGGTCAGCTCTTCCAGCCGCCGCAACCGGTACCGGACGGTGTTGCGGTGCACAGGTAGCTTGGCGGCGGCGACCGAGGTGGCGCCGTCCTCGGCGAACCAGGTGCGCAGGGTACCGAGCAGGACGTCGCACTCGACGGCCGGCAGGGCGAGCACCGGCCCGAGGACCGACCGGGCGACGGTGGCGACCGCGTCGGGCGCGGTGGCGAGCAGCACGGCGACCGGTACCTCCCCATACTGCTACCGCACCACCCAGCTGCTCGGCGGGGACACCCGGTTCGTAATGTCCACCAGTGGCCACATCGCGGCCATGGTGAACCCGCCGGGCAACCCCAGCCACCTACCGCCGCAACCCCGCGAACCCGGCACAGCCGCAGGAGTGGCTGGACGGTTCGGAAACCGTGACCGGCAGCTGGTGGCCGGACTTCGTCGCCTGGCTCGGTGCGCGCTGCGGCGCGGACCGCAAGGCGCCCGGTGCCCTCGGCAGAAGTGCCCTCGGTGGCGGCGGGCTCGGCCCGCTCGTCGAGGCGCCCGGCACCTACGTACTCGACCGCCAAGAGGAAACCACCATGTACGAGAACATCGGCCGCTCGCTCGGCACCGGCTACTTCCGCATCGGCGACCAGCTCACCCCCGCCGAGCGCGAGATCTGGCGGCGTACCCGCGACTTCGTCGACCACGAGGTGCTGCCGGTCATCAACGACTACTGGGAGCGGGCCGAGTTCCCCGCGCCGCTCGTGGTGAAGCTCGCCGAACTCGGCATCGTCGGAGACGGCATCGAGGGGTACGGCTGCCGCTGACCGTGTGGTCCGCCGGCCACCAGCGCGCGATGCTTCCGGTCCAGACCTGGAAGGCATGCTCGGCCGGGCATTCGACGTCGAAGGACAGCCGCAGCGGTTCGATCACCGGCGCTTCCCCTCCGGCCAGGTGTTCTCGGCGAGCAGCCGGAACCGCGCGGCGGCATCGCCCCACACCTGGGCCAGGTACTCCTGCACCGCCCCGACCCCCTCGTCGTGCAGCCGGTAGATGCGCTGCGTGCCGCGCGGCTCTTCGAGGACGAGACCGGCGTTCTTGAGCAGGCGCAGGTGCCGCGACACGGCGGGGCGGCTGATCGGCAGCGCGTCGGCGATCTCACGTACCGAGCGGCCGCCGGTGCCGAGCAGTTCGACGATCGCGCGGCGGTGCGGGTCGCCGAGCGCCTCGAACGGGTCGCCGGCGAGGTCGGCGGTGGGCATGCCCGGCTAACCGCCGTTCTCCACCCGGTGCTTGAGCCCGTCGGTCAGCACCTCCCAGACCGCGTCCGGCTTCGCGTTGATGATCGAACTTGCTTCGTACGATCTCACGATCGGGACGGTAACAGAAAGGTTACCGTTGCCGCAATCGCCGCTTGACACCCTCGGCAGGATTGACGGTGGCCACGACGGGGTGGCACCGAGGGGGGCGAGGCGAGATGACCGCGCGGTTCGCCGCCGTGGACGTGCACTACCCGCAGACGGGCGGGGCGCGGGCCGGGTGTGTGGTGGCCGCGGACATCCGGTACGGGACGGTCGTCGCCGAGCACGTCGCGTCCCTGGCCACGGTCGCGGCGTACCGGCCGGGCGAGTTCTTCGCGCGGGAGCTGCCCGCCCTGCGCGCGGTACTGGCCCGGGCCGGCCGGATCGACCTGCTGGTCGTCGACGGGTACGTGGACCTGGACCCGGCCGGCCGCCCAGGGCTCGGCGCACGCGCATATGCCGAGTTCGCGGTACCGGTGATCGGCGTCGCGAAGACCGCGTTCCGCACCGCGACCCACGCGGTACCGGTGTGCCGCGGCCAGGCCACCCGCCCGCTATACGTCACCGCGGCGGGTATGACCAGGGCCGAGGCGGCCGAGCTGGTCAAGCACATGGCCGGCCGGTACCGGCTGCCCGACGCGCTGCGCCGGGTGGATGCCCTGGCCCGGGGGGCACGGACCTGGCCGGTCACGTTGCCCACCAGTAGCGACTTCGGTACAGTCGGGTCGTTGCAGTCGTAGTTCCTCGTACGTTTCTGATGAGCGCCCGCAGGAAGTGTGACGGTGGGCGCTTTCGTCTTCGCCAGGGGATTTCCGGCGGACACGGATCTGACCCACAGCGACCCGGCACCGACACGGTAGTCGGCCGGTAAGTGTTTTGCGAGGAGAAGAAGCAGTGGCTCAGGGAACCGTCAAGTGGTTCAACGCGGAAAAGGGATTCGGGTTCATCACGCCCGATGGTGGTGGCCCGGACGTGTTCGTCCACCACTCGGCGATCCAGACCAGCGGCTACCGCAGCCTGGACGAGAACCAGCGGGTGACCTTCGAGATCACCCAGGGTGCGAAGGGTCCGCAGGCGGAGCACGTCCAGCCTGCCTGACGCGTGTCGACGGGGGGTGGCCGGACCACCCCCCGTCCTCCGCTACGGAACGAGCAGCACCACGGTTTCAGCGACGCAGACCGGCTTCTCGATGCCCTGCGCCTCGATGGTCGTCTTGACCACCGCCTGGAACCCTTGCGCCGTCTGGCGTACCGACACCAGCTCGGCTCCGGCCCGTACCGACGAGCCGACCGGCAGCGGCGCGGGGAACCGCACCTTGTCGGTGCCGTAGTTGATGCCCATGCGCAGCCCGTCGACCCGGTAGATCTCCTTGGACAGCAGGGGAATCAGCGACAGGGTCAGGTACCCGTGCGCGATCGTCCCGCCGAACGGGCCCTGCTTCGCGCGGTCCGGATCCACGTGGATCCACTGGTGGTCGCCGGTCGCGTCGGCGAACTGGTCGACCCGTTCCTGCGTCACGGCCAGCCAGTCGCTGTACCCCAGGTGCTCGCCGACCGCACCGGCCAGCTCTGTCACGTCGGTGAAGGTCCGCATGGTCACCCCGTCGGTCCGCCGGCCACGTACAGCACCTGCCCGGAGACGAACGAAGCGCCGTCGCTGACCAGGTAGGCGATGGCGTTCGCCACGTCCTCGGGCCGGCCCACCCGGCCGACCGGGATGGTGGCCGCCGCCGCGGACTGCATGTCCTCGAAGGAAACCCCCATCCGCGCGGCCGTCTGCGCGGTCATGTCGGTCACGATGAAGCCCGGCGCGACGGCGTTCACCGTCACCCCGAACTTCCCCAGCTCGATCGCCAGCGCCCTGGTGAAGCCCTGCAGCCCGGCCTTGGCCGCCGAGTAGTTGGCCTGGCCGCGGTTGCCCAGCGCGGACGTGCTGGAGAGGTTGACGATCCGGCCCCACTTGACCGTGGTCATGTACTGCTGGACGGCCCGGCTCATCAGGAACGCACCCCGCAGGTGTACCGCGACGACCCCGTCCCAGTCCTCGTCGGTCATCTTGAACAGCAAGTTGTCCCGGGTGATCCCGGCGTTGTTGACGAGGACCACCGGCGGCCCGAGTTCGTCGGCCACCCGGGTCACCGCCGCCGTGACCGCCGTCGCGTCGGCCACGTCCACGCCCACGCCGAGCGCCGAGCCACCGGCCGCCTCGATCGCGGTGACGGTGTCCTTGGTCGCGCTCTCGTCCAGGTCCAGTACCGCAACCGCGAAGCCGTCGGCGGCCAGCCGTTTCGCCGTTGCGGCACCGATGCCGCGCGCCGCTCCGGTCACGATCGCGACCCGGGGAAGTTCTGCTGTCATGTTGATTCCCACCTGTCAAAGTTGGGCGGTCTGGGTGAGGCCGCCGTCGAGCACGAGCGTCTGCCCGGTCACCCATGCGGCATCGGGTGACGCGAGGTAGGCGACCGCGCCCGCCACGTCTTCCGGATTGCCGAGCCGGCCCATCGGGTACCGCTTGCTCAGCTCCTCCTCGTGCCCCTCGAAGAGCCGGCGCGCGAACTGGGTCCGGACCACCGCGGGTGCGACCGCGTTGACCCGGATGCCCGGCGCCAGCTCGATGGCGAGCTGGCGGGTCAGGTGGATGAGCGCCGCCTTGCTCATCGCGTAGGCGCCGAGCCCTTCGGCCGGCTGGAGCCCCGCGATGGAGGAGACGTTGACCACAGCGCCGCCGTGCGCGCCGAGCCAGGCGTCGTGGGCCGCGCGGATCCAGCCGAGGACGCCGAAGACGTTGACTTCGAAGACCTTCCGCACCGCGCCCGGGTCCTGGCCGAGCAGCGGGCCGTAGACCGGGTTGATGCCGGTGTTGTTGACCAGCAGGTCCAGCCGGCCGAACGCCGTGATCGTGCGGGCTATCGCGTCGGCCTGGTGCGCCGGGTCGTCCCCCTTACCCGGTACCGCGATCACGCGCTCGGGTCCACCCAGCTCGCGGGCGGCCGCGTCGAGCGGTTCGGGGGTGCGGGCGGTCAGGCAGACCTGCCAGCCGTCCTGCACCAGCCGCTGCGCGATCGCCAGCCCGATGCCCCGGCTCGAGCCGGTCACCAACGCGACCCTGTCCGGCATGGACAACCTCCTCAACTTTGCTACCGACCGGTCGGTATGCTCACCGTACGGGTTCGGTCGGCCGCCGGCAAGGGCGCCAACCCGTCGATGAGCAACTGCCCGAACACGTTGCCGATCTGGCTGGCGTTCATCGGCCCGTCCGGCCGGTACCAGGTCTGCAGGTGGTGCACGCTGCCGAAGAAGAAGTGCACGGCGAGGTCGGCGGACATGTCGGTACGCAGCAGGCCGATCGCCTGCCCTTCCTCGACGAGCGCCCGGAACCGCTCGTGATACCGGCGCCGCTGCGCGCGTAGCGCCGCCCAGTTGGCCGGCTCCAGCAGGTGCATCGAGCGGAAGAACACCGTCGTCGCGTCCAGGTGCTCGATTGTGGTCACCACCACGTCCACGGCGACCGCGCGCAGCCGGTCCACCGGGGTACCCGGGCCCGCCGCGAGCCGCTCCAGCTTGTCCAGCTGCATCGCCAGTACCTGCTGGTAGATCTCCAGGAGCAGATCGTCCTTGGACTGGAAGTAGTGGTACATCGAGCCCTTGGTGACCCCGGCCGCGGCGACGATCTCGCTGACCGATGCGCTCTCGTACCCCTTCTCGGCGAACAGCCGGATGGCGGCCTCGACCAGCCGCAGACGTACCGCCGGCTCCTGCGTCCGCGCCATCCGCCGTCTCCCTTGCCGCACTGGCCTTGCCCCGACCGACCTCGGTAGCATACCGTCTGGTCGGTATGGAGGGTAAGACGCCTGGCATCGACCTGACCGGGCTCACCGCGTGGCTGGCCGGGCTGTTCCCGGACCGGCCGGTCGAGCCGCCGGTCGTACGGGTGATCGCCGGCGGCCGCTCCAACCTCACCTACGAGATCGTCCACTGTGGACAGCCGATGGTGCTCCGCCGGCCACCGCTCGGCCACGTCCTCGCGACCGCGCACGACATGCACCGCGAGTACCGGGTGCTGACCGCGCTCGCCCCTACCCCGGTACCGGTACCGGTACCGCAGACGCTGGCCTACTGCGCCGACGAGAGCGTCATCGGGGCGCCCTTCTACCTGATGGAGAAGGTGGCCGGGGTGGTGTACCGGGACGCGAACGCGCTGCGCGGCCTGCCCGCCACAGCCGGGACCGGACTGGGCACGGCCCTCGCGGACACGCTCGCCGCGCTGCACACCGTCGACCCGCAAGCCGTCGGGCTGGCCGACTTCGGGCGGCCGGACGGCTTCCTGGACCGGCAGATCCGGCGCTGGCGCAAGCAGCTCGCCGCCTCGTACACCCGGCCGCTGCCGGGCGCGGATGAGCTGGCCGAGCGGCTCGCCGACACGCTGCCGGTCAGCGGCCGCGCCGCCATCGTGCACGGCGACTTCCGGCTGGACAACGCATTGGTCGATCCAGCCCGCCACAGCATCGCGGCCGTCCTCGACTGGGAGATGGCCACGCTCGGCGATCCGCTGACCGACCTCGGCCTGACCTGCGTGTACTGGGACGGCCTCGACGACCTCGGGAAGTCCATCCCGCCCTCCCCCGGCAGCCTGCCCGGCTGGCCGCGGCGCGACGAGATCGTCGCCCGCTATGCCAAAGGCAGCGGCGTGGCGGTCGGGAACCTCGACTGGTACGTCGCTTTCGCGTACTTCAAGCTCGCCGTGATCCTCGAGGGCATCTACTGCCGGTACACCCAGGGGCTGACCGTCGGCGAGGGCTTCGGCCAGATCGGCGGCGTGGTACCCGAACTGTTCGCCCGCGGGCACCGCACACTCGGATAGGAGTAAGGGATGGACTTCGCGCCGGACGCCACGACCAGCGAATACGTCGGTCGGGTCACCGACTTCCTCGACGAGTGCGTGTACCCCGCCGAACCGGTCTTCGCCGAGCAGGTCGCCGCGCTCGCGAACCCGTGGGACCGGCCGCCGGTCGTCGACGAGCTGAAGGCCGAAGCAAGGCGGCGCGGTCTGTGGAACCTGTTCCTGCCCGACAGGACGTTCGGCGCCGGCCTGACCAACCTGCAGTACGCGCCGCTGGCCGAGCTGTCCGGGCGCAGTCCGGCGCTCGCCCCGGAGGCGATGAACTGCGCCGCCCCGGACACCGGCAACATGGAACTGCTCGCCGCGTTCGGTACCCCGGCGCAGCAGAAGGAGTGGCTGCAACCGTTGCTGGACGGGCAGATCCGCTCGGCGTTCAGCATGACCGAGCCGGACGTCGCGTCCTCCGACGCCGCGAACATCGCGACCCGGATCGACCGCGACGGCGGCGAGTACGTCATCAACGGCCGCAAATGGTGGTCCAGCGGCGGGATGAGCCCGCGCTGCACGCTGCTCGTCGTGATGGGCAAGACCGACCCGGCCGCCGAACCGCACCGGCAGCAGAGCATGGTCCTGGTACCGCGGAACGCGCCGGGCGTCGAGGTCCGTCGGGGCATGGAGGTCTTCGGGTACACCCACGGACCGCACGGCGGGCATGCCGAGATCGCGTTCCACGATGTCCGGGTACCCGTCGAGAACCTGCTCGGCACCGAGGGCGGCGGGTTCGCGATGGCCCAGGCGCGGCTGGGTCCGGGCCGTATCCACCACTGCATGCGCCTGATCGGCATGGCCGAGCGCGCGATCGAGCTGATGTGCCGCCGTGCGGTGGACCGGGTCGCGTTCGGCCGGCCGCTCGCCGACCAGGGCGTCGTCGGCGAGTGGATCGCGGAGTCGCGGGTACGGGTGGAACAGCTGCGGCTGCTCGTGCTCAAGACGGCGTGGCTGATGGACACCGTCGGCAACAAGGGCGCGCACACCGAGATCCAGTCCATCAAGATAGCCACACCGTCCACTGTGGAGTGGATTCTGGACAAGGCCATCCAGCTGCACGGCGCCGGCGGGGTCAGCCAGGACACGGTACTGGCGGAGCTGTGGGTACACGCCCGGACGCTGCGGCTGGCCGACGGGCCGGACGAGGTGCACCGCCGCTCGCTGGCCCGCCGGGAGCTGAAGCCCTACCGCGAGACGGCGAACATGTAGCAGCCGTAGAGCACGTTGCGGCTGTGTACGACCACGTGCGCCGGGTCGGCGAGCAGCTTCGCGATGCCCAACTCGGGAGCCAGCACTTGGGCTGGATCAGCAAGGCGGCGTTCGTCGGCGTCGGCTGCGTCTATGAGAATCGCGTCGGCGATCCGCCCGCGCGCGTCGTAGGCGCGCAGCACCTGCTGGCGGTCCCGGAACTCGGGCGGCCACCCACCACCGGCCGGGTACCCCTCGCACGCTTCCGCGTGCACGAACACCGGGCCGGTCTCGGCGTAGGCGCCGGCGGTACCCGGCGGCGCGTACGCGATCAGCGCGACCCGCTCCCCCTTGCGGGACAGCCGCAGGCAGCAGCGCAGCGGGGAGCTGCCGGTACCGTCGGCGAACGGCCGGAACTCGTTGCCGGCCACGTCCCGGCCGGTGGCCCGGATCCCGTCCAGCTCGGTCG
>WNGL01021646.1_pt1 | contig 16101 bp, 12 predicted proteins | sample 5400591 | NCBI WGS metagenome assembly WNGL01 (sample SAMN13153377, study PRJNA577476) | soil metagenome | isolation source: 80 cm soil or saprolite under Garry oak tree replicate 1 | place: USA:California | collected 2016-06-15
GTTCTCGACGTCGCCTGCGGCACGGGGCTGTCTTTTGCGCTGCTCGTCGCGGCGGTCGGCCGCAAAGGGCGGGTCACCGGGGTCGAGCTTTCCCCCGAGATGGCGCGCCTCGCCCGCGACCGAATCGCACGCGCCGGGTGGGCCGTCACGCTGATCGAGGCCGCGGCGGAGGATGCCGCGCTCGGCGGGCCGTTCGACGCAGTGCTGTTCAACTTCACGCACGACGTGTTGCAGTCGCCGACGGCGCTGGCGCGCATCTTCGCCGCGACGAAACCCGGAGGCAGAGTCGCGGTCTCGGGTTCGAGGCTTCTGCCGTGGTGGCTCGCGCCGGTGAACGCCGTGGTGCGCCGGATGAACGCGCCGTACGTCACGACGTTCGGCGGGATGCGCCAGCCATGGCGCTACCTCGTCGAGTACGTCCCGGATCTCCGCATCCGCTCCGCCCTGTGGGGCGCGGCGTACATCGCGAGCGGCCGATATGCCCCCCGGGGGTACGTCCGCACTTGATCGGGGGGCGTTCGAGCGCGCTACAGTGTAAACGCCATCTCGCGTACGACCGCGCCGGGCAGGCGCATGCTGTTCGCGTTGCGCTGGCGGTAGGTGTCGCTGTTGACCAGCAGCTCGCGCTCTGACGTGAGCCCGACGAGCTCACGGCCGAGCAGCCGGAAGACGCTGTCGTCGAAGCGCATCACGTCGACGGGCGCGACGATCCTGCCACCCTCCACCCAGAACGACGCGAAACGCGTCATGCCGGTCAAGCGGCACGCCGGCCGGTCAGAGAAATTGAGGTACCAGAGATTGCTGATGTACAGCCCGGTGTCGAGCATGGCAAGGGCGTCGGCCGCCGCCACGCTGCCGCCGCGCATATCAAGCGATTCCGGCACCTCGGAGGCATTCGCGCCGTTGTGCGCCAACGTGAACTCCCGAGCTGTTCGCGGATTGACGAGCGAGCCGACCATCCGGCCGCCGTCGACCAGTGGCACCTCGGCTGGCCTGGCGAAGCCCTCGTCCTGAAACGCCGGCGCGACGCCCTCGGCGGTGTTCTCGCTGAAGCTCACCGACGCATCGAGCGCCGCACTGCCGTCCCTCAGGCGGAACAGGCAGCTCTGCCGCGTCTGCAGCGCGCGCCCGGAGAAGCCGCCCCAGCAAAGCATGCCCGCAATCTCCTCCATCGCGCTTGGCGTGAGGTAGGCTCGATAACGGCCCGGCCCGAGGGACCGCCCAGGCCGCCCGAGCAGCGCCAGCCGCTCCCGCGCATCCGCCATCTTGGTCGCGAACTCCGCGTCGTCCCACGCGAACCCGCCGTAAGCGCTCTTCACCGCCTTGTCCGCACGGTGATAGAGGCTCCATTGCAGGTTGAAGCTGGTGACCTCGTGCCAGTTGCGCTGACCGAGTGAGTTGGCGAAGCCGCGATAGACCGGGCCCCCGGCGTACAACCCAACGAGGTCGAGTCCCCGCGCCGCCTCGAGCACCGTCTCGATGATCGTCTCGGCAGGAAGGGCTGCCTCACTGCGAACGACCCGACTCGGGCGCACCTCCGTGGCGTAACTCAGGTGCGGGTCCTCGGGAAGCGCGGCGAGCGTCGCACGCAGGCGGGCGAGGGCAGCGAGGATCGGGTCGCGGTCGCGCCCGGCATCGCCCGACACGGTCAGGCACTGCTCGGCGTGCCGGTAGCCGCTGATAAGGTGCAAGCGCAGGTAGCACTGGGTGACGCTTCCGGGCTGGCGAACCTTGCCGCGGTTGAGCCTGACGAAATCCGAGCTTTCCGCATCGAGGCGGCAGGTATAGACCTCGCCGGGAGCGAGCGAGCGGTCGAGCAGCCCCGCCACTTCGCCAAAATAGGCTTCCATGGTCGAAGTCGCCATCAGGCCTCCCCACCGAAAACATCGACCGCAGTGAATACGCACGCCGGCGACGCATGTCCGACGCGGATGACCTGCGACGGCTCCCCCTTGCCGCAGTAAGGTGTGCCGAGCACCTGCACGGTCGAGGCGTCGCCGACCTTGGCGAGGCTGCGCCAGAAGTTCGCCGAGATCCCGCGATAGTTCGGGTTCTTGACCACGGTCGTCAGCCTGCCGTTCTCGATCAGCTGGCCCCACTCGCAGCCGAACTGGAACTTGTTGCGCGAGTCGTCGATCGACCATGAGCTGTTGGTGCTCATCAGCACACCGCGCTCGATGCCACCGATCATGTCCTCGAGTGCCGCGTCGCCGGGTTCCAGGTTGATGTTGGCCATTCGGTCGATCGGGGGCCGGTTCCAGCTGTCGGCGCGCGAATTGGCCACGCCGCGCAGGCCAGCGCGGGCTTGCGAGATCGCGCCGCCCAACGGGCGCTCAAGGATGCCGTTCCGGATCAGGTAAGCCTTCTCCGCCGGCGTGCCCTCGTCGTCGAAGGCGTAGCTCGCCAATTCCTCGGGACGGGTCGGATCGAACGTGACGTTGAGAAGGTCCGACCCGTAGCGATACGTTCCGAACATGTCGAGGGTGACGAAGCTCGTCCCGGCGAAGTTGCGCTCATCGCCGAGAATGCGATCGAGCTCGAGGGGGTGCCCGATCGACTCGTGGATCTGCAGGATGACCTGATCGGGCATCAGCAGCACGTCCATCGCGCCGCTCGGGCAGTTCGGCGCGAGCAGCAGTTGCAGCGCCTCGTCGGCGACGCGGCGCCCGCTGCCGACGAACGCGAAGCGATCGAGCATGGATTCGCCACCTTGCTGGGCCAAGCCCCGATAGCCGTTGAGCGTCCGGGTCTGGGTGTCCCCGCTGGCGTGCGCGGTCACCGAGAGGCCGGGCATGACGAAGCGGTAGCGTTGGACGACCTCGCCGCCGGCGCTTGTCAGATATCGATGTTCGGCGGTTCGCGTCTCGACCGTCGCCTCCCAATCGACGATGCGCGGATCGCAGCCGGCGTGCCGGGATTCGTCGGCCAGCAACTCGTACCATTCCTGCTGCGACCGCCCTGGCTGGTCGACGCCGGGCGAAGCGTAGCCGCCGCGAGGCGCGGGTCGGGGCAGCGGGCGGAAGTCGATCAAGGATCGACCCGCGGTCGCTCGGGCCCAGGCCTCGGCCCGGTCGAGCGCGGCCTGGAGACCGCCAAGCGACAGATCGCTGGTCGCCGCGTACCCGCAGCCCCCGTCGGCGTAGGCCGTCAGCATGGCGCCCCGGTCAGAGATGAGCATCGGGGGCTGAGGCACGTTCTTGCGCACTGCGTAGCACTCGGCGTGTTCCTCGACGAGGCGCAGCGACCAGAATTCTGCATTGCAGCGAAGCTGCTTGAAAGGAATGGCTGAAGTCATGTCCATGAAGGGTCTGTCCGCAACCTGGCGTGGCGGCGCGCTGATGCTGGCCCGGGATAGGCGCCCACAAAACGGCGAATTATCGCGCGAACGGACTCCTCGCGCACCTAGCCACCGTCAACCGGCGGCCACGCGGCGAGCTTCTCGAGCGCCGGCCCGGTCACGCGGCTGATTCGCCAGTCCGGCAGTATGGTTGCGCCGAGCGACTTGTAAAACCCCATGGCCGGGGTATTCCAATCCAGCACGGCCCATTCGAAGCGCCCGCAGCCGCGCTCGACGGCAATCCGGGCCAGATGAACCAGCAGCGCCCGCCCGTAGCCGCGGCGGCGAAATGCGCGCTGGACGAACAAATCTTCGAGATACAGCCCCTTTCGGCCCAGGAAGGTCGAGAAGTTATGAAAAAACAATGCGAAGGCCACTGGCGTCGTGCCTTCCCAGCCGAGCACGACTTCCGCTGCCGGACGAACGCCGAACAAGGCGGTGCGAAGGCCCGCTTCGGTAGCCACGCAAAGATGGCGCAGCTTCTCGTAGTCCGCCAGCGCCTCGATCATCTCCAACACCCGCCCTGTATCCTCGGGAACCGCCGGGACGATGCGAAACTCCGACGAGAGCTCCACCGGTCACCCCGTTCGCAGGCCGAGAATCAGCAGGTCGCGCTCGATGCCGTCGAGCTCCGCCACCCGCGGCAGCTTCCCCCAATCCTGGAACCCGAACCGACGAAACAGCGCCAGGCTCGCCTCGTTGTGGCCGAAGATGAACGCGAGGATGGTGCGGATCGAGAGACTCGGCGCCGAGTCGATTGCGTGCGCGAGCAGCTCTGCGCCGACACGGGTGCGCCGGGCGTCGGGAGCCGTGTACACCGCGGCTTCGACCGTCGCCTGATAAGCCGGCCGACCGTAAAACGACCGCAGCGAGAGCCAGCCGCAAACCACGCCCTCGCGTTCCAGCAGCCAAAGCGGCCGCCGCTGAGGATCGAATTCACGGAACCAGGGCTCGCGCGAAGCCACGGTCACCGGCGCGGTGTCGGCTGTCGCCTGGCGGCCTGGAATCGCCGCGTTGTAGATCTCCACGACACGCGGTAAATCAGCGATTTGTGCACTGCGTAGCGACATCGTTGGCAGATTTGCAACACGGGCCAAGTCGGATTGTAACTAACCGCATCATTTTGTTGCGGCCCGAATTCGGGCTGTTGTACCGTTGCAACTGTGTCCGTGGGCTAACCCCACAAAGCTTTCTCTTTTCGGGTCCACTTTCCTCTGAGTTCAAGTTTAGGAAATCTCTAAATAGGTCAGCTGTTGCATTTCTGTCGACCGAAAGAATTCGAATTAGATCGTTGGGAATGACAAATGCGGTTGTAACTTTCAACTCGATTGGGGGTTCATGATGAAGAGGATGCATAGGAAAAAGCTGTCGCTTGCAGTCGCGCAGGCGCTTGGCGCCGGGATCTTCGTTGGATTGGCGGCGCCATCGTCTTACGCGCAGCAACCAGAGAAGATCGAGAAGGTTACCGTCACGGGCACGCGCATCCCGTCGCCGAACCTCGAGAGTACCAGCCCGATCAGCATCATCACGCCGACCGACATCAAGTTCGAGCATCCGGTATCGGTCGAGAACCTGCTCAACAACATGCCGCAGGTGTTCGCCGATCAAGGGAACATGCTCTCCAACGCCGCGACCGGCACCGCCACGGTGAACCTGCGCGGTCTGGGCTCGGCCCGCACGCTGGTCCTCATCAACGGTCGCCGCCTCCCCGCGGGCGACCCTCAGGCTTTCCCGACCGACATCGACTCGATCCCGCTGCCGCTGATCCAGCGGATCGACATCTATACCGGCGGGGCCTCGGCGGTCTACGGCTCGGACGCGGTGTCAGGCGTGGTGAACTTCATCATGAACGACCGGTTCCAGGGCGTGCAGTTCGACATCGGCCACAGCTTCTACAACCACCAGCAGGGCAACGGGCTGGCCAGCGTCATCCAGGGGCGCGCGGCGACCAATCCGTCGCAATTCAAGGTGCCGGGCGACGTCGATTCCGACGGCGAGGTCGAGAACTACAGCGTGACCATGGGCAGCGATTTCGCCAACGGCAAGGGCAACGCGACGGTTTTTCTGGGCTACACGAGGTCGCACCCGGTGCTGCAGCGCGACCGCGATTACAGCGCTTGCGCAACCGGCCAGAGCGCGACCGGCTTTACGTGCGGCGGCTCGTCGACGTCGGTTCCCGGCCGCTTCCTCGACTTGAATACAGGCAAGTCATTTACTATCGCCGACACGGCTGGCAACACGCGGCCTTTCAATTCCGCCCTCGACCAGTTCAACTTCGCTCCGTATAACTTCTATCAGCGCCCCGACGAGAGGTACCTGGCCGACTTTTTTGCGCACTACGACATCGTCCCGTGGATGCGCGCGTACACGGAATTCGAGTTCATGGACGACCGCACCCTGGCGCAGATCGCGCCGGGCGGCATTTTCTTCGGTGGCGTGGGAAGCGAAAACCTGCTTACCTTCGACAATCCCTTGCTGTCCAGCGGGTTCAAAAGCACGTTCGGCATCACCCCGACGACGCCAGGGGACGTCCTCATCGGGCGTCGGAACGTCGAAGGGGGCGGGCGCGTCACCGACCTCCGGCATACCGACTACCGCGGCGTGCTGGGCTTCAAGGGCGAGCTCCCGTTCGCCCCTGGCTGGGATTACGACGCTTGGTACCAGATGGGCAAGAACGTGGCGTCACGGACCCGGCGACCGGCCAGCCCATCTGCCGATCGACGCTCGCCGGCACCGATCCGAAATGTGTGCCGTACGATATCTTCCATCTAGGAGCCAACACGCTGGCGGCGATCGACTTCCTGCAGACGCCGGCATTCATAACGGGCTTTACCGAGCAGAGCGTGGTCGGCGCCACCCTTTCGGCCGACCTGGGGATGTATGGCTGGAGGCTGCCCTGGGCCAAGGATGGCATCGGGGTCGCGTTCGGCCTGGAGCGCCGCACCGAGAAGCTCGAACTTCACCCCGACGAGGAGTACGTGACGGCCGACCTCACCAGCTTTGCCGGGCCCACGCTGCCGATCAACGGCCGCTATACGGTGAAGGAAGCTTACGCCGAAGTGAAGGTGCCGCTGATCCAGGACCGGCCATTTGCGCAGTTGCTGAGCGTCAACGGCAGCTACCGCTACTCGGACTACAACACCGGCCACACGACCGACACGTACGGGATCGGCGCCGAGTGGGCGCCGGTGAAGGAGATAAGGCTCCGCGGGAGCTACCAGAAGGCCACACGCGCCGCCAACATCATCGAGTTGTTCTTGGGGCAGGGGCTCAACCTCTTCAACATGTCTGCGGACCCCTGCGGGACGAGCTCGATCGGCGGCCCACCCACGGCGACGTTGGCACAGTGTCTTCTGACGGGGCTCAAGGCGTCGCAGTACGGAAGCGGCGTTCTCACCAACGTGGCGGGGCAATACAACTACCTGCAGGGCGGCAATCCCAACCTCGATCCGGAGCAAGCGAAGACCTATACGTTGGGCGCCGTGTGGCAGCCGATGAGGAACCTGAGCGCATCGGTCGACTACTTCAAGATCAAGCTCGATAAGGTCGTCAGCCGCGTTCCGCCGCCGATCGCCGTCTCACAATGCATCGCCACAGGCCAATTCTGCGACCTGATACCTGTCGGCCAACTACAACCAACCTATCGGTGCCTGGGGAAGCGTCGGGGTCAACTTCGTCGGAACCTATGTCAAGGAGTTCGTGACCGAGCCGATTCCAGGTCTGGGCGACTACGACTGCGTCGGGCTCTATGGCGCCGTTTGCGGCGCTCCGACGCCCAAGTGGAGGCACAGGGTTCGCGGAACCTGGTCCACCCCCTGGAACATCGACGCCTCGCTGAGCTGGCGCCACATCAATTCAGTGGATGTGGAGTTGACCAAAACGGACAATCCGTTCCTGGGGGGTGATTTCTTCCCAGTCGTCAAGACACTCAGTGCACGGGACTACATCGACCTCGCCGCGTCCTGGGCCATTACCAAGGAGGTCACGCTGTGGGCCGGCGTCAACAATGTGTTCGACAAGGACCCACCGATTACCGACTCGAGCATCGCTGGCCCGGCCGCCGGCAACGGGAATACCTATCCCCAGGTGTACGACGCCCTTGGCCGGCGTATATTCATCAGCCTGACCGCCAAGTTCTGATCCGGAACGACGCGTTCTCTACGGCAACGACGGCGAGCTTCGGCTCGCCGTTTTTTTTGGCTCAGATTCGACTTTTCGCCGCCAGCTCGTACGATGGAGGTCGGTACATGAAAAGTCGAGTCTGACCCTAATTTCACGGCTCGAAACCGGCGGCGTCGCCGGAGAAGGCCTTTACGCCGGCCGTCAACGCCGTGATCATCGCCCGCTCGGGCAGTGAAAGATGCGGGTGCCAGATGTCGAAGATGAGCACGACCCGCAGTTTGTCGCTGTCGTTCCAGGCCTCGTGCTCGATCGTGTCATCGAACACCCACGCCTTGCCCGGAACCCACTGGCGGGTATCGTTGCCGACCCGGAATCCGCAGTTCTCGGGGATGATGAGCGCGAGGTGGGTGACGAGGCGGACGTTGGTCACGCCGGTGTGCGGCGGAATCCGGGTCTTCGGCTTGAGCAGTGAGAACATGGCAGCGGGCGTGCGTCCAGGCAGATCCGGTTGGGGCGCGCCGTCGATGGCCTTCATGGTGATGGGGCACTTGGCGGCGTTCTCCTCGATTCGCTGCCCCAGCTTGTAGAGGTGAAACGCACTCCAGCGCGGCGAGTTGTTCAGTTCTGCGAACTGGTTCTGGGGCACGTCCTGCGGATAGGAAATATAGGGCGTGAATCCTTCCTCGGCATTGAGGATTTCGATGAATTCGCTCCGGACCTCGTCGGTCGCCGCCTCGATCTCGTCGAGCCAGGGAAAATCGGCGCGGTCGAAGAATTCAATCGGCGCCAGATTCGGATAGTGGTAAACCACCGAGTGCGAGTCATATCTTTTCTTCCTTCCGACCATGATGTCGACGGAATCCCGGAACCGCTTCAGATTCTCACCGGCGAAAGTCTGGTGATGGGGTTCCAGATATCGATCCAGGAACGTTCCGAATTCACGTTGGTATTCTTCCCGATACCCCAGCGCGTGCGAGACCGCGGGTTTCAGGTCGGGATGCAGCCGATCCAGCGGTGGAGAGACGCTCGCCACGGCACCGTGGGCCAGGGCTGCCTGATGCCTCTTTCCCTGGCGCTCCAGCAGGTCGGCGCGAAGGATCAGCGCAACCAGCTCGGTCGGATCCAGCGAAAGCGCCTGCCGGATCGCAGATTCCTCGCCCGGTTGATCCTTAAGCTGCCGACACGCCAGCGCGAGATTGATCCATTGCTGGGGCTCCGTTCCGTTGGCATCGACGAGGCGCTGGAACGCTGCGCGGGCCTCTTGCAGGTCTCCCTTGTGAAACGCCCGCAGGCCGAGCGTGGTCAAGGTTCGCGCGTGGCCTGGATCGATTTCGAGGATTCGCCTCCAAAGCGAGATCGCCTCGGCTTCCCGCCCTGATTGGGCAGCGCGTACGGCTTGCATCTCGAGGGCGTTGATCTCGGGTGACCCGGCCTCGACGTTCTGCATCAGTCAAATCTCCCTCGCGGGTAGCGTGTTGGAAAGCCGCTTCGGCTGAGCCCCTGCCTTCGCCGAGCAGCACTTCTTCGCCTCTATCATGGCGCCCGCTGTCCTGAACCGCAACCCGACCATCTTCCCGCGCCATGGCGCGCGGGGTCGACATCGATGCCCTTGGCGCTGCGTGGATCACAGTCCGATCTTCGCCGCTCGAGGCTTCTCGCGCGAAGCTGATTCGGAACGGGGTGTCCATCGCTGTAACCCTTCCCTGTGGAAGTGTAGGATTCGCTCTTGGCGCACCCGGGAACCATGGGCGGCGCCAACGCCTTGCCTCTCGAAAGCGACCTGCGCGTTGAGTCGCGATACGAAACAATGAAGCGGACCCGAACGTGTTCCTGAAGATCAAGAACCTCCTTACGACGCCCGAAATCGCGCGGCTGGTGACCGTCAGCCGCGAACTGCGATTCCTGAATGGTCGCGCATCAAATCCGGCAAACGTCACCAAGGACAATCTGCAGGCCGATCTTACCGATCCGAAGTACGCCGAATCCGTCCAGATCGTAAACGTCGCGTTCGCGCGCTCACGCGAGTTCGTCGACTTCGCCATGCCCAGACGCGTGGCGCCGCCATTGTTATGCCGCTACGAACCGGGCATGAAATACGGAGCACATGCCGACGCTGCGTTGATTCAGCTCGGCAATGCCCAGCTGCGGTCCGACCTTTCCTGCACGGTCTTCATTAACGACCCTTCGGCCTACGACGGTGGCGAGCTTTCGATCGTGCTCGGCAATCAGGCGATTGCGTTCAAGGGTGCGCCGGGCGATGCCATCGTCTATCCCTCGACGGCGCTGCACGAGGTTGTCCCGGTGCGTTCCGGCCAGCGCCTGGTTTCCATCACTTTTGTCGAGAGCCACATCGCCGATCAGCACAAGCGGACCCAGGTCTATGAGCTCAATGAGATCGCGGCCCTGGAAGGACTCTCGATGAAATGGGAGAGCCGCGTGCGCCTCGATGTTGTGCGCCAGAATTTGCTGCGCATGTGGTCAACCACCTAGCCGCTTACCGCATTCACGATCTCCGCGACGGTATTGTCCGATCGCGCCAGGCGTTCAAGCCAGTCCATGCCTTTCCGGATCTCTTCGTGGTTGTGACGTCGCGAGTCGCGCAAGACTTCCGCACGGATATCCGATGTGTAGGCGTATTCGGGCGCCTTTGAATAGCGCGTCAGCACCGGACTGCGACCCACCTCCGCAAGATACCGGCCGTCCTCGGGCAGCCCGAAGTGCGCGAGGACCCGCCCCATGCAGCTCGCGACGTTCGAGAGGAGCGCCTCGAAGTCCAGCGCTAGGACCCTGCCGGCGAATCGCTTCACGGTGTCGCGTTGAGTCCAGGATTCCGCAAGCCAGCTCATCGCTGCCAGTTCGCCGATCGACAAGGCGTGCAGGGCAGGAAGAGGTGCGGCACTACGAGAGCGCAATCGCCGCATGCGCTCGGGTCCATGTCCGCGCAGATCGATCGGCGAATTCTGTCCCGCGAGAAGGGTCGCCAGGTATGGTTCGGCGCGCAGGTTCAGGTAGATGGCGCGCGACCGTTCGCCTCCTGCCAGAATCGGCCCGGCCAAACGCCCGGCACTGCTCGTCGCTTTGACGACGACGCTGCCCGTCGCGTCATAACCGCGAGCCCAAAGCCGCATGAACATCGCGAGCATGAGGTCGAATTGCGGGCCGCTCAGAAGGGAGTCAGGACGCCCCAACACGTCGTGCGCGTCGGCTAAAGTTCGAAGCGGCAAGGGCTCTCGCAGCGACAACACGCTGCCCGTCTCATCCAGCAACCGGCTCACGAGCGTCGAGCCGACATGGCCGGTGTGAAAGATGAAATGCAGGGGGCGCGCGTTGGCGACGAGCTGCGAGGCATCAGCGACACGGTCGACGGGGAACCAGGCTCCCGTCGTGGTCGGCCCCAAGATGCGGTCGTCCAGGAAACTCGCGGAGCGATACGCGCTAGCGTTGAATTGAATGAGCAAGACCGTCAAGCTAAGGAAATCAATCTTCTGCGGGTACGCATCGGGTGAGCCGGGCATTCGCCCGAGGAGATCATTGGCAATCGGATTAGGTCCTTCTCCCGCCATGAAAATCGCTCCGAAGCGTCGGGCTACGCCTAGCGCAGTGCGCCGAAGTGCCGTACCAGTTCCTCGTCTACCCGACGAATGACGCTCGCCCAATCACCGTTCGCGGGTTGCCGAAACAGGCGCGCTGTCGGATACCACGGGCTGTCCTCGCGGTCCAGCATCCAGCGCCAGTCGTGAGGATTAAACGGCAGAAGTATCCATACCGGCTTGCCCATTGCGCCCGCCACGTGCGTCACGCTGGTGTCCACGGTCACCACCACGTCCATCAGTTCAACCAGCGCCGCCGTGTCGGCAAAGTCCTCCAGCTCTCCGCCGACGTGGCGAAGGTCTGCACGCGATGTCAGCAGGGCGGCTTCGGACTCGCGCACCTCCTTCTGCAGGCTCACCCACTCCGCCCAGTCGCGCACGAGCGGCAGCATGTCAGCCAAGGCCATGCTGCGCCGGTCGTTCCTGAGCGCCTTACTTCCGCTCCAGACCACCCCTACGCGCGGTTTGCGCTTTTCGCCCAATTTCGCCTGCCAGGCGGCAGCACGTGCGGCGTCGCTGCGAATGTACGGAATATTGGCTGGAACGTTGCCTAAGTCAGTCTTGAACGCCAGTGGCAAACTCATCAGCGGGCAGTGGTAATCGAATGCGGGCAACGGAGCGCCCCGCGGCACTGCCTGCTCAATGCCTTCTAAATCGGCGAGCAGTGGCAGCAGCGGCGGCTGCACTTCCAGCACCACGGTGGCGCCCAGTGCCGCGACCTCTTTGGCGTAGCGGCAGAACAGCAGCGTATCGCCCAAGCCCAGTTCGCTGTGCAGCAGTATTGTGCGGCCTTCCAGCGTCTTACCACCCAGCCACAGCGGTTGTTGAAAGTCCCGCCTACGGTTGTCCCGCTGCTCCAATTTCCAGCGCCATTCATATTCCTGCCAGCCGAGCGCAAAGTCACCCAACAGCAAACGGCAGTCCGCCAGATTCCAGTGCGCAGAAGCGTAATCGGGCTTGAGCGCAAGCGCGCGCTCGTAGCTGTCGATCGCGTCCCCATGGCGGTGCAGATCACGAAGGGCATTGCCGCGGTTATAGAAGGCCTCCGCGTAATCGGGCCGGATGGCGATGCCGCGCTCATAGCTCTCCAGTGCCTCCGCGGGACGGCTGAGCTCACACAGCGCGATGCCCCGATTGTTGTAGGCCTCGGCGTAGTCGGGCTTGAGCGCAATGGCGCGGTGGTAACTCGCCAGCGCCTCCGTGGGACGCTCGAGCTCACCCAGCGCAACGCCGCGATTATTGTGAGCCCTGGCGTAATCGGGCTTGAGAGCGATGGCACGCTCATAGCTCGCCAGCGCTTCCGCATAACGCTGAAGACGGCCCAGCGCGAGGCCGCGATTGTTATGGGCTTCGGCGTAATCGGGCTTGAGCGCAATGACCCGGTCGTAACTCTCCAACGCCTCCGCGGGACGGTCGAGCTCATCCAGCGCAACACCGCGATTGTAGTAGGCGTCGGCGTGATCGGGCTTGAGCGCAATGGCGCGCCCATACCTTTCCAGCGCTTCCGCGGGTCGCTTGAGCTCGCCCAGCGCGACGCCCCAGTTATAGTGGGCGTCGGCAATGCGTGGATTCGCCATCACCGCTTTTGACAGCAACCGAGCCGCTTCTTCGGTTCTCCCCGTCTGTGCGGCGATAATTCCCGACAGGTATAGCGCTTCGAAATAGTTGGCTTTCACTTCGAGCGCGAGTCGGCACACCCGCTCCGCCTCGACCAAGTCGCCTCGTTGGTATGCAGCGATCGCATGTTGCATAGCCTGCGGTACCGTGAGAGCGGCTGCGCCGCCAGGTGTACCCGCTAGCGGACCGACTGGGGGCATGGTGAAGAACGCATGCGTTTAGGATCGCTGCCGCACGCCACGGCAACTGCTAGACTGGTTGTCCTGCTCGGTGTGGAATTGGGTTTGCCTTGCTCCGCGGGCATTCTAGCTCTTGGCTTTCAAGCAGTCTTGCTTCCGAGCGGGAGTCGCAGAGTCGAAGCTTTGCCGGCATCGGCGCAGCGTCTGTCGAAATTGCGGGCCAAGGCCGAATGACGACGACGTGGATTGTACCAGCCTCTCACCTCCATTAAAGCGCCAAGAACTCTCGAGATGAGCCTCAGCGAACACACGGTCCTCTCGTGCACCGGAAAGCGCGCCTTCATATCGGGGCCCGACGATTTCAGCCTCGGCGCCGGGCGGGCCGTGGATTCGTCGCGCATGTTCGAGCCGGACGTGAGTCCCTATTGTTTCGATCTTGCGAATCGAACGCTGCTTTGCGTCTCCACGTCCGACATTTCAGGCGCAGCGTTCTTCTATCAGGCGCAACGGCAGTACGCCCGGAGCGTAATCAGGGTTCCTTTTGAATCGCTCCCCGTCGGGCCGGCGTCACCCGCGCTGATCTTTTCCATCGGACGCTGCGGCTCGACTCTGCTCGTCAGGGCGCTCGAGGCTGCAGGAGTGCGCGTCGTGTCCGAACCTGACTTCTATACGCAGGCGGCCTGCCAGCAGCCTCCGGACAGCTCTCTTCGAAGCGCGATCGCAGGCGCAACGCGACTCCTGCGTTATTCAGTCGTCAAGCTGCGTTTGGAGTGCAACAACGCGCCGCTGCTGATCGCGAGCGCCCTCGACTCGCCGCGTATCATGTTCATTCTCCGGGATCCGGTTGACTGGGCGGCGTCACTGAGACGACTGTCGCGCAACTCGCTCGACCTGAACTGGGCCGTTGCCCAGTTGCGCAGAGGGTTGCTGGCTCTCGACGCCGACGCGCTTTCGTGGATTGGCTGGTCGGGAACCGTTTCTCGGGAAACATTGATGGCGGTAGCGGCCAGGGATGCGCAGGACGGGACCATCGTATCGCGAGCCTCGGTTCGCGGTGTTCCGGACGACCTTCGGTTCCGGGAGGCATTCAGGCGTGAGTGGTCGCGCCTGCGCCCGGCCGAGCTGGTCGCTCGCCTCCAGTTAAAGTTGGTTTGACCTCTCGCGGAACCGCGGCGCGTCCAGGCGGATTTCCGTTTTAAAGGCCGCAAATGGCCTCGTTTAAATGGGACATTTCAATGGCTTGTCAGGGTCATCTCCAGGCAATAGCCCTTCGTCGTTATCGCTCCACGGTTGCAACGCGCTAGCCTTCAGCGAACGGGAATGGCTATACGCTGGGCGAGGTCGAAATAGACGTGTAGCATGCACTGTTAGCCTAGTACGCTGTTTGCGTCAGATAGGAGTCACTATGAAACTTCACGGTCTTCTCGGTCTTTGCATCGCAGCATTGGCAGGGTCGGGGGCAGTTTGGTCGCAGGCGCCCAGCCCGCCCACCGGCGATGGTCTCGTGCCGATTCGTTCCTGGAACCTCGACGAGATCTATCTTCGTCCGAATGTGGATTTGGCCAGTTACCGAAAGGTAGTAATCGATCCGGTGCAGGTCGTGTTCCGCAAGGACTGGAACAAGGATTTCGTCGATCCGCACGCTGCGACCGGGCGAATCACGCAGGATGATGTTCGCCGGATCGCCGACGAAACGGCTTCTGGTCTGCAGAGCGCCCTGTCGGACGCGTTCAAGGCACGAGGCTACGAAATCGCCGCCGCGCCGGGCCCAGGCGTACTGCGTCTGTCCCCGAGCGTCACCAACCTCTACGTTAACGCTGCTGGCGAAACGGCAACGTGGGGGACCACCAAATCATTCACCAAGGACGCGGGCGAGGCAACGTTCGTCCTCGAGATTCGCGACGCAGGCACTGGGATGCTCCTTGGCCATGTAGTCGACCATCGAACGGCCCGCGAGACCAAGGGTACGCAGCGGAGTGACCTCATCAGATCTGGCCGCGTTTCAAACAACTTCTGGTTCGATGAAATGTCCAGGCGGTGGGCGTCGGCTTGTGTGAAGGAGTTCGAAGCCTCCAGAAAGTCCTGACACGCCCATGTAGTCGCGAGCATCGGGCGGCGATCGGGAGGCGATCGGGAGGCCTAGATCGCCCAAGCGGCCTTCTCGCCCGTGTGGGCGTCGATTGCTTCGAACATCGCGCTGACGAGACTGCGTTCTTCCTGCGTCAGTTCCGGGCGCCAGACCTCGAACAGCAGGATCGCACGAATCTGGTCGCTTCGGTTCCAGGCCTCGTGCTCCATCGTGTCGTCGAAGACCCAGGCCTTGCCCTCGACGGGTGTCCGCGTCTCGTTGCCAACGCGAAACCCGCAATCTCGGGGAACGATCAGTGGCAAGTGGCAGATCAGGCGGGTATTGACGAACCCGGTGTGCGGCGGGATCCGTGCGCCCGGACGCAACAACGAGAACAGCACCGACGGCGACCGGTTCTTCACCCGCGAGAGCGGGGCATCCGCGAGGGCGCTCATCGTTGCTGGGCAACGCGCGGCGTTTTCCGCCACGACGTGCCCCTCCTGCCACAGGTAGAACGCGCTCCAGGCAGGGTTGTTCAGCATTCCCTCCTGTTCGTTGTGGGGCCTGCGAGGCTCGCCCTGAACATACGGCTTGAACTTCGAAGGGTCTTTAAGCACCTCGATCAGCTCGGCGCGTATCTCCCCCGTCGCCGCCTCGACCTTATCGAGCCACGGGAAGGCATTCCTGTCGTAGAACTGAACCTGGGGTAGCTCCGGAAAAAAGTAGTAGCGGGGCTGCTGGTAATAGACCTTCTTCTTGCCGGACAGGATGTCGAGCGATCGCAGGAACCGCGCGGCGAACGGCTCTTCGGCGAGGTCTTGCGTCCGCAGCCGATCGTGCAGGAATGATTCGAATTTCGCGGCGTAACGCTCGCACATCGCCTGGGCGCGGCCGAGCTCCTGGCGCAGCTCGAGCGGCAGCTGGTCCGCAGGCGGCGCCGCCTTGATCGCGGCAAGATAGAACGACGACGCCGCACGCTCGTCGCCCTCGGCGGCGAGGTGATCGGCCTTGAGGATCAGGGCCCGCGGATTGCGCGGCTCGAGCGCCAGCGCCTTGTCGATCGCGGCGTGGGCCGCCGAGTATTCCTTGAGGCTGCGGCAGGCGTAAGCGAGCCCGAGGCAGGTCGTGGCATCGGCCAGGCCGGCCGCGACCGCCCGTTCGAATGACTCCCGCGCCTTGTGCGGATCG
>WNGL01004831.1_pt1 | contig 16100 bp, 11 predicted proteins | sample 5400591 | NCBI WGS metagenome assembly WNGL01 (sample SAMN13153377, study PRJNA577476) | soil metagenome | isolation source: 80 cm soil or saprolite under Garry oak tree replicate 1 | place: USA:California | collected 2016-06-15
AATTAACAGTTGAGAACTTCTCTTACACTTTCTCGATCCACACGCATGTCACCGTCAGTCTGACCGACATGCGATAGCCCCGACTTAGGCCAGTCGGTCCATTCGCAGATAGCGCTTTGCTCCCCACCCGGGTTGCCGCGACATGCCGTAGTCGGGCCGGCGTCAGCGCAGACTGGCCATCGGGAAACGCACCCACTACGCGCGTTCGTCGCCGGATCTCCCGCATCAGCCGCTGCAGCGGATTGTTGGTCTTGATGCATCGCCAGTGCTCTAGCGGCAGGTCGTAATAGCTGAGCGTCTCGTTAATGCCGTTCTCGACGATCTCCGCGACCCGCTTCAGCCGCATGGAACACAGCTTCTCCACCCCTTAAAGTGATTCCACGGCAAAATCGAATATTTTCCCCATCGTTTGAATATCGAACTGGTTGTGTCCAGTCGTAATCAGGTAATGATGCGAGGCTAGCGACTGTACTAGCGCGGGCCCATTCTTAACACGGATGACTCCGCCGTTCCTGCAGTCGGAATCCGGGTACTGGGCATAGCGCTCTAGATGGCCTTCGGCGACGCTCATCAGATCGAGCGTGGGGTGTAGTTTGGCAAGCGTTACGGGTCCCTCCGGAAGACGTGCGTCCATTGCTGTAGCATTATCGTTCACGATCTTCAACACCTTCGGCTTCAGTGTCCATTCCGTTGCGAACGATTGCGGTACCACCCCGAGGTAACCGCAGTGCGCTACCAGGATGCAGTTTTCGGGTTCTGATACGTCCGGAAAAGCCGGAATGCGCTCGTGCTTCAGTGCCGCCTGCCCTAAGAGGAAGGGGTACAGGTTGGTCATCATAATCGGCACGCCAAGGGACCGGTGCAGGATCAGCTTGGTCAGCATCGCCATCGTATCGGCTTCGCAGCCCCCGATTAACTTCTCCTCCTCATACAGGAGGTTCCAAGCGAGACAGGGTGTTGTGTCGGAAAAATGCGATTCGTTAAGGCAATTGATACCTGCCGCCTGGAAAGCAGAGTCAGAGTCCAGTTCGTGCTTGACCGCTAAGTAAATCTTGACGGCACTCAGCAGGCTGTGGGATGACACCCCGTCCACCGGAATCTTCCGCGCGTCGGCGGCGGACTTCGCTTCTAGGTCGCTGATCGCTTGGGCGGATTCGCCGAGTTCCTTGAAGCTTTTTCGAACGATCTCGACGCCGAACTTCGCCAAGATCCTTTGGGTGCATTCGTCCTCCCACCAGTAAAAACGCTTGAAGATGCTGGCCTGGAAACCCGCCCCAGGATTGTCCTGAAACACCAGGAACTTCGATTTCCGGAGCTGGCGTTTTACTCCCAGTCCCCGGCACATCATCTTGGCTTGCTCGAGGCTGCTTGGCGCTAGCGAACGGATTCCCTCGGCCCGCATGTAAGCGGCAATCTCCCAGTCCCACATCGAGACGGTTCCGAACTCGGACGTAACAATAAACAGGGGGACCCGGATCGCCTTCAGATGCGGCATGTTCCGGTACGCCTCTCCCAAAACCTCCGGCAACACGACCGCATCAACCGATTCGGGGATGGGGAATCCCAACGCGGCGGGCGCCAGGAACTCCGCGTCGTCATCGAGGAGTCGATGAAGTGCAGCAAGTTGCAGGTTGAATTCCTCGTCTGGTTGTGCTGTGAAGTGAAGCGGCAGTAGGACCGGTTTTTCAATCCGATTGTTCATATGGCTCCTGGTTCGGTGGCTCGGCTTTTACGTTGATATCGCGATCGTCCGCGGATCGCAGACGTGCAACAGTCCTTCAGTAGGGGCGCACTTCAACCATACTCAGGAATTCCTTTTCCCTATCTTTCCGAAGCTGTTGGATTTCATTCAATCGGACCCTTTGCTTTTCCGCGCGACTATCTTTCGTCAGTTCATACACAACGGTAAGGCTTAGGTTGGCTGCATAATTATCCGGATCAATCTTTAGGGCCTTTAATAAGCTATCCTCTGCCTTGACGTAATCCTGTCGCTTTCGGTAGGCAAGCCCCAACTCCGCATAAGCGTCGGCAGAACTAGGATTTTTGCGGATAGCCTCGCGGAGATTTGCGATGGCCTCAGCAGAGTTCCCCTCTCGATTTGCTAACCGGCCAAGAAACAACCTTGCAGTCGCAGAAGTCCGCGAATCGTTGACGACAGTTTTCAGTTCTTTGCGGGCCAACTCATCATCGCCACCGTAAAAGTATGCTTCGCCAAGCGCTAAGCGCCCCTTTGGATCGTCTGGTTTCAACTCGCAGTATTTTTTCAGGTATGGGTACCCTTCCATAGCAGCCTTGCGGCTCATCATTACAACCCCAAATACATAGTTAAAGTAGGGATTGTCAGGCTCCAACTGCACTGCCGTTTTCAAGGATTGAAAGGCTTCTTGCTGTAGATCGATCTCAACACAAACCATGCCGAAAAAGAAATGCACTCGTGCGTCTTGTGGAGCGATGTCTCGTGCGTGGGCCAAATAACCCAGTGCTTCCTTGTACGCTCTTTCCTTGTAGGCAACCCGGGCCAGCACAAGGAGCGTTGGAACAGTCGCCACAGCCGTTTTCTGAACCTCCTCCTCCAGCGTGGCACGGGCGAGATGGAAATCCCCCTCTTGTTCATAGAGCAGGCCAAGTTGGTGAATAACATCCACTGATGCGAGCCCTCTCTGCTCCAAACCCGCGAGCAACTGAACTGCTAGTTTGTCGTTATGCTGAGCCAAAATTATGGGCAGAACAGTCACCACGTCAGCCTGCGCCAGATCAGGGTGGAGCAGCAAACGGCTTGTGTTTTCTTCCCCGCGCTTGCAGTGTTTCATCCCCGCATGATCCGCCACGGCAAGAGCCAACGCCTGGGGACGCTGGCGCTCAGGTTCGGGCAGCCGAGAAAGAAGTTTTGACGAGCGTTCATAAGAGCCCGCCATCGCCAACAACAGCGCGCACTGGTAAGTCGCCTCCTCGTTAAAGGGATTTAGCCTCAATACCGACTCATATACAGCGATACCCTTCTGCAGAGCCTGAGGGATATTCTTCCCCCCCTCTTGGTAGAGTCGCCCCAAATTGAGGTATGCCCCAACAAAGGCGGGTGCTGCAGCAATCGCGTTTCGAAAGCTCTTCTCAGCCGCCCGATACTCGCCCTCATGTGCCTGCACTACACCAAGAAAGTTCAGTGCGTCGGCATTCCCAGGCGATTCCTGCAGGAATTCATTCAAGTGCGCCTTCGCGGCAGCTAGATCACCCTTTAGAATCAGTTGCTGAATGTCCTCCAGCTTGGTATCGGAGGATGCGTTTAAGACGGACGAGATTGTGACTGTTAGGAGAGCAATCCCTCCGGCCCACAGCAGAACATTCCGAGACATGTTTATTCCTTCACGATTTGCTTCAGGTCGCGTCCCGGCAAAAACAAGCTGCTTGTTGAACAGAGGAAGAGCGGGCCTTGCCAGTCGGGCGCGGCGACCCGCTCATAAACTCCGGTCTCCTCAGAACAGCAGTTGCAGGCTGAACTGGATGTTCCTTGGACTGGAAACGGATCCCCGGTTCCACTGTCCGAAGGTTGGGCTCGCAACGTCAGTGTCGAATGACTGCTGGCCAAAATAGTAGCCGGTGGGCGTGAATAGGTGCCAATTGAAGGCGTTGAAGAATTCCGCACGGAATTGTAGGCCCGTCCTCTCCGTGATCCTCGTATTCTTCAACAAACTGAAATCCTCATTGTGGAATCCCTGACCCCTCAAGGTCGAAACTCGAGGGCCTTGGCCGAAGTAGAAATTAAAGCTATCGGGGCTCTCGAAAGCAGCCGGGTTAAGGAGTGGAGCTGAGTAGTCGTTTACACCTTTGTTGGGATTGAAGTGTGCGGGATCTTGCAGAAATGGATTCACTCCGGGAACTAATGCAGGAATGCAAGCCGCCTGAAACTGCCCGGGAACATTACAGTTGCTTGAGCGGAAATAGAACGGCATGCCCGAGGTGACTCTGAGAATACTGACGATTTGCCAGCCGCCAACGATCCTATCCAGAACGCCTCCCGCCCCCAGGAAGCTCTTGCCCTTACCAAAGGGGAGTTCATAGGATAGAGCGAACGAAAGGTTCTGGGGAGTGTCAAAGATCGAAATCGACTTATTCCGTCTCTGTTGAAAAGGTGAAATCACTCCCTGCACTCCACCTTGGAACATGACTGACTGGGTAGTATCCGCGTCTGTGAGCGACTTGGACCAAGTGTAGGAAGCCAGGAACCACAAACCATGCGATAAGCGTTGTTCCGCCTTCATCTGGAGAGAGTGATACGTGGAATTACCTTTGTTCTCGTTTTCACCCTGGATCCCTCCACAGAACTGCGGGTACGGCAACAAAGCCTGGGCGACGGAGGGGGGGCAAGAACCGTTCGTCAATTGATCGACCCAGCCATCATAGGGAGCCGAAACACCATCGAGCGTCGTCTGGCCTGGCTGAAATACGTCATAGAGCTGTGGTCCCATTGAGAGAAGCGTGGGATTCAAAGCATTCAATGGATTTACGTTTGAAGGAAGTCGGGTGCCTTTGCTTCCGACGTAGGACGCATTGACATTCAACTTGTTGCTAAACTGGTGCTCGATAGCCAGGTTCCACTGTTGGCTATATGCGCGACGGTTAGCGTCGAAAGGCCGGTATGTTGGTGGGTATTGACCATTAAGGAATGTTTGGGAAATAAAAGGGGGCTGCTGGAATGTCTGTGGAAGCCCACTCTGAAGGAGAAAGGCTGGCGTCAGTCCCCCATCCGGGCTATTGAACGAGGGAGTGTTACTGAACCCAGTTGTATCAAGCCCACTGCTCCATCCTGGATAGAACGCTTGGTTTATGAAGATCCCATACCCTGCCCGAACCACTGAGTTCGAGCCCAAAGCATAGGCGACGCCTAGACGCGGAGCGTATCCACCATACCAAGTGTGTTCAGGATACCTTCGGGGGAAACCATTCACCCCGTAGGGTACGCCCGGAGCTCCCGATCCCGCCCATTGGACTGTCCCAAGCAGACCCCCGGCACCTGAATTAGGTGCGTAAGGATCGAAGAAAGCGGTGCGGTTATATTTCTCTGTGGCTGGAGTCCCCAGATCCCAGCGGAGCCCATAGTCGATGCTCAACTTGCTTGTCGCCTTCCACGTGTCTCCAGCAAATAGGGCCCAGTATGACCCACGAGCGTAGGTTGCAGGCGCGGTTTGGAATGTCGCGTTGCCGCTATCGACGGCACCGAGCAGGAAACTAGCGATAGCGTTGCCACTGTTGAGACCCAGCAGACCGGTTTCCGTATCGGCGAAGGAGAATGACCCAGATTGATTAAATAAGCTGCTTTGATTGTTCTGCAGTTTCCGGATCTCGCCACCAAATTTAATCAGGTGGCTGCCGTGACTCCAGGCCATCAGGTCGTTCACAGTAGTGGTTGGACGATTTTCATGGTGTTTATCAAATAATCCCATCTGTGAAAAGCCATCGGCGAAATTAAGTTGCGGCGGCTGCTCATGCGAAGGAACACCCGGAATCTGCGGAAGCAGGCTGGCATACGAAGCATCGATGGCACGCTCGCTGCCCCGCATGTTCATGTAACCGAGCGTAAAGTTGTTGACCAGCCGAGCGGTAAAGGTGTGGTCCCAATTAATCCGGCTGTTCCAGGGACCGATCTCCCCACCATCCGGGAGGAGAAAGGCGTCATAGCTAATTTGACGTGGCAAATTTGTCACATCGGCAAAGACTGTGTCGTGGTAATGCAGATTAACCGCGAAGTGGTCTTTCTTCCCAAAATAGTCGTCAAATCGAAAATCGAAATTCTGCTTGTAATTCAACCCTGCACCTGCGATTTCGGGGATGGCGACCGGGGAAAGGTAGTTGTTCAAGGGACCCGGGAAAGTGGGGCTGGGGAGATACTTCAGCCAGTTCGCCGCAAGCGAGTTTTGCAGCCGCGGATCTGTCGGGCAAATCACGTTCGGGGTATTCCCGTCACAACCCATAAATTGATCGCGCAGGACAGGTGTATTGGTTGGCCCGACTGGCTGGTTGGGATTATAGTTGGGGTTGGGCCGACTGGTCGCGGGATCGTAAACCGGAATCAGGTTTCCGTTTGCATCCCTCCAATCGCTGAAGTCCCCAATACGCTCCTTAATTGACGGAATGCTCAGGATAGGGAACTGGTTTCCTCCGCGAACCTCGTAACGCTCGTAGTTGAAGAAAAAATAAGCCTTGTTGCGCCCCGTCCAGATACCCGGGATCTTGACCGGCCCCCCAATGCTTCCGCCGAACTGGTTTTCCTGATCTCTCGGCCTGTCTAGAGCGGCATACTGTTTAGCGTTCAAGAGGGTATTCCGGAAGAACTCCCGTAAATCGCCGTGAAACTTATCGGTGCCGGACTTGGTGGTCAGATTAATGACTCCGGAATCGCTTGAACCGTACTGCGGGCTGTAATTTGAAATCAACACATTCACTTCGCTGACCGCTTCCGGCGAAAGAGGGTAGTCACCGTGGATGGCGTTCATTCCGCTTTGACCCATAATACCTTCTTGCATAGAGGCCCCATCCAAAGTAGCTTCGCCACCCAACTGCATGCCACCATTGATTCTCGTATTGAAGGGGTCTCCGGTCGCACCGGTGTTAACGCCGGGTAACAAAACCACGAATGCAGCCGCAGACCGTGTCGTGCCCGAGATTTCGAGCGGAAGCACTTTTAGAGTGTCCGGCGTGATTGATCCTTGCACCGTGGAGTCTTCAAAGTTGACGGCAGAAGCATCTGCCAAAACTTCAACCGTTTGCTTCTCTTCGCCGACTTTCATTGTCACGTTGACCGTCACCCGGTCATTTACATTAACGATGATTCCTTTCTGCACCCTGGTCTGAAATCCCCTCGCGCCGACCTCCAGATCGTAAACCCCCCGCTGCAGGTTTACAAAACGATAGAGCCCACTCGAGTTGCTGGCAACATTGACTACCTCCTGCGTGACGCTCGATCTAAGGGTGCAGTTAGCGTTTGGCACGACCGCACCAGTGGAGTCCGTCACCGTTCCGCTAATGGACCCATTGATGTCCTGGCCTTCAACCCCGCTAACGCAGAGGATGCATATGGCTACCAAGAGGCATGTTAATTTCGACCGGAAGAGATAGGTTATACTCGACGCTGAGTTCATTTTTCCTCTACAGTTCGACCTTTTTGCTGGATCGCGGCTTCCATTACCTGTCCGCCCCACACCCTATAAACTGCTAGGTTTGGACGCCAAACCAATCAGAGTGGAGCATCGCACTCTCGGTGAAGGCGGTTGCCATTGAGTCGGACCTCACCGTACACTTAAACATGATATCATCCTGTAATTATAGGTGGGGAAACGGTATCAACGTGCAAAGGCACTTGTCAAGAACAATTTTTCTTAACCATCTTTTGGCACCTTAACCTCGAACGGCGTGGTTAACTAATTGCAGCTCAGGCTTCTACCCGCATGGGCTGACATGATTGAAATGCCTTAGCCGTGATCCCAAGCTGGTCGTGGTGACTTCACTGTCGCAGAAAAAGTGTCTTTCCTTGCGCAACGACGACTTTTCGCCGCAGTCCCGATTTGAAACACCAGTGTGCAGGTGCGGTCACGAAATTCCGAAGGGATTCGGTTGCCAAACGATTGCACGCCGCCAAGACGCGTCTATTTTGAACGTCAGAACAGGCACTGCTGCGTTAGTGCGAAGGAGTGTGGGCCTGGTCCGCTGGCACGCGCGGGTTGCGCTGGCGGTCATACTCTCAGCGGGCCTGATGGCACATGGCCAGATTCTTCCAGAATCCTCCTCTGCCGAAGACAGAACCCTACAATCATCAATGCGCTCACTCGGTGCCGATGTGCACAGGAAGGTCGAGAAAGAAATCGAGGAGCGGAACTACGCCGGGGCGGAAAGGTTATTGCTTGATGAGATCCGTCAGCACCCGGACTCCCCGGAATTGTTGGACATTCTGGGTTGGGTTTTTTTCTTGCACGGGAAGTATTTGAATTCGGCGATCGCCTATAAGAAAGAGGAAAGCCTCAAACCGCTCAGCGCACATAGCCGGTTCGAGCTGGCCATGGCTTACATCGTCATGGGCCATCGCGATTGGGCTCGTCCCGAACTCGAGAAGCTTGCTCGCGAAAACCCCGGCGAAGCGCTGTATCCCTACTGGCTTTCTCGCGTTGATTATGATGCCCCAGGGTTTGAAGAGGCCATCACCGAGACCGAGGCATCCATCAAGCTGGACCAGCGCAATGCACGGGCCCACGACAGTTTGGGCCTTTGCTACGAGGCCCTCGGTCGGTTTGACGACGCCATCAAGGAGTATCAAAAGGCTGCGGGCCTGGAGCGGGAAAAACATTCCCCGTCGCCTTGGCCGGATCTGAACATGGGTGCGCTACTGGTCTCGCTCGGCCGGCTAGATGAAGCCGAAAAGGCACTGAAGGAGGCCTTGCAGTTTGATCCGAAGTTTCCGAAGGCGCATTACGAGCTTGGACTACTACGCGAGAAGCATGGGAATAATACAGCGGCCATCGAAGAACTGCAAAAGGCCGCTCAATTCGATCCCTCAGCCGAAGAGCCATTTTATGCCTTGGGACGAATTTACCAGCGGATAGGTGAAAGACAGAAAGCCCAGTCAGCCTACGATAAATTCCAACAGTTGAAGGAGGAGAAGGCTAAGAAAGGAAGCGTCACGCATTGAATTCTTGAGTCAATGCCAGGGGAGAGGGGAAAGCGGGGCCACTGGCATGTCTGAAGCTGGCGACTGAGCCCGAAAGAAAACCTGGGAGGCCATCAAAGAGAATGGCGAGCAAGTCGAAAATAAGTCAGGGACTCGCTGTCGGAAGCATCTATGTTGCATTTCTGGCCGCAAGTTTTATCATAGCCACGGCCATGCATCTGCAGGCCTTTCCGCGCCAGGCTCCGAAACCCGCTGGCGACAAAACCTCCGTTCGCTACACCGACGTTCGTAAAGCCGCCGGCATAACTTTTCTTCAGGACGCGACCGCCACAGACGAAAAGTATTATCTGGAGACTATGGGCACCGGAGTCGGTTGGATTGACTATGACCAGGACGGGCTGATGGATCTCTTTTTTGTCCAATCCGCTGCCACCGAGATTTACAAGCCTCCCCATCCCCTGCGCTGCGCTCTGTACCACAACAACGGCGACGGAACCTTTACCGACGTCACCGAAAAAGCTGGCGTAGACGGAGCCGGACATTATGGCCAGGGGGTCGCCGTCGGTGACTTCGACAACGACGGCTACCCTGATCTGTACGTTACCGGTTATGGAGGTGCGATTCTATATCACAATAACGGTACTGGAACCTTCACCGACGTAACCGCCAAGGCTGGCGTTGGCGACGAAGGCGGATGGTCAACCAGTGCGGGATGGTTCGACTATGATAAAGATGGCTGGCTCGATCTTGTGGTCACCAACTACATCGAGTGGTCACCCAAAAATAACCTTTGGTGCGGCGAACACCGGCCCGGCTACCGCGCCTACTGTCACCCCGGCAACTACAAGGGACAGAAAACGAAGCTCTACCATAACAATCACGACGGAACTTTCACCGACGTTAGCGACGCTTCCGGCGTCGGCAAGCCCGAATCCAAAGGCATGGGGGTGGTTCTGGCCGACTTCAACAATGACGGCTGGACCGACATCGCCATCGCCAACGACAATTTTCCGAATTTTCTGTTTCTCAATAAGCACAACGGTACCTTTGAGGATGCATCGTTCATTTCCGGTTTGGCTGCGGGCGAGGAGGGCCGTTACGAGGCAGGAATGGGTATCGACGCTGCGGACTTAGATGGCGACGGCTGGATGGACATATACATCACCCACCTTGATTTCGAATTAAGCCGTCTGTACCACAACAACCACGACGGCACTTTCAATGACGACACGTACAGTTCCGGCATCGGCAACAAGGCCATGCTGCTTAGTGGTGTCTCCGTAGAATTTGTGGACTATGACAATGACAGCTGGACCGATATCCTGCAATTGAACGGCGCGATGCTGGATAACGCTCAGCTTTACCACAGCGAGGTGTCCTACAAGGAACCACTGCTGATGTTCAGGAATTTGGGCAAGGGTAAATTCGCTAAAGTGTCGGATTCGCTTGGTCCTGACTTCATGCGCCCCATCGTCGGCCGCGGCCTTGCGACCGCCGACTACGACAATGACGGCGATACCGACATTGCCATCAACAACCGCGGCGACTATCCGGAACTCTTGCGCAACGATGGTGGAAACAGTAATCACTGGCTGGAGGTCCTTTTGATTGGAGCGCGTTCCAACCGCGACGGTATCGGAGCTTCGCTGAAGCTAACCTCGCAAGACTTTGTCCGCATCGAACAGGCAAAAGGCGGCGGGAGCTACATGTCAGCCAGGGATCCTCGCATTCTCTTCGGCTTGGGAAAGCACATCAAAATCGACTCGCTAGAGATCGCTTGGCCCAGCGGTCAGGTAGATAAGCTCATGAACTTACCCGTGGATCAGATCGTCGCGGTCAAAGAAGGCACAGGAATCGTGCCGCACCCGTTCCCAAAGGTCCCCCGCCGATGAAGAGAACCAACCAGCCGTCAGCACGACCGGCATTTCTGACGGCGGACAACTGATATTGGAACCGATGAATTTGCCACGACGCCATTTCCTAGGCTCCTCCCTCGTAGTCTTAGGCAGCGCGCTGCTGGAAGCACTCAGCACTCCACTCTGGAAATGGAAGAACTCAGCCATAATCCGGTCCGTGCCCCTCTCGAACTCCGCACCTGGATCTCCTGTCGTGTTCGTCGATGTTGCCCGTGAAGCCGGCCTGACCGTCCCCAACGTTTGGGGCGCCACCGATCGCAAGAGGTACATCATCGAAACAAAAGGCAGCGGTCTAGCTTTTTTCGACTACGACAATGACGGCTGGCTCGATATATACCTCACCAACGGTACCCGACTTGACGCACACTGGCCGCCGGGAAAAGCTCCCACGTCCCATTTGTACAAAAATAACCGTGACGGCACGTTTACCGACGTCACCGACAAATCCGGACTGGCGCGCACAGGCTGGCAGACTGGCGTCTGCATCGGTGACTACGACAATGACGGCTGGGACGACATGTTCTGTTGCTTCTGGGGACACAATATTTTGTTTCACAACAACGGAGACGGAACCTTCACCGACGTCACTCGCAAGGTCGGTATCTACGATGAACAAATCCGATGGGGCTCGGGCTGCACCTGGCTCGACTACGACCGCGATGGGCACCTTGATCTTTTCGTCTGCCATTACATAAGACTCGATCCAGGAAAGACCCCAGACCCTAATGGTCCTGCAACCTGTCCATGGAAAGACATTTCGGTAATGTGTGGCCCTCGGGGTCTCACCGCCGATACGAACGTCCTTTATCACAACAACGGTGACGGCACTTTTACCGACGTCTCCGTCAAGTCCGGCATCCTCAAGCCCGGCCCTCGGTATTCCATTACGCCAGTTTCTTACGATTTTGATAACGACGGCTGGCCGGATATCTATGTGGCTGTGGACTCGCAACCCAGCATGCTGCTCCGCAACAACCACGACGGCACTTTCACCGACACCGCCACGCTGGCTGGATGCGCTTACAGCAACGACGGCCACGAGCAGGCCGGAATGGGCGTGGCCGTAGGAGATTATGACTGCGACGGGTGGTTTGACATTTTCAAAACCAACTTCGCCGACGACGCCTGCAACCTCTATCACAACAACGGAGACGGCACTTTCACCGATGTCACATTCTCTTCAGGCATCGGGATTAATCAACGTTATGTTGCCTGGGGCTGCGGCTTTGTCGATTATGACAACGATGGCTGGCCTGACATCATCCAGGTCAACGGACATGTCTATCCCGAGATTGACCAGCACGATTTCGGCCAGACTTTCAAGAACCCGCGCCTTCTCTACAAGAACATGGGCGATGGGAGATTCAAGGACGTTTCAGCCGAGATGGGGCCTGGCATCAGCGAGCATTTCTCCAGCCGCGGTGCCGCATTCGGGGACTACGACAACGACGGCGATATCGACGTTCTGGTTCTGAATCTCAACGACCCGCCGTCGCTGCTTCGCAACGACGGCGGGAACTCGCAGAACTGGATCACGATCAAGTTAATCGGCACACAGTGTAATCGCACGGCAATCGGAGCTCGCGTTCGCGTCGTAAACGGCAAACACGTTCAGATGGATGAAGTTCATAGCGCCTCCAGCGTTATGTCGCAGTCCGACCTCCGTCTCCACTTCGGCCTAGACCAAGCCCAGTTCGCGGATGTCATAGAAGTCAAATGGCCGACCACGCAAAAGATCGAACGCTTTAATGATGTTAAGGCCAACCAGATACTCACGATCCGGGAAGGCAGCGGTATCGCAGAAACCATCAAGACCAAGGCTAAATAGTCGGATCGTGACTGCTATATCGCAACTAATAACGACGGCAGATGCAAGAGGAATGCTTAAGGCCCTATCTGGTGCGCAGGTCGTGGCGCCGGAAATCAGCTGGAACGCTGGTACATGTCCTCGGGATCGCATATCATCTTTGCTTCGTGTGGATCGGGTACTTGACATCATTTTGGCTAGCGAGGAGGAGCCGCCTTCTCACTTGGTTCCCCTACCTTCAGGATCTGGTCGGCGGCAACCTGGTCTAAGGTTTGCACAATGCCGCTCGGCCATCGTATCTCCACATTTTTTACCAGGCGCTCCTTGCACAGCCCAAAGTGCACACGCTTGTCACTGGAGGACATGAATCCCACGCTCGTCGTCGCGTGGTTATACAGCGTCCGGCCTGAAGCTGTGGTGATCTTGATTCTCGCGCCAATTCCATCCCGATTGCTCCGATGCCCGCGAAGATCGAACATGATCCAATGGTTCCCATTCAAAGCATTATTCATGAGGATATGGGGCTTCTCTCCCAGCGAAGTGACGACCAGATCCATAAACCCGTCATTGTTGAGGTCGACGAATGCCGAACCCCGCCGGTAGCCCAAGAAGGAAAAATCAGCCCCCATCTTGTCCGTGGCATCGACGAACGTCTTGCCTTCGACGTTTCTCCACATCGTGTCATGCTGCCGCGAATTAGTTGCGACGTTGTCCACATCCCCGTTGGCCGAGAAAATGTCTTTCCAACCATCGTTGTCGAAATCGACGAATCCGACACTCCATCCCGAAAATGGCCGACTCAATACTTGGAGATTGGTCGACCGGGTGACATCCGTAAGGAATCCGCTTTTATCGTTCTTAAATAGGCCGAAAATTTGGCCCATCAAATCGTTGTAAATAATGTCTACCCGGCCATCATTATCGAAATCTTTGGCGTCGCTGCCCATCCCGGAAACTGGAGTACCGTATTCGTTGTAGGCGACTCCCCTCATTAAGCCTTCCTCTTTGAAGGTACCATTACCTTGATTGATGAAGAGGAAGTTCCCTTCCGTATCGTTGGCGATGAAGATGTCCATCCAGCCATCGCCGTTAAAGTCCGCGATGGAGACTCCCATGCCCTTGCCCAAGGCGCTGCCTATTCCAGATGCATCGGTTACATCTTCAAACTTGCCGTGCCCTAAGTTGTGATAGAGGCGGGAAGAAACACTCTTGTAAAGAGTCGGGCTGCAGTAGAGTTCCGTTCCATCGGCCGCTCTGCAATCCCGGTCAGTGGCAGCAGTCCAAATCGTGTAGTTGGTGACGATCAAATCCAGCAGCCCATCGTTATCGTAGTCGAACCATGCGGCGCCCACGCTCAACAGGTTTTCCGGCTTTCGCACCCCAGAGCTCTCGGTTACGTCCGTGAATGTCCCATCCCCATTGTTGTGATACAGAGTATTGCGGCCGGCATTACAAATAAAAAGATCTTCGTTCCCGTCGTTGTCGTAATCACCCGCGGCGACGCCAAAGCTGAAGCCGAGATTCTCCCCGGCCAACCCCGCTTTCGTGGTGACATCTTCGAAAGTGCCGTCTCCTCTATTCCTCAGCAAACAGTTGTGATAACCCGGTCCGATTTTTTTCAGTTCGGGCAGTTGAGCGCCATTGGTGAGGAAAAGATCCATCTTCCCATCGTTGTCATAGTCGATTGCGGCTACCCCCCCGCACATCGGCGTGGGAAAGTATTTCCGGCTGGTGACACCATTATTGGATCGGTAGGCGATGTTCGATTGGTTCGCAATCTCTCTGAACCACCCTTCGTCCGGCGTACCCGAAGCCGCACTCGCTACGCGACTGCCTGACGGTGTCGGGGTTGGCATGACGAACACCAAGATGATGAAGACCGTAAAGAGCGGAGCTGTGGACAACCGAACCATAGCGATCTTCAATGGATATCTCGCGATTGTAGCCCGAAACCGCATCCCGAGGCATATCTCAGAGGTATTCCGCGCATACCAAGCCAATTCGCAATGGAAAAAACTCTTCTTGCACGAAGAAGGAAACCCGGAGTGCCGGTCAATTCAGGCCTACACCACTCTCTAATCAAGGAAATCAAGGCTGCAGCTTAAGTAATTGTCCTCTCATCTCGTCGTATGCTGTCATGTGGGTGAAGCGGAGTTCACGCTTATCGGCCAGCCGAACAGTCGAACTAACGCGTTCATCGTTATCACTTGGGTGGCGGCCCATCTTCTTGCTGGACCTCGACGCCTTCGCCGGGGAAAGGCCAATTCTTGTCGAGCAAAATCTCCTGCTCACGCGTGGCCTTCGGAACGCGATCCACTTGCAGGTTTTCGAAGAAATGCACACCAGTCTTTCCGGCGGTCGCTAGATCGACGTCCCCATCGCCATCCAAATCCAAGGCCAGGATCTGTGTCCCTACTCCGGCAGTACCATTCACCGAGATTGGATAACGCGTGAATGTGCCTGTCTTGCGATCGATCTTGTAGTAGTACACCACCAGTGGATCGTAGGTGCCCGGATCGCCCTCAGAGTGGGCGCGATAGCGCTTGCCGGCGATCAGCTCCGGTTGACCGTCCCCATCGATGTCAGCCAGAAGGAGCGCGTGGACCTGCGAAAACGATTCATCAATGGCATGACGGACCCAATTCCGTGTGGCACCCGAGCCTCGCTGCTCGAGCCAATAGAGGCCGTAGCTGTGGCCCCGGCCGTAAATGATGTCCAACTTGCCGTCTCCATTCACGTCATAGCCGATGATGGGAAATCCGGCATCGCCCAGATTCCAGTCTCCGTGCCACTCCCACTTGTCATGGTCCGCATCGATGTTCTGTAACCATCCATAGGGAGTGAGTATGTCAGCCTTGCCGTCACCATCGACATCCGCGATTCCAATGCCATGGCCATCCTGCTCCTTGCCGCCGACATGATGCACTTTCGGCGTTGGTCCGGAGAAGTCTACCCAGATGATGCCGGAGTGGTTGTAGTGCGCCAGCGCGAGATCAGGCTTACCGTCCCCGTTGATGTCGCCGGTGACGCCACCTTCGGTATCGTAACTGTCGGTGATGAAATGCCTCTGCCAGTCCACGCCTGGCTTTTTGGGGTTCTCATACCACGACAGCCCGTTGACGATCCAACCTGCAGTGACAACATCGGGAGCGCCGTCATGATTGACGTCGAAGGTCCACTCGCCACAATCGGACACGTACTCGTTGTGGAGCTCGACCGTACGGTATTGATGCTGTTTCCATATGCCCCCACTGGGTCCAGGGTTTTCATACCAATAGGCTCCGCTCAGCAAGTCCGGCCGGCCATCGCCGCTCATGTCCAGCGTCGTGATGGCCTCATCATAGTCGGTGCCGAGGCGATGAACGAAAAAGGTACTCTGTCGAACCCCCAATGGACCGTTACCAGGGACGGTCTTCCGTTCGCTTTGAGCGCCTGCCAACACGGTGAGCATCGCAAGGGGCACAACCAAGGCACGACCGAGGGCTATCTTCACAGGGAGCTCCTTTTGGACTTAGAAAACGTCGAGCATTCTACATCCGCTTTCCTGTACGTTGCCTGAAACCCTGTATGTTGCCTGAACCGGCCTTCACCTGAACTGTCCCCAGACGCGCTCGATCAGCAGCAGCGCGAAATTCCTCGCCCCATCATGATACGATCGAACTGAAACCACTCTCCGCCATGTGTTTATCGCAACCGTCAAGGTCCCACGATTTTTTCAACTTGA